>Ga0207664_10000540_pt1 | contig 26913 bp, 27 predicted proteins | sample LARL83metaG_FD_184349 | JGI IMG/M metagenome (GOLD analysis project Ga0207664, IMG submission 184349) | Corn, switchgrass and miscanthus rhizosphere microbial communities from Kellogg Biological Station, Michigan, USA - LAR L8-3 metaG... | ecosystem: Host-associated > Plants > Roots >... | reverse complement strand
CGCCCGTGAGGTCCAGAAATCGGTGCAGGGCAGGTTCCGCGTGGAGTACGACCAGACCGGCGGCAACATCGGCCGCCGCTACCGGCGCCAGGACGAGATCGGAACGCCCTTCTGCGTCACTGTGGACTTCGAGACGCTGGAGGACAAGGCGGTCACGATCAGGGAGCGCGACTCGATGCAGCAAGAAAGAGTGCCAGTGGCCGGCCTGGTCGCACGCCTGAGGGAGAGGTTCAACGAATGAAAGCCACGGTCGGGGAGCTCGAGCTCGAGTACGACACCTTTGGGCAGGAGCGGGATCCCGCGCTGCTGCTGATCATGGGACTGGCGACGCAGATGACCGCCTGGCCCGAGCCCTTCTGCGAAGCCCTCGCGAGCCACGGCTTCCACGTGATCCGGTTCGACAACCGCGACATCGGCCTCTCGACCTACCTCGACCACCTGCCGCTGCCCAGCAACCTCGACTTCGTCACCCGCCGAGTAAGGCCGGCCTACACCCTCGACGACATGGCAGCCGATGCGGTCGGCCTGCTCGATGCGCTCGGCATCGGCAAGGCGCACGTCGTCGGCGCATCGATGGGCGGGATGATCGCCCAGCTCGTCGCCATCAACCACCCCGACCGCGTCCTCAGCCTCACCTCGATCATGTCCAACCTCGGCGGGCGCGACGCGGTGGCGCCGTCACTCCGGGTGGTCGGCCGCCTGCTGCTGCCGCCACCCAAGGATCGGGCTGGCAGAATCCGCCGCCAGGTCCAGACTCAGCGCCTGCTGGCGGGCGGCAACCCGGTCGACGAGGCTCGGCTGGAGCAGCTGGCGGTGATGTCGATCGACAGGTCCTATCACCCGGCCGGGATGCGCCGCCAGCTCGCCGCCGCGGCGGCGGCGCCGTCTCGCCGCGACCGGCTGGCCAAGCTGCGCCTTCCAGCGCTGGTCATCCACGGGGCTGACGACCCACTGGTGCCGGCGGAGAACGGCCGGCGCACCGCCGCCGCCATCCCCGGCGCTCGCCTGCTCGAGGTCGAGGGCATGGGCCACAACATGCCGCCGAAGAAATGGCCGGAGCTCGCGGACGCGATCGCCGAGACGGCAAGGCAGGCGGAGGCGGCGCAAACACTCAGTTAGTCCCGAGAGGGACAATCGGTTCGTGACTGACTCCAACCCAAGATCAGACGGGGGTCCCCGCGAAATCGCAGATTTCGTGGGGTCTAAATGGGTGTACCTGTTCACGGAAGGGTCGGGCGAGATGCGCGACCTCCTCGGAGGCAAGGGCGCCGGCGCAGCCGAGATGACGCGCGCCGGGATGCCGGTGCCGCCCGGATTCACCATCACCACCGAGGCCTGCCGGACCTACCTGGCGGGCGGCAACCGATTTCCCGAAGGCATGTGGGACCAGGCCCTGGAGGCGCTCAAGTGGGTCGAGGAGAAGGCGGGCAAGAAGCTCGGCGACCCTCAGAACCCGCTCCTGGTGAGCGTTCGCTCAGGCGCCAAGTTCTCGATGCCGGGGATGATGGACACGGTCCTCAACCTCGGGCTCAACCCGAGCTCGCTGGAAGGGTTGATCGCCCGCACCGGCGACGAGCGGTTCAGCCTCGACGCCTACCGCCGCTTCATCCAGATGTTCGGGCGCATCGTCCGCGGCATCGACGGCGACCTCTTCGAGGAGGCGCTCACGGAAGCGAAGCGTGAGGCCGGTGTCAAGACCGACCCGGAGCTGCAGCCAGAGCACCTCCGCGCCCTCGTCCGGCACTACCAGGCGATCTACAAGGAGCACACCGGCGAGGACTTCCCGACCGACCCCGTCGAGCAGATGCGCCAGGCCATTGAGGCGGTCTTCGCCTCCTGGAACACGCCGCGCGCGATCACCTATCGCAAGACGGAGAAGATCCCCGACGACCTCGGCACGGCCGTGAACGTGCAGACGATGGTCTTCGGAAACATGGGCGACGACTCGGGCACCGGCGTCGCCTTCACGCGCAACCCGATCAACGGCACCAGGGAGCTCTTCGGCGACTACCTCGCCAACGCGCAGGGGGAGGACGTGGTGGCGGGTATTCGCGAGACGGAACCCGTCGCGGCACTGCGCGACCACATGCCGGACGTCTACCGCCAGTTCACCGAGTACGCCGAGCAGCTGGAGCGCCACTACCGCGACGTCCAGGACCTCGAGTTCACGATCGAGCGCGGGCGCCTCTACATGCTGCAGACGCGCAACGCCAAGCGGACCGGCGAGGCGGCCGTCAACATCGCGGTCGATTTCGTCTCCGAGGGCGTGATCAGCCAGGAAGAGGCTGTCGCGCGCGTGGAGCCGCGCCAGATCGAGCAGCTGCTGCACCCCCGCGTTGACGAGTCCCACGCCAAGTCCGACCCGATCGGCAAAGGCGTGCCGGCCTCACCGGGCGCCGCGGTCGGCCAGGCGGTCTTCGACGCCGACACCGCCGAGGAGTGGGGCCAGCAGGGCCGCGACGTCATCCTGGTGCGCGTCGAGACCAACCCCAACGACGTGCATGGCATGGTCGCCGCGCGCGGCATCCTCACCTCCACCGGCGGCACCGCCTCGCATGCGGCGCTGGTGGCACGCGGCATGGGCCGGCCCTGCGTGGTCGGCGCGAGCGCCATCGAGGTGAACATCAAGGAGGGCTGGTTCCGCGCCAACGGCACCACGGTCAAGCAGGGCGAGGAGATCACCCTCGACGGCACGACCGGCAACGTCTTCCTCGGCCGCATGCCGACGATCGCGCCGGAGGCCTCGGACAAGCTGAAGACGCTGCTCGGCTGGGCCGACGGCATCCGCCGGCTGGAGGTCTGGGCGAACGCGGACTATCCGCGCGACGCGATCAAAGCCCGGGAGAACGGCGCCCAGGGCGTGGGGCTCTGCCGGACGGAGCACATGTTCATGGAGGAGAACCGCCTCCCCATCGTGCAGGCGATGATCATGTCCGACACGACCGAGGAACGCGAGGCCGAGCTGGCGAAGCTGCTGCCGATCCAGCGCTCCGACTTCGAGGGCATCTTCGAGGCGATGCAGGGCCTGCCGGTCGTGGTCCGCCTCATCGACCCGCCGCTGCATGAGTTCCTGCCCAACTACGAGGACCTGCTGGTGCGCATCACCGAGCTGCGCATCAAGTCGCCGGACGACCCCGAGCTGCCGAAGCTCGAGCACCTGCGCTCGCGCGTCGAGCAGCTGCGCGAGGCCAACCCGATGCTGGGGCTGCGCGGCTGCCGCCTCTCGATCCTGTTCCCCGAGATCACACGCATGCAGGTGCGGGCGATCATGGAGGCGGCCTGCAATCTGAAGGCTCGCGGGGTGGACGCCCGGCCCGAGATCATGATCCCGCTCGTTGGCACTCTCGCCGAGCTCGACGCCGTGAAGGCGGAGCTCGTGCCGGTCGCCCGCGCGGTCCAGGCAGAGAAGAGTGTGGAGGTCGACTACAAGTTCGGGACCATGATCGAGGTCCCGAGGGCGGCGCTCACCGCCGGCGAGATCGCGAAGTCGGCCGAGTTCTTCTCCTTCGGCACCAACGACCTGACGCAGACGACCTTCGGCTACTCGCGCGATGACGCCGAGGGCAAGTTCATCGTCCGCTACCTCGAGCAGAAGATCCTCAAGGCCAACCCCTTCGAGACCATCGACCGCGACGGCGTCGGCCGGCTGATGAAGCTGGCGGTGGAGGAGGGTCGGGCGACGCGGCCGAACCTCGAGGTCGGCATCTGTGGCGAGCACGGCGGCGACCCGGATTCAGTCCGGCTCTGTCACGAGCTGGGTCTGAACTACGTCAGCTGCAGCCCGTTCCGGGTGCCGGTGGCGAGGCTGGCCGCAGCACAGGCGGTTGTCGCGGAGGCGGGCGCCGGCCGGACGGCTTAGGCGGGCCCTGCTACGAGCAGCCGGCCGGCTGCGGTCCCGGGCCGATCCACGCGGCCGCCGGCAGGCAGTGCGGGAAGTCGGCTGTCCAGCCGCTCCACGCGCCGTTCTGGTACTGCCAGGCGACCGCCTCGAAGGTGATCGACAGGCTCGTGCTTTGGTCGAGCGTGGTCGTGCAGGTGACGTCCGCCGGGGCCGGCACGAACTGGTTCACGGCTCCATGGAAGCTTCCGGGGCAGGGACCGGTCCACGTATGAGGAGTCACCCAGCCGCCGTTGCTGGACGGGTTCCGGATCGCGTACGTGAGCTTGGTCCCCTTCTTCAGGTGGAGGATGAACGTGCAGGACCCCGCCGTGCTGCTCGCCTGCTCGGCGTCTCGTGGGTTCACGTCGGCGTCTGACGGTTCCATGCTTTCGATGCCGATCGGCATCACCCCGCAGGGCGGCTTGTTATAGGCGGTGATCTCGAAGGTCACGACGCCATTTCCCACGTTGCCCGTCGACGACCCGTTCTGCTGAGCCTGGCTATTGCCCGACGTGCCTGCAGCCGAGGTGGCGGCAGTCTGACTCGAGCCTGGGTTGAGGTTGTGGATCACGATGCCCCCGGTCACCGCCATCACGGTGAGGGCGCCAAGGCCGAGAAGCTTGGCGCCGGGCACCTGCGCGAAGAGGTTGCCCAGGGCATCAACGATCCGGCCTCCAGGGTCGCCCGGTCCCTGCGTGCTCACAGCGGATCGAGTCTCAGGAGCAAGGTCGCCACAAGGTAGCACCGGGCGCCGGCTTGTCAAGCTCGACCGGCTGTCACCGGATCGGTGGCCCACGCCTAGCGCGTCCGGAGCAGCGCCTCCTGGGTCATCGACAGGCGCAGGCAGCGGTCGCTGCCGTAGAAGGAGCCACGCAGCAGGCCGCGCTTCCCATCGACCGCGACCGTCTCGGGATCGAACAGCAACCATTCGTCGGCGACCAGAGGGCGGTGGAACCAGACCGCATGGTCGAGGCTCACCCAGTTGGTGACATCGGGGACGGCGAAGGGCTGGCCGCCGCCGCCGGTGAGATCGCTGATGAAGCCGAGCAGGGCATCGTTGAGCCGGGGATCCGCGGGGACCTCGCTGGGGAGCCGGCACCAGGCGCGGCCGGGGCCGACGCGCGCCACCTCGGGCCAGGGGCCGCGGCCGGCCTCCTTCGCCAGCCCCTCCGGGCCGGGCACGGCCGCGTCCAGCGTCAGCTCGTGGCTGGGCTCGGAGGGAGCGCCGACGAAGGAGCACGTCATGACGAAGACGGTCTCGCCCTCCTGCTCCGAACGCAGCTGGCGCTGCGAGAACGTGCGCCCGTCGCGCAGCGTGCTGACGACATGCCGGATCGGGAGCGCCGCACGCACCGGGAGCAGGAAGTAGGCGTGCAGCGAGTGAATGCGGCGACCCTCCGGGATGGTCTGGCCGACCGCGTGCACCGCCTGTCCGACGATGAAGCCGCCGAACAGAAACGGGCCCCACCATTCGGGCGCCTTACCCTCGAACGCCTCCCCGCTCGGGTGCACCTCGAGACCCGTTAACAGCTCCTCGGCGAAGTTCACCGAGCGAGCGTACAGTTCCCCGGTGCCTCCCTCCGGGGACGACGCCGTCCAGCAGGTCCGCTCGCGCGTTGATCTCGTCGACGTCGTCTCCGATCACGTCCGTCTCACCAAGCGCGGACGCGACCTCTGGGCGCTCTGCCCCTTCCACGACGAGAAGACACCCTCGTTCAAGGTCAACCAGCAGATGCAGTCGTGGTACTGCTTCGGCTGCCAGGAGGGCGGGGACGTCTTCGACTTCGTCGAGAAGATCGAGAAGACGCAGTTCCGCGACGCGCTGCGCATCCTCGCCGAGCGGGTCGGGGTCGAGCTCAAGGCGGAGGATCCGCGCGCGGTCGAGGCGGCGCACCGGCGCCGCCGCATCCTCGAGCTGAACAAGCTCGCCGCCCAGTACTACGAGTACGTCCTCCACGAGCTGCCGGCCGGCGAGCCGGGACGCGCGCTGCTCGCCCAGCGCGGCGTCACCGACGAGACCGCCAAGCTGTTCCAGCTCGGCTATGCGCCCGCCGGCCGCGGTTTCAGCGAGTACCTGCGAAGCCGCCAGAAGCCCGTCGCCGACGCCATCGCGGCCGGGCTGCTGCGCCGCGACGGCCGCGACTTCTTCCAGGAGCGCCTGCTCGTGCCGATCCGCGACGAGCGCGGCCAGACGGTCGCCTTCACCGGCCGCACCGTCCGCGCCGACGAGGTGCGGAAGTACGTCAACACCGCGGAGACGGACGCGTACCACAAGGGCCGCGTGCTCTTCGCGTTGGACCTCGCCAGGAATGCGATCGAGCAGGCCGGCTGCGCGGTGCTGATGGAGGGGCAGTTCGACGTCATCACCGGCCACCAGCACGGCATCGACAACGCGATCGCCAGCTCCGGCACCTCGCTCACGGAGGACCAGGTCAAGCTGTTGAAGCGGTTCACGGAGGAGGTCGTGCTGGCGCTCGACGGCGACGCCGCGGGCAAGCAGGCCGCTTTTCGGGCGGTCGAGGTTGCGAGCGCGGGCGGCCTGCGCACGCGGGTGATGGAGCTCGAGGGAGCCAAGGACCCGGACGAGTTCCTGCGCGGTGCGGAGGGCGACGCGGAGGCACGCTGGGCGGCGGCGCTGGAGGCCGCGCCCGCCGGCTGGGAGTTCCGCCTGAAAGACGCCATCGCGGGGCTCAAGACCTCGCGGCCGCACGACCTCGAGATCGCTCTGCAGCGCGTGCGCGGCGTCCTGGCCAGGATCTCCGACCCTGCGCTGCGCGCCTCGTATGCCGACCTCGGAGCGCGCTGGCTGGCCGTGGACGCGCGACTGATCGACGGCCAGAAGGCGCCCGACAAGGCCGCCGCGAACGGCCGCCCCGGGCCCAAGGCGGGTACTCCCCGAACCTCGGGTGCGCGGCAGCTCCTGCAGGCTCTCGTCGCCCGTCCCGAGCTGGCCGCGACGGTCCGCTCCCAGCTGGCTCTCGAGGACGTCGACGAGGACCTCCGCGAGACCTTCGGCAAAATGTTGGGTGCCCTCGAGCAGGGAGGCGCTGAAGAGCTGCAGGCGCGGCTGCCGGAATACGAGGACTGGGAGCAGTCCCTGGTCCGGCAGGCGTGGGTCAGCCCGCCGCCCGGCTTCGACGACGACGAGGTGGTCCTGGGGCTGATCCGTAGAGTGCGGGACCGCGCGGTCAAAAGGAGACGAGAAGGCATAATCAGCGACCTTGCCGAGGCCGAGTCCACGGGTGACCTGGACCGCGCTGCACGGCTGATGCGCGACTACGAGCAACTTATGAGGAAGGGTTAGTGGCGGCCGCGAAGGCGATCGAGACCAAGCTCGAAGACGAACTCGTCACGATCGCCGAGCAGCTGATCGTCAAGGGGAAGGAGCAGGGCTACCTCTCGCCCGACGACATCCTCCAAGCCTTCCCGGAGATCGACGCCGACCCCGAGCAGATCTTCCGCATCTTCGCCGCCTTCAAAGAGATGGGCGTCGAGGTCACCGACGGCGAGAAGGACTTCGAGGAAGTCGAGCAGATCGACGACGAGCTGCTGATGGACATCGAGATGATGGACTCGGTCTCCCTCGACGACCCGGTCCGGATGTACCTGAAGGAGATCGGCCGGGTCTCCCTTCTGACCGCCCAGGACGAGGTCGACCTCGCCAAGCGGATCGAGGCCGGCGACATGGAGGCCAAGCAGCGCCTCACCGAGGCCAACCTCCGCCTCGTCGTGTCCATCGCCAAGAAGTACATCGGCCGCGGCATGTCGTTCCTTGACCTGATCCAGGAAGGGAACATGGGTCTGATCCGGGCGGTCGAGAAGTTCGACTACCACAAGGGCTACAAGTTCTCGACCTACGCCACCTGGTGGATCCGCCAGGCCATCACCCGGGCGATCGCCGACCAGGCCCGCACCATCCGCATCCCGGTGCACATGGTCGAGACGATCAACAAGCTCGTCCGCGTCTCGCGGCGCCTGCTCCAGGAGCTGGGCCGCGAGCCGTCCGACGACGAGATCGCCGAGGAGATGGGGATCACCCCGGACAAGGTCCGCGAGATCATCAAGGTGTCGCAGGACCCGGTGTCGCTGGAGACCCCGATCGGCGAGGAGGAGGACTCCCACCTCGGCGACTTCGTCGAGGACAAGGAGGCGATCTCTCCCTCCGACGCGGCCTCGCTGACGATGCTCCACAACGAGGTGGAGGACATCCTCGACACGCTCACCCCGCGGGAGCGGCGCGTGCTGCAGCTGCGGTTCGGGCTCATCGACGGGCACCAGCGAACGCTGGAAGAGGTGGGGAAGCGGTTTGGCGTGACGCGCGAGCGCATCCGCCAGATCGAGGCGAAAGCGCTGCGCAAGCTGCGCCATCCATCCCGTTCGAAAAAACTCCGCGACTACCTGGAGTAGCTCTCTCTTGCCGGTCGTGACCATCACGCGGCTCTACGGCGCCGGCGGCGCCGACGTCGGCCAGAAGGTGGCCGAGCGCCTGGGTTGGAACCTCCTCGACCGCAAGCTCATCGACGAGGTGGCGACGCGCCTCCAGGTGCCCGAGACCGAGGTCGCCGAGCGCGACGAGCAGCCCAACTCGTTCCTCGACCAGCTGCTACTGGCGCTGGGGTCGACGTCGATCGAGTTCGCGGCCGCCGGCGACGTGCCGGCCTGGACGCCGCCCTTCACGGGCCAGGGCCTCGACACGCGGCAGGCGGTGGTGCGGCTGACCCAGGAGGTGATCCGGGAGGCTGCCCGCGGCGACGCCGTGATCGTCGGGCGGGGCTCGGCCTACATCCTGCGCGACCACGAGCGGGCCCTTCACGCCTTTCTGATCGCGCCGGTGGACTTCCGCGTGCAGGTCGTGATGGATCGCCTGCAGATAGGCGCGGAGGAGGCGGGGCGGAAGCTGAAGGAGACCGACGCCAACCGGGCCGCCGCCATCAAGCAGCTCTATGGGCACGACTGGGCTCACCCGTCGCACTACGACCTGGTGCTGAACACGGGGCGGCTCGGCTTCGACACGGCCGCCGACCTGATCGTGGCGGCGGCCCGAGCCAAGCTGAAACTAAGCTAGTGTCCTGGTCCAGAAATTCGTGGAGCAATTCGGGCTGCGGACGCCGATGCGCGCGTCAGGGGGCCCGGCGCCGCGTCGTCGCGCACCTCAAGTGCGCTCCTCCTTGCGCCACCCCTTCCTTCGCCTCGACGCCCGCACCGGTGGACCTGCGGTCCACCTGCCCGAATATCTAGCACGAACTCCTGGACCAGGACACTAGACTCGATGTCCACGCCCCTCGGCTCCCGCACGTCCGGCGTCGACGGCTCCAGCGAGGGAGGCCGGATCAGCACGACCCGGCTCAGCCAGACGCTCGTCCTCTACGGGATCCCGCTGGTGGCCGAGCTGCGGCGCACGGGCTACCGCGGGAAGGCGGATGTCGAGCCGGCGCTGGTGGACGGCGGCTGGTGCCTGCGCCTGCGCTGCGAAGGCGATCGGCCCAAGAACGTGCCGCGGGTCTGGCATGGCCACCGCGTCATCGTGGAGATGGTCAAGCCGAAAGATGCCTGACGCGCAGTTCTCTCCCGGCTCCCGGATCCGCGACGTCCTGGCCCTCGGCGAGCGCGGTCGCGACCTGCTCTGGCGCCGCGGTTATGACGCAGGCGACGGCTTCGCTGACGCGCTGTCGCAATACCAATCGCTGCTGGAGGCTTCGCGCGCCGGGCGGCTGCGCGATGTCGATGGCCTCCTCTCGGAGTTGAACACCCACCAGCGCGCTCACAAAAAATAGCCTGGCTATTGACGCCGGGTCTTAACCGGCGCACAATCCGGGCACCCGCAACGTTCAACCAATCGTCGAGGTATACGTCATGCAGAAACGGAAGCTGGAGCGGGAGACCCTTGTGTGCCGCTGTGGGCGCGAGCTCAAGGCGGCGGCGGTGGCTGTGTACCGGTCTCATGAGAGCCGGTTCCTCTTCCACCGCTGCGAGTGCGGACTCGAATGGACCGAGCAGTTCTCCGACGTCGATCGGAGCTCGCCCATCTCGGGCGACGAGCTGCTGGCCGTTCACCAGGTCCTCCTCGCGTACGAGGGATCGCTGCCGGAACTGCTCCAGCAAGCCTTCGCCTAGCTCTCCGTCGACGGCCGGAGAGGGCCCCGGACCGGCGCGAACCGCCGGGTAGAATCGGTCCCTACGTCCCTGCCGCTCCGGAGTAGCTCAATCGGTAGAGCAGGCGGCTGTTAACCGCAAGGTTTAGGGTTCGAGTCCCTACTCCGGAGCCACGAATTGCATCGCGGTCATCTGCCAGACCACGCTGTCCTTCTGGGGCATGCGGTGCAGCAGGTGGGCGTGGCCGGCGGCGCCTCGACGCCGAGCCGGCCCACCCGCCGCGTGATCGAGCACCTTGAGCAGCTGGAGGTCAGCGCTCCGATTTAGCCGTCACACCTCACCGCGCCGCCGCGAGCGCAGCAGGAAGAGGCCGGTCACGGCGATCCCCACCCCGAGTGCCGCCAGCATCAGGACGACGGCGCCGGTGTTCGCCAGCGGTGAGCCGCCAGCCGGCGACTGGGTCCGCGAAACGCCTTGGACCGAAGTCTGGGCTGGGAGCGACGCGCTCGGAGCCTGGCCTGACGGTGAGGTTGAGGCAGGGGAAGTGGCGCCCGGCACCACCACCACGTCGACACTGTCCCGGTGCGGGCTCTCGCCCGCGCCCGACTGGACGACGACGGTGTTGGTCAGCACGGTGGTCCCCGCGGGGAAGCCGGCGTCCAGCCGAACTTCGAGGTACAGGGTGACCTGCCTCCCGGCGGCCACACTGCCCAGATCCCAAACCAGGCTGCTGACCGGCGTGCCACTTGTGAGGCACGAGCTGGTGCATGAGCCCGCGACGTAGGAGGCGTGAGCCGGCAGGTTGTCGGTGATCACGATGCCCCCCGCGGGCGCGCTGCCGGCATTGACGTAGGTCAGCCGGTAGCAGATGAAGTCAGCCGGAACGGCGCTGATCGCGTCGTGCGTGTAGCCGCTCTGAGCGGAGCAGGTGACGCTGGTGGCGCCGGCGTCCTTCTGGGCCTTGGAAATGGCGGACGAGGGTGCACCACTGGCCGGCTGCGCGGCGCTGACATGGACGCAGTTGGCCGAGGCGTCGGGGTTGAAGGCGTTGGTCTTGATCGAGTTGTCGCCGTTGGCCGTGTCGCTGAGATCGTTGACGCCGCCAGGCCTCTGGAAGCCGGCCGATCCGAACTTGCCGCCGCCATGCGGGTCATAGAAGTTCACACAGACGTCGGGCGGAAGGTGGTTCGCCCTGTAGGTGTGGAAGTAGCCGTAGCGGGTGGCCGAAGAGATGACGGTCCGGTGCTCGTAGCCCCACGAGCCCCAGGGGTGACCGCTGCAGGTGGCCGCGCCGTTGCCGCAGCTCGTTCCGCTCGGCCCATCCGGGCCGACGACGGTACCGCCGCCGTTCGGGGAGTCGGTGGCGGTCAGCGGCTCTCGGCCGCAGCCCGCCTTCCAGGCAGTCTGGTCGCCGGACGTCGCGGCGCCGGTGGAGCTGGGTGCAGGGTCGAAGAACTGCTGGCCTGACGGATAGCCGCCGGCCGCGTTGGCCGTGTAGCCGTCAGCCGTGTTCTTGTAGGTTCCGCCGGTGTAGCCCTCCGTCTGGTTGCCGCGGTCGGCCGGATGGACCATGAGGTCGAGGCTGTTGTAGGTGTCGCCGTTGAGCTTCGAGGCCACGCCCACGTAGGCGCTGATCGATCCGTTCGAGACCAGCGCACCGGGCTCGTCGGAGTCGTTCCAGATGACCGCAAGCCCGGCACCTGAGCGGTCGAAGTTGCAGTCGGTCTTGTGCGAGAGCCAGCTCCACTCGCCCCTGACGAACACCGTGACCGCATTCGGGTCCGCGGTACAGCTGCTCGTCTGGCTGGCGGCGTTCCAGGTGCACGAGTAGCCGGCCACCGTGTCCGAGCGGATGGTGCCGAGGATCGGGTTGCCCGCGTCGGCGCTGACGCCGAGGGAGCCGGCCACCAGTGCTCCGAGCGTTCCCAGAATCGTCACGACGGCCGTCAACAGCGCCCGACCGGCTCGCTGCCGCACTCCACGGCGCGCTGAAACCGGCTCGCTGCCTTTCGGCAGGAGCTCTCTATGCATGCTCTTTCACCCCTCTTGTTGCTCCCGGCCATCCATAGGAGGCGGAGGCCGAAGTTGCGATCGTGGCGGCGCCAGGGCTCGCCGGTCAACTCGCCAACTCGTTCGGCGCACGAATCCCGATGGCGAGCGGTTATTCAGCGGCGCCGCCGCGGCAGCGCACGCCCGACCACCTGGTCAGCCCTGGTAGGTGCCCAGCTCGACCACAAGCACCTGGAGTCGCGCGCCACCATCGCTCAGGTCCATGCGCCGCACGGTCCTCGGCCGCGCATGGAAGCGATTCAAGCTCGCCAGGGCCGCCGGGAATTCGCGACCGTCCGGGCTGAGCAGCACGACGTAATGCAGGTTGCCGAACACGACCAGCTGCCAGACGGGCTCCGTGACCTCCGGCATCGTCGCCGGCATCGAGTAAAGAACCCAGAGATAGTCGGCCGATGCCTTCGTGACGGTGGCGGTGGGGTGGGGCGGCCACCACAGCGCGATGCGCCCCGGGTGCGAGCTCACCGGCGGCACCAGGGCGGGCAGGGCTGTGGCGACCGCGTATTGATCGACGACGTTCTGGTCGTAGCCGAACAGCGCTCGCCCATAGTCGGGAACGACTCCGGCGGCCTCGCCCTTGAAACGCGGCGCATGGAGCAGGGTGCCCGTCGTGGCCAGGTAGACGGCCGCGACCGCGATCGCCACGCCGGCCAGAGCGCGGCCCGGCGAGCTCCAGCCGCGGCCGCTCAGGGCGGCCACCCCGACGCAGACCAGGGCCAGGACCACCGCCACCGGCAGCTCGAACTGAAGCAGGTCGCGGAACGGCCGGATCGCCAGGGGCACCAGGACGACGAGGAGCACTGCCGCCCAGCGCCAGTGGCCTTCGACCCTAGCGGCGAGCATCAGGCGCATCAGCACGACGGCCCAGAGCAAGGTGGCGCTCGCGAACAGCACCGACGAGTACCCGAGGTAAACCTCGAGCGTCCAGCGGCCACCCAGGAACTGCTCGTAGGCGTGGATCGCAAATGTGATCAGCACAGTCAGGGCCAGGGCGAGCTCGACCGGTGTGCGTCCCGACCGCCGGGTCTGGGCGAACCAGGCGAGCACCAGCGCGGGCGGAACGACGAGGTAGATCTCGTAGAGGAGCCAGGTCAGCTGGCGGGAGTGATAGATGGCCAGCGTCTGCGGCTTGGAGAAGATCGTCAGCGCCTGCAGCGTGGGGCCGATGAAGTTGGCGGTGCCGAGCAAGACCAGGCTCGCGACCAGGAGGGCGACCACCGTCACGACCCCGCCGCCCAGGGCCGCTCCGCAGTGCGCCAGGAAACGCCAGCGCCAGCGCAGGGCGAAGACCGCGACGTAGGCGGCGGCGGCAGCGACGACCGTGTAGACGGCAACGGGATGCGAGGCGACCGCCAGCGTGAAGAAGGCCGCGCTCGCAGCCGTCCAGCCGGGCCTGGGCACGGCTGACGCACCCGGGATCAGGAGGCACGCGATCCCGGCGATCAGATAGGACACGGCCGCCGAGTCCGGGTAGTCCGTCGCCCAGGCGAAGATCAGGACCGGCGCGGTGAGGATCACCAGCACCACGAGGGCGGCGCCGCTGCGGCCGTACAGCCTCCGGAAGAGGAGGTAGGCCGGCCCGATCGCGACCAGGGCCAGCACATACCTGAGCACGAAGTAGCCGGGCACCGACCCGAACAGCAGCCAGGCGATCCGGGCGGGTGCGATGAAGCCCACCCGAGCCCAGAAGTAGTTGGTGTCCGTGCCGAACCGGGCCAGCAGGTCTGGTCCGTTCTGCGCGTACGCCGTGTAGAAGAACGGATCGATGTAGCCGGAATCGCTCATCGCACGCACGTGCAGCGCGAAGAAGACCGCGACCGGAGCCAGGAGAAGCAGAGCAGCCTCCACCGCCCAGGTGAGGTGGCGTGAATCCGGCGCGGCCGAGCCGCCGGTGGACCGCAGTTCCATCAGGGGATGTGCGTCAGGGATCGTATTCCGTGCCGGCGAGAGGTTCAGGGCAGCGAGATCGGGACATCTGGATCTGCTCCGGGTGGCTCTGGCCGGCGGGGTAGCCGCCGAGCGCGATGCTGCCGTTGCGGAGACCAGCCCAAACGACGATTGCCAGGGCCACCACGACCACCATGAACACCACCAGGTTGAACGCTCGCATCGGGGGCGCAGATGCTAAGCCGGGAAGCGAGCCCCGAGGCGCGATGTCAGGATTGGCAGATGGCTGAACACGCGACCGTCATCGACGTGTCCCGGTATTACCCCGCCGAGGGCAAGAGGGCCGAGCTGCTGGATGCGATGCGCCGCCTGGCCGCCGCGGCGTCACAGGCGCCGGGCTGCTTCGGCTCCCAGGTCTGCACATCGGAGCACGACGCCGACGCTCTGATCGCGGTCTCCCGCTGGCAGTCCGCCGACGCTCTGCGGGGCTTCGCCGAGTCGTCGGAGTTCGTGGCCGAGCGAGAGGGCCTGTCCGGGCTGCTCGGCCGGGACGCCGTCCGGGAGCATTTCACCTCGGCCTGAGACGCCGCTTCGGAATTGCTCCGATAGCATTCGTCTAGCGCATGCGAATCAGGTTCCTCGGGCATGCGGGCCTTTGGATCGAGACCCGCGGCGGCACCATCCTCTGCGACCCGTTCTTCAATCCCGCCTACTTCCACTCCTGGTTCCCGTTCCCGAGCAATGAGGGCATCGACCTGGAGGGCATCTCCAAGCCCGACTACCTCTATCTCTCGCACCTCCACGCGGACCACTTCGACCGCAAACTCCTGGCCGAGGTAGTCGACAAGGACACGACGGTGATCCTGCCGGACTACCCGATCGACCTCATGGAGAAGGCCTATCGAGGCCTGGGCTTCGAGCGCTTCGTCAAGACCCGCAACGGAGTGCCGGCCGACCTCGGCCACGGGCTGAGCGTGGCGGTCGTCGCGATGGTCGCGCCCACCGACGGGCCCCTCGGCGACTCGGGGCTGATCGTCGACGACGGCGAGGTTCGCCTCTTCGACCAGAACGACTCGCGGCCCATCGACCTCGATGCGCTGGCCGCGCTGGGTCCGTTCGACGCCCACTTCCTGCAGTTCTCCGGCGCCATCTGGTACCCGTTCGTCTACCAGTACCCGCCGCAGATGCTGGAGGCGCTCGGCCGCAAGAAGCGGGAGAACGAGCTGGCGCGCGCCCTGCGCTACGTGAACGAGGTCGGCGCCCGCTGGATCTTCCCGTCGGCGGGCCCGCCCTGCTTCCTGGACGGCGGGCTCTTCGAGTTCAACGACTTCGACCGCAATCCCGCCAACACGTTCCCGGACCAGTCCGTCTTCCTCGAGTACCTGCAGGACAACGAGGTCACCGGCGGCCGGTTGGTGGTGCCGGGCACGACGGTGACCGTGTCGGCGCACGGCTGTGAGGTCGAGCACCCGACACCGTCAGAGGCCGAGCTCTACCGGCCCTTCCGTGAGAAGCGGGCCTACCTGGAGGAGTACAAGGCGCGGCGGCAGCCCGAGATCGACGCCGCCAAAGCCTCCTGGCCGCGCCACCAGGTCGACGTGCTCGGCGAGCTGAAGGCGTGGTTCGAACCGCTCATGGAGAAGGCCGACATCACCTGCGCCGGCATCGGCTCGACCGTCATCCTCGACCTCGGCGACGAGGCCGTCGCCATCGACTTCATGCGGCGCGTGGTCGAGCCCTGGGACCGCGAGTCCGAGTGGGGCTACTACTTCAAATTCGACCGCGGCATCGTCGAGAGCTGCATCCAGCAGCACCTCGAGGACTGGATCAACTCAGCGTTTCTGTCGTGCCGGTTCGAGGCGAACCGCGTGGGCGCATTCAACGAGTACGTCTACAACTTCTTCAAGTGCCTCTCGATGGAGCGGTTGCAGTATGCGGAGGGGTATTACGCCGAGAAGGCGCCGATCACCCAGTTCTGGGAGAGCGACGGCTTTCGCATCCAGCGCCGCTGCCCGCACCTGAAGTCAGACCTGAGCAAGTTCGCCACGATCGAAGACGGGGTCCTGACCTGCAGCCTCCACGGCTGGCAGTTCGACCTCGAGACCGGGCAGTGCCTGACCTCGGACGACCACTGGATCTATTCGCGGCGCCTGGCGCCCGACGGCAGCGTCATCGACCGCCCGGACCCGGTGGTCGCGGAGCACGGCGCCACCATCCGCGACGAGTGCGGCGCCTGCCGCTACGTGCCCGAGCGCTTCGCCAAGCGCCGCAAGGGGCTCGCCGCCGCCGCCGAGAAGGTGGTCGAGGCTGTGGAGTCGGTCGTCGAGAAGGTCGGCGACACCGAGCATGACGGCTCGCTAGCCTAGGTTCCGATGGCTGAGGACGCCGAGCAGGAGATCGCCTGGCGGGCGATGGCCGGCAAGACCGCCGTCGTTGACGCGGCCGGCAAGCAGATCGGCGTCACCCACGAGGTCCTGGCCGACGACGGCAAGGACATCTTTCACGGCCTCGCCGTCAAGCTGAGCTCGAGCGGCAAGACCGTAGAGATCCGCGCCGAGAGCATCCCGAAGATCACGCGCGGCCGCGTCTACACGAGCCTCCAGCCCGACGAGCTCGACTCGCTGCCGGTCCTCGGCGGGTAGCGCCGCGAACCACTTCTCCGTGGCCGTCGTCGGCCGCGACCGGCCGGGCATCGTCGCAGCCGTCACCGGTGCGCTCGTGGAGCTCGGCTGCAACCTGCGCGACGTGGCGACCAGCGTGCTCAGCGGCCACTTCGCGCTGGTCATGGTCTGCGACGGGCCGGAGCGGTTGGCCGGTGGCGCCCTCGAGCGCGACCTGCGGGCCCTGCTCGGGGACCGCACGCTGCACCTCAGCGCCTGGGATGTCGAGGAGGTGGGAGCCGCCCCGCAGGCCACCCACGTGCTGACCGTCTACGGACCTGACCGCCCCGGCATCGTGCACGGCGTGGCGTCCGCGGTGGCGGCACTGGGCGTCGGCATCTGCGACATGAGCTGCCGCTTCCAGGGCGACCTGTACCTGCTGACGATGGAGCTCCAGGCGCCCGCCGCTGTGACGGGCGAGCAGCTGGAGGCGGCCGCGGCTCGGGCCGCCGCCGACCTCGGCCTGGAGCACTCCCTGCACGGGCTCGAAGCCTCCGACGAGCTGTAGCGGTGGCAGTCCCGGGCGATCCATGCATATGCGCGACACGATGGCCGGTGCCCTTCGGGCCTGATGTCGGCGTCAGGGGGCCCGGCGCCCTCTCGCACGCCCCCGCGCGATTTGGCGCGGGGACCCCGGCCGGGGGCGCTCCTCGGTGCACCACCCCATTCTTGACACCGGCCATCGTGCGGGCGCCTCTGCACCGAACCGCCCGGGCCTGCCACCGCTGATCCGCGAGGTCCTGGTCCACCCGCACCCGCTGCTGAAACGGGTTTGCGAGCCGGCCTCGGCCGACCTCGCCGACCGGGTCGTCGAGGACCTCATCGACACCATGCGGGCGCACCCGCGCTGCGTCGGCCTGGCGGCGCCGCAGATCGGCGAGCCCGTTCGCGTCGCCGTGGTCGACGTTCGCGGGCACAAGCTGACCGACTCGTCCAACGGGCTGCTGGTCCTGGTCGACCCCATGATCGAGGCGGCGGCGGGGAAGCACGTCGCTCGCGAGGGTTGCCTGAGCCTGCCGGCGATCACGGCGGATGTTCGCCGGGCGACGCGGATCGTGGTCAGCTCGCCCCGCGGCCGGCGGGTCTGGTCCGCCGGCTTCGAGGCCCGCGCCGTGCAGCACGAGCTGGATCACCTGGACGGCGTTCTCATCCTCGACCGCGTGGAGTCGGTCCACGCGCTGTTTCCACGGTCGGTGCCAGGGGCTGCGCCGCCGGGCCCGCGACGATAGATGCGACCCCCCAGCCGTCCCGCTGCCAAGGCGGCGACGAGGACCGGACCGAGCGCACTCACGTGCGCGAGGGAGGACCGCAGGAGCCAACGCAGGCAGCGGCCGGCTGGGCGTCGCAGGTACGTCGCGGGTCCCGGCGGTGCAGCCCTAGACTGAGTCCTATGCCTGAAGCAGTGATTGCGGCGCTCGGCCGGTCCCCGATCGGACGCGCCATGAAGGGATCCCTCGTCGAAGTGCGTCCGGACGATCTCGCCGCCTACGTGGTCGGCAAGGTGCTGGACAAGTTGCCTCAGCTCGATCGCGCCGACATCGAGGATCTGATCTGCGGCTGCGGTCTGCCCGCCGGCGAGCAGGGCAACAACCTGGGCCGCGCCGTCAGCATCCTCGCGCGCGTCGACGCGCCCGGCTGCACCGTGAATCGCTACTGCTCGTCCTCTCTGATGACCACGCGGATGGCCGCGCACGCCATCCAGGCCGGCGAGGGCGACGTCTTCCTCTCGGTGGGCGTCGAATGCGTCTCGCGCTACATCCATGGCTACGCGGACAACCCCGAGGGCCAGAACGACCGCCTGAAGCCGGGCAACGCAGAGGAATACCCGGACGTCTACATCGCGATGGGGCAGACAGCGGAGAACGTCGCCCGGCGCGAGCAGATCTCCCGCGAGGAGCAGGACCGCTACGCCGTCAAGAGCCAGACCGCGGCGGTGGACGCGCGCGACAACGGCTTCTTCGACCGCGAGATCATCCCCGTCCCGCTGCCCAACGGCGAGACCTTCAGCCGCGATGACGGCCCGCGCCCCGGCACCAACATGGAGGTCCTGGGGACGCTGAAGCCGGCATTCCGCGAGGACGGCACCGTCACCGCGGGCAACTCCTGCCCGCTCAACGACGGCGCTGCCGCGGTGGTGGTGATGTCGGACTCCAAGGCGAAGGAGCTCGGCATCCAGCCGCTCGCCCGCATCGTCTCGACCGGCCTGTCGGCGCTGGAGCCGGAGTTCATGGGCCTCGGGCCCATCGACGCCTCGAAGCAGGCGCTGAAGCGCGCGGGCATGAGCATCGACGACGTCGACATCGTCGAGATCAACGAGGCGTTCGCGGCCCAGGTGATCCCATCCGCGCGCGGCATCGGCTTCGACCCCTTCAGCGACAAGCTCAACCCGCACGGCGGCTCGATCGCGCTCGGCCACCCGTTTGGGATGACCGGCGCCCGGATCCTCTGCACGCTGCTCAACGGGCTGCAGTCCGCCGACAAGCAGATCGGCCTGGAGACGATGTGCGTCGGCGGCGGCCAGGGGATGGCGATGATCGTGGAGAGGCTCAGCTAGAGATCACCTCCCCTCCGGGGAGGTCGACGGCGAAAGCCGGCGGGAGGGGCTGCGGCGCAGTCGCCGGCTGACCGCGGCCCCTCCCTGACCCTCCCCGGAGGGGAGGGGTTAGGTCGGCAGCCCCACGGCGAACGTGTAGCCGTCGGGGTCCTCGAGGAAGCACGCGCGCCAGCCGTGGGCGTAGTCGCTGGTGGCGAGCAGCACCGTGGTGCCGCGTTCCCGCGCGCGCCGCTCGGCCGCGTCCGGGTCGAGGCCGAGAAGGCGAATCTCCACGCCCGTGCCGCGGCGATCCGTCCCCTGGAGCCGCTCGCCGAGCGGAAACGAGTCGTAGGTGTGGTCGGCGTGGAGCATCAGCTGCATGTCTTCAGGCCCGGTCAGCGCGGCGAAGTCGACATCGCTGTACAGCACGTTGAGGCCCAGGACGTCCCGGTAGAAGGGGAGGCTCTTGTCGACGTCGCGGACCATCAGGTTGAGGCTGAGGCCGCGCAGCGTGCGGCCGTACTCGGCCGCGGGCATCCAGGGGTTACCGGTGCGGAGCTTTGTCACGCAGACGCATTTTCGCTCGGCAGGACCCGCACCGGTGCACCGGGTTGGCGACCGGCCTTCAGCGCCCGCTTGGCCTCGTAGAGCGCCTCGTCCGCTCGGCCCAGCAGCGCGACCGAATCGTGGTCGTCGGGCTGCAGCTCAGTCGCGCCGAGACTGAAGCTGCGCCCCTGCTTGCGGAGCTCCGTCTGCACGTCCGTGAAGACCTCGGTCGTGGCTGCCCCGGTGGCGCCGGGCAGCACGCAGACGAACTCGTCGCCGCCGTAGCGGAAGACGAAGTCGCTGCCCCGCAGCCGGGTGCGCAGCGCCGCGGCGACATCCTTCAGCAGCTGGTCGCCGGCGGCGTGCCCGAGCGTGTCGTTGGCGTGCTTGAGGCCGTCGGCGTCGACGAAGGCGATCGAGAGCGGTGTCCGCTCGCGGCGGGCGCGCGAGACCTCGCGCTCCAGCGCTGCGATTCCGCTCGCGCGCCGCATGCAGCCGGTCAGTTCGTCGACGGCGAGCTGGTCACGCAGCTTCTCCAGCGCCGCCGGCGAGATCCCCGCGATCTCGCGCGGGCTGAGCCCGAGCTCGGCGGCGGCTGCGATGAGGGTGGCCGGGCTGCGCAGCACGCGCAGGCGGCCGAGGGTGCGAATCAGCGCGACCACCCAGACCACGAGCATCAGCGGCAGCAGGATCAGCACGAACCAGCCGACGCCCTGCGCAAACCCCCGCGGCAGGATGGGAATCGCGGGCAGGGGTCCGACCCCGCCCCCGGTGTTGGGATCGCCGACCGAGGCGGCCGGGTGGGCGCCCCCACCTGTGCCGCCGCCTGTCAGGGTTGTGCCGCCGCCTGCGGAGCCACCGCCGCCGATGGTGTGCGTCTTGCCACCGCCGCCGCCACTGCCACCGCCGCCACCACCTCCGCCGGTCTGCGGCGTCGGGCTGGCCGTGCCTCCGCCAAGGGGTGGTACGCCGACCCCCGGCAGCGGCGAGATGGTCGGCAGGGGCAGAGGCGTGGGCAGGATCGACTGAAGAGGCAGCGGAGTCGGCAGGATGTCGGCGTAGGCGGGAGCTGCGATCACGAACGCGCCGACGGCGCCGAGCAGGCCTCCGGCCAGGCGCAGTCGTCCGACATGCCGCCGTTTTGCCATGGCTCGCCTCTTAATCCCCCGCACCCCGCATGAATGTCTGACGCTCGGACGCGTTCAGCCTTGCGTTGGCGGGGCGGTGAGCTTACTCCGGGGTGGCCGCTCTTTAAGCTGTTTAGCTGTATTGCGAATCGGCGTCCTCACCGGCGGTGGCGACGCGCCCGGCCTCAACGCCGCCATCCGGGCGGTCTGCCGGCGCTCTTTTCAGCTCGGCCACCGCGTCAGCGGCATCCGCAACGGCTGGGCAGGCTGCCTCGGCGCCGGTGACGTCGAGGAGCTGCTTCCCAACTCGGTGCGCGGCATCCTGCCGCAGGGCGGGACCATCCTTGGCACCTCGCGCACCAACCCGCTGAAGGAGAAGGACGGGATCAAGAGGGTCACGGCGACCCTCAAGCGCCACGGCATCGACGCCCTGGTGGCGATCGGCGGCGACGACACGCTGTCGGTGGCGGCAGCCCTGCACGAGGCCGGCTTCAAGGTGGTCGGCGTGCCGAAGACCATCGACAACGACCTCTCGGCCACCGAGTTCTGCATCGGCTTCGACACCGCGGTCGGCGTCGTGGTCGAAGCGCTCGACCGGCTTCACACCACGGCCAGCGCCCACCACCGCGTGATGGTGGTCGAGGTCATGGGCCGCGACACCGGCTGGGTCGCCATGCTCGGCGGGCTGGCCGGCGGCGCCGACATGATCATCATCCCCGAGTTCCCGGTGACCCTCGAGCAGGTCGTCGAGCACCTCTACCGGCGGCGCGGGGAAGGCAAGGACTTCAGCATCATCGTGGTCGCCGAGGGCATCCAGATGCCCGACCTCGTGCCCCCGGAGAATGGCGGCGGCGAGCGCAAGACCGACGCCTTCGGCCACGTGCAGCTGGCCGCGCTCGGCGTCGGCGACGCCCTCTCCAAGCGCATCGAGCAGGAGACCGGCTTCGAGACGCGCGTCACCGTCCTCGGCCACCTTCAGCGCGGCGGGTCGCCCTCGCCGGTCGACCGCATCTGGGCGACCCGGCTCGGCGTCGCCGCGCTCGATCTCCTGAACGAAGGCAAGGGCGGGCTGATCCCGATCCGCCGCGACGGCGAGGTCGCCATCGTGCCGATCGCCGACGTCGTGGCCGAGCAGCGCCGCGTGCCCCGGGAGCTCTACGAGCTGGCGGGCGTCTTCTTCTAGCGCGCTTCGGCCCACAGGCTCGGCGGGCTCATCCCTCGACGTCCGAGTGCAGCTGCTGGCAGTCGTCGCAGTCGGGGTCGGGTGGGTCGCCGATGCCGTCGTAGTCGGGGTGCTCGGGGCAGATCAGGGCCATGCCGCGCATCATGGCGGCCGCTGAGGCCGCTGCCAACCCAGCCTGTTAACGTCGCGTGCTGTGCCCAAGGGATCGCGCACGGGCAAGCGCTTGGTCGACCTCACGGGAGGTGGCGACGACGGCTCCACGGCGCTGCTCGGCGGCGGGCGGGCCGCCAAGGACGACGTGCGGATCGAGGCCTACGGGACCGTGGACGAGACCTCGAGCGCGCTCGGCCTGGCGCGCGCGCTGGCCGGCGACCGCCGCACCAAGGAGATCTGCGAGGAGCTCCAGCGAGACCTCTACCGGCTGGGCGCCGAGCTGGCGACCAATCCCGAGCACGCCGGTCGCTTCGGAAGCTTCAGCACCGCCGACGTCGAACGCCTGGAGGGGCTGAGCACCGAGCTGGAAGCGGCGGCGCCGATGCCGCGCGAGTTCGTGCTGCCGGGTGCGACGCCGGCCTCGGCCGCGCTCGACGTCGCCCGCACCGTCGCCCGCCGCGCGGAGCGCCGGGTGATCGGCCTGGCCGGCGTCGCCGACGTGAACCCCGAGGCGCGGCGGTGGCTGAACCGGCTCAGCCTGGTGCTTTTCGTGCTCGCCCGTTACGAGGAAGCGCGCAGCGGCGCGTCCGCCCCCACCGCGAAGGGGAGTGCGCCAGGGCAGGCGTAGACTGAGGCCGCCGGGCGCATGTTCTTCGCGGTTCTGGTTCTCATCCTCGCGGCCTTCCTGGCCTTCTATCTCGCCGTCTGCGTCGTGCTCTACAGACGGCTCTTCGTCCCCGCCCAACCTGGCTACCTCGACGATTACGCGTACACGCCCTGGGAGTTCCAGGCCGACTGCGAGGACCTCGAGCTGGTCACCCCGGACGGAGTCCAGTTCGGGGTCTGGTTCCTGCGCCAGCCGGGGTCGGAGCAGACGATCGTCATCTCCGCGGGGCACAAGCAGCACCGGCAGGACCTGCTGGGCGCCGCCGTCGCCCTCTGGCGCAAGGGCTTCAACGTGCTGGTCTACGCGGCGCGCGGTACCGCGGGCGCGGACAGGGCGACTGTGACGATGGGGGTGCGCGAGGTCAACGAGCTGCAGACCACGATCGCCTACGCGCAGAAGCGGATCAAAGGCGCTCGCATCGGCCTGCTCGGCTACTCGATGGGCGCGGCGACCTCGATGCTGGCGGCGGCCGGCGAGCCGGCGGTGGAGGCAATGGTCCTCGACAGCCCGTTCAGCGACATCCGCACGCTGCTCGAGGAGAACGTGCGCCGCCACGCCCTGCTGCCCGGGGGCCCCGTGGTGCGCCTGGTGGCGATCTGGCTCCGCCTGCGCACCGGCTGCCGCCTGTACGAGTCCGCGCCGATCTCGGTGCTGGGCGCCCTCGAGCCGCGCCCGCTGTTCTTCATCCACGGCGGCGCCGACGCGGTCACCTCGGTGCAGCACTCGCGGCGGCTGTACGACTCCTACCGCGGCCCCCGGGAGATCTGGATCGTGCAGGGAGCGCAGCACGTCGGCGCCTATTTCGCCGACCGGCACCTGTACATGGAGCGCGTCTCAGGATTCTTCGCCCGGCACCTGGGCCTGCAGCGCGCCGGCCAGCTGCGGCTGGTGGACGAGGAAGAAACGGCCGGCTAGGCGCGCGCCCGTTAACGCAGCTGCCGCAGTCGGAACCCCAGAAGGCAGCTCCGTTAACGCAGTTGCTGCAGTCGGAACCCCAGAAGGCAGCTCCGTTAACGCAGTTGCTGCATGCGCAGTCGGAACGCCAGAAAGCAACTCCGTTAACGCAGTTGCCGCAATCGGAACCCCAGAAGGCAGCTCCGTTAACAGAGTTGCTGCATGCGCAAACCCGGAGGGCAGCTCTGTTAACGGAGTTGCCTTAAGCCGAGGTGGGGCGGCGGGCGGCTTCTTCACAGCCTGGATTGCTTTTCAGGGCGGTCGGTCTGAAACTCGCGCAATGCGTCGTGCCTGGGTCCCGCCGGAGCTCAAGCAAGCCCCCTTTAGCGTTGAGATGGCGCGGGAGTTCGGGATCACCTCAGGTCAGCTCTGCCGAGGGCCATGGCGGCGCATCGCTCCCCGCGTCCACGTGTGGAGGGGCTTGCGGATTGAACCCGAGATGCTGCTCGAAGCAGCACTCCTGACGCTGCCTCCGGATGTGGTCTTCTCCGGATACACCGCCGCCTGGTTGCACGGCCTCGAGCCGCAGTCACTGACGAAGACCGAGGCGATCCTGCCCGCGACATCCACGCTGTCCGTCAGGACGGGTGTGTCCCTGAGTCGCGCGTCACTGCGCGACCGCGACATCGTGGTTCGAGGCCGATACAGGTTCACGACCATTGAACGGGCGCTCCGAGATATCGCGCGCCGGCACTCCCTGACCGAGACGGTGGTCGCGACCGATGCGGCACTGCATGCCGGCCTGACCCGCCTCGACAAGCTCAGCGACTGGTTATCTGAAGCCGGGACTTATCCGGGAGGGGGGCGCCTACGCCGGGCTCTGTTGCACGCGGAGCCGGCCAGCGAGTCGCCGATGGAGAGCAGGCTCCGGATGCTGCTCGTGCTCGCCGGGCTTCCACGTCCGATGGCGCAGGTAACCGTTCGGGATCGACATGGGAGGGCGTTGGGCCGCCCAGACCTCTACTACCCCGAGCAGCGTCTGGGGATCGAGTACGACGGCGCAACCCACCGGACGAGCCTGGTCGCCGACAGCCGGCGGCAGAACCGATTGCTGGCTGCCGGGATCACGTTGTTGCGCTTCACGGCCGCAGACATGAACGGCGATCGCGACGCGATCGTGCGCCAGGTCGCGGGCTTATTGGGCTTGCGCGTTAACTCAGCTGCCGCATGAGAACCCCCAGTAGGCAGCTCCGTTAACAGAATTGCCGTTAGCCCGGTCGGGGTGGTCGCCGGAGTGTCTCGGGCCGGGCGGCAACCTTTGCGCGGCCTAGTTAGGCATGCGCGTTAGCTCAACTGCTGCATAAGGACTCCCAGAAGGCAGCTCCGTTAACAGAATTGCCTTAAGCGCGAGCGCGGGCGCGGCCCCGCGGGAGTCCGAGCCGAGCCTAGTAAATGAAGCCGATCAGGGGGACCTGGCCGGGCTTGATCGTGCGCTGGTCGACGGCGCCCCAGCCGGCGTAGTTCATCTCCGAGACCACCCACGAGCCGTCGGGGTTGACTTTCTCGACGTACGCCACGTGGCCGTACCAGGACTCCCAGGTCACCATGATCGCGCCGGGCTGCGGCATCTGGCCGGTCGGCCAGCTGAGGGCCTGGGCGGCGGCGAACCAGTCGCCTGCGTTGCCCTCCCAGGGGATGGGCCGCCGCGACGCCACGTACCACGTGCACTGCCCGTAGGGGAAGTGGTCGCCGACGGCCGCGACGCCGGACATGCCATGCACCAGCGGCAGCGACAGGTCGGGGTGCGTCGCTCCGGGCAGCACCAGCTTGGCTCCGGCGACCACGGCCCCGCCGCGCAGGTAGTTGAAATCGCCGACGGTCGTGGCGTCCAGATGGAAGACGCGCGCGATGTCGCGGAGCGTGTCGCCCGGCTGGACCGTGATCACGATGCCCGGGACCGGCGGCACCGTGAGCTGGTCACCCGGCTTCGGCTCGCGCGCGAAGGTGTAGGGGTTCGACCAGCGCAGCTGCTCGACGCTGACGCCGAAGCGCGACGCCACGGTGGCCATCGTGTCCTGCTTGTGCACCACGTACACCAGCGGCTGGTGCCCGACGTTCGCGCCCGTGGGCACTCCGAAGGGCGTGATGATCGTCGACAGACGACCCAGGTCCACTCCATTGACCGAGCCGCCCTGGCCGAGCACCAGGCCCTCCGCATCCATCACCCCGAGGCGCAGCATCGCGCCCGACGGAAGCTGATGGCTGACAGTCGCATAGCCCGACAGGGCGAGCGCCACAAGCAGCACAACGGCATGCGTGACGTAACGATGAGGAACCGCCAGAAAACTACCCCCGAAAAAAGAGCCCGTGGTATCCACGGGACTTGGAACCTCTGGGAACATAGCAACGGCAGGACGTGAGTGTCAAACCGGACCCTCGCCCGGCCGAGAGGCATAATCCGATCGTGAGGAGCCGCCGGTGACCGATTCCCAACGGCGAACGGCGGCGGTGGCCGCGGTCCGCCGGGTCAGCGATGCGGTGGTCGAAAACGTCGGCCGCGCGATCGTCGGCAAGCAGGACGAGGTCAGGCTCTGCCTGATCACGCTGCTCTGCGAAGGGCACCTCCTGATCGAGGACGTGCCGGGCGTCGGCAAGACGATGCTCGCCAAGTCGCTGGCCCGTTCACTCGACTGCTCCTTCCGCCGCGTTCAGTTCACACCGGACCTGCTGCCGTCGGACGTGACCGGCGTCCGCGCCTACAACCAGCGCGACGGCGACTTCGAGTTTCGGCCGGGCCCGGTGTTCACTCAGATCCTGCTCGCCGACGAGATCAACCGCGCGACGCCGAAGACGCAGTCCGCGCTCCTGGAGGCGATGGAGGAGCGGCAGGTGACGATCGACGGAGAGACGCACGAGCTGCCGCGGCCGTTCCTGGTCATGGCGACGCAGAACCCGGTCGAGTACGCCGGCACCTACCCGCTGCCGGAGGCGCAGCTCGACCGCTTCATGATGAAGGTCCGCCTCGGCTATCTCACCGCGGCCCAGGAGTCGGAGCTGATGGGCCGGCAGCACCGAGTGGAGTCGCCGCTGGAGGAGCTGGAGCCGGTCATCTCGCCGAGCGAGCTGCACCTGGCACAGGCGGCGGTGCGCGAGATCTACGTCGAGCAGGAGCTGCGGGACTACATCGCGCGCCTGGTCGAGCGCACGCGCAACCACCCTGACA
>Ga0207664_10000539_pt1 | contig 26958 bp, 24 predicted proteins | sample LARL83metaG_FD_184349 | JGI IMG/M metagenome (GOLD analysis project Ga0207664, IMG submission 184349) | Corn, switchgrass and miscanthus rhizosphere microbial communities from Kellogg Biological Station, Michigan, USA - LAR L8-3 metaG... | ecosystem: Host-associated > Plants > Roots >... | reverse complement strand
CATGCATGACGTATGCCTATCTGGGACCCGAGGGTACGTTCACCGAGGCGGCGCTGCGCGCCATCGACCCCGGCGCTGAGGCGCTTGCCTGCCCTACCATCCAGGCCGCACTGGCCGCGGTACGGGACGGTACGGCGGATCGTGCCGTGGTGCCCATCGAGAGTTCGGTCGAGGGAATCGTGACGGCGACCCTGGACGCCCTGGCTTTGGCCAACGGCTTGGTCATCCGCGGGGAGACGCAGATCCCGATCGCGTTCGCGCTGCTCGCCAAGCCGGGCACGGCGCTCGGCGACGTCAAGACCGTGGGCGGGCACCCCCAGGCGATGCCGCAGTGCCGCGGCTGGCTCGCCGCCAACCTGCCGGACAGCGAGTGGATCACGGCCGCCTCCAACGCCGAGGCGGCTCGCCAGGTAGCGGACGGCACGCTTGACGCGGCGCTGGCCGGCGCGTTCGCGGCGGATCGATATCAACTCGCGGTCCTGGCCAGCGACGTGCACGACAAGACCAGCGCGGTGACGCGGTTCGTCGTGGTGGCGCCCACAGGCCCGCTGCCCGCGCCCACGGGAACCGACCGGACCTCGATCGCGGCATTCCTCGCCGACGACCACCCGGGCGCGCTGCTGGAGATCCTCTCCGAGTTCGCGGTCCGCGGCATCAACCTGACCACCATCCAGTCGCGGCCCACCGGCGACCGGCTTGGCCAGTACTACTTCTTCGTCGACTGCGAGGGGCATGTCGACGACGCCCGCGTCGGCGAGGCGCTGATGGGCCTGCGCCGGGTCTGCGCGCAGGTCCGGTTTCTCGGCAGCTACGCACGCTGCGACGGCGGCACGACGCAGGTCAGGCCCGGCACCTCAGACGCCGAGTTTGCCGAAGCAGCGGCGTGGCTCGGCCGCCTCCGGTTCGGCAGGCCGTGACCGGAGGACGCACCGATGTCGTTCCGCGAAAAAAAAATTAGAGATACGGGCCTGAGCCGGGGGTCTGCTGCTGGTGCTCATCCGGCGGGATCATGCCAGGCGGCAGCGCCCGGCGCATCTGCTCCAGCTGGGCGCGGGCGGCCATCTGCTGTGCGAACAGCGTCGTCTGGATGCCGTGGAACAGGCCCTCCAGCCAGCCGACCAGCTGCGCATGGGCGACGCGGAGCTCGGCCTCGGACGGCGTCCCCTCCTCGGCGAACTGCAGCGACAGGCGCTCCAGCTCCTCGACCAGCTCGGGCGCGAGGCCGTCTTCGAGTTCCTTGATGGAACTGGTGTGAATCTCCTTGAGCCTGGCGCGGCTCTTCTCGTCCAGCGGAGCGGCTCTGACCTCCTCGAGCAGCTGGCGGATCATGCTGCCGATGCGCATCACCTTAGCGGGCTGCTCGACCATCTCCGTGACCGGTCGTTCGCTGCCCTCCTGGCCCTCATCTCCGGCGACCGCCGTGCCGTCCGGACCTAGCACCAGGACCTGCGGGTGCTCCTGCGATTCGCTCATCTCTCCACCCTATCCGGGGTGGTGGTTAGCAGGACCTTGCCCACGTGGGCGCTGTCCCCTACAAGCTGGTGGGCTCGCGCCGCCTCGGGCATCGGCACCTCCGTGTCGATCACGGGCATGACCTGCCCGGCCTCGATCAGCGGCCACACGTGCTCCCGGACGGCCGCGACGATCCGCGCCTTCTCATCGTGCGGACGCGCACGCAAGGTGGTCGCGTAGATCGCCGCACGCTTGCCGGTCAGCGCGCGCAGGTCGATCTCCGTGCGGGCGCCGCCCTGCAGGCCGACTATCGACAGCCGGCCGTTGGCCGCGAGCGTGTCCAGGTTCCGCTTGAGGTAGCTCGCGCCCATGATGTCCAGGATCACATCGGCTTGGTTGCGCAGCACCTCGGCAAAGTCTTCGGTCTTGTAGTTGATCGTGATCTCGGCGCCGAGCTCGCGGCACCTGGCGAGCTTTGCCGCGGATCCGGCGGTGACCGCGACCCGGGCACCGGCCGCCCTGGCCAGCTGGATCGCCATCGTGCCGATGCCGCTGCTCCCGCCGTGGATCAAGATGAGCTCGCCCTTGGCGAGGTGCGCGAGCTGAAAGATGTTCGAGTGCACCGTGCAGGCGACCTCGGGAAGCGCCGCCGCAGCGGCCAGCGGAAGGTTCGCCGGACGGGGCAGCACCTGGCCCTGGGATACCGCCACCCGCTCCGCGTAGCCGCCGCCGGAGAGCAGCGCGCACACCTCGTCGCCCGGTTGCCAGGCGGTGACGTTCTCGCCGACGGCGGAGATCGTGCCCGAGCACTCGAGGCCTGGGTACGGCGGCGCGCCAGGCGGGGGCGGGTACAAGCCCTGGCGCTGCATCAGGTCCGCGCGGTTCACGGCGCTGGCGACGATGTCGATGACGACCTCGTCCGGACCGGGCACCGGGTCGGGGACCTGCTGCCACGTGAGAACGTCGGGGCCCCCGGGCTTAGTGATGACGATCGCATGCATTGTGACTACCTAACGAGAGCAATTAGTTGCTATGGGTATAGGAAGGCTCTTACGCTCTTAGGTATACCGGACATCAAGGAGGGCGGGCCTTGACGATGAACGACGCAGATGACAGCGATGTGGCTGGCGGAACGAATCCCTTCTCGTCGGTGTACCCGGCGGGGTTCATGCCGTTCCGGCGGCCCGGGCCACCTCCTGCCGAAGCGCCGGAGTACGCGTACCCGAGCGGCGAGGGGTACGCGCCAGTGCCGGAGCAGGCCGGGCCGGGCTTCTTCGAGCGGCCCGGGCATGCCGTGCCGCTCGGCTACGCCGAGCCGGTGAGCTACGCCGACGACGCCGGCTATCCCCCGGCGGTCGCGGCCTCGGACACCCTGACCGCCGAATTCCTGCTGCACGGGAAGCGGCCGCTGCCGGGGTCCGGCTGGCGGCGCGTGGTCTACCGTGCCTCCGGCGGGCTGTTCCGGATCGGCGAGTCGGCGGCCGACGCGCGGCGCCGCGACCTCGTCAACCGGGTGAAGACACCGGTGGCCGGCGGCCACCACCGGGTCGCCGTGCTCAGCCTCAAGGGCGGCGTCGGCAAGACCACCACGGTGGCGGGGCTGGGCGCGACGCTGGCCTCGTTCCGCGGTGACCGGGTGATCGCGGTGGACGCGAACCCGGACCGCGGCACGTTGTCGGACAAGGTGCGGCTGGAGACCGCCGCGACGATCCGCGACCTGCTGAACGAGCGCGGGCAGATCAGCCGGTACGCCGACGTCCGGGCCTTCACCTCCCAGTCGACGAGCCGGCTCGAGGTACTCGCCTCCGACCGTGACCCCGCCGTGTCCACCGCGTTCAACGAGCGGGACTACTGCGACGCGGCGCAGGTGCTCGAGCAGTTCTACTCCGTGTGCATCACCGACTGCGGGACCGGGCTGCTGCATTCGGCGATGGCGGGCGTGCTGCGGCTCGCGGATCAGATAGTGCTGGTGAGCTCGCCTTCGGTGGACGGGGCGCGGAGTGCCTCCGCGACCCTGGACTGGCTGGAGGCGCACGAATACGGCGGGCTGGTCCGCAACGGCGTGGTCGTGCTGTCGGCGATCCGGCGGCGTAGCAAGAGCACCGTGGACCTGGACCGGCTGGAGCAGCACTTCGCCGCGCGGTGCCGGGCGGTGCTGCGGATCCCGTACGACGCGCACCTGGAGGAGGGCGCGGAGGTGGAACTGGACCTGCTCGCCAGCGAGACCGCCGAAGCGTACCTGGCGCTCGCCGCCATCGTCGGCGACGGCTTCGCGTGGCCCCGTCGCCGTCACGAACACAAGTCCGCATAGGTGCGGATTTGCGTCACCGCCTCGTGCCAATGCTGGGGTTGACGCGATCGGCGTTATCCTGGTTGCCGCGCCACCGCGTCGCAGTGCAGCCGCGGGCGCACAGGAGAGCTCGCCTAGTGGCCGATGGCGGCGGTCTTGAAAACCGCTAGCAGGGGTGACCTTGCTCGTGGGTTCGAATCCCACGCTCTCCGCTTTACCCGTTGGGACACCTCAGTTCGCGTAGGCGGCCAGGGCGACCGCGGCCGTGTACGGTGACGGCGAGGTCTGGCTCGACGGGCAGGTCCGGATCAACCATGCGGACTTCGGGCTCACCCGGAACTTCCTGGGTACGGTTGCGGCGCACGACACGCTCACCGTCCACGCGGTGTTCGTCAAGAGCTGAGCCCGCCCCGGTACGCCCAAGCCAGGCCAGGTCCAGCCGATCTACGACCGCGAGTAGTGTTATCAGGCATGGGCCTCCCCCCGATCAGCGTGGCTCACATCGTCACGCTGTGGCAGTTCGCGCCGGTGGTGACGGCATTCGCCGCGCTCGCGGCCGGGCTGTACCTGTGGGGCGCGTACCGGGTCTGGCGCAAGCATCCGGCCCGGCCGTGGCCGTGGTGGCGGACGGCGCTGTTCCTGGCCGGGATCCTCACGATCGTGCTCGCCACCGAGAGCGGCGTCGGCAGCTACGACGACGTGCTGTTCTGGGACCACATGGTGCAGCACCTGCTGCTGCTCATGGTCGCGCCGCCGCTGCTGGTGGTGGGCCAGCCGGGCACGCTGCTGCTGCACGCCAGCCGTAATCCGGTACATACCTGGGCAAAACGTGCAATGCGCTCGAACATGATCAGCGCGCTCACCTTCCCGGCGGTCGGTGTCGCGCTGTACACCGGCACGATCGTGGGCACGCACCTGACCAGCTTCATGAACCTGGCGATGACCAACGACGCGGTGCACCAGGGCGAGCACGTGCTCTACCTGGTGGCCGGCTACCTGTACTTCCTGCCGTTGCTCGGACGCGAGCCGATCCGCTGGCGGGTCTCGTACCCGACCCGGCTGTTCCTGCTGTTCCTGGCCATGCCGGTGGACGCGTTCACCGGCCTCGTCCTCGGCTCCGAGGGCGGCAACCCGTTCCCCGCCATGGCCGACGGCCGGCCGTCATGGGCGCCGGCGCCGATCGACGACGTGCACATCGGCGGGGCGGTCATGTGGGTCGGCGGGGCCGGGCTGATGTTCGCGCTGATGATGGCCGTCTTCTTCGCGTGGAGCAGGGAGCAGCTTGCCGACGGCGGCCTCGGCTGGCTGGAGTCGGCCCGGCGCGCGAACTTCGCCACCCAGGTATCGGCCACCGCCGACGTCAGCGAGAGCGTGGACGACGACGCCCACCTGGCCGCCTACAACGAATACCTGGCCCGCCTCAACCGCCGCGAAAGCTGACTAACCGCGACACGCCGGTAGCGGTTTCTAGGGAAATCTAGGGCCTGGGCTAGAGCGGGCCATAGAGTCCGATCCATGGATCCGGTGCGCAACCCCTACGCCCCGGGCGCCGGCCAGCGGCCGCCCGAGCTCACCGGGCGCGATCGGGAGATCGCCCAGTTCGAGGTCGTCCTCGAACGGGTCGCCCGCGGTCGCCCCGAACGGTCGATGGTGCTGACCGGCCTGCGCGGCGTCGGCAAGACCGTGCTGCTGAACACGTTCCGGTCGATGGCCATCCAGCGGCTGTGGGGGACCGGCAAGATCGAGGCCAGGCCGGACCAGTCGATCCGCCGGCCGGTCGCCGCCGCGCTGCACATGGCGGTGCGGGAGATCGCGCCGCGGCACCGCGCACCGGACCGGATCGAGTACTTCCTCGGCGTGCTGAAGTCGTTCGCGCTGCGCGACCCCAAGCTGCCCAAGGGCACGTCGGTCACCACCGGCATGGGCATCGACGTGCCCGCGGTGCGCGGCCGCGCCGACTCCGGCGACCTGGAGGTCGACCTGACCGAGCTGTTCGCCGAGGCCGCGTCCGTGGCCGGTGACCTCGGCGTCGGGATCGGCCTGTTCGTCGACGAGATGCAGGACGTGCCCGCCCCTGACGTGTCGGCGCTTTGCGCCGCCTGCCACGAGCTCTCCCAGTCGGGCGGCCCGCTGATCGTGGTTGGCGCCGGCCTGCCACATCTCCCGTCCGTGCTCTCCGCGAGTAAGTCTTATTCAGAACGACTTTTCCGCTACGCCCGGATAGACAAACTCGACCGGGAGGCGGCCGACCTGGCGCTGATCGCGCCCGCGGAACGCGAGGACGTGACGTTCACCGAGGGCGCCCTGGACGCGCTCTACGAGGCGGCCGACGGGTATCCGTTCTTCGTGCAGGCGTACGGCAAGGTGACCTGGGACGTCGCGGCGGCTTCGCCGGTGACCGAGAAGGACGTGTTGGTCGCCGCGCCGGAGGCGGAAGGCGAGCTGGCCGTGGGATTCTTCGGCAGCCGGTACGAGCGGGCGACGCCGGCGGAACGGGAGTACATGCGCGCGATGGCCACGGCGGGCGACGAGCCGGTGCCGACGTCGGTGGTTGCCGATGAGCTGGGTCGCAAGCCGTCCAGCCTGTCGCCTGCCAGGGACGGCCTGATCAAGAAGGGTTTGATCTACAGCTCGGAGCGGGGGCTGATCGCGTTCACCGTCCCGCATTTCGGCAAGTTCCTGCGCTCGCAGCCGGTGTAGAGGATTGTCTAACATGATCTAGCGATTTTGCTAGATCACGTTAGACCGGTATCGACAACTGCTACCCGGATCGGCGGCCGCCGCGACTGAAGGTAGACGGCGAAGACGATGTCCGCGGGCCGGCCGTGCGCGACGCCCTGGAACACGACGAACCGCCAGCAGCCTTCCCGCCAGATGTCGGCAGGCCCGTCGCTGGTGATCTGGGCGGCGTGCCTGCGCCACTGGGAACTTGTCCGCAGTGACGCGAGTGTCCGGGTGACCGGAAGGCGGCGCAGTTCGCACGGTTCGGAGTAGCCAAGGCGGACACCGATCTCGGCGACCTCCGGGGACAGCAAGGCGATCAGGACCAGTTCCAGGCCGAGCACGCAGATGAAGAAGCCCGCCGCCCGGGTCGAGCCGGGCATGGTGAGCGCGGGCGTGCCGATCGAGGCGACCGCCGCCAGGCAGAGCAGGCAGGCGCGGGCGATCGTGCGCAGGCCGATGGGCGTGTCGCTCAGGTCGCCGAAGCAGCCGCAGCCGGCCTCCGGACGGTGCTGCCGCACCTCGTACAGCGTGCCGATCGCGACAAGGAAGAACAGCGCGGTGCCCGCCCGGGTGATGGTGGCGGGAGCGCCGGCGCCTGGCCGTACCGCGGTGGCGATCAGGGCAATGCCGAGGGTCAGCTCCGCCACGCACATCAGGACCATGAAGGGGCGGCGCAGTCGCCACGGGAACAGCCCGGTCGGACCCATTCCGGCGGCGATCGTACGGTCCCTGACGACCCGCCGGGCCTTGCTGGCACAGCCGCCGAGCAGCATCAGCGCGAGCAGCGGTACCTGAAGCTGCCGAACGGTGAGCAGCGCTAATGCCACGCCCTCACCCGCCGATCGTCATCGTCGCGTTGAAGCAGCCGGCCTCCAGATCGCCGCCCAGCTCGATGAACGCGGCCATGGTGAGGTCGGCGATCCGGCCCTTGCGGGAGGTGCCGCAGGCGACGCAGCGGTCGCAGAACAGCCGCGCGGTCGCCCCGCAGCCGGTCACCGGCAGGCTGCGGGCCCGCCCGGAGCAGTCGTTCCGCAGCCGGAGGGTGCTGCCGACCGACAGGTAGGGGAGCCGCACGCAGCCCGCGCCGGTGGTGTGCGGATCCACGGCGTGCAGGTCGCCCTCGCAGGCGATCGTTGCTCTTGTGCGTTCGCAGCTTGTCTCGGGGTCCAGGGCGGGGTAGGCGAGACCGAGCAGGCCGGCCGGCTCCTCGCCCGGCTCGTGCCATACCGCGGTGCCGCTGAGCGCGTCCGGCACGTGCCCGCTGACCATGGGCGGCGCCGGCGGGTGCCCGGCGTGATACGGCGGCTGGGCAGTGGCCGGGATCAGCGCCTCGAGGAAGCCGTCGTGGCGCAGTCCGATCACGTCGACCAGGTAACCAGGTTCGAGGCGGGGGAAACGGACCTGAATCCGCCCAGCGGCGCCGGCGCCGACGATGACGATCCGGCGCCCCTTGGCGGGCCCCTCGTCCACGAGCAGGGTGGCGGGGCCATCGCGTTCGATGATGGTTCCGGTGACCCGGCCGGTCTCGGCCCAGATCCGCTCGACGACCAGGGAGCCAGGCTTGTCGCGGCGCACAATTGCGTGATCGCCTTGCCGCAGCGCGGCCGGAGCCACCGGCCCGCCGCGCCAGGCGGTGGCGGAGGCGGATACCGGGAACCGCTGCTCGCCGGCGTCGGTCTCCAGCACCAGGACATGCGGGCTGACATCGAGGATCTTCCCGATGACGGTGTATACCAGCGTGGTTCCCGGTGGGTCGCCTGGGACCCTCGGGGAATCTGACCCGAGCACCGCGGCCCGGAGCACCGATCGCCGGGCGAAACGGATTACCCGTGCTGGACTGGTCGAGTCCGAGACATCATCACACCAATGGGGAATTTCCGTCGAATATCGCACTTGCCTTCCGTGAGATTGCATGCCGCCTCCGGTTACGACCCTGCTTCGGCTGGGGCGGTTACGTCAAGTGATTCCGTCACCTTGGTGCGTAAGGCAACAGAGATACATCCCCGGGGCTAGGTACGCCACGTTGCGTAGCTGTCGGATCTACCTTAAGTAAGGTATGCAGTATGAACGTCCCCCCGGTACCCCAGCCGACGCGGCCGGAGGATAGTGACGCCGCGTTCTGTGAGTACGTCAGCGCGCGCGGGACGGCGCTGCTGCGCATGGCGTTCATGCTAACCGGGAACAAGCAGGACGCCGAGGACCTGTTGCAAGCCGCGCTGGCCAAGACCTACCTGGCATGGGCGAAGATACAGGATCGCTCGGCGCTGGACCACTACGTGCGACGTGCCATGGTGAACACCCATATTTCCTGGTGGCGGAGCCGCAAGCTGGAAGAGTTCCCCACCGACGAGCTACCGGATCAGGCGGTGGACGATCATGCCGGAGCCAGCGACCGGGCCGAGGTGGTCCGCCGGGCACTGGACCGGCTGCCATCCCGTATGCGGGCCGCCGTCATGCTCAGGTACTTCGAGGACATGACCGAGCCGGAGATCGCCACCGCGCTCGGTGTCAGCCTCGGCACGGTGAAGAGCACGGTGTCCCGTGCCGTGGCCAAGCTTCGGATCGACGCCGAACTGGACGCTGAGCTGGGCACAGAGCCCAGTCCGGACGGTGCATGACGGGCCTTCCGGTCACGCCGTGATTCGTGGCACGATCAGGGGAAACACGCCCGGAGGTGCTCGTGCGCAGCACGATGATGGATATCCCGCTGACCATCGCATCGCTCATGCGGTACGGAACCACGAGCTACGGCGATCGCGAGGTCGTGACCAGTACCGGAGACGGGGTACGACGGCGATCGTATGCCGAAGCCGGCCGCCGCGCGGCGCGGCTGGCCGGTGCCCTGCGCAGGCTCGGCGTGGACAGCGACCAGCGGGTCGGCACGTTCATGTGGAACAACGCCGAGCACCTGGAGGCATACCTGGCGATCCCGTCCATGGGCGCCGTGCTGCACACGCTGAACATCCGGCTCGATCCGGCCGAGGTGGGCTACATCGCCTCCCACGCCGGCGACCACGCGGTCATCGTGGACCCCTCCCTGCTGGAGCGCTTCGCCGAGGTGCTGCCGCACACCCCGGGGATCAAGCACGTGATCGTGACCGGATCCGCGGCCGTTGACCTCCCCGGGGTCACCGTGCACTCCTACGAGGACCTGCTGGCGTCGTCCGCGGAGTCGTTCGACTGGCCGGAGCTGGACGAGCGCAGCGCCGCCGCGATGTGCTACACCAGCGGCACGACAGGGCACCCGAAGGGTATCGTCTACAGCCACCGGTCGGCCTACCTGCACGCCATGGGACCGTGCCTGGGCAACGCCTTCGCGTTGTCCGAGCAGGACCGGGTGCTGCCGGTGGTGCCGATGTTCCACGCCAATGCCTGGGGCTTGCCGTACGCCAGCATGCTGGCAGGCGCCGACCTGATCATGCCCGACCGGTTCATGCAGCCCAGTTCGCTGGCGCAGCTGATCGAGCAGGAGCGGGTGACGCTGGCGGGCGGCGTGCCCACGATCTGGCTGGGCGTGCTCGCGCACCTGCGTTCCGCTTCCGCGGATCTGTCCTCGCTGCGGATGGTCGTCGCGGGCGGCTCCGCCGTGCCACGTTCGCTCCAGGAGGCGTTCCGGGCCGAGGTCGGCGTCAGCATCCTCCAGGCTTGGGGGATGACCGAGACCTCGCCGCTGGGCAGCGTGGCCAACCCGCCGCCCGGGGTCACCGAAGAAGATGCATGGCGGTACCGGGACAGCCAGGGCAGGCTGTTCTGCACGGTGGAGGGCCGCCTTGTCGGCGACGGCGGCGTCGTGCTGCCGTCCGACGGCTCGGCGGTGGGCGAACTGGAGGTCCGCGGGCCGTGGGTCACTGGCTCCTACTACAAGGACGACGACCCCGGCAAGTTCCACGACGGCTGGCTGCGCACCGGAGACGTGGGGACGCTGGACGAGCGCGGCTTCGTGCGGCTCACCGACCGGGCCAAGGATGTGATCAAGTCCGGCGGTGAGTGGATCTCGTCCATGCACCTGGAGAACCTCCTGATGTCCCACCCCGAGGTGGCCGAATCAGCGGTCATCGGCGTCCTCGACGAGAAGTGGGGCGAACGGCCGCTGGCCGCGATCGTGCTCCGCCCCGGCGCCGATGTTTCCGCGGAAAAGCTCAGGGAGTTCCTGTCCGGCCACGTGCCGCGCTGGCAGCTTCCCGAGCGCTGGTGTTTCGTCCCCGAAATCCCGAAGACCAGCGTAGGCAAGTTCTCCAAGCGCCAGATGCGCGAGGCCTACCACCGCGGCGACTACAAGATCATCGAAGCCCGTTAACCCCGGCGACCGCCCCGCGGAACTCTCCCGCCCCCGGCGCCGCTGCGCTGCCCCGCTGTCGTGCCGCGCGCTGCCCCGCTGTCGTGCCGCGCGCCACCCCGCTGTCGTGCCGCGCGCCACCCCGCGCCGCCAATTTGTCCGGTTTGCTCGCTATGGCGCGTGCTTCCATGTTAGAAAAGTGCTTCGTGTTAAAAAAGGCGCCATATCTGGCACCTTTTCTAACATTTGGCCCTTTTCTAACATGGGAACGCTTACTCTGCCGCCCCTGAAAGCACCTGAAGCACTTTAGTCACACTCGTGCTGGCGCCGCCCTCGGCGATGATCGGGCATCTGCTTCGAAACCGGACATTGGCCGGTCTGGCCTGGCGTGGCGGGCCGTGGCTGCGGCTCACTCGGGGTCCACTGGCGGCGAGTGTCCGGCTGCTTTGCCGGGCGCGGCCTGGTACCGGTACGCTATGGCAGCACGCGCCACATACGGCGCGACTGGAGGATTCGCCTAGTCCGGTCTATGGCGCCGCACTGCTAATGCGGTTGGGTGGCAACACCCTCCGGGGTTCAAATCCCCGATCCTCCGCCCCCTTTGAACTGGGCTTTCTCTAGGATTGCAGGTAAACCCTCGGAGCAGGCCCAGTGATCGTTTCCGGGCCGCCCGGTCGGCGCCGGGCCATTCGAAGGAATGACTTAACCCGAGAACCGTCCGGACCTGGCGAGCGATCTCGAGGTCTTCCCGTGCCCCAACCACCAGGCTGCGCACTGGAGCGTCGGACGCGCCGATCTCGCGGTCGGCGGCCCCGCTCTCGTTGCGTGCGGCGTCGCCGCGGACGCCGAGGAATCCGAGCGCGTCCATGGCCCGGGACCGGATCTCGGCGGAGTTCTCCCCGACGCCGCCGGTGAACACGAGCACGTCGAGGCCGCCGAGGGCGGCGGCCATGGCGGCCGCGGATCCCGCGAGCCGGTGCAGGTACACGTCCCGCGCCAGCACCGCCCGCTCATCTCCGGACACAGCCCGGGACAGGATCTCGCGCATGTCCGCGGTCCCGGCCAGCCCGTACAGCCCTGACCGGTGTTCCAGCGTGGCGGCCAGTTCAGCGGTCGGCATCCCGGCGTGCGATTCCAGCCACAGCACCAGGCCGGGGTCCACCGATCCGGACCTGGTCGCCATGACGAGCCCGTCCAGGGGCGTGAACCCCATGGTGGTGTCGATCGAGTGTCCGTCCAGGACCGCGCACAGCGACGCCCCGGCGCCCAGGTGGCAGCTGACGATCCGGGAGGCGCCGGGAGCCAGTTCCGCCGCGCGCCGTGACACGTAGGCGTGCGAGAGGCCGTGGAATCCGTATCGCCGCAGCGTCCATCGCTGCCGCCATTCGGCCGGCAGCGCGAACGTCGCCGCGGCCGGCGGAATGGTCGCGTGGAACGCGGTGTCGAAGCAGGCCACGGCCGGCACATCGGGGAGCAAGGCCGACACCGCGTCGAGCGCCGCCAGCGATTTCGGCTGGTGCAGCGGCGCCAGGTCGGTCAGCGACTCGAGCCGCTGCCGCACCGGGCCGTCCACCACGACCGGCGACTGGAACAAGGTCCCGCCGTGCACGATCCGGTGCCCGGCCGCGTCCACGCCGCCGAACGAGGACAAGGCGGATTTCAGCGCCTCCGTATCGGCCGCGCCGCGCGGCGCCGGCAGGTCGGCAGACGCGACGACGGCGTCGGCGCCGGAGAGCACCCGCAGTTTCAGGCTGCTGGATCCGGCGTTGACGATCAGTATTTCCACGCCCAGTCCCTGATCTCCGGCGCGTCTTCGCCTTCCTGCCTGGTGTAGGCGCGGCAGGAGATGCGCTTATCGACCATGAGCTGGCGCAGGTGCCCGGTCGCGGCGGACAGCCCCGGCACCCGGTCGATGACGTCCATCACGAGATGGAACCGGTCCAGGTCGTTGAGCATCACCATGTCGAACGGCGTGGTGGTGGTGCCTTCCTCCTTGTAGCCGCGGACGTGGAAGCCGGAGTGCCCGGCGCGGCGGTAGGTTAGCCGGTGGATCAGCCACGGGTACCCGTGGTAAGCGAAGATCACCGGCACGTTCACGCCGAACAGCGCGTTGAACTCCGCGTCGGACATGCCATGCGGGTGCTCGGTGTCCGGCTGCAGCCGCATCAGGTCCACCACGTTGACCACGCGCACCTTCAGCGACGGCAGGTGCGAACGGAGGATCGACGCGGCGGCGAGGATCTCCAGGGTCGGGATGTCGCCACAGCAGGCGAGCACCACGTCGGGCGCGCCGCCGGCGTCGGTGGACGCCCAGTCCCAGATCCCCGCGCCGCGGGTGCAGTGGATGACCGCCTCGTCCATCGACAGCCAGTTGAACTGCGGCTGCTTGCCCGCGACGATCACGTTCACGTAGTGCCGCGACCGCAGGCAGTGGTCCGCGACCGACAGCAGGGTGTTGGTGTCCGGCGGCAGGTAGACGCGGATGACCGATGCCTTCTTGTTCACCACGTGGTCGATGAACCCCGGGTCCTGGTGGGAGAACCCGTTGTGGTCCTGCCGCCACACCAGCGAAGACAGCAGGTAGTTCAGCGACGCCACCGGCCGCCGCCACGGTATCCCAGCCGTTACCTTCAGCCATTTCGCGTGCTGGTTGAACATCGAGTCGATGATGTGGATGAACGCCTCGTAGCAGTTGAACAGGCCGTGCCGCCCGGTGAGCAGGTAGCCTTCCAGCCAGCCCTGGCACAGGTGCTCCGACAGCACCTCCATGACCCGCCCGTCCGGCGCGAGGTGGTCGTCGCCGGGCAGGATCTGCCCCTCGAACGCTCGCGACGTCACCTCGAAAACGTCGCCGAGCCGGTTCGACGCCGTCTCGTCCGGTCCGAACAGCCGGAACGAAGCAGGGTTCGCCGTTATGACATCCCTGAGCCAGGAGCCGAGCACACGGGTAGGCTCCGAGACTCCGTCGCCGGGCTTGGCCACCTCGACCGCGTAGGACCGGAAGTCCGGCAGGGCCAGGTCGCGCAGCAGCAGCCCGCCGTTGGCGTGCGGGTTCGCGCCCATCCGCCGGTAGTCGCTGGGCGCCAGTCTCGCGATCTCCGGCAGCAGGGCGCCGGCGGAATCGAACAGCTCCGCGGGCCGGTACGACCGCAGCCACTGCTCCAGCAGGGCCAGGTGCTCCGGGTTCGTCCGGGCCGCCGCGATCGGCACCTGGTGCGCCCGCCACGTCCCCTCGACCGGGAGCCCGTCGACGACCTTGGGCCCGGTCCAGCCCTTCGGCGTGCGCAGCACGATCGCCGGCCATCTCGGCCGCGTCAGCTCGCCGTCCTCGCGGGCCCGCCGTTGGATCTCACCGATGTCCGCGACGACCGCGTCCATCACCGCGGCGAGCCGCTGGTGCACGAGCGCGGGATCGTCGCCCTCCACCACGTGCACCTCGTAACCGTAGCCGCGCAGCAGCGACTCCAGTTCCTCGCCCGGGATCCGCGCCAGCACGGTGGGGTTCGCGATCTTGTACCCGTTCAGGTGCAGGATCGGCAGCACCGCGCCGTCCCGCGCCGGGTCGAGGAACTTGTTCGAGTGCCACGAACCCGCCAGCGGCCCGGTTTCCGCTTCCCCGTCCCCGATCACGCAGGCGACGAGCAGGTCCGGGTTGTCGAACGCGGCGCCGTATGCGTGCGCCAGCGAATACCCGAGTTCGCCGCCCTCGTGGATCGACCCGGGTGTTTCCGGCGCCACGTGCGACGGGATCCCGCCAGGGAACGAGAACTGCCTGAACAGCTTCGCCATGCCGGCCGCGTCCGGCGTGATCGCCGGGTACAGCTCGCTGTAGGACCCCTCCAGGTAGGTGTTCGCGACCATTCCGGGGCCGCCATGGCCGGGCCCGGCCACGTAGATGACGTTCAGGTCCCAGTTCCTGATCACGCGGTTCAGGTGCGCGTAGACCAGGTTGAGCCCCGGCGTCGTGCCCCAGTGCCCCAGCAGCCGCGGCTTGACGTGCTCGGGCCGCAGCGGCTCGGTCAGCAGCGGATTACCCAGCAGGTAAATCTGCCCCACCGACAGGTAATTCGCGGCCCGCCACCACGCATCGATAAGCCCCAGCTCAGCCGAGGTAAGCGGACTGGTTTCCGTAACGGTCACTTATTTAACCCCTTTTATTCAGAACTACAGTGGTGTCACCGCAATTTTCGCAGGAACGGATCCTGAGGTTCATGCGGCATTACTTTTACTCGCGCGTCAACGGCCAGTACCCCATCGGGCCGCGCGATTACCGCGTTCAGGTCGAGGTCCGTGACCTCGGGCAGGTCGTCGGCCAGCCGGGACACCCGCAGCAGCAGCTCACGCAGCGCCGCCGGGTCCAGGGGCGCCGGACGGATCGACCCGATCATCGTCTCCGCGTCCGCGTCGGTGAGCGGCGCGAATCTCGCACGGTGCTCATGTGTAACGCGGTCGGCGAGCATCACCAGCGGCCCGAACACCTGGTCGTCGGTGACGCTGACGCCGACCTCCCCGGGCGGGCCGCCGATCCCGATGCTGTAGCACCGGAGCAGTCCGGCGGTCTCGGCGGGGGAGAGCCAGCCGCCGTCGTGATGCGTGTCCAAGTAGCGGCGGACAAGAGTGTGCGCGTCCCATGTTCGCACGTCGGGGAAGCTCGGCACCTCGCCGCGAGGCTCACTGCGCCACGCCCCGTACCTAACGGCACGGGCGACCGCGGCGACCGCGGCTTCCGGGTATCCGTAGGCCGGTATCCGCTCGTCCAGCAGGCGGACGGATTCCGCTTGGTCGAGCACGACCGCGGCGAGCGGGATGTGCACGTCAGCCTGCTCGATGGCGGCGACCAGGTCGCCGGTGACGCCGGTCGGCAGCACCAGAGCGATCATCGCGTCGGCCGTGTCGTCGGCGGCGATCAGCTCGACTACTTGGCGGAATTCGTCGCCGCCGATCGCGGCGGTGGTGTCCACCGGCCCGGTGACCGCGCCGGTGTCCGGGATCAGCGTGCGCAGCTTGCGCCGGATCAGGCCGGGCGGGTGGTGCACGGTGAGTCCGAGGTCGGTGCAGGCGTCGGCGGCGAGCACCCCGGCGCCGCCCACATTCGACACGATCGCGACGGTCCGGCCGGCCGGCACCTGCTGGGTGGCCAGGAACGCCGCCGTCTCGATCAGCTCACCGAGTCCGGGTAGCGCGATGATGCCGGCCTGCTCGAACAGCGCTTCGCGGCTGATCAGCGGGGGCGCGCCGTCCTGCTGCCCGGCGGTGCCGGGGGCGACGGCGAGTACTGGCATGCTGGCGCCGACGCGGCGCGCGGTCCTGGCGAACTTGCGCGGGTTGCCGAACGACTCGATGTACAGCACGGCGAGCTTGGTGATCTGGTCCTGCTCCCAATACATCAGCAGGTCGTTGCCTGACACGTCCAGCTTGCTGCCCACGGATACGAACGAGGAGACGCCGATGCCGAGCCGGGACAGCTGGTCCACCACGGCCAGGCCGAGGCCGCCGGACTGCATGACCAGGCCGGCGATGCCGGGCTTGGGGTGGCTGGCGGCGAACGTGGCGTCCAGGCCGAGTCCCGGCACGGCGATGCCGAAGCAGTTGGGGCCGACCAGCCGCATGCCGTGCCGCCGGCAGGCGGAGAGCAGGTCGGCGCTGGCCGCGGCCTCGAGCCCGGAGGTGATGACGACGAGCGCCTGCACGCCGAGCTTGCCGCAGTCTTCGGCGACGCCGAGCACGGCGGGGGCGGGGACCGCGATCACCGCGAGTTCGGGCGGCTCGGGCAGGTCGGCGACCGACGGCACGCAGTGCACGCCGCCGACCTGGTGCGCGCGCGGGTTCACCGCGTACAGCCGGCCCCGGTAGCCGGCGGTCCTTATGTTGTCGATGATCGTCCGGCCGACTGTGCCCGTCCTGCGGCTGGCGCCGATCACCACGAGGGATTCGGGCGCGAGCACGTGCCGCAGGCTGGCCGCGTCGGCCGCGCGCTCTCGCCGGGCTACCTTTTCCAGGTAGGCGTCAAGCACGGTACCCGTGTCGTCAGATGGCAGCGGAATACGCACCTCTACCACTCCCTGTTCTGTGCGGCGCTGGACCGGCAGCCCGGCGTCGGCGAAGACATGCAGCATGGGCCAGTTCTCCGCGAGGGTCTGCGCGGTGAGCGCCGTGATCTGCTGGGTCCTGGCGATCGAGACCAGATGCTCGAGCAGCAGCGTGGCGATGCCTTTGTGATGCATGTGGTCCGCGACCGCGAACGCCACCTCGGCGGTCTTTTCGTGCCCGGTCTTTTCGTGGCCGGTCTTTCCGTGGTCAGTCCCGGCGGCGATGTCGTAGCTGGCGACGCCGATGACCGTGCCGTCGCTGACCGCGAGCAGCGCTACCTGGCCGGGTGGGGGCTCGGTGCACACCCGGCGTGCTTCGGTTTCTGCGGCTAGCGTGCTGATGCTGAAGAACCGGAGGTAGATGTTGTCGGGCGACATGGCTTCGTGCATGGCTTTGACGGCGCCGAAGTCTGCTGGCGTGGCGGGCCGGATCTCGGTGATCTGCCCGTCGGCCAGGAGCGCGTGGACGTTCATCGCCGGGCGGCCGCGGTGCCGGGTTCGGGGTAGGTGAGCCGGTCGCGTACCGCGACCACGCCTTGTACGTGCCTGGCCTCGCGGACCAGTTCGTGTCCCAGGCCGGCGGTTTCCGGCTCGCCGTGCAGCGTCACGATCCCGTCTTTGACCGTGACGGTGAACTGCCGCGGGTCCTGCAGCAGGCCGCGCAGCACCAGCTGGATGATTTCCTTGCGGATCTCGGTGCCGGGCCGGTCGTAGACGGCGAGGATATCGGTCCGGGTGACGATCCCGGCCAGGCGGCCGGCCGCGTTGACCACGGGGAGCCGCTTGAGCCCGCGGGTGTACATCAGCGTGGCGGCGTGCTCCACCGTGTCGCCGGGCGTGACGGTGACCGCCGGGCTGCTCATCAGGTCGCCGGCCGTGGTTCCCTCGGCCTTCTCGTGCTGCTTGCGGTGCACGATGCCGTCGAGCGTCCCGGCCAGGCCCTCGGTCTCCGGCAGGCCTTCCTTGGCCAGCATGTCGGCCTCGGAGATCACGCCGATCACCCGCATGTAGTCATCCAGGACCGGGAACGCGCTGATCCGGAACTCCCGCAGCCGCTGAGCCATGTCCTTGTAGGTCGCGTCTGCCCGCACCCACAGCACGTGGGTGGTCATCACGTCCTTGACGGTGCTGTTCATCGGTATCGTCCCCTTAGCGGCTCAGCACGACCTTGAGCGCGCCGGTCTCGCCTGACCGCGCGAACACGTCATACGCCTCGTCGAAATCGTCAAGGCCGAAGTGATGCGTGATGAACGTGCGGGCGTCGATCTGCCGGGTCCGCACCAGCTCGAGCAGCACCGGGATGGTGAACGTGTCCACCAGGCCGGTGGTGATCGTGAGGTCGCGGATCCAGTCGCGCTCCAGGTGCAGCGTCGCCGGTTCGCCGTGCACGCCGATGTTGGCGACGTGGCCGCCGGGGCGGACCAGGGCGATGGCCTGCTCGAAGCTGGCCGGGACGCCGACCGCCTCGATCGTGACGTCCGCGCCGAGGCCGCCGGTCAGCTTCTTGATCACGTGCATCGGGTCCTCGCGGGTGCTGTTCACGGTCACGTCCGCGCCGAACCGTTTGGCCGCCTCAAGGCGAGCGTCGAACAGGTCGATGGCCACGATGTGGCTGGGGCTGAACAGCCGGGCGCCGGTGATGGCGGACAGGCCGATCGGGCCGGCGCCAATGACCGCGACCACGTCGCCGGGTTTGACCTGCCCGTTGAGCGCCCCGACCTCGTAACTGGTGGGCAAGATGTCGGCCAGCATGAGGACTTCCTCGTCGGCCACGCCGTCCGGGATCGCGTACGTGGACGTGTCCGCGAACGGCACGCGGACATAGTCCGCCTGGGTGCCGTCGATCTTGTGGCCCAGGATCCAGCCGCCGCCGCACAGGCACTGCCCGTACCGGCCCTCACGGCAGAAGCGGCAGGTGCCGCACGCGCTGACACAAGAGACCAGCACCCGGTCGCCCGGCCGCAGCGTGTGCACGCCGTCGCCGGTCTCATCGACGGTGCCGACCGCCTCATGGCCCAGGATCCGGCCGTCGCGCACCGCGGGCACGTCGCCCTTGAGGATGTGCAGATCGGTACCGCAGATCGTGGTGGCATCGACCCGGATGATCGCGTCACCGTCGTCGGTGATCTCCGGGTCCGCTACCTCTTCCCAGGCCTTGTGACCGGGGCCGTGGTAAACCATTGCTCGCATCGCAGCCTCCTAAAGCCACTGCCCAGCCTCGTCGCCTCAGCCGCCTTCCGGCAGGGCCATAGGTCCCCCCGGCCCAGGTTGTAGGGCCCTACCCGCGGGCAGCCGCGCTGGCGATGCTGACGGTAGTTCGAGCGCCGCGACCGGCACGAAAGGCAGTGTGACCATGTCTGACTGGGTGATCGAGACACGCGTGATCGAGACACTGGACGAAGCGGAGTGCCGGCGGCTCATCTCGCACGGCGGCATCGGCCGCATCGCCTACCAGAGCAGGTTCGGCCCGGCCGTGCTGCCGGTGAACTACCAGATGCACGACGGCGCGATCTTGTTCCGTACCGCGGCGCACAGCCCGCTGGACGAGGATCTGCGCACCGGGATCGCGGACGCCGAGTACCGCGTGGCATTCGAGATCGACGACTTCGACCCGGCGAGCAGGCAGGGCTGGAGCGTGCTCGTCCAAGGATCGGCACATCACGTTGCGCCGGGCGCCGAACGCGAGGCCGCGCTGAGTGCCGGGGTCCAGCCCTGGCCCGGCGGGGAACGGGAACTGTTCGTCCGGATCCTCCCGTCCCGGATAACCGGCCGCCGCATCAGGTAAATCAGGTAAGCGGCAACTGAGCGCAGGCGGCCTGGTTAACGGCGCGATGTCCAGCGGGGTCCGGTCGCCAGCCAGTCGGCGTCCCAGGCCGCCACGCGGCGCTTGTTCAGCGTCCGGCGGACCACGACCGCGGCGATCAGCAGCAATGTGCCGAGCGCGGCGACACCGATCATGGCGGCGAGGGTCGCCCGCAACGCGATCTGGTCCTGCCTGAGCGGCGTGACAAGCTGGCCGGACCGGTCCGTCCAGATCGGCACCCGGTCCCCGGCCTTAGCGCTGACCGGGACAGTGATCGTGCCGGTCCTGAGCGCGCCGTCCGGCGCGACCCAGCGAGCGTCGGCCTGCGGGGCAAGGACCATGCCGTACCCCAAAGGCGTCCAGGGCACGTCGACAAGAACGGCGGTGACCTGGCGGAAGCTCGCGTGCTGCACCCGCAATTCCTGCTGAGAGGAAGCGTTGGCCCATGTCGCGGCGACGTGGGCCGCGAACGGCGCGGTACCGAGGAATGCCGCCAGCAGGGCGGCGAGGATAACGGTCTCGACGCGATCCGAGCGACGGCGCAGCGGATTGCGGTCCAGCCGCCTGCCGCGGAGGATCCGGCCGAGCCAGGCGAATCTAGCGCTCACCCAGCCATCGTCCAGTGGGCAGCTTGGCGCCGGCCAGGGCCGATGGTCCCGGCTTGCCGGGACCGACGCCGGTACCCCACCGGACGGTGGCCAGCAGAGGCTGGCCGCGAGATCCTCGGCTGGTCCTGGCTGCTTCCTCCTTACCAGTGGACGTTCGGCGCGATCACGGCCGGGCCCGTGGGATTGATCGAGTTCGACGCCGCCATGGTGCGGTCCCGCGGCGCGGACGATCCCGAGCTTGGGTATGACCTCACGCAGCGGCTCCTGCGCGTGCTCGCCCACCGGCTGCAGGCCACCCGGGTGAAGCTCGTGACCGGCGCTGTTGCCGTCTCGGACCGTTTGGCCCGATGAACAAGTACGTGGGTCTCGTCACACAAGCATGCTCAGTACGGTGGTCAGGCAACTCCCCGCTGGCTTCATGTGGCCGTCACGTTGACCTCGTACGTTACCTGCGTGGATCTGGGCATGGGGTCGCGCCGTGGCGCTCCGACGCGGTCGGAGCGGCGCGCCGATGGCGGGGTTGAAGGGAACGCGCGGCTGACGGCGGCGAGCGCCGTGGTGCTGCTTGTGCTGCTGGCCGTTGAAGGTTTCACGATCCTCGGCGTCCGGCAGATGCTCACGCCGCATGTGTTCATCGGCATGGTGCTGGTTCCGCCGGTGCTGCTGAAGACCGGCAGCACGATGTGGCGGATGGCGCGGTATTACGCCGGGTCGCCGGGGTACCGGCGCAAGGGGCCGCCGCCGGTCCTGCTGCGGCTGCTCGGTCCTGTGGTGGTTGTGCTGACGCTGGTGCTGCTGGCCAGCGGAGTAGTGCTGATGTACGCCGGCCAGTCCTGGCTGCCGCTGTTGCTGAAGGTGCACAAGGCCAGTTTCATCTTGTGGTTCGGCGCGATGGCCGTGCATGTGCTGGGGCACATCCTGGAGGTGGCCAGGCTGGCGCCGCGGGACTGGTTCCGCCGCGGCCGCCGGGAGGTCAGCGGTGCAGGCGCCAGGCAGTGGCTGGTCGCGGCCAGCCTGGCAGCCGGCGCGGTGCTCGGCGTGCTGCTGCTCAGCCGCGTCGGTCCCTGGCTGGCGGCACGGTGAGCCGCCAGCCGGGACCGCCGCCCAGACCGCCCAGGCCGCCCGGGCCTGCCAAGACCCCCGTGACACCCGAGTCGCCCGACATCCTCGGCCGTGCGCTGCTTCCGTTGCGGGGCTTTCTCGGCTTCACGTTCTGCTACGCCGGATTGCAGAAGCTGGCCAACCCGGGTTTCTTCGATCCGGGGAACCCGATCTCGATCCAGGCGCAGCTGGCGGGTGCCGCGCGACGCAGCCCGATCCACGCGCTGGTGGGACCGCTCGGCCACATCGCGACCGCGGTCGGGCTGCTGATCGCGTTCGCGGAGCTGGCGATCGGAGTGGGCACCCTGCTCGGCCTGTGGCAGCGACTGGCCGCGATCGGCGGCATCGTGCTGTCGCTGACGCTGTTCCTGGCGGTGAGCTTCCACTCGGCCCCGTACTACACCGGGGCGGACATCGTGTTCGTGTTCGCCTGGACACCGCTCGCGCTGGCCGGGGCCGGCCCGGTGCTGTCCGCGGACGCGGTGATCACGGCCAGGGCACACGCCGCCCGCAGTTCCCGCTCGGCTCGCCAGATGAGCCGGGAGGAGGCCAGCCGCCGCGAGGTCGTGCTCAAGGGCACCGTGACCGGCGTGGCCGTGGTGGCCAGCTTGTTCCTCGGCGGCGTGGTGGCCGGCCTGGGCCGGCTCGCCGGCCGCGCGAAGCCGGCCGGCACTGGCGCCGCGCTGTCGCCGTCCGCCCGGCCGAGTACCCAGGCGTCCACCGCGCGGCCCGGCGTGTCTTCGGCCGCCAGCGGGGGCGGCCATCCGGCCGGCTCCGCGATCGGGCCAGCGAAGGATGTCCCGGTCGGCAGCGCCGCGGCGTTCTCCGATCCGGCCACCGGCGATCCGTCGATTGTCATCCAGCCGAAGGCCGGCACGTTCCTGGCGTTCGACGCGGTCTGCCCGCACGCCGGATGCACCGTACAGTACGACCCGTCCGCGAAAGTGCTGGTGTGTCCGTGCCACGGGTCGCGGTTCAGCGCTAGCACCGGCGCCGTCCAGCTCGGACCGGCCGTCACCGGCCTGAACCCCATCAAGATCGCCGAGGGCGGGAACGGCCAGCTCTACGTCAGCTGATCCGAGCGCGCCCCGCCACCACGCGCGGATCAGCAGCTTCTCCGGTCAATTTGACGGGACGATGGGGGCCGGCCCGTGCGCGTGGCTGAGCACCGCGTGGATCACGACGGGTCTGGTTGTCATGATGATCTCCTAACTGGGCTACCGGCCGAGTGGGTGGCTCGGCGGGTTCGCTGGAGGGGGCGGCTGGCGGTTCGGCCTGGGCCGTGTGCCACGACCGCCAGATGAGGCGGTGCACCGGGATCCAGCGCGGAATGTCGCGCAGGCCGGGAACGAACGGCACAGCCAGCAGGAGCAGCGTGGCCGCCCCGGTCAGGTAGATGGCGATCAGGTCCACGTTGGCGGAGTTCCGCCAGCCGGGCAGGTGATACCACAGCTGGTACAGCCACAGCCAGGGCTGTCCGGGATACGCGCCGGTCTCGTTCATGACGCCCCACTGGTCGCCGGTGAGGTGCTCGGCGGCGGCCTGGTTGGCGTAGTACTGGCCGTCTTCGAGGAACAGCAGCGGCTTGGAGAAGTCGGTGCCGTAGAACGGCTGCCCGGCGCCGAGGTCGGCGTCGAGCCCGCCGCTGCGGGCCAAGCTGAGCTCGGTGGCCAGCATGGCCGGCACCGGGCCGTCGGAAGCCGCCGGGACGACGGGGTTCCCCTGCGCGTCGAACTTGACCTTGGTGACGGCGGTGCCGTACGCGGTGGCCCACTTGTTCTGCTGGCCGGCGTCGGCCGCGTTCCAGGTGGCCAGGGCCGAAGCGAGCCCCGGGTCGGTGGGCGCTGCCTTGGCCAGCGGGTCGAGCACGAACACCTTGGCCGGGTCGATGGGCTGGCTCACCCCGGTCAGGCTGGCCGGCGCGAACAGCTCGCTTTGCGGTGTGCCGTTGCTGTTGTACGGCGGGCCGTAGGTCGCGGTCAGGCTGGAGCCGTTGAGTTCGCTGGCGGCGGTGGCCAGGAAGTCGTCCGGCGCGACCTGCACCCAGCTCCGCACGGTGACCGCCGGGACGTCGGGGGAGGACAGCAGCCCGGCCAGGCCGAAGGTCAGCGCGAGGATCACCAGCGTCGCGATCGTGCCTTCCTTCAAGATGTCGTAGCGGCGGGTGGGTCCGCGCCACGCCGCGCGGTCAGCGCGGGCCGCCGCGCGACGCGCCGCGAGCCCGCGTGGCCGGGAGACCGGGAGCGGATGGCTGACGCCGCGCATCCGCACCAGCAGCACGTGCGCGCCGGTGATCGCGATGAGCACGACCGGGATCAGCACGATGTGCCACATCAGCATCTGGCCGAAGTTCATCAGGTTGAAGAAGGCGCCCACCCCGGCCGCGTTGAACGCGTCCTTGCCGTTGGTGGCGATCCACTGGGAGTCGAAGTTCTGCTGCGACAGGTACCCGGTGAAGCACTCCACGACCGAGGCGAGGAACGCCACCACGCCGGTGATCCAGGTGAGCGCCCGCCGGCCGCGCCAGGCGGCCATCCAGAACTTGCCCCACAGGTGGATGACCAGCAGCGCCATGAACAGCTCGACGCTCCACAGGTGCAGGCTGTTAAAGAAGTGGCCCACCGCATTGGTGTGCCACCAGTCGGAGCCGCCGAGAGCGAGCGCGAAGCCGCTCGCGATCACCACGCCGAGCGCGGCCAGCGAGGCGACACCGAACACGTACACCCAGGAAGCGACGTAAGCCGGCTGCCGGTCGGGGAGCAGTTTGCCCGGTGCGAGCGCACGCAGCGCCGCCCGGCGCGTCCGCGCCGTCCACATCTTCTCGTCGCCCGGCGCGATGCCGGGATCCGGCTCTTCCGCCGGGGCTTCAGGAGCGAATCGCTCGCCGCGCGGGAACGGCAGCACCAGCGCCGCCCCGAAGATGGCGACCATCACGGCGATCAGCACCAGGTTCGCCACCGAGATCGTGAAGACATCCCAGTTCAGGTACGTACCTGGAGAGTTCAGGTTCATCCCGGTCTCCTACGCGACGAGGTCGCAGAGCGCGGCGCCAGCAGGAATCGTGCGTTCATGAGCCCAGCCTCGTCCGGCAAGCAGGCACCCAGTAGAGACCTAGCTCACCCAAGAAAAGGCCGAAGGTCCCGTACCCTGCCCGGTGCGGACGGCCGCCGGTTCACCTATGTCTATGCCGAGGGCGACGGGGCGGACGCGGCCCGTGGCCTGGTGCTGCCGGCTGGCCGGTCGCTGTCGGGTCAGGTGCTGGCCAGCGGCGAGCCGGTGACCACCGAGGATTCCGCCGCCGACGAGCGCGCGTCCGAGGCCGCGAGGAGCGCGCTGAGCCACATCGGGCCGGCGGTCGTGTCTCCGCTAGGCGTGCCCGGCAACGTCCGCGGCGTGCTTACTGCGGGCCGGCGGCACGGGTCCGCGCCGTTCCCGCCTGGCCAGGTGGAGGTTGTCGCGTCGCCGGCAAGCTCGGCGGCGAGCTGCGGCTCGGGCCGGCCCGAGCGGACAACGCGCGGCCCGGGACCACGCTGGAATGGCGGGTCCCGCTGGGCTAGCGCCAAAATGGCAAACGATGAGTCACAATTCGAACGTCGTTAACGGCAGGGACATATTTCCTTAACCATCCGGCCGAAGGCCATGAAAATCGTCCCGCACCATCCAGATGGCGCTGGCAAGCGTACTGAACCACCGCACTGCGCTACGCAGCTCGCCCGGGCTTCCCGTGCGCGCCGCGGCGATCGCGTCGTCGGCCGCGCGCACCAGCCGCTCACGTCTCACCAGCAGGAACGTGCCCGCGTCACGGGTGGCCTCCGTTGCCTCCGCGACGATCGCCCCGGTAGCCAGTACCACGTCGCCATAGGCGCTGTCTATTTCGCTTTCACCGCGAGCGATAAGCCCGAGCCTGGTTAGATGCGGCTGGCAGTACGCTCGGTAATCTCTCATGGTTGGTCATTTCACGGCCCGCGCCCGCTTCTCCCAGGGTTGAAGGTCCTGATTTTTCATAACGACAATGGTGCTACCCCAAAACCCGTCGACCATTCTCAGCTGTCGTCCGGGCCGCCCGGTTCCATCAGCACGTCGGCCACGTCCCGGCGGGTGCTGACCGCCACCTGGGTGACGTTTCCGAACCGGAGGATGAGGTGGGGGTACGCTCCGTCGCTGAACTGGAGGCGGATGGCGCGGCGGAGCCAGGGCAGTTCGAGCGGCTGGCTGTGCATGGCGGCCGCTGCGCCGCAGGTGCTTGCGGTCAGCAGGATCCGCTGTAGCGCCTGGCCGGCGTTTACCCAGTCTTCGGGGCGGTCGTGGCGGGTGGTGAGCAGTGCCACGACTCCGGTGGACCGGGCCGCGGAGGCGGTGGTGAGCGGTGGTAGGCCCCAGCCTTTGCCGTGCGCGAAGTCGCGTCCGGGGAAGTCGGGGCTGGTGTGTTCGGGGCGGGCCGGGTAGGCGGTGGCCGGTATCCCGTCGGTGCGGGTGCTGCCGGGCGGCGGTGTCCACCGGGCGAGCTCGTGTACCCGGTCGCTGTCGAGCCGGGCGGCCCGTTCGGCTAGCTGGATGGCGGCGGCCAGCGAGGCCCGGCGGCTATCGTCGGCCACGACGCGTAGCTGCGCCCGGTCCCGGGTGGCGCCGGCCCGGATGGCCGCCAGCAGCCCTGGTGCCAGGGGTTCGAGGTCGAACGCGCCGCGGTGGGTGCGCCGGGTGCGCACGTGGCTGGCTAGCTGCTGCTCGTACTCGCTGGCTGGTGCCTGCCTTCGCCAGCCGAGCCGGGCCAGCAGCGTCGGGTCGCTGGCGTCGGGGAGCAGGTCCAGCTCGGGGATCCAGCCGAGCGAGCGCAGCGCCAGCCGGGCGGTGAACAGGGCGGCGCCGCAGCTGATCAGCATTTCCCGGCCGTCCGGGTCGGCGGTCTGCAGCCCGCGGCGCGGGTCGGCGTGCACGCTGATCTGGTGGTCTTGCACGGTGAACCGCCACGGCTGGGTGTTGTGGACCGACGGCGCCCAGATGGCCTCCGCCGCTACCCGCCTGGCGGTTTCCGTGGGGGTCAGCGTCTGGCTCATGCTCATCTGGCCCCGGTCCGTATCGTCCGGCCGTTCAGTATCCGGGGTGAGATCCGGATGTAGTGCGCGTGGCCGCCCGGCGCCCACGTGGTGAGCCCGATCCGGTTCAGCCGTTCGAGGTCTGCTGGGTCGGTGACCTCGCGGGACTGGCCGACCGCGGTGATGCTCCAGCCGGTGCGCGTTACCGGGTCGAGCTGGTCGACCTCGAAGGCCACGACGGCGCCGGCCAGGGCGGCGGCGAGTTTCCCGCAGCGGCTGGTCCTGATCACGATGTCGCCGTCGGCGACGGCGAAGTTGACCAGTTCCACGGCGGGCATCGCCTGCCGGGTGTAGACGATGCGGCCGACCGGGACGTCAGCCATCCGCCGCAGGCACTCATCTCGGGTCAGCTCGTCAAGGTTGGCTTGCATGTGCCGAGGCTGCCAGGACGGCAGCCGGGTCACCTAGGGCACAAAGTCCCTCATCTGCCGGGCCGTGCGGCCTCCTCGCCGTCGTGGTGCTCGCCGAAGATCCGCGCGGCGTAGGCGGCGGCCTGGGTGCGGCGTTCCATGCCGAGCTTGG
>Ga0207664_10000537_pt1 | contig 27020 bp, 26 predicted proteins | sample LARL83metaG_FD_184349 | JGI IMG/M metagenome (GOLD analysis project Ga0207664, IMG submission 184349) | Corn, switchgrass and miscanthus rhizosphere microbial communities from Kellogg Biological Station, Michigan, USA - LAR L8-3 metaG... | ecosystem: Host-associated > Plants > Roots >... | reverse complement strand
TGGGGTGCCAGTGACGGTGCGAGACACCAGGGGACGGGAGATAGATGGCGCGTGCGGCCAGCTGGCCGCTAGTGTCTCACGATGAACGTTTCGTGGCGGCTGGCCCACTGGGGCTGGCGGTTCGCCCAGCGGTCCGGAAGGATCACCGCTGACACGCCGGCGGGCCGGCGGTTCGCGTCGTTCGGCGCCCGCTCGACGATCGCGTTCCCGCCGGGCACGATGTTCGGCGAGGGCTCGATTCTCATCGGCGCCGACGTGCTGATCGCGGCCCAGGTGACGCTGTCGGCCGGGATGGTGCCCGGGCAGGACCTTGGGTCCTCGCCGGTGCTGCGGATCGGTGACCGGTGCGTGATCGGGCGCGGTTCGCACATCGTGGCACACCAGTCGGTGACGCTCGGCGACGACGTGTTCGCCGGGCCTTATGTGTACGTAACCGACCAGAACCACGGCTACCTCGACGTCGACGTGCCGATCGGCCGGCAGTTTCCGGTGAACGTGCCGGTCAGCATCGGCGCCGGCAGCTGGCTCGGCGCGGGCGCGATCGTCCTGCCCGGCGCGTGCGTCGGCCGCAACGTGGTCGTCGCCGCCGGCTCCGTGGTTCGCGGCGAGGTCCCCGACCACTGCGTGGTGGCCGGCGTCCCCGCCCGCATCGTCCGCCGCTACGACCCCGCCGCCGGCTGGACCCCCACCCAGGTCCGCTCCGTCCCCTCCGTTGCCCCGCCCCCGCTTCCGAGCACCACCCCATCGCCCTCACAAAACGGGCATATGGAGCATTTGGGATCGTGAGCGGCTGGTTGCCGTGCGGTCCAGCAGCGACAAGGCAACTCGCCCCGCGGACCCGGACATTTCACGCATTCCAGGCGCGCCGACGGATCGGCCGCGGTATCAACGTGGAAGTTCGCCCGTTCGTGGAAGGTTAACCCCCGTCCGCGGGGGTCAGTCCACCGCAAAGCGGCAATCCGCCACGTTGTCCGACCACGCACCGGCCGGCCCTAGCCGGTGTCGCGGCGGCCCAGGGCGGCGCGGAGCTTGGCGACGCGGCGCTGCAGCCGGCCGAGCGCGTCCTCGGTCTCCGGATCCTCGCCGACCGAAGGAATGGCGGCGAGTTCGGTTGCCGCCTCCGCTACCGCGCTGACGTGGCGGGTCAGCTCGTCGGTCAGCTCCGCGTACTTCAGGTAGAGGCTGACGAACACCCCTACCTTCGCGGTCAGCACCCACGGGTCGAACGGTTTGGCCAGGTAGTCGACCGCGCCGGCGCTGTAGCCGCGGAACGAGAAGTCGAGTCGCGTGCTGGCGGCGGACAGGAAGATGATCGGCACGTCCGCGTTCCGCGCGCCGCGCCGGATCCGGTCGGCGGTCTCGAAGCCGTCCATGCCGGGCATCATGATGTCGAGCAGCACGACCGCGAAGTCCTGCGTGGCAAGCTCGGCCAGCGCCTGCTTGCCGGACCTGACCGGCACGATGATCTGGTTGAGCGGTGCCAGGATTGCCTCGAGCGCGACCAGGTTCGCCGTCCTGTCGTCCACGAGAAGGATCAGGGCCCGCCCTCCCATGAATTCATATTCTCACGAGATAACTCGCCAGATGCGATCCGCGGGCGGAAGATCTCACCGCGCAGTGCGCGCTCGACCAGCGTGACGGCGGTGGCGTTGGCGGCCAGCCGGCTGCCCTCGCGCTTGTAGGCGGCGAGCACCGCGTCGATCGCGTGCGGCGGCAGCAGGCCGGCGAGCTCGGTCCTGGCGGTGCGGTATCCCTTGCGGGCTCCCGCCACGCACGCCTCGCAGTGGTACCTGGCCATCACCGCGAGCGCGAGCGGATGCCGGCGTAGCACGCCGTGCAGCCGGTAGTCGGGCGGAACCACGTCCAGCAGCCACCCGACCGCGGTCGATTCGAACTCCTCGGTCCCAGGTGGATGCACCCCGGCGGGCCATCCCGGTGGTACGTACGCGCTCATATCCACAGCATACCCGCGAATCGAACATCTATTCCAGCGTTCGATGCCCGATCCGGCCCGGTTCTACCCTGCTGGCAGGGGCCCGCAGATGTTCGCCGGCCAGGTCCCGTGCACGGCGGCGTTCTGTACCCAGCCGATGATCGTCTGATCCGGCTTAAGCTCGGGGCTCATCGGATACATGCCGTCATGGGAGTCAATCCATCGGTAGAACGCGCCATTCTGCGTCACCTTGCCGTTGGCGTACCATCCGTCCTGAGTTCCTTGCGCGGACACGCTCACGTTCCCCGTGGACTTGCTCCAGACGGGGATGTCGTGCTGGGCGAGGCAGCCGACGAAGACCGGATAGAGCTGGTCCTGCCGCGCGATCATCGCGTGATAGGAGTCGGTGGCACCCGGCGTCGGGCTGGACGACGCCGTGGACGAAGAAGAACACGCCGCGGCGGACAGCACGCCTGCCGAACAGGCCGCGATCGCGACCATCCGGCTCAGCCGCCAGATCATCTGGCTATTCACCTCGTTACGATCCGCCGATGTTGACCGACCCGTTCTGCATGCCGCTCCACCACTGCGACAGCAGGGTGCTGAGCTGCTCGGAGGCGCCGGTCGGCGCGCTCTGGTCGATGACCCACCGGCCGCTGTTGTCCGACCACCAGCTCCAGAACGCCTGGTTCGCGACTATCTTGCCATCCACGAACCACCCCTGCTGCTCCCCGACCTGGGCCACGTTCTCCGAGATGACCGGACCGTTGGGGCCGCTGGACTTGAGGTAGATCGGCACGTTCGACTGGGCCAGGCCCTGCATGACCGGAACCACGGCCGCCAGCCGGGCCGCGTCCATCCGCGACTGACCCTCCGCCGCCGCGATCTGCGCGTTGTTCGTGCTGAACTGCGGGATCTGCGGGAACCCGAAGATGGACATTTTCTGGTCCCAGGTCAGCGCCGTGTTCGCCACCCCGCCGACGACCGGGATGTTCTTGATGAACTGCTCGCCGAACGAGATCTCGGCGTTGAGCTGCGCATTGTTCGCATCGGTCAGTTGCGCGCCCTTGTACTGCAGGTTGTTGTTCTCCTGGACCAGCGCCCCGTAGAGCGTGACCAGGTTGGCATACATCGACTTGCCGTCCTGTCCGACGTCCTGAAGCTGCATGCCGAGCGCGGTTCCGGCGGCGGATGCGACAGCGCCTTTGAGGTACCCGTAGTTCTGCGGCGTGGAGGAAAGCTGGCCCATGAAGTTGGTCAGGTCCTGTGGCGACATGACGAAGTTCCAGCCGCCGCCCTGGGTGGAGATATCGGGGGTGGCCGGCCCGTCGTTCGACGATGACGCGATGTCCGGCATGTACCGGACGAACGTGTCGTCAAGTGCCTGGATGACCGGCTGCGGGAGATCCGTCCCGCCCGCCTTGCCGGGCTTCGGGGCAGCCGTGATGATGTTGACCGCGGCGTAGGTGGAGAACTCGCCGGTGCTCAGGTCGCCGCCGCTGCGCGGGCCGGAAGTCGCCGCGCTCAGGAAGCCGGCGATGACGTTGGGGTCCATCTTGTAGGCGTCCCACTCGGGACCGCCCTGGTTGCCCGCGCCGAGCCCGCTGGGCGGCCCGTAGCCGATCATGATCTTGAAGTACGGCGTGGTCTTGCTCTGCGGGTTCATCGGGAAAACGGGTGTGTAGATGTTGTGACCGAGCGCTTGATTCATCAGCAACGAGGCCCATTGCTGGCCGGCGCTCTGGTTGATCTTCTGCGCCACCGGGTCGAATCCGGCCATGACCTCCTGGGCGGCGGTCTTGTTCTGCGCGTCCAGCGTCATCATCGCCGCCAGCGGATCGTTGGCGGCGACGGCCGCGTTGATCTGGCTGTTCGACGGTTCGTTTTCGCCCGGCTGGGTGCGCAGGTTGATCGGGATGTTCAGCCCGCCGTTCTTGTACGCGTTGAGTACCTGCTCGGTGACCCCCGCCAGCAGGTTGGCGCCGGTGCCGTTCGCCGCCGCACCGTAGGCCGACCCGGGTGGACCCGCTTTGAGCAGCATCGCCACCGACCACGGATCCTTCGACGCGGCCAGCGTGAAGTCGGCGACCAGTTGGTGGCTCTGCGGTGCGGTGAGATTGCCGCCGCTGGTCAGCGTGGCGAGCGAGTCCGCGTATGTCGCGAGGATCTGCTTGTCCTGGTCCGACAGGGTGTTCGTGCCCTGCCCGTCCTCCTCGTTGAGCGCGGTGCCAAGGTTCGCGACCGAGGCGGCGCCGGAGGCGTAGAAGGCGGTCAGCCAGGCCATGGACGCGGAGTTGGGTCCGTCGGCCTTGGCCGACTGGGTGTGATCCCGCAGGTCGGCCTCGATGGCCTGGATCTGGGCTCGTGCCGCCGTGGGATTGGTCGCCGACTCGGCCTCGGCCGCGGCCAGCGCTTTGGCCTCGGCCGCCGCGTCGAGCGCATCCAGCTGCTGCATTCCCGCCGCGGTGCTGCCCCAGGGAATGTTCACCATGTTGCCGTTGCCGGTCAGGCCGGTCTTCTGCTGGAGCCACGCCTCGGCGAGCTGGGACCGGGTCCGCATCCCAGTGGCGTCATCGACCGAACGGGCCTGGGCCTGCTGCAGCACCGCAAGGCTGATCGGGGAACCAGCCCCGCTGGACCAGTACATGTTCATCGTGTTCACGATGGTCGGCACGTTGGCCGCGAGCGTGTCCCGCAGGTGCTCGAGGGCACCGGCCGCTTGGGCCAGCCGTCCCGGGTCAACGCCTACCTCATCGCCCATCTTGATCACCCCTGATCTGGATGACGCTCACCAGTGGTCACGGCGGGTCAGGAAAACGAAACATGAGCCAGGTTCGGGTGCTCCTTGAGTTGCTGCTCCGCCTGTGTCCGCACGCTGGAGACTACGCTCGCCTCGGCGGCGGGCAGGTCGTAAAGGCAGTTCAGCACGCTTGCGTAGAAGGTATTCCAGTCACCTTCCCACGCGTCGGCGGCCGGCCCGGTCCAGGTCTGGCCGCCCAGCAGGGGCTTGACCGCGTTGATCGCCCCGGCGATCGCGTCGGCGGCTGCCTGTACCGTGCTCATGTCGGTCTGCGCGTCACCGACAACGGACGCCACGTATCCCCCGGCCATCTCACGGCTCCTTTTCGGTCGAAGCTGCCGCTGCGATCGTAGCGGGTTTTCGCCTTCGGTCCGGGCTTGTCGCGGAACATGACATGCGTCGGCTGGTGCTCAAGTGTCACCCGAGTTGCCCGAAATTGGGCATATTGCCCGATGTTTTGCGCCAAGATGGTCGCGACCACTCTTGGCCGGGGGCCGGCGCCGGAGGCGGAGCACGGCGCCCATGAGATCTCGGAGGGTACCAAGTATGCCTAGTTACATCGGCTACGATCCGGCAGGCGTCCAGGACCAGATGAGCAAGCTGGAGACGGCCCATCAGGCCGTCATCGATGCGCACAACACCTACAAGACCACGGCCGCCGGGTTCAACGACGTCACCAGCGGCGCGCACTTCCAGAACCTGAACGGCCAGTGCGAGGACCTGACCGGCAAGATCATTTCCGACCACACTGACCTGCACACCCAGTACCGGACCGACACCAACAAGCTCGTCCAGGGCGTAGAGCAGGTCGCAGGCGGCTAACGCCTTTCACTTACGTGCCGGCCGCGCGAACGCGGTCGGCACGTTGCTGTCCGGCGACGTTCAGCCAGACCCTCAGTCCGGCAGGGCAAGCTGCACCGGGGCCAGCGTTCCTGGCCTGATCATCAGGCCACGGCCGATCTGCCCCTGGCTAGCGTTGCGTGGCAGCCTGACGCCGAAAAGGTCGCCGTCATTGGGGGATTCCACCGTGACCAGCACGCCGCAGCGCGACTTCACGGTCTCCTTGATGAACCCCGAGTACGCCCTGGTCAAGTCGCCTGTCATGCCGGCGATGATGAGTCCGTGCTCGCCGTCACGTCCGCTGGCCAGGATCTTCTCAAGCGGCGCGGATAGCGGCCCGTTGAACAGCAGCTCCGCGTCGTCGACCAGCACCACGAAGCGGTTCTTCGCGGCGACCGCCTCGGTGATCTGGTCCGGCGTCGTATCGCCGTCCAGCACGCCGATCACGCCGTCCCGTCCGTCAAGCCGGCGCAGCGGCGAGCGCCGCGGCGTTACCGCGAGCACCGGCGTCCCCTGCGACAGCAGCCACGTGGCCATGGTAAGCAGCGTGGTGGACCGCCCGGAGCGCGGCGGCCCGGCGATGGTCAGACCCGGCCCCTCGTCCCGCACGTCCAGGCCCTGCGGGGAAAGCTCGTCGCCGCCCGCCCCGATGAGCGCCCACAGCGGCGATGGCGCTGTGAAGCCGGGGGCGAGGCGCAACGCCTCCGCCATCGTGATCCGCGACGGCAGAGCATCGACACGTAGCGGGCGCTGTCCGGCGTCCGGCGTTCCGTACCGTGCCCGGGCCGTGTCGCCAAGCCGGCGCAGCGCCGCCACCTGAGCGGGTCCTGACTCATCGTCGTCGAGGAGCGCGACCTGGACCTCCAGCGGATCGGGCACACCCTCCATCACGATCCGGCCGGCCGGCTGATGACTGGGGAGGCTACGTTCCCTGACCCCGGCCGCCATTGCGTCGCCCGGCTCGTTGAGCCGCAGCACTAGCTTGCGCTCGAAGATCGTGCCCATCTGTCCGAGCATGGCGAGGCGATCGGTGGTGATCACGGCGCGCATGCCGACCGCGGCACCCTCGCGGAGCAGCTGCAGGAACTGATCGACGAGCTTGCCGAAGTCGTACTTGTCGAATACCGCAAAGTAACCCTCCCACCAGTCGAGCAGCAGGACCATCCAGGGCAGTCGCAGCGCGGGATCGGGGGTGCGGGCACGCTGCTCGGCGACGCCCGCGAAGCCGTCCATGGCGAGCAGCTGCTGGCGCCGGGTGATCTCCGATCGCAGCTTGCCGAGCAGCCGCTCGATCCGGTCGGTCTGGTCCCGGGTGACGACCGCGCCGCAATGCGGCAGGCCAGCCAGCGGCAGCAGCGAGCCGGTGCCGCAGTCCACCGCGTAGATGTGCACGTCGGCGGGAGAGGACTGGGCCGCGATCGAGCCGGCGATCGTGCGCAGCACGGTGGACCGGCCGGTGCGAGCGGCGCCGGCCACCACCACGTGACCGCCCTGCGCCAGGTCGAGCACCATGGCTTCGCGCGCCTGCCTGGCCGGCACGTCCACGATGCCGAACGGCACGCGCGTCGCGTCCTCGCCGCCGGCGGCGCTCTGGATCGGGGGAAGCTCGCCGAGTGTGACCGCGTCGGGCAGCGGCGGCAGCCACGGGCTGCGCTGCGTGCCCACGCGCAGCTTGTCCGCGGCGCCGCGGATCGCGTCGACCAGCGCCGCGAGGTCAGTGCCCGCCGGATCGTCGTCTTCGCTGTCGACCTGGTGCCTGAACTCGGGCAGCGCCTTGCCGGCCAGCTGCCACGGCACCGGGATGATCATGGCCGGTGCCCTGGTCACGCTCTTGCTGCCGGGGCGGCGTCCGCCGATCCGCGATGACTGCACCGCGACCGGGCTCGCCGCGCCGGAGCGCACGTAGCAGCGTCCCGGCGTGGTCTTGGAGATCGACGCGGCGTCCGGCACGTCGATAACGTCGGTGGACTCGCTGGTGTCGGTTACCCGCAGCGCGATCCGCAGGTTGGTGTTTGCCCGGATGTCGGCGCTCACCACGCCGGCCGGGCGCTGCGTGGCCAGGATCAGGTGCACGCCAAGCGAGCGGCCGCGCTGCGCGATCCCTACCAGGCCGGTTACGAACTCCGGCAGCTCGGCTACCAGCGACGCGAACTCGTCGATGACCAGCACCAGCCGGGGCATGGGCTGGAGCCTCGGGTTGACCCGGCGCGCGTCGTTGTAGTCCTCGATGTCCTTGGCGCCGGCGTGCAGCAGGATCTCCTCGCGGCGTTTCAGCTCGGCGGACAGCGAGGCCAGGGCGCGCTCGGTCAGGTGCCCGTCGAGGTCGCTCACCATGCCGACCGTGTGCGGGAGACGGGCGCAGTCCTTGAACGCGCTGCCGCCCTTGTAGTCGATCAGCACGAACGTCATCGAATCCGGCCGGTTGACCATCGCAAGAGACGCGATGAACGTCTGCAGCAGCTCCGACTTGCCCGCGCCGGTGGTGCCGGCGACCAGCCCGTGCGGTCCGTCGCGACGCAGGTCGATGGTGAACAATCCGTTGTACGACTCGCCGAGGGTGGCGACAGTGGAACTGCCGCCGCTGCTCCAGCGGGCGGCCACCAGGTCGGCGGTGGGCGGCTCGGCGTGCAGCACATCGAGCAGCCTGCTGGAGTCCGGCAGCCCGGATATGTTCTCCTCGTCGCTGACGTCGCGTACCGGTGACATCCGCCGGGCCAGCTGTACGCCCCAGCCAGGGCTGACGTGGTCCGGCCGGACCGGCCGGACCGTCGGGCCGTTCGTCTGCTGCACTCGCATGCCGTCCGGCTCGATGACCGCGACCGCGCGGCACTCGGCGGGCAGCAGCCGCTCATCGGCGTCCAGGCAGATCGCGAATACGCCCGCCGCTGGCCCCTCACGGAGCAACTGGATCGCGCCGGGAAAGGCACGGAGCCGGCGCGATCCATCGAGGATCACCACGATTTCCGGGCCTGGCGTCTGCCCGGCGCCGTTGTTCTCCGATGACTCCTGCCTTGCGCCGATCAGCGCCAGCAGCTCGGCGATCCTGGTCGCGGTGGAGTCGGGGTCGTTGCCGATCAGCGAGACGGCGTTCTGTCCGGCGCCGGGGCGGCAATGGGGTAGCCACCGGGCCCACTCCCAGCTGGGCTGAGCGCGGCCGTCGGTGAGCACGCAGAGCTGCAGGTCGTTCGGGCTGTGCATGGTGGCGAGCTGGGCGGCAAGCCAGCGGCCGATGGCCCGCGGTGCGTCACCAGGCCCGGCCACACCCAGCACGCCGGCCCTGACTAGCGGGATAGTGACTGGTGCGTCCGGGATCTGCCAGAAGACCTGCCGTCGATGCTCGTCCAGGGTGGGGTCGGTAAGTTCGACATTGGACGGCAGGTCCGCGGTGCCGAGGCGGATCAGCAGGTAGTCCGGGTCGCTCCGGCGGCGCTCCCAAAGCCGGTGCCGCGGGCCGGACGCGATCGACAAGATGGTGGCCGGGTCGGGGTTGTCGTCCCGCTTGCGAACCCGCTCGGCCTCCAGAGCCTGGCGAGCCTCCTGTTCGATGCGCGCCTTGTGCGCCTCGTACTCGGCGAGCCGCTGGCCGTAGGTGAGCTTGCCTTGCTTACGCATGCTGACCTGACTGCCGATCACCATGACCGGGCTCATCGCGCACATCGCCAGCATGTACACCTGCTTGGTCAGGTACCACATGCCGACGCCCAGCACCAGCGGCGCGACGGCCATGAGGATCGGCATCGGACGCCGCTGCTGCTTCTCGGGCGGGGAGGGCAGCCGGTATCTGGTGGCCTGCGCGGGCGGCAGCAGCCGCGGGGGCCGGTTGAAGTCGATGCCGGTCCCGTCCTCGGAGGGGTGCAGCGCGGCATCGGGTGGTTCGTACGGTGCGAGCGCGATCAGCGTCCGGCCGACGGCGATCTGCTTGCCAGGCAGCCATTCCACCGGTCCGGTCAGCGGTTCCCTGTCCATGCTGGCTTCGACGCCGCTGTGGGCCACCACCTGACAGCGACCCTGGGTATCGACGGTCACGTGCAGTGCGAGCGGCGGCACCAGGTCGTCCGCGATCCGTATCGTGACCGTGTTCGCGCTGCCGATGCTGGCTTCGCCGAGGGTCAGCCGGTGCACCGCGCCCGCGCCCGGACCGCCGGTGACGCGGATTTCCACCAGCCCGGTCGGCTCCGGCCACAGGCAGCCCGACGGGTCGCCGAAACTGATCACCGCTCCTTCCCTGATCGCGGAATCCGCCAGGGACAGGCGCGGTGGGATCAGTCCGAAGTCCACGTACACCGGCGGTGCCGTCCGCGCCGGGTCTGGACTCGGCACGGGCGCCCGTGCCTCGCGCGAGCCGGGTCCGGGAAACTGCAGCACTCGCGCACCGGCACCCGCGGCCCCGGTGCTCACGGACACCGGGCCAGGGGAGGCGCCGAACACGAGGCGGTCGAGTTCCGCGGCGACCTCTCCGACCGGGGTCGTCGGATCGGCATCGAGCACGACGTCCGCGAACCGCCGCGTCGCGGGCGATACCACCGTCACCGCCAGCCGCATGCTCGATCCCTCCCGCCGCGGGACATGTCGTCTTGTTCCGGGTCGCCGGTCGCGGCTGCTGCCCGGCCGGAGCGGCATGCGCCCGGTTTGCGACATTTTACGAAGCGCATAGGCGCGACGGCAGGTAACTGGGCGGATTGCTGTGCAACCTCCCGGCGGCGGTGAGATCGCAGGAGGCTGCCCCGCCTGCGAAAGGCCACGGATGTGCCACAAACCAGGTCAAGCCCGGCTTTGTCACGATATGTTCTTGAGGGCCAGGATGGTTCCCGCTGTTCGCGTGCGCGTATGCGCCTGGTGATTGCGTGTGCGCAGCGTGATCAGTAGTGGGTCCACCGGGCGGCAAGATAAGCCGCGTGAGCGTAGTGAGTCGCGGGACCTCACGAGCGCGCGCCGTCTTACACGGGAGATGCCGGCCTTATGGCTAACGACCGAGGCACGATGACGCGCGGGTCGATGAACGACCAGTGGGGCGAGCCAACCGCTCCCGGCGGCCGCCGGATGCCGAGCGCGCCGCGCGAGCGCCGCCCGGCACTCGCCGCGCTCGCCGCGTTGCTCGTCGTGGTTGGCGCACTCGCGGCGGGCCTGCTGGTCATGAAGGCGGGCAAGACGATCGCCGTGATCGAGGTCGACCAGCAGCTCGGGCCCGGTGAGCAGATTCCCGCCTCGGCGCTGAAACAAGTGCAGATCGCCGCCAACAGCGGATTCGACTACGTGGCCTGGTCCAACGTATTGCAGGTAGAGAAGGCCTTCGCCGCCACCACGATCCCGGCCGGGACGCTGCTCACCGAGAACATGACGGTCGGCAGCTACAACCTCACCAGTGGCGACGCGCTGGAGGGCATTTTCCTGAAGGCGGGTCAGGTGCCGGCGAACCTGAAGATCGGCGACAAGGTCGAGGCCATCGGCGCCGGCCCTGGTCAGCCATGCGGCATCCAGGGCGGCGAGAACCTGGGCACGGGCACGGTCACGGGCGTTGTCGGCGAGGCATCGAGCAGCAACAGCACCACCGTGGTGACGGTCGCCGTGCCGGATACCACCACGACGTTCACCACGCTCGCCTGCGCGGCGGCCAATGACCAGGTCGCGCTCATCATCATGCCCGCCACCGGCGCCGGCGCCGGAAACGGCGCCGGAAATGGCAACGGCAACGGCAACGGCGGCTGAGCATGGCGCTGATCGCGATCGCGGCTGACAAGGGAGCACCGGGCGTCACCACCACGGCCCTGGCACTCGCCTCGGTCTGGCCGCGTCCGGTGCTGTTCGCCGAGTGCGATCCGGCCGGCGGTGACCTGGCCTACCGGTTCCCCGCCGCGGCCGGCGGGAACCTCGACCCGCGGCGCGGCGTGCTGAGCCTAGCCGTCGCCGCGCGCCGCGGCATCGCGCCGAACCAGGTCTGGGAGCACGTGCAGAAGCTGCACGGCGGCCTGGACGTGCTGGCCGGCGTGACCAACGCCGAGCAGGGCGCCGGGCTGAACGTGCTCTGGGGGCAGATCGGCCGCGTGCTGGCGAGCGTGCCGCAGGCGGACGTGATCGCGGACTGCGGCCGGCTCGGCGCGGACGGACCGGTCTACGACCTGCTCGCCGAGGCGGCGGTCGTGCTCCTGGTCAGCCGGACCGCCCTTGGCGACGTCATCCGGCTACGGGACCGGGCCACCGCGTTCGCCGCGGCGGCCAGCAGCCGGGGCAGGCGCGGCTTCGGCGCCGCCGTGCTGTTCGTCGCGGACCGCAGGAGGTTCGCCTCGGTCCACGGCGAGGTCGATCACGTGCTCAAGCAGACGAACGTCCCGGTGGGGATCGTCGGCGCGATCGCCCATGACCCGAAGGGCGCCGCGCTGTTCGGCGGCGCGACGGGCGGCAAGGCGGGCAACACGCCGCTGATCAAGTCCGCGCGCGAGGTCGCCCAGCAGCTCGTGGCCGGCCTGCCCGCGCCCGTGGCGCCCCCCGCGCCCGTCGGGCCCCCCGGTCAGGCGGCGTCCAGTCAGCCGTCGCCGCCCCAAGCCACCCCGAACTACTCGCCGCCCCAGCCACAAGCACAACAGGGCAGGCACCAGGCACAGCCCCCGCCGCCGGAGGTCAGCGCGGCGCCAGGAGCGGGCACCGGGCCGCAGCAGACTCAGCTCAGACCCGTAGCGTCCGGCGCCCGGCCCGCCGCGACCCAGCCCGCCGCGACCCAGCCCGCCGCGACCCAGCCCGCCGCGACCCAGCCCGCCGCGACCCAGCCTTCCGCTACGCAGCCCGCTGATAAGTGGTTCGATGCCGACCGGCCGCAGCTACCCGAACGCCAGCTACCCGGCGGGGCGTGACCGGCATGGATCACGGACTCGTCAAGCGCCTCCGCTCCGATGTCGGTGACCGGCTCGCCGAACAGCGCCGGCTGGACGCGGCAGCGGGCATGCCGCCGATGTCCAGCGAGGACGAGCGGCAGTTCGCCCGCGCGGTCGTCTCCCAGGTGCTCGAGGAGCATGCCAGGAGCGAGATCCTCGCGGGCCGCCCGCCGTTCAACGCGCAGCAGGAGGAGGATCTCGCCGAGGCCATCCACGCCGCGCTGTTCGGCGTCGGCCGGCTCCAGCCGCTGCTCGAAGACCAGATGGTGGAGAACATCGACATCAACGGCTGCGACCGGGTGTTCGTCGGCTACGCGGACGGGCGCGAGGTCATGGCCGAGCCGGTGGCGGACAACGACCAGGAGCTGGTCGAGCTGATCCAGGTGCTCGCCGCCTACTCCGGCCTGTCCAGCAGGCCGTTCGACACCGCGAACCCGCAGCTGGACCTGCGCTTGCCGGACGGATCAAGGTTGTCCGCCGTGATGGACGTGACGCTGCGGCCCGCCATCTCCATCCGGCGCGCCCGGATGGGCAAGGTGTTCCTCGCCGACCTGGTCGGCAACGGCACGCTGAGCCCGGACCTCGCCTCGTTCCTGGCCGCCGCCGTCGGCGCGCGCAAGAACATCATGATCGCGGGGGCCACCAACGCGGGGAAGACCACGCTGCTGCGCGCGATGGCTAACCAGATCCCCGGCGAAGAGCGGCTGATCACCGTCGAGCGGTCCCTGGAACTCGGCCTGGATCACTTCCCGGAGCTGCACCCCAACGTGGTCGCGTTCGAGGAGCGGCTGCCGAACAGCGAGGGCGTCGGCGCCATCACGATGGCGGAACTGGTCAGAAGGTCGCTGCGGATGAACCCGAGCCGGGTCATCGTCGGCGAGGTGCTCGGCGACGAGATCGTCACGATGCTGAACGCGATGACCCAGGGCAACGACGGCTCACTGTCCACCATCCACTCGAACTCGTCCGCCGAGGTGTTCAACCGTATCTCGACCTACGCGATCCAGGCCCGGGAGCGGCTGCCGGTGGAGGCGACGCACATGCTGATCGCCGGCGCCATCGACTTCGTGGTCTTCCAGGAGAAACGCAACGAGTTCACCAAAGGCGGCCGGCTGCGACGGTTCGTCAGCAGCGTGCGCGAGGTCACCGGCGTGGACGGCCGGGTGCTGTCCAGCGAGGTTTTCGCCGCGAGCCGGGACGGCCGGGCGATCCCCAACGCACCCGCGTCCTGCCTGGAAGAGCTGGCGGCCTACGGCTACGACCCGATGCGGGGGACGTGGCGATGAACAACTCCTCCACCCAGCTGCTCGTCATCCTGCTCGGCGCGCTGACCGGCGGCGGCGTCTTCGGTGTCATCGTGGCCATCCGCGGCCTGCCGGTGAAGCCGGACACCGGGCCGAGCTGGCTGGAGCGCCAGCTGCGCGAGGCACTCAGCGTGCGCGGCGCGGCCTCCCTGGTCATCGGCGTAATCGCGCTGCTGCTCACCAGGTGGGTGGTGGCCGGTGTCGCGATCGCCCTGCTCGCGTTCTCCTGGCGCTCGCTGGGCGGCGCGGCCGAGGAACGCCGCGCCATGGCCCGCCTGGAAGGGCTCGCGACCTGGACGGAGTCGCTGCGGGACACGATCGCGGGCGCGGTCGGCCTGGAGCAGGCGATCCCGTCGTCGATCCGGATCGCGGCGCCGTCCATCACCGAGTCCCTCCAGGTGCTCGTGGACCGGCTGCACACCCGGGTGCCGATGCCGGACGCGCTGCGCCGGTTCGCCGAAGACCTGGACGACCCCAGCGCCGACATGATCATCGCCGCATTGATCATCAACTCCCGGCTGCGCGGCCCCGGCCTGCGCGACCTGCTCGGCGCGCTCGCCGACTCGGTCCGCGAGGAACTGGACATGCGCCGCAAGGTCAACTCCAGCCGCCGCTCCACCAGGCGCAGCGTGCAGATCGTCGTGCTGGTCTCGGTGGGCATGGCGATCGCGCTGGCGCTGCTGAACCGGGCCTTCCTCGCCCCGTACAACAGCGTGGGCGGCCAGCTCGTGCTGGCCGTGGTCGCGGCGATCTACGGCGTGGGCATCCTCTGGCTCCGCAGGCTGGCGAAGTTCGACACACCGCAGCGGCTGCTCGGCCGCGAGTCCGTGGTCTCCGGAGGTGACCTGTGAACGCCGCGCCCTGGCTCATCGGCGGGCTGACCGGCCTGGCCGTGGCCCTGCTGGTCTACGCGCTGACCCCGCGCCGGATTGGCCTGGCGAGACGGATCGCGTCGTTCGACGCGGGCCACGCCCCCGCGGGCCGGGCCGTGGACTATCCCGGAGACGGCAAGGACAGCGCGCTGACCAAGCAGGTCGGCAACGCGCTCGCCCGGTTCTGCGCCGAGCAGGGCTGGGAGTTCCGGTCCCTCAAGTCGAGCCTCAACCTGGTCGGCAAATCGTTCGAGAACTACCTGGCGACGAAGGTGCTGCTGGGGGTGTTCGGCCTGATCGTCCCGCCCATCGTGGTGGCGGGGGCGGGCATGCTGGGCCTGCACGTGTCGATCTACCTTCCGGTCTGGGCCGGCGTGGCGATGGGGGTGATCTTCTTCTTCCTGCCCGACCTGGAGCTCAAGCAGCAGGTCGATGCCCGCCGCAAGGACTTCAGGCATGCGATCGGCGCGTTCCTCGACCTGGTGGCGATGAACCTGTCCGGCGGGCGGGGCGTGCCGGAGGCACTGATGGCGGCCGGCGAGATCGGCCAGGGCTGGGCGTTCTGGCGGATCAGGGACGCACTCTCCAACGCCCGGATCACCGGTCAGACTCCCTGGCAGGCGCTCGGCGTGCTCGGTGAGGAAGTCCAGGTGAACGAGCTGAAGGACCTCGCCAGCGCGCTCAGCCTGGTCGCCGAGGACGGCGCGAAGGTCCGCGAGTCGCTGAGCGCGCGCGCGGCCAGCCTGCGCCGCCGCGAGATCGCCGACCTCGAAGGCGAGGCGGGGGAGAAGTCCCAGTCGATGCTGGTGGCGCAGATGCTGCTGGTCGCCGCCTTCCTCGTGTTCCTGATGTACCCGGCCGTCAAGGTCCTGATGAACGCATGACCCTGTGAGAGAGAGAACGTCATGAACCCCTGCACATACCTCAAGGCCTTCCTCGGCGCCCACCTGACCAGGCTCCGCACCGCGTTGCACGACGGAGACCGCGGCGCGTCGGCGGTCGAACTCGCCGTGATCACCGCGGTGATCCTGGCGATCGCGTTCGCGTTGCTGGCGGTGATCAGGACGTTCGTCACCAACCAGAGCGCCACCATCACCAACAACAACCAGAACGGCGGCTGACCAGAGAAACATGCGGACGATGATGAGGGCACTGCGGGGGCGGCTTGGCGAGCCGGACCGCGGTTCCAGCGCGGTCGAGCTGGCGATCCTGGCGCCCGCGCTCATCATGATGACGATGCTCATCATCCAGTTCGCGATCTGGTTCGACGCGCGGCACGCGGCGCTCGCCGCGGCCCAGGCGGGCGACCGGATAGCCCGGGCGGAGGCCGCCACCAATCAGGCCTGGGCCAGTGACGCGGAGAACGAGGCGAACAGCTACTTCCACGCCCTCGACACCAGCGTGATCACGCTCGTCAACATGCCAACCGCAACCCGGACGGGCGGCAACCAGGTCGCGGTCACCGTGACCGGCAGGCTGAACGGGGTCATCCCGATTCCGATGACGATCAGCGTCACGGTCAGCGGCCCGGTCGAGTGCTTCCGCACCCAGGTCAGCGGGGGAATGCAATGCTGACGGCCAGGCGGCCCAACCGCAAGCGGCGCGACCGCGGCTCGATGGCCGTCGAATTCGCCGTGGCCGGACCGTTGCTGGTCGTGCTCATGCTGCTGATCGCGGCCGGCGGCGAGTGGATCGACTACAAGGGCGAGGTGAGCGCCGCGGCCAGGGACGCGGTGCGCGCCGCCTCGCTGGCCCGTCAGTTCAGCGACGCCCAGACGTTCGCGACTCAAGCCGCCCAGCAGGACCTCGGCGGTCTGTGTCAGGGCGGCAACATGACGACCACCGTATCGCTGCTGGGCAGCGGGAACTTCGCCACCGCCCAGGATGTGCAGGTGACGGTGACCTGTCAGGCGCAGCTTCCGGCGTTCCGCGACCTCGGCATCGGGGTGAACGCGACGTTCACCGACACCGCGACCGCCGCGCTGGATCCGTTTGTGGAACGGCAGGGCTGATGAACCGCGAGAAGGGCTCGGTCTCGGTCTGGGTGGTGATCGTCGCGGCGGTGGCGTTCCTGCTGCTGGTCCTCGTCGTGGACGGCGGCGAGGTCATGATCGCCAAGGCGCACGCAGCCGACATCGCCGAACAGGCCGCCCGCGCCGCGGCGGACGACGTCGACCAGGCCGAGCTCCAGGCCGGCCACGTCGTGATAAGCCCGGACGCCTGCGGCGCCGGCGGTCCGGCGGCGCAGCTCATCGCCAACTACTCAAAGGGCGTCAACGTGACCGCGTCCATGCAGAACTGCCAGCTCATCGGCGGCGGCGGCCAGCCGGGCGTCGAGGTGTGGGTGCGGGTGCAGATGACACCGGCCATCCCGGCGAACCTCTTCGGGGCGATCAGCGTGTCGACCCACGAGAACGCCTTCCTGAAATGCGGAACCGCCAACCAAGTGTCGAGGACATGCTGATGGCACCTCCGATTCCCGGTCTCCTCCCGCCGCGCACCGGCCGCTCCCGCCGCACGCCCGCGGATGTCCTGCTCGGCATCGGCGCGACGATCCTGCTGCTCGCGATCATCGTCGGCATCCCGGTCACGATGATCACCGTGCTCAAGCCGCGGCTCCCGAAGTTCAGCGGCTCCAGCCTCACGCACCAGCTCGACGCGACCGCGATCCTGCACATCCTCGAGTTTCTGATCATCCCGATCTGGCTGCTGCTGGTGTGGAGCGTGCTGGTCGAGCTCAGGGCAGCGCTGGCGAACCGGGACGTACCGTCTCGGCCGGTCCCGGTGGCCGGGTCGATCGCGCATCGCCTGGTCGGTGCCGCGCTGCTGCTGTTCACCGCGGCCGCCGCGCTGGCCCCCGCGCTCTCGCACAGCGCACCGCCGCGCCCCGCGTACACCGTGTCCCAGCTGGTCCACGCCACCCCGGACCAGCAGAAGATCGGTGGCATCCTCGACCAGTTCCCCGCGCCGACCGCCGTGCAGCACACGCACGCGACCAGTAACAAGATCTATGTCGTTCAGCCGCCCCAAGGCAGATACCACGAGTCGCTGTGGGAGATCGCGCAGAAGCACCTCGGGGACGGGCGCCGGTACGGGGAGATCTTCGAGCTGAACAAGGACCGGGTCCAGCCGGACGGGACCAAGCTCACGATCGCCAGCCTGATCCGTCCGGGATGGGTCCTGCACATGCCCCGCGACGCCGCCGGCCCCGGTATCGAGGCCGTGGCCCACGCTCCGCAGACTCAACCGGGGGGAGCCGTCCCCCCGGACCCCCGCGGTCAGCCGGGCCACGAGGCGGTCCAGGCCCCGGTGCAGCCCGGTGCCCTCGGCAACGTGATCAGCACCGCGTCGAACGCGGTGCACAACCAGCAGTGGCCGTTCGAGCTGGCCTCGGCCAGCCTGATGGCGGCCGGCATCCTGGTCGCGCTCGGCAGGCAGCGCCGCGAGCAGCTGTGGCGCCGCGCGTTCGGCCGCCGCATCGCGGCGCCGCGCGGGGACGCGGCGCTCGCCGAGCAGGCGTTCCGCCTCGGCGCGGACGATCCCGCGGTGCGCATGCTGGACCTCGGTCTGCGCAACCTGTCGCAGCAGCTCGCCGCCCAGCACCGCCCGCTGCCCACGGTGTTCGCCGCGCACGTCGGCACGGAGAACCTGGACCTGTGGATCGCGGCCCCCGACCCGAACCCGCCGCGGCCCTGGCTGGCCGCGGACGGCGGCCAGGTCTGGCGGCTGCCGGTGTCCGCGGTGGCCGGCCTGGAACCCGTCGGCACGCTCGCGCCCTACCCGGGCCTGGTCTCGCTCGGCACCAACCAGACCGGCCGCGTGCTGGTGGACCTGGAGGTGGCGCAGGGCCTGATCGCGGTGCGCGGGCCCGGCAAGCTGGTGCAGGCCGCGCTCGCCGCGTTCGCTGTCGAGCTGGTCACCAACCTGTGGTCCGACAAAATGCGGGTGACGCTGGTGGGTTTCGGCGAAGGACTTCAGAACCTTTCCACCGAACGACTGTCCGTGCTTCCTTCCCTGGACGAGGCTCTTCCGTTGCTGGAGGCGCGGGCAGCGGAGCTTGACGCCGCGATGGCCGCCTCCGGCATCGACTCGGTGCTGACCGGCCGCGCGAACTCGACGGACCCCGGCCTGTGGGCGCCGCATTACCTGATCACCGGAGTCCCGCCCACGCCGGTGCAAGCGGAGCGGCTGAAGGTGCTGGCCCGCGGCAAGCACCGCATGGCGACCGGCTTCGTGGTGGCGGGCGAGGTGGCCGGCGCGGCGTGGACCTGGGAGGTCTCGGCGGATGGCCGGGTACGCGCGGACGCGCTCGGCTTCGACCTGGTCGCGCAGCTGCTCGGGCCGCACCAGTACCGGGCGATCGTGGACCTGTTCCGGCCCGATCCAGGGGGAGTGCCGCTCGGTCCGCTCGGATCGGGCAACGCGCCGCCGGCGCAGCTGGTGCCCGGCGCGCGCATGCCGGTGGAGATCGCCCTGCTCGGGCCGCCTACCGTCACCGCGCCCGGTGCGCTGGAGCCGGACCGGCTGGCGATCGCCACCGAACTCGTGGTGTTCCTCGCCGCGCATCCGGCCGGCGTCCACCTGAACGTGCTGACCGGTGCCGTCTGGCCGCGCGGCGTGCCGGCCGAGGTCCGGGACGCCACGCTGGCCCGGGTCAGCGCGTGGCTGGGCAGCGGTCCGGCCGGCGAGCCGAACCTGCGGACCGACCCGTCCGGCCGCCTGTTCCTCGGTCCCGGCGTGCGCGTGGACTGGCTGGTGTTCCGCGCGCTGATGAACCGCGCCAGCCAGGCCGCGGCCGCGTCTTCCGCCGTGGCGGAGGCGGGGCACCTGGAGCAGGCCCTGGCCTTGGTCCGCGGCCAGTTCCTCGACGGCCGCGATCCCGCGCGCTACGCGTGGCTGGCCACCGACGACGTGGAGTACGAGGTGACCGCGCTGGTGGCGGACGCGGCGCACCGGCTGTCCGCGCTGCGCCTGGCTTCGGGCGACCCTTCCCTCGCGATGGACGCGGCCCGGATCGGGCTCCGGCTGGCCTTCAACGACGAGATGCTGTGGCGCGACCTGCTGATCGCGGCGCACGCCACCGGCAAGGAAGGCGTGCTGCGCGCCGCGGTCGCCGAGGTGGAGGCGCGCGTCGCGCTCGACGAAGTCATGCCGCGCATGGCACCGGAAACGGAGGCGCTCATCGACGAGCTCCTCCCCTCCTGGCGGACCTCAGCCGCATGAGCTCTGTTTATACCCCCGCCCGCGCCGCCCCCGCGCCCCGCGTCGTGCCCCGCGCCCCCCGCGCCGCGCGTCGTGCCCCGCGCCCCCCGCGCCGCGCGTCGTGCCCCGCGCCCCGCGCCGCGCGTCGTGCCGCACACCCCGCGCCGCGCGTCGTGCCGATGGCGCCAACGGCACGCCGCACCCCCTACCCGATGGCGCCATCGGCACGCCGGAAGGGGACCCGATGGCGCCATCGGCACGTTGGCGGCCCGCGGGCCTGGCCCGCTGCATCCCCGGGCTTATCGGATATGTCGGATTTATCAACATTAGGAATTCTCGCCCCGGATTTCGCTAGGTTACCCCTGGGGCTTGTCTGTATACGAGGGAGAGCAAGGCATGGACAAGCGGCTCGCCGGCGTCCTGGCGGCCGCCGCGTTGGCGGTGTCCGCATGCTCAGGTGGCAGCACGTCCACGTCGTTTGTTCCTGGCGGTGGCGCGAGCACCAGCGGATCGGTGCCGGCGGCGCCGTCGAGCACGCCGACCGCGGTTGCCGGGCTCAAGGCATTCACGTTCCCGTCCAGCATCCAGGTCGAATTCCAGACGCCGCTGCCGGCCACCGAGCCGGAGCGCTCCGCGGTGATCGCGTACGAGAACTACGTCGACTCGATGTGGTACGCCGTCTACACCCTCGGCAAGAACAAGGCCTACCAGAAGTACATCAGCGGCAACGCGCTGAGCTTCGCCAAGCAGATCATCGCCGAGTTCCGGACGGGCCGCTACCAGCTCAAGGGGACCGTCGTCTACTCCGACATCACGGTGCCGAACGTGTTCGGCGCCTCGGGCGTGGTCGTCTCGTCCTGCTTCAACGACTCCGGCCTGAAGATGGTCAACCCCGGCAACGGCCGGCCGGCCGGCAACATCGTCAACAGCAAGTACACGCACTCCCAGGAACAGGCCGCCGCGGGGAAGCAGGCCAACGGCTCCTGGTGGATCGTCCATACCGACTTCTATCCGGCCGCCACGGGCGGCTCAGCAGGGGTGTGTGCGTCATGAGGCTTGTTCGCAAGACCACGATGCTCGCTGTCATGGCCGGCCTCGCGGCCGCGGGTGCCGCGATTCCCGCCACGGCCCGCGCCGACGGCGGCAATGGCGGCGGTGTCACCCCGCCGAGCAACGGCAGCGGCACACCGGGCTACTCGACCGTTGTCCAGGGCAACGTGACGATCAGCGGTCACCCCGCGCCCAGCCGGGGAATAAATGAGGTGTACAAGCCGCCGGAGTGCTGGCTCCAGCCGTGGTTCAAGCAGCCGAACTCCTGGGCGCTGGGCGATCCGGCGGGCACTGGCAGCCCGGCTGGCGCCCCGGACGCCGACTCGTTCTGGTGGTACATGGGCCGCCAGTACCCGGGCATGATGCAGCTCATCGCGCACGTGCCGGGTGCCCGCGACGACATCAACAATGACTTCAAGATGATCCAGCAGGGCCAGAACGACAACGGCGGCGGCCCGGTCGGCGCTGACTGGGTATGGTGGGCGCCGAACTGGCTGAGCGACTCGGCCGGCTGGGCCTGTGCCCAGAACATGGTGGCCAGCGCGGATATGAACAACGGCTTCCTGGACCTGGAGCCGCCAGCGAAGCCCGCCGCTGGCGCGGGTTTCCAGATCAGCCCGCAGAATCTCGCCGCGCTCGCCCGGGCCGCGCTGAAGCTGCCGGACTACAAGATCGTCACCGACCCCGGTACCGCGCCCGGCACGACCGCCTACGTCAACACGGCCACGAAGGTCTATCTCCAGTTCGACGGGCCGAAGGATCCATGGGACCTGGCGCAGGCCAAGTGGATGTACGGCACGTACCTGTGGGCGAAGATCTCCACCACCGGCCCGACGGTGCAGATCCAGACCAGCGATCCCGGCGCCAAGGTCAGCTACGACGGCAAAGACAGCTGCCTGCGGGCCACGCCGTGCACGATCATGTTCGCTGGCCCGTCGATGACCGGTAACCCGTTCACCATCACGGTGACCGCCACCTGGACCGTCAGCTGGACCTCGAGCACCGGGAACGGCGGTACCTTCACCAACCCGCCGCCGATCGTCCAGCAGACCCGCACGATCGTGGTACGGGAAATCCAGAGCATCAACAACTAACGGTATGTCATAGTGCGCTCATGACTTCGGCCTGCTACGCCGACTCGGTGGGTGCGCTGGCATGACGATCCAGTGGATCACGGGATTCCTCGACTTCCCGGTCCCGGCGTTCGAGGCGGGCCGGGACTTCTGGCGCGGCGTCACCGGGTACACGGTGTCGCCACCGCGGGGGCCGAGCGGCGACTTCGTGACGCTGGTGCCCGGCGAGGGTGACGCCTACCTGCGGGTACAGCGGATTTACGACGGGAAGGCAGGCTGTCACCTGGACCTCCATGCCCAGGACTGGACGAATCTGGCGGAACGAGCTGACCTGCTCGGGGCACGGCGCGCGCATACCGAGCAGGGGCTTGCCGTGTTCCGCTCGCCCTACGGGCTGCCGTTCTGCGTGTCCGAGGAGGATGACGGGCCGGGCATCCCCCCGGTGGTCCGGTGGCCCGGCGGCTCGGTCAGTCGCGTCGACCAGTTCTGCTTGGATATCCCCGCGGCTGTGTACGACGCCGAATGCGCGTTCTGGGCGGACCTGACCGGATGGGAGCCGCGAGACAGCCGGCGGCCGGAGTTCCGGTACCTGACGCGGGCCGCTGGCATGCCGTTGCGGCTGTTGCTGCAGCGCACCGAAGACTCGTCCGGCACGCCTGTCCGCGCGCATCCGGACCTGGCGTGCTCAGGCACCGGCGCCGAGGTGGCCAGGCACGAGGGGCTTGGCGCGAAGCCGTTGTATGCGGGCCATGGCTGGCTGACCATGCGTGATCCGGCCGGCCTGGTGTATTGCATCACGCAACGCGATCCGGTTACGGGAGACTAGGCCGCCTAGCTCGGGCCGCTCACGCTCACCCGCCGTCCGGTTAGCGCTTGCCGGCCGGTGCATGGCCGGACAACGTGGCGGATTGCCCGTTTGCGGTGGGCTGACCCCCGTCCACGGGGGTCTCCCTTCCACGAAGGGGCGGACTTCCACGTTGCTGCCGGGCGGAGGTCATTTTTCGGTGGCGGCTTTGAACTTGACGACGAGTTCGGCGGGCATCCGGCCGCGTTGCTTTACTTCCATGCCCTGCGATTTGGCCCACGCGCGGACCTCGCTGCCGCTGACCGGGCGACTGCCCGCGGCCCGCCGGGCGCGCGCGGGTCGCGGGCTGGCTGGGCTCCGGCGGGCGGCGGCCACATAGCGGGCCAGCGTATTCCGGAGTGCCCGCGCGTGCTCCGCGGTCAAGTCGATCTCGTACTCGGTGCCATCGAGCGCGAACCGGACCGTACCTTCCGCGGGCGTGCCGTCCAGGTCATCAGTGAACAGCGTCCGCAGTTTCTGAGCCATGCTCGTTACACCGGCTTGCTGTGCGTCCGCGTTACAGCTTCCGGGGGACTGGTAAGTGGGCAGCCGCGAGTTCGGCCCGTGATACCACGTGTCGTTCGGGAAAATAGGCGGTGTGACATTAGCGGGGATTCCGGCGCTGAGTGGGTATGAGGACATTCCCGCGCTCCAGGCACCAGCGGCTGAGGCGGTGCCGGCGATGACGAGCCTGGCCTTCGACATCTACCTCCGCGCCGCGCCGAAACGGGTCCGTGAGGTTCTGGAGGAACCCGCCCTGGTGCCAAGCTGGCTGTCCGGCATGCCGTTCCGGCCGGCCGGGGGCGAAGATCCTCGTCGGCTGACCTGCGAGTGGCTGCAGACCGATTACCTTGAGATCAACGGCGGGTGCGCATCGGTGGTGCGGTTCGACTTCGTCGCGATGGGCGACGTGACGCGGCTGATGGTGAATCACCGTGGCCTTGATCCCGGCGGGTCGCTGCTTAAGGCCATCACGCCCGGCTGGCCGATGATCTTGTCCAGTCTCAAGAGCCTGGTCGAGACCGGAGAGCCACTGGAGTTCCGGCCGAGCACCTGAATCGCCAGACCTAGATATCGGTGGACAGGCGCGGTGAAGTGCGGCCGCGTGTGCGTCGCGTGGCGGGCCGGCGTGCGGGGAGCGGCGTTCAGACCGCCGTAGTTCGCCGCGCCGAGCGCGACGACCAGGATGAGGACCGCCCCGGCCAGGGCTGGGATCCGCGCCAGCGCCCGCAGTCGGCCGCGCGTGGGCGGCAGTACATTCCCTGGCGCGAGCGGTCGCCGCGCCGCGCGCACGCCCTGGTAGCCGGCGGCGAGCAGGAATACCGGCGTACAGCCGATGATGAAGAAGTCCGCGACGTTGTAGTAGTGGTGGCCGATGTGGATGAAGTCGACCACGCCGCGGACGCTCCCCGGGGCGGTCAGGTAGTGCGTCCCCAGCCGGTCGAACAGATTGCTCACCCATCCGCCCGTCATCAGGGCGCCGGGAACGCCGACGGCGGCCGGTACGCGGCAGCGCGCCAGGACAGAGGCGGTAATGCTCAGCAGGCCGAAGTCGAGCAGGTCGAGCACCGCGCCGGTGACCGGGCGGGAATACCACGCGCTGATCGTGCGGCCGACGAGGACGTCGCCGCCGGAATTGATCCTGGTCCACGAGACGTTCCGCCAAGCCCACCACTTGGTTGCCTGGTCCAGCACGACCACGACGACAAGCAGTGACAGCACCAGCGCGTATTGCATGACCTTGTCGCGTCGTTCCGTGATGCACACCTGGACGGCGGAATCTGCTGACGGCGTGTTGATAAATGGGAGGTTCTGACGCACATCTCGGAAGGATAACATAACAATCACGTCAAGATTACATTCCGATTCGCTCACCAGCGGGTTCAGGGCTTAGAGCCCACGAGATGGCACCAGTTCCAGCGGCCGAGCAGAGCGACGGTGGCGGGGAGCTGGCCTCCTCCCAGATCCGGGTTGGCGTTTCGGGTCCTATCCAGCAGTCTTCCGTGCCTGTTAGGTTTCCTCGAGTTCCGCATGTGCCGTGATCGGAGGTAGCGACTGTGCGTACTCGTCGGCAGAGCAAACTCATGCTGTCATGCATCGGAGCTCTGATGGCCATCCTCAGCATCAGTATCGCTCCGGGCGCCCAGGCGAGTCCGGGCGCCCAAGCGAGTCCGGGCTCCCACGCAAGTCCGGGCGCCCACGCGAGTCCGGGCAAGGTGTCCATCTACAGCTGGGCGGATGCCGCGACTGGCCGCTGCTTGGACAGCAATTACCAGCAGGACATCTACACCCTTCCCTGCAACGGCGGGAACTACCAGAACTGGAACGAGATCTACGTCGGCAATGGTCAATGGGAGTTGCGGGACAGGCAGACCGGGCTCTGCCTGACTGTATACGTCGCGGTCTACACGGATAGCTGTGACAACATTTACGGTTGGGATCTCTGGTATGAGCTCGGCGGGGACTACGGCACGATGTTCGAAAGCGCTGGCCCCGGCGGCGGCTGCGTTCTCGACAGCAACGCCAACGGAGATGTCTATTGCAGCGATCCCTGGGCAAGGGGCAACAGGTACCAGAACTGGTACTAGGACAGGATCCGGTACAGCTAGCAGCGCACTCGGATTCTTAATCGCCAGATGCCGCCGGGCGGCTGGCATGCGCCACAGCCGCCCGGGCGGTGACGACCGCACCGGAGCCGCATCTGCGCGAGCTCAACGAACGGCCCTGCGCGGGTGAGGAGTTCGCGCCAGTCATCGGCCGGGCCGGGATGCCGTGTACGAAGACAACCGCCTCCGCGCCGTCCTGCGGCCCCGCCGCCAGCACCGGGGACCGGACGCCGCGCCGCGGACTGAGACCTCAAGGGTAGAAATGCCCACCTCAGACCCCCGGCGTCATCGCCTCCGGCCGCTGCCGGCGCGGCATCCATAGGCGATTCTAGCGGGACACGGTGCCGATGCCAGGCTCGTGGATTGCCCGGATGTCCTCGGCAATTAAGGCACCCACCAAGGGTCAGGGCCACGCCACCCCTTTGCTGGTCCACGTGACCCCTTCGTGGCGGCACAGGCAGAAGGGATGCCCTGCCGGGTCGGTGTAGACCCGCCAGCCGTAGCCGTCGGGTCCGGTGAAGTCCTGCTGGAGTGTCGCGCCGAGCTTGAGGACGCGGCGCTGCTCGGGCTCGATCTCGTCCACTTCGAAGTCGAGGTGGTACTGCTTGGGGTGTTCGTCGTCGGGCCAGCGCGGCGCGCGGTAGTTCGCCACCCGCTGGAAGGCCAGATCGACCTCGCCGAAGGTGATGCCGGCAAAGTCGTCGCCACTGCCCTCCATGATGGCGCGGCTTGTCACCTGGGAGTAGAAGGCCGCCAGCTTCATAGGATCCGGGCAGTCGATGATGAAACCCAGGAGTTGCAGCATCAGGCGATCCTGCCACATAGCAAGGTGTAGCCGACAGCGCCCTGCGCAGTGCAGCGACCAGTTACGGTGCATACCCATCGGCAGGCTGCCGGGCACCTGGCGGGCCGTGAACGACTGGGCTGTTCAGCACGCGCGACCGCCCTGTCGGCGGCATGCTCTTCAGGCACCCGCCGTACGGTCACCAGGCCGATCAGGGTCAGCGCCGCTGCCCTGGCGGGCTGATGACACCCACCGTGAGGTTTGCGGGCGCGTTACGGTAAATCCGGGCCGCCGCCTTGTTGCGGAGCATCACGACGTCGACGGTCCCACGCGTCGATACGGCACTGAACCGCCGCTGGAATCCCCGGACGCTGTCCAACCAAATTAACTAGAAAGATTCTTTACAGAAAGTCTTGACTTTACTGGCTCCACGGGCATAAAAAGTGACACAAATCACCGGTTTAGCTCATGCGAGGCCGCAGAGCGCATCAGCTCCTCTTACCCAGGAGGAACCATGCAGATCGGAAGACGAATTCTGCGCACCGCTCTCATCACCGGCTCAGCGCTCGGGCTGGCAGCCGGCGGCTCGGTCCTCGCGCTGGCCTCCGGGCCGGCCGCGCAGGCATCGACCACGTGCGCCGCGGCGTGGAGTTCCACGGCTGTCTACACCGCCGGAAATCAGGCCAGCGAGAACGGAACCAATTACACCGCCAACTGGTGGACGCAGGGCAACGACCCGGCGACCAGCAACGGCGGCCCCGGCTCGGGACAGCCGTGGACATCCAACGGCGCCTGCACCGGCGGCTCGGGTGGCGGTGGCGGTGGCGGTGGCGGCGGAGGGGGTGG
>Ga0207664_10000536_pt1 | contig 27032 bp, 22 predicted proteins | sample LARL83metaG_FD_184349 | JGI IMG/M metagenome (GOLD analysis project Ga0207664, IMG submission 184349) | Corn, switchgrass and miscanthus rhizosphere microbial communities from Kellogg Biological Station, Michigan, USA - LAR L8-3 metaG... | ecosystem: Host-associated > Plants > Roots >... | reverse complement strand
CGCCGACGCGGCACTCGGGCCGCGCGCCCGGCAGATTGCGATCGAAACGCTGGAGCCGCAGCCGTTCTCGCTGCGGCGGCACGCGACGCTCGCGTATGTCATTCGCAACCACGCCGGCATCGCCGTACGCGTTGGAGTAGTCGAAGCGCCGGTGCCGCTGCTGCGGTACGACGATGACGAAGTGGAAGCGCGCGTGGGCGCGCGCAGTGAGGCGAGCGTCGAGCGGCGCGTCACGCCTATAGCTCGCGGGAGCGCGCGCCTGGGCAGGTTCTACGCATGGTACGAAAACGCGATCGGGCTGCTGAGGCGCCGCGCGCGCCTGACGCGAGAGCAGTCCGTGCGCGTCTATCCCGACCTCTCGGCGGTCGAGCGTTACGGCAGCCTGCACATGCGAAACCGCCTCATCGAGGCGGGGCTGCGCCGCATGAAGTTGCGCGGCATGGGAACCGAGCTCGAGAGCGTGCGCGAATGGGCGCCCGGCGATGCGTTTCGCGCGATCAATTGGAAGGCGACGGCGCGGCGCGGGCGCGTCATGGTCGCGCAATACGAAGTCGAGCGCACGCAGAACGTCATGATCGTCTTGGACGCCGGCAGGCTGATGACGCCGCGCGTGGACGAACAGCGCAAACTGGACTATGCGGTGACGGCGGCGCTCTCCGTCGCCGCCGTCGCGGCGCTCGCGAACGACAAAGTCGGCGTCGTCGCCTTTGCCGGGGAGATTCTGCGCGCATATGCGCCGCGCCCGAGCGGGCGTTCGAGCAGCCGCATCGCCGCTGAATTGCACGATTTGGAGCCGCGCTTCGAAGAGTCGGATTACGACAGCGCGTTCGGTTACGTGCGAACGCACGTGCACAAACGCAGCCTCATCGTCTTTTTCACGGATATGGTCGATCCCGTCGCGCAAAGCGCGGTGCTGGCGCAGATCGGAACGCTCGCGCGGCGGCATCTGGTCGTTTGCGCCTTCATGAACGACGGCGCGATCGAGCGAAGTCTGGATGCCGAGCCCGCGCGCGCGGACGACGTGTATGCAACCGCCGTTGCGCTGGAGCTGCAGGACGAGCGTAAAACCGCAGCGGCCGTGCTCTCGCGCATGGGGGTGCAGGTCATCGACGTGCCCGCTCGGCAGCTCACCACCGCGCTCATCGATCGTTACCTGCAGATAAAGACGCGCGGTTTGCTCTAAACGCTAGAGCTCTTCCTCGTCTTCCTCGTGCTCTTCTTCCTCTTCGTACTCGCCTTCGCCGTACGCTTCGCGTTCGAGCATGCTGATGGCGATGCTCAGCTGCGCGAGCGCCGTCGCTTTCTCCGGATCGATCGCGCCCGTACCCAGATTGTTGCGAAGCTTGACGTACGCGGTCGTGAGATCGTTCAAACGGTCTTCTTGCGTGAGTTCGATGTCCTCATTCATGCCGCGGGTTATACCCGCGCCCGCAGAAACCAAAATAGAGCACCAGGCCGATGCCGGTGACGATGCCCACGCTCGCTCGAACGTCGGCCGGGAAGCGCAGCGGCGAGAAGAAGCCCTCGATGATGCCGGCCACGCACAGCATCGCCGTCACGCCTGCGATCAGCATGCCCGCGCGCCTGCCGCTCTGCGCGATGGCGTCGCGGCGCCGCAGGCGCCCGGGAAGCAGAACTCCCGCGGCGATGAGCAGTCCCGCGCCGCCGGCAATTTGGATCGCCGTCAATTCGATGACGCCGTGCGGGGCGACGGTTGCCCAGAAATCCGCGCCGAACCCCGCATGCGCGAAGAGTGCGCCCAGCGCGCCCAGCATCAGCGCGTTGAAGATGATGAGGTAGAGCGTGCCGATGCCGGCCGTAACGATGCCGGCGGCAAACGTCATGTACGCCACGCGAATGTTGTTGGTGATGATCATCGAGGACATCATCGCGGAGGCATTCGGCGTAAAGGCAAAATTGGAGTCGTGCAGACTCTTGGTGATGTGCGCGGGGACGATCTGTTCGGGCAGCAGCGCGTACGCGTTCGACGGATCGTGTGCGACGATGGCGTAGGAAACGGCGGCCCAGACCACGGTGAGCGCGATGCACAGGCCGATGTACGGCCACGCGCGGCGGCATTCTCCCGGAAACGTCTGCGTGAAGAACTTCACGATGCGCGTCCGCCCGGTCTCGACGGTCGAACCGTACACGTACGCGTGCGCCCGCGCGGTCAGCCGGTTGAGATAGTGCACGATCTGCGGATCGAACGCGTGCCCTTGCGCGTACGCAAGATCCGAGGTCGCCCAGCGATACAAGCGGCCCAGTTCGAAGAGCTCGGGCGCACGCAGCGTGCGCAGTCCGCGGCGCCCCGCCATTCCCAGAAGCGTCTCCAGCCGCTCCCAGGCCGCCCCGCGCCGAACTACAAATGTGCGCTGATCCACAACGCAGTAATGCGGCGTCCCCGGGGAGCGCTCATGCTAGCAGTCGCATTCAGGCGCCATGCGGTTTGGGGCTCTCGAAGCGGGGGGCGCGCAGGCTAGGCCGAAGCGCCTCTTCAAATGGATCGAAGTATTAGCGTTCGGACGCCCGAAAGCATCGCGTTTTCGTATGAACTGGCGGGACTCGGGAGCCGGTTCTTGGCGCTTTCCGTGGACATGGCGCTGCAGATCCTGATCCTTGCCGCGATCGTCTGGGGCTCGGTGCTCGCGGTGTCTCACCTTCCGAAAACCAGTGCGCACAGCATTTCCGACAGTACGGCGCAGTCCGTCGGCATCGCGATCATCGTGGCGGTCCTGTTCGTCATCTTCTTCGGCTACTTCATCGCCTTCGAGGCGTTTTGGAACGGACAGACGCCCGGAAAGAAGCTGCTCGGCATCCGCGTCGTGCGCGATGGCGGTTTTCCTATCGATGCGGCCGGTTCATTCGTTCGCAATCTCGTGCGCGTGGGCGAACTGGCCCTGGGATTTTACGCGCTGAGCGCCGTGGTGATGCTGATCTCTCCGGAAAATAAACGCTTGGGAGACATGGCTGCCGGAACACTCGTCGTGCGCGAGGAGCGCGCCGCGAGTTTGACCGCAATCATCGGTCAGGCGGGCGGCGAGCCGCAGCGCATCGCGATGCTCACTGACGAGGAGCATGCGCTCATCGCGCGGTTCATCGCCAGACGCAGCGGCATGGCCGCGCACTATCGCCGGCAGCTCGCGTATCAAATCGCCGAGCGCGTGCGCAAGCGCGTTTCCAGCGACCTGCAGCGCCTGGACGACGAGGAGTTGCTGGAAAAGCTCAGCGCTTCTTCGTGAAGCGGCTCGCGAGATCGCGCGCGAAGGTCATCGCTTCGTTCTTCGTGTTTTCGTAGAGCGATTTGGCTTGGCCGCTGCTCATGTGGCGGCCGTGCTCGTAATAGAACGTCACGCCTTCGCCGACCACGATCGTACCGGCGTACGCGATTGCGCCTTTGATCGCAATTCCCGCGACGGGAATGAACCCCGAGAGCTCGCGCGCCAGCGAACGCCAGCCGAAACCGCCGCCAATCACCGGAAGCAGCTGCCACATGCGCTGAACGTCGGGATCCTTGCCGTACGCGGCCTCGATGTGCAGCAGCAGCATCATCTGAATGCCGGTGATGGCCATCATGTCGCCGGCCGAGGCAAAGACGCCCATCACCAGGCCAACGACCGGAATGTGATCGACGACCGCGCTCGCTAGCGAGATCTTGAGCGCGTTGTTGGCCGCATCGCGCGTGAGTTTGGCGGCGACCGTTTCGCGCATGGGCGGCAGACAGCGGCCGACCGCGATCTCCACGCCTTTGCTCAGCTCGACGAGGTGCGCAAAGACGCGGCCGCGCAGCGCTTCGCGCGTGAGCGCCGGCACGGTGTACTCGGCGAACTGTCCGCGCGGAGGCGGCGAAGACGGGCCCGAGGGCTGTGCCTGCTCGTCGACGGTGACGGCGATGATGGGAAGATTGAGCGTGCGCAGCGGCGCCATCGTCGCACCGGAGACCTCGCCGCCGCGCCCCAGGAAGAGCACCGCCCGGGCCTCGCTGACGACGGACGCCTGCGGGGCGCCGGGCACGATCGTCTCCAAGCACGCCGCGGCTTCGAACGGCACCGACTCGTCGTTGTGCCCGGAGAGCAGGAAGGTGCGCATTTCGGCTACCAGCGCGGGATCGCCGCAGAGATAGTACCGGAACGGTTTGCGCACGTTCGCGTGCACCATTTTAACGTCGATGCCTTTGCGAACGAGCCGCAGAATATCGCCGGTAGCCGTTGCCATGCTGTTATGTACCCTGCGCCTGGCGGCGTGTTACACCGTCGGGATGCGCTTCGTTCTCCGGGCTGTCCGTGTAGTCGAGGTAGATGAGGCCCAGGAAGATCTCGAGCGCGATGGCGTGCATGCCGTGCGAGTTGGCGACGTCCACGATGCTGCGATGCGTCTCGTGGGCCTCGCGAATGATCGCCTGGGGCGTGGTCTTGGTATCCGCGGCGACGATCGACGCGGCCGTGAGCTCGCCCGGCGTGACGTTGTCGTGCAGCATGTCCAGGTAGCTCAGGTCGTCGACGTTCCAGCGCACGTTGATCGCCTTTTGCAGCGTATCGTAGCGCTGCGGCGAGGTGCCCAGCCCCAGCAGCGTGATGCGTGCGGAGAGTTGCCGCGAACGCGCCATGTTGTAGAGCTGATCCGCTTGCGAGGCCGAGACCGCGGCTTGACCGAGCGATTCCTGCGCCTTCTGCATGTATGGCACGAGCGCTTGGTAATCGAACTGGTTGATGTCGTTGAAGTAGTTGATGTTGACTTGCTGCAGCCGCTTGATGAACGCGTCGAGATCGGCCAGACCGTCGTCCAGCTGCATCGCCGAAGCGCGCCCCGCGTCGACCGCGCGCTCCATGTCGCTGTCGGCACCGGTCAGTTCGGAGAACATCTGCGGATACGAGGGCAGCAGCGCGATCGTGTCCGAGGGGATCGGCTTCATTTTCAGCGGCGACTGCATCTCCGAGAGAACGTCGGCGTTCTCTTTGAGCAGGCCGCTGGGCGTATTCGTCTTCGGATCCAGGGTACCGACGCCGTCGATCGACTGCGTGGCATCTTCCAGCGCGCTGTTGATGGAGCGCGCCATACCGGTCAGGCTGCGTTCGACCGCATCCAGGCGCGAGCCCGGCTTGACTTCGATGCGGCTGAAATCCGGAATCTCATACTCGATCGTCTGCAAGCGGTTCTGCAGCGATTTGAGCTGGTTGTGTCCTTGATCGTGGCGTGCGGCGATTTGCGCGGCCGCCTGCGACTGCACGCTTTGCGCCTGTTTGAGCTGATCGTCGAGCGAGGCCAGATGCGGATGCGTCAGATCGACCCGATGCATCTCCATGGCGCGCAGCGCTTCGATGCGCGCCTGCGCCGCGGCTTTGACCTGCGCAGACGAGCTCTGCGCGAGCTCTCCCAGCGTCTGTTCGCTCTTGCTCGTCAGGCCGAGCGCCAGCTGCGTCTGCCCGAGCCCGAGCAGCGCCTGCTGGTTGTGCGGGTCTTTCTTGAGCAGGTCGTTCAGTTCCATGCTCGCGACGCTGTAGCGCGCTTCGTCGAGATCGTGCAGCGCCCACACGAGCTTCTCTTGCTCGTTCGTCTTGGTCGGATCGAGTTCGGGATAGCCGACCAAATGCGCGATGCGCTGCGAGCCGCCGGGGTGATCCTGGAAGTACTTGGTCACCAGATCGTTGTGCTCGCCGTCGACCGCCACCAAATGCTGCTGCATCGAAACCATCGCTTCGGGATCGTAGCCGGCTCGGGACATCAGCAGCAGGCCGTAGCGATCCGCCTGCAATTCGTCGGTGCGCGACATCTTCGCGAGCGCGCCCGCCTGCAGCAAGTTGCCGAAATTGTAGATGAACGGCGAGAACATCGAGGCCACGCCGAGCAGCAGGCTCAGGATGTTCGACTTCGTCTGCATCGTGACGGCATGGCGGCGCTCGATATGGCCGGTTTCGTGGCCGATGACGCCCGCGAGCTCGTCGTCGGACTGCACGAAGTCGAGCAGTCCTTCGTTGACGTACAGATAGCCGCCCATGGTGGAGAACGCGTTGATGTCGCTCTCCTTCAAAATCTTGACGTTGTACGGCACGTCTTTACGCGCCGTTTCGGTCCACAATTTTTGCGAGACGCTCTGAACCCATTGGTTGAGCAGCGGGTCATTCTCGACGACGTTGCCTGCCACGATCTGCTGGTCGTAGGAACGGCCCATTTCGATCTCGCCTTGCGTCGAAAGCGCAAGCGCGGGTGACGGGCACATGGCACCGAGCAATGACACGATGACGGCGATCGGGATGATGCGGCGGAGCATAGACTTCTCTTCCTCTACCCGCGGGGGCGGGCGGATGTTCCAGGACCTGGCACTCCAAGAACGCAGGGGGCGGGTCCTGCGTTACCAAGCGTCCCACGAGCGTTCTACCGGTATTTTGTGCACTATATGTGGATAAACAAAAGAACTTGTGAGCCCGCTGTGGAGGCCGCAGGGCCTAATCCGTGCCTTGAGAACCGGGCGCGGTGATGGCGGTGTTGCGCGGTAAGGGACTGGGCCTGGAGATAGCGTTGGGAGGACGCGATTTCGAGGACGCTCTTACCGAACTGCAAAGCAAGCTCGGCGAGCGGCCCGGTTTTTATACCGGGACGCCGGCCACCGCTGCGCTGGGACGCACGAGTCTTTCGAACGAGCAGCTCGGGCGTTTGCGCAGCGTCTTGCATACCCATGGAATCGCACTGGAGGCACTGTCCGGCGGTCTTGACCTTGAGCCGCTCGCGACGGAGGCCGGGTTGCGATTCGTGGCTCTGGACGACGGTGGGGAAGAGCTTGCGCGGCGCCGCGCGCTGCGTCCGAAACGCGAGGTTCAACTTTCGGACGCAGCGCGCTCGCTGGTCGCCGATTTCGCCGGCGCGCGAGCCGACATCGCCGATCGCCGCAAGCGCGGAGAAGCAAGCGTCCGGCGGGCAGTCTCCGCGAAGCAGCACCAGTCCGCACAAGTGCAGATGCCCGAGAATGCGGATGCTCCGCTGCCCGGCACCTTGTATCACGTCGGCACGCTGCGCGGCGGCCAAGCGCTGGCGCACGTCGGCAACATCGTCGTTATCGGCGACGTCAATCCCGGCGCGGAGCTGGTTGCGAGCGGCGACATCCTGGTGTTCGGTGCGCTGCGCGGCGTTGCGCACGCGGGCGCGCAAGGCGATGCGTCAGCACGCGTACATGCGATCGAACTCGCACCGACGCAGCTGCGCATTGCAACGTTCATTGCTGCAGATGCGGGAGATCGCGGACAAACGCCGATATATCCGGAAACGGCGTGCGTGCAAAACGATCGCATCGTCATCTTTCCAAGGGAGAAGGCACCGTGAGCGCTCGCAAGATCGTCTTTACCTCCGGCAAGGGCGGCGTCGGTAAAACGACGACCACGGTGAACGTCGGCGCTGCGCTCGCCAAACGCGGCCAGCGCGTGATTCTCGTCGATGCCGACATCGGACTGCGCAACCTCGATCTCGTGCTCGGACTCGAGAAGCGCATCGTCTTCGATCTCGTCGAGGTGGTGGAAGGACGCTGCCAGCTGCGTCAAGCGCTCATCAAGGACAAGCGCTTCGAATCGCTCTCGATTCTTCCGGCCGCGCAAACGCGCGATAAGGACGCCGTCACGGAAGAGCAGATGGCGCACGTCATGGACGAACTGGCCGGGATGTGCGACTACGTGCTCATCGATTGCCCCGCGGGCATCGAAGGCGGCTTCCGCAACGCGATCGCGGGCGCGAGCGAAGCCGTCGTGGTGACGACGCCCGAAGTGAGCGCAATTCGCGACGCCGATCGCGTCATCGGCAAGCTGGGCGAGCGCAAACTGCCGATGCGGCTCATCGTGAACCGCATTCGTCCCGACATGGTCCGTTCGGGCGACATGCTTTCGGTCGAGGACGTCTGCGAGATTCTCTCCGCCGAGCTGCTCGGCATCGTTCCCGATGACGAAGAGATCATCGACACCACGAACAAAGGCGAACCGGTCGTGCTGGGCGAGACCAACCGCCTGCGCGGGATTTACGACAAGATCGCGCGCCGCTTGGAAGGCGAGCTCGTGGAGTTCACCAATTTGGACAACACCGGATTCCTCGGGCGTCTCTTCGGCGCGTTGAAAGCAGGCTAATCGCGATGCACGAGCTCAAACCAGAATTTGCATCCACTCCCGCGCCGGCGAAACTCGGGCGCGCTATCGTAATCACCTCGGGCAAAGGCGGCGTCGGAAAAACGACCACTACCGCGAACTTGGGCACGGCGCTCGCCAAGCGCGGCGCAAGCGTGGTGCTCGTCGATGCCGACGTCGGGCTGCGCAATCTCGACATCGTCATGGGCCTCGAGAGCCGCGTGAAGCATCACGTGCTCGACGTGCTCGAAGAAAAGGCAACGCTCGACGAAGCGCTGGTGCGCGACAAACATTCGCAGAAGCTGAACCTGCTCGCCGCGGCGCAAACGCGCGAGAAGGACGACGTCGATACGGAAAAGATGCGCTTGCTTATCGAGTCGCTGCGCGAGCGTTTCGACTACGTGCTCATCGACTGCCCGGCCGGCATCGAGATGGGCTTCAAGAACGCGGTCGTCGGCGCGCAGGAAGCGATCGTCGTCTGCACGCCGGAGGTCTCGGCGGTGCGCGACGTCGATCGCGTCGTCGGCTTGCTCGGCAATGCGTTCTCGCCGCAGCTCATCATCAATCGCGTGCGCCCGCAGCTCGTCAAGAAGGGCAAGATGCTCTCGGTCGACGATGTGAACTCGATCCTGCGCCTGCCGCTGCTCGGCGTCATCGCGGACGAGCCCGATGTCATCGTTTCGACGAACAAAGGCGAGCCGCTCGCCTTGCGCACCGACACGGCGACCGCCGCGGCGTACCACGCCATCGCCGCGCGCATCGCGGGCGAGGACGTGCCGGCGCCGACCGTCGAGTACAAAGAATCGTTCGTGAGCAAACTGGGTGCGTTCTTCGGAGGCCGGCGCTAACGATGATCGAGTTTCTCAATAAACTCTTTGGACGGCAGAACTCCGGCGCGACGGCCAAAGAACGCCTGCGCCTGGTGCTGATGTCGGATCACCTCTCGCTCGCACCCGAGATGATCGAAGCGATGAAGCGCGATCTGGTGGACGTCATCTCCCGCTACGTGGAAGTCGACCGCGAGAAGATCGACGTGCACTTCGAGCAGGAGAACAACGGCCTGGCGATGCTCGCGAACATCCCCATCACGGGCGTGAACCGCGACGGCGGCAACGGCTCGGGCGGCAACAAGGCCGAGGAGACGCCGGACACCCGCGACGAGCACCGCGCCGAGGAGGTCGAGGCGCCTCAACCGGCCGCCGGCCAACGCCGCCGCAAGCGCCGCAAAGGCGGTCAGCACCACGGCGGCGCCTCGCAAACCGGCTCCCCGGCACCGGCAACCTAGATTCAAAGAGCCGCTCAAACGAGCGGCTCTTTCTTGCCGCTCGCTTGACAGGGGCGAAGGTCCCAATCGGCCGATAACCACTCCAGATGGCCACCATCGCGCTTCCCTACGAGACGCGCCGTTATCTGCGCAACGTCAACTGGTATCTCATCGCGGCAGCATTCGCGCTGACGCTTTTCGGCTTTGTGGCCATTCAATCGGCGGACTTGCATTCGGCCGGCGCCGCGTCGGAGTACAAGAAGCAGATCTTCTATTCGATCGTCGGCGTCGCGGTGATGTACGTCTTCTCGCGCATCGACTATCGCAATTTCCAAACCTGGGCCCCGTATCTCTACGGCGTGAACCTGCTGTTGCTGGCGTTCGTGCTCAAAGGCGGTCATCACGCGCTCGGTGCGCAGCGCTGGATCTCGCTGGGTCCGCTTGGAACGTTTCAGCCGTCCGAACCGGCGAAGTTGATTCTTGCGATCTTCGTCGCGTGGGGATTGTGCAAGTGGCCTTTCCACCGCATCGAGGATCTCGCGCGTCCGCTGGTCGCGGTAGGCGTGCCTGCGCTGCTCATCGTCAAGCAGCCCGATCTCGGAACGACGCTCGTGTTGCTGGCCATCATGTCCACGCAGCTCTTCTTCGGCCTGGAGAAGATCCAGTATTTCATGCTGTACGCCGCGGGCGTCGTCGCGACCGCAGCGTTTACCGTCGGCACGAACTTCATCCTCAAACCGTTTCAGAAAGCCCGCCTGCTCGTTTTCTTGAATCCGAAGGCCGACCCGCAGGGCGCCGGCTATAATCTGAACCAGTCGAAAATCGCGGTCGGGAGCGGTGAATGGTTCGGCCGGGGGCTGCACCACGGGACGCAAACGCAGCTCAACTTCGTCCCCGAGCACTCGCGCGATTTCATCTTTACGGTCGTCGCGGAAGAACTCGGCTTCATCGGCGCGGTCACGTTGATAGCGTTGTACGTCGGCCTGCTCTACGGGGGCGTTCAAGCCATGCTGGCCGCCCGCGACAAGTTCGGATTTCTGCTGGCCGCCGGCATCGTCGGGATGTTCGCGTTCCACATCATCGTGAACGTCGGCATGACCATCGGTATCATGCCCATCACGGGCATTCCGCTGCCGTTCATGTCGTACGGCGGGTCGGCGATCATTACGAACTTCGCAGCTGTCGGCATGCTGCTCAACATCTACGCCCAAAAAGACGGCGGGATGTTAGGCAACGCGTAAGCGATACACGGCGCCGAACTGCAGATCCGCAACGAGTTCAAAGCGCGCGTCCGTATCGAGGACCGCGCGGTGCACGGGCGTGTGGTAGAGCACGTAACAGGCGCCTGACGTACGCGCGGCCAGCGTTTCCGCGATGCGCCGCAGCGTGTTTTCACCGAACGGGTTGTAGAGATACGCGACTAGGTGGCCCTTCGGGAAGTCGTAGGCCGCAGCGTCGGCGCAAACGATCCGCAAATCTTTGCAGGCGAGATCGTCCTGCGCACGGCGCCAGCGGACGAGGTTGTCGCGTGCCGTCTCGCAGAGCGCTCCGGAGACTTCCACGCCGACGGCCTGGCGGAACGGACGCGTGCTCGCGAGCATGACGACGCGTCCCATGCCGGCGCCGATGTCGACGAACGCGAACCCCTCGAGCGGCTCCGGAACCGCGCGCAGCAGCGCGCTGAATTCGTAGACGGGCGTCGGCTCGTAGTGTGTGGCGTCTTCCATCGCCGCGCCGATCGCGTCGGGATCGAGTTCGCCCAGAAACAGCAGTGCCTCGGTCACGACGCCGTGCTCGGCGTCAAACCGTTGACCGCTGCGGCGTCCGGACGTGGTGCGCCTGGCATCCTTCACCGCAAGAGTATTCCGCATCGAGGCGCGAAGTAATTGTGCGTGGGACGGCTGCTTTGTCTTGCCGGTATTTGCATGTTCGCCGCGGCGGCGTGCAGTGCGCGGGCATCGAGCGCCGCATCGTGATCGTCGCGGGTTCCCGCCGGGCGTCCTACGACGTGTGGCGCGTCTCGACCTCGGGCGACGGTACGGCTCTGCATTCGCATTACGATCTCATCGCATCCGACGACGCCCCGAGTTCCGGAACCTTTGCCGTCACGCAAGACGGCAGCGATTGCGGAACGCTTTCGATCCAGCCGTACGCTCCGCCGCGCGGCAACGTTGCGGCGATCGAGGTGCGCCGCGGTCTGCTGGGCGTCGAACATTTCACGGCGGCCTGGATCGACTCCGATGCGAACGCTACGAAGGTCTTCGACGGCGAGATGAGCCGCGAGATCGCGAACGTCGCCTCGGCGAAGCCCCAGCTCTATGCAAAGCTTTCCTTTTTCTACAAATTCGTGTACGGCGAACTGACCCCGCAGTGCCGGTTTGATTAGTGCGGGCCGCCGTGAAGCGGCGATATAAAAAAGGCGACTGGCTCCGCATTCCCCTTGGCGGCGACTACGACGCGCTCGGCGTGCTGACACGCGCGTGCCGGTCGCGGCTGTTCGGCTATTTCTTTGCCGTACCGGCATCGCACCGGCCCACGAGCGAGGAGCTGCGCGCGCTCCGGCCGCAAGACGCCGTGGCGGCGCTGCTGTTCGGCGGTGCCGCAATCGAGCAGGCGCGGTGGGAGATCGTTGCTACGTCGCTTGCCTTCAATCCGCACGATTGGCCGTTTCCCGATTTTTCTTCGCGCGGCGCGTTCGGCGATACGTGGACGCGCGTTCGCTACAATCCCGAAACGCTGCAAATCGTCGAGCGCCGCCGCATTGACGCAGACGCGGCTGCCGCTCTCCCCGACGCGCGCTTCGCCGGCGCGCAAGACGTCGAAGCGTTTTTGCGCCGCAAGATCGGCGGCGAAGATGCGCCTCTTGCGCAAACGGTCTGCGAGGTGCGCTCGCCGGTGGGCGCCGAGCGGCTCCACGCGCTCGAGCACGGCGGCCGCCTGCAGTTCAGCACGGCGCTCTCCGCGAGCGAGTTGGAACTGCTTGCAAGGTTCATAGACGCGCATCCGCACGTTGCGCTGCGCGTGCACGGCTTTCGCCACGGCTACGACGCAGCGCAGCTTGCGCCGTTCACCGGGCTGCGCCACTTGATCATCGACGTGCACCTGCTGCAGCATGGCGATTCGCTGCGCCGGCTAAACACGCTGGAAACCGTGCGCATCGGCGCGTTGCGTACGACACTCGATTTCCTGGAGGCGTTGCCCGATCTGCGCGTGCTGGAGTTGCGCGGCACGCGCGCGCCGCTCGATCCGGTCCTGCGTTTGCAGCACCTCGAAGCGTTTGCACTCGAAGCGACGATGCCGCTCGATTTTCGCCGGTTCGCTTCTGCGCCGCGTCTGCGAGCGCTCTCGCTCGGGCATGGCGAATACGACCTGCGCGCACTGGACGCGGCGCGAGCGCTGCGCTCGCTGCATCTGCGCGCCCTGGATTGCGCCGAGCTTCCGCAGCTGCACCGGCTCGCACATCTGGAAGATTTACACCTGGAGGCGCTTCGCAACGTTCGTGATCTGAGGCCCATCGCGCAGGCGCAATCGCTCCGGCGTCTGCGCATCAGCGCGATGCCGCAGCTGAACGTCGAGGATTTCGCGCCGCTGCGCGAAGGGAGCTTGCGCTCGTTGGACGTCGAGATCGGCAGCAGGCGCAAAGAGCGCGAGATCTACCGGTTAATGAAACCTGGGAATAGCTAGGAATTATGAGTGCGATAAACGTACGCGAGTCGAAATCCTGGTTCTCGCTGCTGCAAACGGCCGAGTTGTCGCAGACGGCCGTCATGTCGATCGGACCCGGCGAAGAGAGCGGGCCCAAAGAGAACGAGCATCCCGGCAGCGAGCAAGTCTTGTACGTGATCGAAGGCGAGCTGCACGCGGAGATCGGCGAGCGCTCGTTCAGCATGCGTGCCGGTGATTCGACTATCGTGCGCCGCGAGGTGCCGCACCGATTCACCAACCGCGGCCTGCAGCCGGCCCTTACGTTCAACGTTTACACCCCGCCGGCATACTAGCCGGACGCGGGGCAGGTTCGGCCGCCGGGTGCCGGGAACGTGAGGCCGTGACCCGTGCGGGCGTCGTAGCTATGGCCCGAGGCGAGGTCGGAGTTAAAGTTTTTTTCCGGAGCGTCACGGCTCGCTAGCGTTTCCCGCTAGGGGCGCGGCCGCCGCAGGAAATCGAGTCGTCCTTCAAAGGCTGGAGGATGACAACCGATTGGATGCGAGCGCCGCCCGGCGAGCTTGGCGCCCGGGCTGCAAAGGCTAGGTACCTATTGTCAACCGAGATCTTGATCTCGAGCGACCCGTGGGAGAATCGGGTCGCCATACTTGAGGACAACGTCCTCGCGGAAATCTACATCGAGCGCGAAGAAAAGGTCATCGGCTCGATCTACAAAGGTAAAGTTCAGAACGTTCTGCCCGGCATGGGCGCTAGTTTCGTCGACATTGGCCTCGGGCGCAATGCGTTCTTGTACGTCGACGACATCAACAAGACCCCGCTGAACATCGGCGACGTCGAGATCACGCAGGGCCGCAGCGGTTGGACGATCAGCGAGAAAGTCAATCGCGGCGACGACGTGCTCGTTCAGATCGTGAAGGAGCCGCGCGGGCTCAAGGGCGCCCGCATCAGCACGAACATCTCGCTGCCGGGCCGTTACCTCATTCTGATGCCGACCGGCAAGTACAGCGGCGTCTCGCGCAAGATCGAATCCGCGGAAGAGCGCAATCGCCTCAAGGCGATCATGAAGCGCATCCGGCCCGAAGGCATGGCGACCGTCGTGCGCACTGCGGCGGCCGGGGTCAGTGAAGCGGAGCTCATCGCCGATCTCGGCGTGCTCATCCGCATGTGGCACGGCATTCTCGAATCGTACAAGCGCGCGCCATCCCCGTCGCTGCTGCACAAAGACATGAACTTGGTCTACAAGGCCGCGCGCGATTTTATCACGGCCGACGTCGACCGCGTGCTGATCGACAGCGAGGACGAGTACAAGAAAGTCTGCTCGTTCCTGCAGCTGCTAGGCCCGCAGTATCTCGATCGAGTCGAGTATTACAATTCGGGCCGCTCTCTTTTCAAAGATTACAAGATCGACGACGAGCTGCAGAAGCTCATGAAGCCGAAGATCAATCTGCCCTCGGGCGGATCGATCGTGATCGAGACAACGGAAGCGCTCACCGTCATCGACGTGAACTCCGGGAAATTCACGGGCGGCAAGAATCTGGAAGACACGATCGTCAAGACGAATGTCGAAGCGGCCGGGGAGATCGCGCGCCAAGTGCGATTGCGCGACATCGGCGGCATCATCGTCTGCGATTTCATCGACATGAACACGGAAGCGTCGCGCAACAAAGTAATTGCGACGCTCGAGGGCGGCCTGCGCAAGGACCGCACGCGTTCGACGATTCAATCGTTCAGCAATTTGGGCCTGTTGGAATTCACGCGCAAGCGCGTCGGCAAGGATCTCTCCTCGCAGCTGCGCGGATCGTGCCCGACGTGTTTCGGTTTGGGAACCGTCATGTCGGCGCAGTCCGTCGCTATCGACGCGCTGCGCAAGATCCGCGCGCATCAGCGAACGGACGGCCAAGCGGTGCTCGTCGAGTCCGCTCCAACCGTCGCCGCGCAGCTCGAGTTTTGGTACGAAGAAGAGTGCAAGCATCTGTCCGAGCAGCTTGAAGCGCCGATTCATGTACGCGTCGACGCGATGCTGCATCCGGAGAAGGTTCGCCTGCGCGATGTAAGCGCCGTCAAGCCCGACGGCGTTCTGCGCGTCGGCGACGAGCACGAAGTTGAATTGCTGCCGGGCCGTTTGCCGAACGTGACCTCCGCCGCCACGGTCATCCAAGGCCGCATCGTCGAGGTGGAAAACGCCGCGAACATGGCCGGACAAACCGCGCGCATCAAACTCATCGACGTCGCGGAGGATTCGGCGCTCGCCGAGCTGGCCGCCGCGGCCCCGGGTGAGAAAAAGAAACGCCGCCGCGGCGGGCGCGGCAAACGCGAACTTACGCCCGCCGAGCAGGCGCAGCAGCTGCGCGAGCTCGCCGAAGAAGCGGCAAAATTCGGCACGTCTCGTCCGCCGATCGGCATTACGACGATCACCGAAGAGGAAGAGCGCGAAGATAAAGCCGTCGTCGCCGAAGAGAAAGGCGAACGCGCGCCGGAAGCTATCATCATCGCGGAAGGCGAGGTACGTCCAGCAGGCGGTCCTGGGCAGGCTTACGGCGAGGGGCATCGCCGTCGCCGTCGCCGCCGCCGCGGACGCGGAGGGCGCACAGAGGACTTCACGCAGGCCGCGCAAGCCGGCATTCCCGTGGAGAGTGCCCAAGCGCAGATGGAGAGCGAGCCTGAGGAGGCGGCGCAGCCGCTGCATCCGTCAATGGCTTCAGGCCAGGCCGAGGGCGAAGGCCGCCGGCGCCGTCGCCGGCGTCGCCGCCGCCGCGGACACGGTGCGGCTGCGGAGGGAGTGCCGCAGGCGCCCTCAGCGGTGCCCGACCGCCATATCTTCCGCGTGGGCGCCGACGGAAGTGCAGAACCCACCGGCCAGACGGCTCCGCGCGAACCCGTTCGTGCCATCGCGCCGTGGAACCGAAAAGCGCAGCCGCCCGCCGTCGAGCCGCCGCCGCCGCACCTGCGGGCTCCCGAAGAGCACGCAAAGCCGACCAAGCCTGCGCGCCGGCGCCGCACGGCCGCTGCTCAGACGACCACGGGCGTAGGCGGCGAGCTCGCGGCCTCGCGCACTGCGGCGCTTCCGGCGCCGGAGCCCGCGGAGAAACCGAAACGCACGCGCCGCACGAAGGCGGTCGCCGAAACGGCGGCGCCGGCCGCGGCGCAGGCGGCTGCGAAACCGAAGCGCACGCGCAAGACGGCCGCGCAAACGCCTGCCGAAGGCGAGGCGCCGGTCAAACGCACGGCGCGCGCCCGCAAGAGCGCCGAGGATCACACTGCAGCGGAGCCTGCGGTAAAGAAGACTCGCGCAACGCGCAAAACGAGCGCGCCGAAGACGACGACGCGCAAGAAGAAGACCAAGTCCTAGTCGACGCGGCTACTGCCGCACGATCTCGGCAATAAGTGCATCCGGCGTGCATGCCGCGCCGGATGCATACGCGGTCTCGAACGCGGAGCTGCCGATTCGCTCTCTCGCGCGCCGCATACGCCGATCGAAGTGCCGCTGCGCCCCAGGTAGACGCGGGACCGCTTCACGCTGCCGGTATCCTTCCAAATAACCGGCGATGCGCGCAGCCAATTCGTCGCGGCCCAGGTCGCCGGCGAGATACAGCCCCGCCTCGAGCAGCATAGTCGCGTACTCGCGATGCGGATGCTCCTGCAGCAGCGCGTGCGCGCTGCGCAGTGCGGAGGCCGCGCGCTCCCACTCACGCCGCTCCAGGCGGTAGTGCGCGATGCTCGCGAGTTGCCATGCCTGCGCGCACGGATTGCGCAGCCGCTCGAAGATCGCCAAACTTTCCGATGCGTATGCAATGGCGCTCTCGTAATCGCCGGTTTGTCCCGAAATTTCACCCAGGTTCGCCAAGACCGTTCCGGCGTTCACCGAAAGGCCGAGTTCGCGGAAGATCTCGAGCGATTCCAAGAAATACGTGCGAGCCCGTTCGAAGTCCAAGTGCAGATCTGCCGCCGCAGCGCCCAGGTTCATCAAAACGACGCCGACGCCCCGGCGATCTTGTGCGGCACGATGATGCGCCAGCGCGGACGTATACCACTGCGCGGCGGAGTCCGCATTGCCTAAGTGCTTCTCGGCATTGCCGAGCGCGTTACATGCGCGTCCCAATTTTACACGGTCCCCGGACTCTTCCGCCAGCGCGAGCATTTCGCCGGCGTACTCGCGCAGCGCCGTGAAATCGCCGTCGCTATGGGCTGCGAGCGCAGCTGCGTACAGCAATTCTCCGCGCCGCGAATCGCCGGGCGGAGCGCTGCCCAATGCGCGTTCTATCCATGTGCGGGCTTCCCGCGTGCGGCCGGACTGCGCCCACCAATCGCGCAGAGCGAGTACGAGTTCGAAGCCAATCTGCGCTCGCGTTTCGTCCGCGAAGCTGCGTTCGAGCGCGACGCGGAACTCCGGCCACTCGCGCGCACCGGCGAGCAGTGCACGTTCGGCACCGTCGCGATCGACCTGTACGCTCAGGCGCTGCGCAAACGCGAGATAGTACTCTGCGTGGCGAGCGTACACGAGCGGTTCCTCGCCGCGTTCGCGCAGATACTGTGCGGCGAACGCGCGCGTGGATTCCAGCAGCACGAAGCGCTCCTCGTCGTCGTGCAGATGCACGGACGAGGCCATGTTCTTCTCGAGGATTTCATCGAAAGCAGCGGCCGCTTCGCCCGGCCGCAGCGGCGGGAAGCCGCAGATGTCGCGTGCAGCATCGGGATCGAAGGCGCCTCCGAAGACGCTTAGCCGCTCGAACAAACGCTGCGCGCGTTCGTCGAGCAAACCGTAACTCCAAGCGATGGTTGCCTCGAGCGTACGGTGCCGGTCCGCAAGCGCGCGGCGGCCACTCACGAGCACCTCGAAGCGGTCGCGCAGCGCCGCGGCAAGCTGCGCCGGAGAGAGCGTTTTCACGCGGGGGGCCGCCAGTTCGATCGCCAGCGGCAGATCGTCGAGTTGCTCGCAAATATCGCGGATCTGCTCTCGTTCCTGCGCATCGAAGATGATTCCGGGAAACGCAGCGGCGGCGCGCGTGCAAAAGAGCGCCTGCGCGTCGTCTCGCGTGAGGGGGCTCAAATGAAAGACGCGCTCTTGCGCCAGCCTAAGTGCCTCACGGCTGGTCGCCAGCATCGTGGCGCGCGGCGCATGCGCGAGCAGCGCTTCGCAGAGCTGCGACGCAGCGCCGGCGACGTGCTCGCAGTTGTCGAGCACCACCAAGCAATGTTTTGCGGCGAAGAAGTGCAGCACCGCATCGCGCGGATGGCGGTGTGCGCCTTGCCGGCGATCGAGAATCGAAGCGAATGCCGCGTCGAGGTCGGTCGCATCGCGCACGAGGCTCAAATCGAAAAACCAGGCACCGTGCACGTATGCGTGCATCAGCTGATGCGCGACGGCGAGCGCGCAATGCGTCTTGCCTACGCCTCCAGGACCGACGACGGTCGTCATGCGGGAAATCGCCAGACTGCGCGTGAGCGCGTCCAGCTCGATCGAGCGGCCGATAGTTCCGGTGGAAAAAGCCGGTAGATTACCGCTCAGCGGCGGTTCGTCGTCGAGCGCTTGAAGCGAGTCCAGCATGACGCGGTTGCGGCCGGCCGTCTTTGCGGCGTAGAGCGCGCGATCGGCGCGCCGCAGCAGCGGTCGCGCGTCTTCGGCAGTCGCGGCTGCGCTTGCCACGCCGAAGCTCGCGGTGACGCTGCCCTCGCCATGCTGTTCGTGCGGAATCTGCAGCGCGCACACGGCTTTGCGCATGCGCTCTGCGATGCCGAGCACTGCGGCCGGCGGCACGCCGGGAAGTATCGCGGCGAACTCCTCGCCTCCGTAGCGCGCGAAGAGATCGGTGCTGCGCGAGACGCAGGCGCGAGCAGCCTGCGCAACCTGCGCCAGACACGCATCGCCGGCCACGTGCCCGTACGTGTCGTTGAACGTTTTAAAGCGATCGATATCGAGCAGAATGAGGCCGATGGAGCCGCCGTTGCGGCGCGCGCGGTGCCATTCCAGATTCAAGCGTTCGTCGAACACGCGCCGCGTCGCAACGCCGGTCACGGGATCGATCGTCGCGGCAGCTTCCGCCCGCTCTTTTTCGGAGCGCATGAACTCGGCTTGCACGCGCACGGCAACGTACAGCGCGCACGTTTCGAGCAATTGCAGGTCGTGCTCGTCGTACGCTCGCGCCTTTGGGCTTTGGACGGAAAGCACGCCGATTGGGCGCGAGCCGAACCGCAGCGGCACGAATACCGCGCTGGCGGCGTCTTCTTCGGAAGCGCCGGGAATCTGCAGCGGAATTTGCGTCGGGGGAAGATCTTCGGGACCGCGCATAAGCAGCGACTCGCCGGTGTGCATGACGCGGAAGGTTTGCGACTCCGCCCGGATCGGCACGTGCGCGTCGCGCACGGTCACGCCGTGATCGTAGGCAAATTCGATCTGCGCGCCGCGCTCTGACTCGAGCGCGATGAAGACGACGGATGCATCGACGAACTGCGCGAGCAGCACGCAAAACCGCTCGAAAAGATCCGAAAGCGGTCCTTCGACCGAAAGCAGTTCGGCGGTTTGCCGGACCAGCTCGCTGTCGCGCTGGCCGGCCGTCCGTTCCATAACAGCGTTATTCTGAACGGACGGCGGTCACACTTGGGTTCTTTCGGCCTATTGCGTCCCGCCGGGCGTGGCGGTGTCGCTGTGCGCGATCTTGTCGTTCAGATACTGCAGCGCTCGCGCGAGTTGCGTGTCGTGCTGCGGATCGCCGTACCGGGCGCCCTTGTTTTCGTCGACGGTGATGTCCGGCGCGATGCCCAGATGGTTGATGTCGCGATTGTGCGGTGTCAGATATCTTGCATCGGTGATCTTGATCGCGCTGCCGTCGGGAAGCGGTAGAATCTCCTGCACGACGCCCTTGCCGAACGTACGGGTCCCGATGATGGCGCCGACTCCGCTGTCTTGGATGGCGCCCGAGGTAATCTCGGAAGCGGACGCCGTGTGGCCGTTCACCAGAACGGCGAGCGGCAGCGGCGGAATAGCGGTATTCTCCGCTTCATACGTCGTGACGTTCGAGGCGCGGGACTCCACCGAGACGATCGGACCCGATGCGATGAACTTGGAGCTTACGTCGAGCGCGGCTTCCAAATAGCCGCCGCCGTTGTCGCGCAGATCCATGACGACCGCACGAGCGCCTTGCTGCTGCAAGCGATCGAGCGCGCGCGTCAGCTCGTCGCCGGTATCCCGGCCGAATACGGTCAGTTCCACATACCCGATCTTGCCGGGCAGCATCTTCTCGTAGACGGAGAGCTGGTGAATCTGCGCGCGCGTGATGGCGATTGGCGCAGGCATGTTTTTGCCGTCGCGCTCGATCGTCAGTTGCACTTGCGTGCCGGCTTTGCCGCGCAGTTTCCCGGAGGCTTGCTCCAGCGTGAGCCCCTTGGTCGACGCGCCGTCGATTGCGGTGATGACGTCGTCTTGCTGGATGCCGGCCTTATCCGCCGGGCCGTCCGGCACGACGTTGCTCACGTCGATGTACTTCGTCTGCGGATCTTGCTGAATGACGATGCCGGTGCCGGCGAACGATCCGCCGTCCAAGCCCTGGTTGAGCGCCGCGTACTCTTTGGGCGAGAGAAACACGGTGTACTTATCGTGCACCGAGCCCATCATGCCTGAAATGGCGGCGTACGCAAGCGTGTGCGTGGTCACCTTGCCCTTTGCCAATCGCGCCGCGACGTCAACTTCGTGTCCGACCGCGCGTGCGGTGCGCGAGACGTTGTCGCTCGCGAAGATTGGCGGGAGCGAACCCTTGATGCCCGCGGTCTTCAGCTCTTTCTGCATCTCGACCCGAGCGCCGTCGACGATCGCTTGCGGGTCGGTCTTCTGGTAGAAGTCCGCACGCAGCTTGTCGTAGCTGAACTGAATCTCCGTGGCGTCGAGCGGCGAGATGGTCGGCGCAGGGGCGGCCGCCGAGCCGGCGGCGGGGAATTGGGCGGCTGCGAGCAGCAGGGCGGCGGCAGCGGCCAGAGCAGTGATTCGCTTCATAAACCTACTAACGTGTTTGACGGTTCAAAAATGCCTTAGCGGCAGCGAGTTGCTTGTCTTTGGGCGTGTCGATGATCGATACGTCCGGGCTCTGCGGCACGACGATGTCCGGCTGGATACCCTTGTGCTGGATGTCGCGGCCGTTCGGCGTGACGTAGCGTTGGGTGGTGATCTTCAGCGCGCCGCCATTCGGCATCGAGAAGATGCCTTGGACGACGCCCTTTCCGAAGGTCTTGGTGCCGATGAGCGTGGCGAGCTTGTAGTCCTGCAGTGCGCCGGAGGTGATCTCCGAGGCGCTCGCGGTGTAGCCGTTGACGAGCACGACGAGTGGGGTCACACCGTGAAGCACGCTGCCCGTGGCGCTTTGCGTGTCGCGATTGCCGTACCGATCGATCTCCGTGACGATTGCGCCTTTCGGAATGAAGAGGCTGGAGATGTCGACGGCCGCGTTGAGCAATCCGCCGCCGTTGTCGCGCAGATCGAGAATCGTGCCTTTCACGCCGTGCGCTTTGCCGTCGAGCAGTGCTTTGCGGACCTCGGCCGCGGAGGTCTCGCCGAAGTCGGAGAGGCGGATGTACTCGTAGCCGTTCTCGATCTTCGCGTGCACGGTCGGCACGTGAATGATCTCGCGCGTGATGTGGTACTCGTGCGGCGCCGGCTTCTTGTACGCGTGCGTCGTAATCGTGACAATCGTGCCTTCGGGCCCGCGGATGAGCCGCTCGACTTTGTCGAGCGCCATGCCGTGAACCGGCTGGCCGTTGATGCTCTGCACGACTTCATCGCCGTGCATGCCGGCGCGCGCGGCGGGCAAACCGTCGATGGGCTGAACGATCACCTGTCCGTCTTTGAGTTGGTAGATGAAGACGCCGATGCCGCCGAAATCGCCGCCGTTGAGCTGTTCGTTCAACGCTTTGATCTGTTCGGGCGACAAATAGACGGTGTACGGATCGTGCAGTGAGTCGAGCATCCCCGCGAGCGCTGCCTGCGTGAGCTGGTCGCGGCCGTCGTTACCTAAATAGCGTGCGTAATGATCCTGCGCGTACGTGAGCTGGCGATCGAGAACGTGCACGTCTTGCGCCGCATCACCGGCGCTCTGCGCCGAGGGCAGCGCCGGCGTGACGGCAACGTGCTTGGCTTTGAGTGCCGCACGCAGATACGATTCAAGCGCGCTGTGCTCGCCGTTTACGAGCGATTGCGAATCGACGGGTTTGTAATAGACGCGCTCGACCTGGCGGTAGGCAAGACCGAGCAGTTGCTGATCTACAACCTGCGGGCCGAGGACGCTGCCGACGTCGATCGACGCGACCTTGCCCGTCTCGTCGCTTTGATCGTCTGCGTTCGCCGTGCTGCTCGCCGCGGGAGCGGCCTGGAACGAGTGCACGTACAGCGCACCCGCGAACGCGGCGACGATGAAGATGACGGCGGCGAGAAGCCAGCGGATTCCGGAAGACACGTTGAGCGAGCGATCCTTTTAATGAACGGGTAGCGGCGTGTACGTACCCGCTTAGTACCCAGATTGCGCACCGGCGGTTTCGCGGCGGCGAGCTTGCTCCTAGTGCAAGTAGGGGACCGGGTCGACGGGTTTGCCGTTGATGCGTACTTCAAAGTGTACGTGGGGGCCCGTAGAGGCGCCTGTGGAGCCGACCGCACCGATGGCCTGGCCCTTTTGGACCTGCTGCCCGACCGAGACGAAGATCTGCGAGCAGTGGCCGTAGCCGGTCGCCATCCCGCCGCCGTGGTCGATGAGGATGTAATTGCCGTAGCCGCCGTACCAACCCGCCGATATGACCGTACCCGACGCCGCCGCAGTGATCGTCGTTCCCATGGGTGCCGCGATGTCGAGGCCTTGGTGGAACTCCATGCCGCCGCCGAACGGGTTGCGGCGGTAGCCGAACGGCGAGGTGATCGTTCCCGACACCGGCCAAGCGAGCGCGCCCGGTGCGCTCGTGGTTCCGACGATGCCGGCGGCGCGGCGCGCGGCCTCACGCTGCGCCTCGATCTCGCGCTGCCGCTCGACGATGAGCGCCTCGAGCTGCGCTTCTTCGGTCGCGGAGAGATCTTCAATCTGGGCGACTTCGCTCGCCACGTGGCGGCGCTGCGCGTCCGCGACGTCGACGAGGTTTTGCCGCTCCGACGCCAGGATGTCCAGCTGGTTACGCGCGCGCTGCTGCGCCTGCTCTTGGTTCTGCAGTGCAGCCTGCGTCGACTCGAGGTTCTGCTGTGCCGAGGCGACCTTTACTTCGGCAATTTTACGCTCGCGCACCGCGCGCTGGTTCGCGGCGATGAGCAAACGCAGATCTTCCCACCGCTCGACGAAGTCCGTGAATGATCTCGAAGCCAGCAGGACGCTCAAATACCCGAGATCGCCGTGCTCGTAGACGTCGACCAAACGGCGTTTGAGCAAGTCGTCGTGCAGTTTGAGCGACCTCTCCGCGGCATCGAGCTGAACCGTGTTCCACTGCAGCTTGAGCTGCGTGCTGCGCTCCTGCGCTGCGAGATCGCCCAGGCGCACGTTGACGCTCGCGATGGCGGCGTTGGTCTGCTCGAGCTGCGACTGCAGGTTGGTGACGCGCACCGTTGCGGCCTGCAGTTCCGTGCGTTTCTGGTGCAAACGCGCGTGGATCGCCTCGGTCTTCTTACGCTGCGCTTCGATGCGCGAGTTCAGCGTCGACGGCATCGCCGTCGCCGGAAGCATGCTCACGATCAGCAGCGCTGCGGCGCTTCGAAGACCTGCCTTCATTTTCTGCGTTTGTCCTTTACGTACACCGATCCGCCGATCGACTTGGCGTACCGCTTGAGCTCTGCGGCTGCCTCGCCGATCTGCGCGTAGTTGTCTAGCGGGCGTTTCGCGTTTGAAACGATCGCGATTGAGAGCGACATGATGGGAAAGCGGTTAAGCGTGCCGCGGCGGTCGCGCGTCTCGATGTATCCTTGGCGCAGATCCTGCGGCGTATACAACTTGCGGATGTCGCGGTCGAACATGTCGATGATCTCTCGCGCGATCTCTTCAGAGCGTTCCGGCAAAGTGACGATGATGAAGTCGTCGCCGCCGATGTGTCCGACGAAGTCCTGGGTCGTACCCCGCCGCCGCACCGCGTCGACCGCGCTCGAAGCGACGAGCTGGATCGCTTCGTCGCCATGAGTGAAGCCGTACACGTCGTTGAACGCCTTAAAGTTGTCCAAGTCCAGATATAGAACCGCGAACGGCGCTTTGGTTTCTATGCGCCGCCGCAGATCCGCCTCGATGGCGAGGTTTCCCGGCAATCGGGTGAGCGGCGAGAGCGACGAGTCGACCTCGACGCGGCGAATCTTCGCTTTTACGCGCGCCAGCAGTTCCTGCGGGCCGAACGGCTTGGTGATGTAGTCGTCTGCGCCCGCGTCGAAGCCGGCCAGCTTGTCCTCCACCTCGGATTTCGCCGTGAGCATGATGATCGGAACGTGCGTGTTCGCCGGATGGCGGCGAATGCGGCGCGCCACTTCGTACCCGTCCATGATCGGCATCATCACGTCGAGCACGACGAGATCGGGCTGCATCGAATCGAGCATGTGCAGCGCCTCTTCGCCATTCGGCGCGGTCGAAACGTCGTAGCCCGCGAGCTCGAGATTCGTTTGAATGATCTTGCGCAAATTGCGGTCGTCGTCGACGACGAGGATGCGCTTTCCCCCGGCCTCCTCCAACTGCTTCATCGGATGGGAAGCCTCAGCGTGAATGTCGTGCCGGCGCCGGGCTCGCTGCGCACGTCGATCGTTCCGCCGTGCGCGCGGACGAGTGCGTGAACGATGTACAAGCCCAGACCGCTTCCGCCGACGTTTTTCGCGTCTTCGGATTGCGCGCGGAAGAACCGGTCGAAGATGTACGGCAGATCGCCTTCGGCGATGCCCACGCCTCGATCGCGAATGGTGACGACGGTTTGCGCGCTCGACGCATGCGCTTCTACGTCGACGGCCCCACCCTGCGGCGAGTATTTGAACGCGTTCTCGAGCAGATTGCGGAAGATGTCCCGCAAACGGTCCGGATCGCCGGAGACCTCGACGCCGCCGCATCGCCGCTCGAGCGGATGCGCGACGGGATCGTGATGCACCTCGCGCAGCGCTTCGTCGAGAATCGCATCGAGCGAAACGCTCACGCGGCGCCGCAGCATATGTCCGAGCTCCACGCGCGTGACCAGGAGCATATCGTCGACCAGCCGGGAAAGCCGATCGGCCTGCTGCTCGACGACGCCGAGGAATTCGTCGCGGTGCGATTCGTAGAGCGAGGGATTGGTGCGCAGCGTCGCGGTGTACGCTTTGATTGCCGCCAGCGGTGTCTTTAATTCGTGCGAAACGGTGCTGACCAGCTCGTTCTTGAGCTGCTCGATCTCTTGCACGCGCCGCTTTGGCGCAAATGCGAGCATCCAGCCTTCGACGGCGGCACCCCTCTTGAGAACGACGGATCGCGCGGTCACGCGCACGGCCTCGCCGGCGGAATCGCGCAGCACCACGCTGTGGGTTTGGCGCTGCTCTTCGGAGGTGCAGACCTCCGAGGCGTTCGCTTCGTGCAGCAGCGCATCGAGTTTCGTACCGATGAGGCTCTCGGCCGAGAATCCGAGGATCGTTTCCGCAGAGGGTGAGAAGCGCACGATGCGGCGCTCTTCGTCAAGGTGAATGACGCCGTCGTCGACGATCTGTGCGACCGCCGACAGCAGCGCCTTGGCTGCGAGGAGTTCGTCGAGAAGCTCGCGGTTTACGTCCGCAGGTAGCGTCCGACTGCTATCCAAGAAGCAACGACTCCCACCGCGGCACCCACGCCGAATAACTGCAGAATGAGCGAAGACACGTCGATGTGCGCCGCGCTCAGCTGCAGCCACGGCAGGGCGAGCGCGAGTTTGGGCACGAGCGTCGCGCGCGCGATGGCGAGCACCGCCACCGCGAGAATGACGCCGAGCGCGCCGTCGATGAGACCTTCGCAGATGAAAGGCAATCGGATGTACATGTTCGTTGCGCCGACCAGTTGCATGATCGAGATTTCGCGGCGCCGTGCGAAGACGGTCAAGCGAATCGTGTTAGAGATGATGATCCCTGCGACCAGAATGAACAGTCCGATGAGCGCGATGCCGACGCGCCGCGCGACGCTGACGATCTGCAGCAAGCGCTGCACGACGTCTTGTCCGTAATCGACGCTCTCGACGCCAGGGAGTTTCTTGAGCGAGGCCGCGACCGCGGGAACGAGCTCCGGCTGGCGCACCTTGACGCGGAATTTGTCGGGCAGCGGATTCTCGGTGAGAATCGAGGTGTCGATTTGACCCTTCATCCGCTCGCGCAGTTCGTGCAGCCCTTGCGCTTTGGGCACGTACTCGGACGAGAGAATGCGCTCGTCTTTCGCAAACGCGGTACGCAGCGCGTCCTCCTGCGCCTTCGTCGCAGACGGCACGGTGTAGACCGAGATCGTGATTTGGCTCATTGCGTCGTTCGCGATATGCGAAACGCTGGCGCGCGCATAGAGAAACGCGCCGAGCAGAACGATCGTCACCGCAACGGTGCCAATCGCGGTTGCTTGCATGCCTGCGTTGCGGGTGAAGTTTCGAAAAACCTCACCCAGAAAGAATCTGATCTTGCCCCAGTCCAAGGAAGTAATACCCTCGCTCTTCGTCGGTAACGACGCGGCCGTTTTCCAAACGGACGACGCGCCGCCGCATACGGTCGACGACTGCTTGATTGTGCGTGGCGACGACCACGGTCGTGCCTTTGAGGTTGATGCGCCCGAGCAGCTCCATGATCTCGGTCGTGGTTGCCGGATCCAGATTGCCCGTCGGTTCGTCGCAGAGCAAAATCTTCGGATTGTTCACCAGGGCGCGCGCGATCGCCGCGCGTTGCTGCTCGCCGCCTGAGAGCTCGCCCGGGTACATGCGGCTCTTGTGCGAGAGCCCGACCAAGTCGAGACAGCGCGGCACCTGGCGCATGACGTCGCGCGTGTGCGCGCCGGTGACTTGAAGCGCGAAGGCGACATTTTCCCAAACCGTTTTGTCGGTCAGGAGCTTGAAATCTT
>Ga0207664_10000535_pt1 | contig 27059 bp, 23 predicted proteins | sample LARL83metaG_FD_184349 | JGI IMG/M metagenome (GOLD analysis project Ga0207664, IMG submission 184349) | Corn, switchgrass and miscanthus rhizosphere microbial communities from Kellogg Biological Station, Michigan, USA - LAR L8-3 metaG... | ecosystem: Host-associated > Plants > Roots >... | reverse complement strand
CTCCGCGATCATCCGGTTCGCTGTGCCTGCCGCGGCGAGCAGCACAATCCGTGATCGCAGCACCAGGCGAAACGGCGCTGAGGCGCGCCGGGACAAGGACTCCAGCTCAGCCCGCTCAGCATCGCCAAGGCATATGACATAGGGGCTGGAAGGCATGCGCTCCATGGTGCAGCCAGGCGGGCAGGGCACGATGGCCATATGGCAAGGCCACCTGAGTCGACCAAGACCTCGCTGCGCCAGCGCCTGGCCGCCAGGGCACGCCAGCGCTGGCCCCAGCTCGCCGGCATCACCGTCCGCTACCACGGCCAGTTCGCCTACGTCGCCGGCCAGCTCCCCGACGGCACCGCCCTGCCGCTCTGCCGGCTCCGCTACGCCGGATCCGCCACCAGCTGGGGCTTCGCCATTCAGCGAGCTGCACCGCCGCCACCGGCACCAGGAATTCCTGAAGGTCCTCAAGAAGATCGACAAGAGCGTCCCGGCCAGCCTGGACATCCACCTGGTCTGCGACAACTACGGCACCCACAAGACCCCCGCCATCCAGGACTGGCTCGCCCGCCATCCCCGCTTCCACGTCCACTTCACCCCGACCGGATCCTCCTGGATCAACCAGGTGGAACGCTGGTTCGGCTACCTCACCGACCAGAACATCCGCCGCGGCCCCCACAAGTCCATCCAGTCCCTCGAAGCCGACATCCGCGACTGGACAGACACCTGGAACGAGAACCCCCGCCCCTTCGCCTGGACGAAGACAGCAGAGGAGATCCTCAACTCAATGGCCGAATATATCGCCGGGATTTCAGGCGCATCACACTAGTAGGCGCCGTGACCGTGGATGACGGCGGACCAGGTTTTCCACAGGATCTGCAGGTCGAGGGCGAGCGACCAGTTTTCCACGTAACGAACGTCGAGCCGGACTGCCTCCTCCCAAGCCAAGTCTGAGCGGCCATTCACCTGCCACAGCCCGGTGATCCCCGGCTTGACCACCAGCCGGCGCCGCATGTGGCCGCCGTACTGGGCTGCCTCGTCCGGCAGCGCGGGCCGGGGGCCGACCAGGGACATGTCGCCGACCAGCACGTTGAACAGCTGGGGCAGCTCGTCCAGCGAGTAGCGGCGCAACCAGACGCCCGCCTTGGTCACCCGCGGGTCCCCGCGCATCTTGAACAACACCCCGGCCCCCTCGTTGTAGGCGGTCAGCTCTTCCTTGCGCTGCTCGGCGTCCACGACCATGGTGCGGAACTTCCACACCGAGAACGTATGACCGTCCTTGCCCACCCTGGTCTGCCGGAAAAAGACGGGCCCGCGGTCACCCAGCTTGATAGCCAGCGTGACGATCGCGAACAGCGGGGCGAGCAGAATGATCCCGGCCAGCGCCACGATCTTGTCGAAGACCGTCTTCAGCACCTGCTTGCCGCCATCCAGTTCCGGGTGGTCCACGTGCAGCAGGGTCAGCCCGGCGACCGGGCGGATCGTGGTGCGCGGGCCCGCCACGTCGAGCAGGGCCGGCGCGACGCACATCTCGGTCCCAGCCTTCTCCAGATCCCAGGCCAGCTGGCGGAGCCGGATGCCATTCATGTCTTGGCAGGCCAGCACGGCGACCGTGTCCGCACCGAGGCGACTGACCGCCGACGCCACGCCGCCCAGGCCACCGTAGACTGGGACGCCCGCGATCTCGTGCAGCATGGTGCCGCCGGCCAGGCACGCGCCCACTACGGACAGGCCGTGGTAGGTGCCGCGGCGCAGCTCGCCAACAAGGTCAGCGACCGCCGGGGCGTCCCCCACCGCGACCACCTTGCGCATGCATGCCCCGCGGCTGCGCAGGCGGTGCAGCCGCCGCCGCAGCCGGTACCGAACGATGAGGTCGAAGATGGTCACGGAGGGCAGCGCGACGACCACATAGCCGCGGGCGGTGTCGAACTTCACCGCATAAGAGGCGATGGCGATCGTGGCGGTCAGCATCACCGCCGCGTTGATCACGCGCCGGAACTCATCCGAGCCGACCCCAGTGAACCGCGGGTCATAACCGCCAACCAGGGCCAGGGAGCCGACCCAGAGCAGCGGCAGTAGGCCGGTAAAAACGAGGTACACGCCCGGCCAGTAGCTGGTCGCGTCGAACCGGATTTCGTAGGCGAGGACACCCGCAGCGAGCGCACACAGGCAGTCCGCGAGCATCGTCCGGCGCAGGTAGGCGCTGGTCCACGCGGCCGAGTTGGCGGCAGCCTCCCGTGCCTGGGTGCGCTGGGCACCCGTAACTGCTGTGCTGCCAGATGACACTGACCACCGTCCTTGTTCCGCCACCCCGCCTGTCACCCGGGCGCATACAGAAGACGCCCGTCCAATCCTCAGGGTTGTCCGGTTGCTTCATAACTGGATAAGGAATGTCCTGACGGAGCACGCTTGCGTGGCATAGCCGCCGCTCTGCGTTGGTATGCGCACTACACCTGTCTAGCTACGGCTGCTGCCTGGGACGGTACGGCCTGCCCGCCACGGGCGCAGACGTAGATGATCTGTGCGGGTCTGTCAACGCTGCCACCGCCCGGCCTCCCGGTAAACCATAATGGGGCGTTCGCCGTCTAGTGGACGAACGGCGCATTGCAGTATGCGTGCGGAATCCAAGGGACAGCGTCCAGCAACACTGAGAGGAACACACCCATGGCAGCCACGCTTGCCGAGATCCTGCTCGCGCCGGAAACCCAGCCCCAGGTGGCCACCGACTGCTACAAGCTGATCGACCAGCAGATCTCAGAGATGTCCGGCGTCTCCGGGACCGCGGTCAAGCTCGCCTTCAAGGCGGTGAACAAGTTCATGCCGGGCCACGCCTACCACATGGCCGGGAAGCTGCTTCCCGAGTTCGTCGGCCAGCTCGAACCCTACTGGGCGGACTTCAACACTGCTGGTGGCGGCGAGTTCGGCGACTATCTGGCCAAGCGCGGCGACGAAGTGACGGGCGCCCTGCTGTCGGTGACCGACGCCAAGGCGGCATCCTCTGGCCGTCCCACGGTCATCAAGGCCTACGGCACGGTCCGCGGCGGTGCCGGCAAGCACGTCCAGGCCGCGCTCCCGCGCGTCGGCGACCTGGTACACAAATACGCGGCCTGAACTCCAGCCCCTCGCCCAGCGGGCTAGCATGATGCGCCCGTAGACGGCTCTTAGGTTTCACGGAGGTCGTGTGGACGGTTGGCGCGGATCAGCAGCGGGGTACGGCGATCAGCGCAAGCCGTCTTCGCGTCGGCTGCGGCTGCTCGTGCTCGTCTTCGTGCCGGTGTATCTGGCCTTCGTCACAGCGGCGGCGTCGGCCGTTCACTCTGCGCTGAGGACGAATGCCCCAGCACATCGGCCGACTCCGGTACTCAGTCAGGGCCACGCCGCTGCACCGGCCGACCCCGGGCTCACCGTCGTCAACAAGACCAGGGCGAGCAAGCACCGTCCGCCGCTTGCTTCCTCCTCGGCGGCCGCCCACTTGGCCCGTGCGCACAGCCTCGACATGGCCCGCAAGCAGCGGGTATTTCAGGACGGCTGCGTCGAGTGCATGAACTGGCGCATGATGTGGGGAAACGTCGAGGAGAACGTCGGCTCAGGCAGCTCGGTGCAGGCCGCGTATCAGGACCTGATGAACGGTCGCACGCCGTGGACCAACGTGCTGTGCCGGTGCGTGACCCAGGGCGGCACGGCCGTCGCGCGATCTGGCGGGCGGGTGTGGGTCACCGGGATCTTCTTCCGGCCCGGGACGGGCATGCTCTTGGGCGCACGGGCGGAGCCCCGGGCTACCGACCCGGTCGTCACCGGTGACCCGGATGAGGATGCGCTGGTGCACTTCGAGTCCGAGATCGGCAGGAAGGTTGCGATCGACCATATCTACGTGCACTTCGGGACGCCCCTTCCGTTTGCGCGCTTCGCCTGGGATCGCGCCAATGGGCGAGTCCCGCTTGTGGACTGGGACGTGGCAGACCCAGCGTACTCGTGGGCGCGGATCGCGGCCGGGAAGGCTGACGCTATTATCGATGCGACAGCCCGGGCCGTGGCGGCTTATGATCATCCTATTCTCCTCTCATTCGATCACGAACCGCTGTATAGCGCCTTTGTGCCGGGTCGCCCTGCCCAGTTCGTGGCTGCCTGGCGGCATATCGTGGATAGGTTCCGCGCCGCGGGGGCGAACAATGCCTTTTGGGTTCTGATCCTGACGGCATCGACATACGACCAAGGGATCGCCGACCTTTATTTTCCAGGACGCTCGTACGTCAACTTCCTGGCTGCGGACGGCTACAACTGGAAGTGGGCTCACAAGGCACGCTGGCGGTCTTTCGCCGACATTTTCACCTCGTTTTACTACTACACCCTCCAAAAGCGCATGCCCGGTATGATCACGGAAACAGGTTCCTTGGAGGATCCTAATGACCCAGGGCGTAAGGCTGCATGGTTCCGCGGCGCCGACGTCTGGTTGCATAGACATCCAAATATCAAGGCCTTTGTTTACTTCAACACCACTGTGCGATGGCCCTGGTGGATAGATACTTCCCCGCAGTCGCTTGCCGCGTTCCGGGCACTTGCGAATGATCCGCTGTTCCGCAACCCGATGAGCAACCCATAGGTGCCGTTTGCTGCCTTGTCCCCGGCCTCGATCCCCATACCAGGGGTACTCAAAGACGGCTCCGTGATTGGAAGGATCTCTGGCACTATGGCAATCCCGCGCGGGCACATGGTCGGCTTGGCCGCCGCCGTCGTCCTGGCCCTGGCAGGTGTTGCCGGGCTGGTGACGGTGGCCACCAGTGGGCAGCAGCCCGGCGCGGCGCGCTCAGCGACCAGCGTCGATAATCCCACCCAAGGGCCAAGGCCGCCCGCACATGGTGCCTACTTCGGCGCCCGGGTACGGGGCACCGCCTATACCGACAGCGCCGACATCGCCGCCGTTGACCGCTTGCAACAGGACATAGGACGACGGCTCGCCATCGTGCACGTCTATCACCTGTGGCAGGACCCTTTCCCGAGCCCCAGCGACCTGACCTTCCTGCGCCAGGGAAGCACGCTGCTGCTGTCCTGGTCCGGGACCGACACCCGGGCGATAGCCGCAGGCAGCTACGACAGCATGATCCGGCAGCGGGCGCGCGCTATCAAAGACCTCGGCAAGCAAATCTTCCTCGAATGGCGCTGGGAAATGGACCGCCCCGGTTTGCAGGCGCAGATCCATTCCCCGGCGGACTACATTGCGGCCTGGGATCACATCAGATCCATCTTTGCCCAGGAACACGTGACTAACGTAGGCTGGGTATGGTGCCCGACAGCAAACGGGTTCGCCACGGGTCAGGCCGCTGCGTACTATCCGGGCAACCATGAGGTCGACTGGGTCTGCGCCGACGCTTACCCGGGGTACGGGTCATACCGCTCATTCGCGAACGTCGTCGCGCCCTTCCTCTCCTGGGCGTCACGGCACCGCAAGCCGGTCATGATCGGCGAGTATGGTGTGCCAGATACCTACGGGGCTCAGCAGCGGGCGCAATGGCTTCTAGACGCAGCCCAGACTGTGCGCGCTGACCCACAAATCAAGGCACTCGTGTACTTTGACGCGAATGCCAAGCGCGCCTATGCGCTCGGCCCCGGCTCTCCTGCGCTGGAAGCGTTTCGCCGCATCGCCCACTTCCTCTACTTCAACCCGGCCGGCCAGCCTTGATCATTGAGCAGCCGAATAGGACACTACGTGTTTTTGCAATTGCAGCGCGCGATCCAAGCCTGCCGCCGAGGCATCCCTTGCCCCAGGCCAGCGTCCGCAAAGCCCTTCAGCCGGCTTAAATCGCCGCTAGTATAGAATCTTACGTCTTACCCGAGTTTCCCGTCTTGCTGGGGATGTTCATTCTGCCAAGGTAGTGAGGACTACGTGCTTTCAGAAGGATTGCTGGACGCCGGCTCCGTCGTGTCGGCCATCGATGAGGCGCTGGACGGTACGGTGATCGTCACCGGAGCACTGCCTCCCGAAGGCCGCGACCTGGACCTATTGGTCAGCGAGGAGCAAGCGCGGCGGCTGCCGGAGATACTAGCCGCGCAGGGCTTCCTGGCCAGGGGGCGGCGAATCGCTCCGCGCCGGCTGGCGAGTCAGCAGTGGGTAAGGATCGAGGGATCCTCGGCGCTGGCCGTCGACCTGAATCCCATGCGGCGCTGGCAGCTTCCCCAGCCGGAGGAGGAGGCCCTGGTCGCGGAAGCAGTGCCGATCGAGGGCTTCCAGCATCTCGCCCGCCCATCGGCTCACCACGTCATCCTCATCCTGGCCCGGCGCCTCGCCGCGGGCACCTTGTCCGCCCGTCGGCTCGAGAAGCTCCGGGCAGCCGTCGGGCAGGACCCGCAGGCCTGGCAGCGGGCCAGCCAGCGGGCTAGGGCCTGGGGGGTAGGGGCCGGTGTGCCAGCCCTGCGCAGGCTCTACGAAGGCGGCGCCTGGCCCACCCGTGCGGAGCGGGCGAAGGCAGTGCTTGAAGTCACCAGGTCCGCGGGGTTTGCTGGGGCCGCGTCCAAGGCCGCTCGCAGGCTGTCCGCCGCCACGCCACTACGCCCCCCGGTGGTCGGGTTCTCCGGGCTGGATGGTTCCGGTAAAAGCTCACAGGTCCGCGCGTTGCTGTCCACGCTGGAACAGCTGGATGTGGCGGTCGTTGCCCACTGGAAGCCGCTCGGGCACAACGCGTCGGTCCGTACGATCCGCAGGGTAATCAAGCGGACCTACGCGGCCGTGCGCGGCTGGGACGCGGAGCAGTTGGATCGCTCCAAGCAGCCCGGCCGGTCTCTGGTCGCTGGCACCAATCCCGCCCTGCTCGGAGGCCGGCAGAACCGTCTGGTGACACACGTCTGGGCGACCCTCGTATGCCTCGTCAGTGCGGGTCACTACCGGATGGTTGCCTTGCGGCACAGCGGATCCGGGCGGCTGATCGTGTTCGATCGCTTCGCGCTCGACACCACCGCGCAGCTGCGGTTCTTCTATGGGCCCGAGCATGAGTTCGGCTTGCAGCGGGCGCTGATCCGCATCGTGTGCCCAACACCCATCGCCGCATGGCTGCTCGAGGTCCCCGGGGAAGTAGCATTCGCCCGTAAACAGGAGCAATACAACCTCACCCAGCTGGAGGAACAGGAGAGCCTGCTCCGGGAGGAGGCGCAGCGCCTCGGGATCACCCGCCTGGACGGCACCCGTCCGATGGCCGAACTGTCTGAGTACATCGCCACCGAAGTCTGGCAGCGAATGAAATGATGACAGTCATCCTCGGGCACGCCGCGTCACTGGGCCGGTGGTAGCGATGCCGGACGGTCAGGGCCAGCCATCCCGGGCGGGCACGTCATGGCTAGGCCAGGCACTCGGTGCGGTGCCATCTGACGAACCCGGTGATGGACGGTACCGCTACGTGCTGATGCCTTCTCGGTCACGTCCGCAGATGGTGCTCCCGGTGGGCGAGCGCGGGGCGGGCTGGGCGTCGCTGCACCGGCACAGCGACGCCGCCCCGCTGAAGGTGCGGGTGGCAAGGGAACTCTGGGCATGGGCGTGCCGCACGGGTCTCGCCGGGCTGATTTTCTCGCCTCCGGTGCCGGATTCGGCGGTGGGCTTGCGAGCCGGGTCGCTGCCCTGGCCGGACCTCATCGCGGAGGTATTCGGGCGCGCCGACCTTGCGGTGGCCATCTCGGTAGGGCAGCTCCGCCCTCAGATCAAGCCAATCTTGCATGTGGCCACCGAGGGCGGCCAACCCCTTGGGCACATCAAGGTCGGATGGAATGACGTCACCCGCTCACTGGTCCGTAACGAGGCCGCCATCCTGCTCGCCCTGAGCGGGCCGGGCGGCCCGCCAAGCAGTGCAGCCGGGGCAAATCAACCGGCCGGGGCAGGGCGCTTTCCGCACCTGGCGGCACTGCGCATCCCACGGGTGCTGCACCATGGGGAGTGGCACGGACGTGACGTGCTCGCAGTGTCGGACGTCGGGGGCAGCCCGTGGTACCGCCGCCGCCGCATGAGCCTGCCCGCTCCGGCGACGTGCCAAGCGGGCCGGGCGCTCGGCGTTGACCGCGAGGCCCTGGGCGCATCCACGTTCTGGTCTGATCTGTCCGCGCGGGCGAAACGTCTGGTGAACCACGCGGCCGTGGACGCCGGTATCGCGGCGGACCTGGCCGCCGCGCTGGACACCATGGAATCCGGGCACGCCGCCACCGAACTCTGCTTCGGCCTGATGCATGGCGACTGGGCACCGTGGAATATGGCCAGCCTCGGCCCCTCTCTTGCCGTGTGGGACTGGGAACGCGCCCGGATCCGTGGCCCGGTCGGGTTCGACGGTGCGTTCTTCCGCTTCCAGGTCGATCTCTGGATCCGGGGCCTGCGGCCGGAGCAGGCGCTCTGGCGGAGCCGGTGCGCGCTGGCCGAGACCATGGCCGCCTCCGATGCTCCACCGGAGGCCGGTCCCCTCATACTCCGGCTCGTGCTGCTAGAAGTGGCGCTCCGGCAACTGGAGGGCGTGGCGGCTGGCGCGCCGGTACCCGGCCGCGTCTACCGGGCCCTCAGCGGCCTACTGAGGCAATCGCTTACGGTTGAGGGCGCTCTGGCGGAGGGCAGAAAGCCCTAGCATCCCACGCAGCCGCCACAGCACCGCGGCATAAGCGGGCAGCGCGACAACCATGAACAGGGCGAATCCAGCCAGGCTGGGCCCGACGATCTGCCGGACGATCATCCCGGCCACGCCGAAGAAGAGGACGGATGCTGCGGCCACCACCCAGTACCCTCGTCCGAAGGGACGGATCCTGAGCAGGTAGTTGACTTCCAGGAGCGCCGCCAGGTTGTTGCAGACGATGGAACCAGCCCAGGCGATCGCCGCCCCGGTGATGCCAAGCCGGGGGATGAAAACCACGTTGAGGCCGATATTTACGATCAACGATGCGGCAGCGTTGGCCATGTTCCATGAACTCTTGCCCACCATCAAGAGCACGATGGTCACGTTCCCGGTCCCCAGGTTGAACAACTGGGCCAGGCACAGGATCACCAGCGCCACATTCCCCGCAGCGAACCTGTGACCGTACACCTGGAGCAGGAATGGCGCGAAGATGGCCAGCGTGAGGTAGGCCGGCCAGGTGAGCGCCATCAGCCACCATGTCCCGACCTGGAACAGTGACTGGGCCTCGCGCATCTTTCCCAGCGTGGCCAGCTCGCTCACCTGGGGTGCAATAGCCATACCCACCGCAGCGAGCACGCTCGCACCGAGCACCGAGAGCCGGCTCGCCGCGGCGTAGATGCCAGCCTGCTGGGTCGAATGCAGGATAGCGCCAACCAACAGGACGTCGAGCCAGGTAATCGTGATGCCAAAGACGGCGGCGAGCGCGCGTGGCGCGGCAAAACTCCAGAATTCCCGGGAGATGTCCCGGGTATAAGCGGGGCTGATTCCCGCGTCCGTTTTGCGGGCCCGGACGATCAGCTTCAGCAGGAACAAGATACCGAGCAGGAAAGCGGCCCCCACCGGGGCCGCCCAGCCGAGAGCCACCGCCAGTGTGCCCAGGCCGAGGTACAGGGCGGAGGCCATCAGAATCGGCCGGACAGCAGGCAGGAATACGTTCTGCACCAGGACGAAAGGTGCCATGGTCCCCATGCCCCGGGTCCCGGCCAGGACGACCGTGGTGATCGCCCCGAGCGGAATGAATGGCGCAAAAGTCCGCAGGTAAGACTCTACTTGGGCACCATGCTGGGCATGAGACAGGACCGACGTGAGCTGCGGTGCGAGCAACCACGTCGCCGCCCCCATTCCGATGCCGAAGATGATGACCGGCCACACGGCGACCTGAACGGCTGTGCCCAGATCCTGGTTGCGGTTGAGCGCCCGGTACCGAGGGAGGATCTTGACGAGTCCAGTGTCAGCACCGAGTTCGCCGACGTTGGACAGGATGGTGAACACGGCCACTGCTTCGAAGAACGCACCGGTGCCTGACACCCCTAGCCCGCGGGCAACGACGACGGTCAGCACCAGCTGCATGGCCCCGCTGACCACCACACCGAGAAGGTTGAGCGCCCCGCCACGGGCGAGCGTCTGGAAGCGTCCGAGGCCCTGGCGATGACGCCCGCCGGCCCCCGGTGCGTCTACTGGGGTTTCGGATCGCCGCCGCAGCGGAACGCGTATGGGCTCCAGGTCCGCGGTCTCCACGTTCCTGGCAACGATCGCGGCAATGCTCGTCAGCCCTTCATCCGGATCAGGGCGGCGCGGCACCCAGCGTCCTGGAGCAGGAGGCTGAGGCGGCTGCCCAGCCGGCCCGGGACGGCGAGGCTGCCGGTCTTCAGCTGGCCCGGGTCGGCGTGGCTGCCAGTCGGCATCCGGGCCGGGGCGCCGCGGCGGCTGCCCATCGGGACCAGGTCGGCGTGCCTGGCTGTCGCCGCCCGGAGCGGGGGGGCGCGGCTGCGACGCGCGGGCTACCCGGCGGTACACCAGGTCAACCTTGCCAGGTGGCCTGCCCCGAATGCGCCCCCTCCAGCGGGCGGTTGGCGGGTGCAAGCTGGTCGCGGTTGCGCCAGACCAACGCCGCCACGGCCATGACCAGGAACATCTCGGTGGGCATCCAGCCGTAGAAGGGTAGCTGGATGAAGCCGGCCAACAGCGCCACATGGACGGCGAACGAAACCGGATCGTCGGGCGAACGTGACTTCCAGAACACGTACAGCAGCCAGACCAGGAAGAAAATCAGCCCGGGGATGCCGACCGCCACGAGGACGAGCCACAGTTGTCCTTGGGTACCTACGTTGGGGAGCGAGTACTTGCTGACAGGCTGCGGGAGCGGGACCCCGTAGCCCACCACGGGGGATTGCATGGCGCCCTGCGCGGACTGGTCGATGAGCGTGAGACGAAGCGACGCACTCCCCTGATGCCCGATCCGGTCGTGGACTACACCACCCAGGGGCGTGGCGAGGACTGCCAGCGCGACGACGGTGAGCAGTGCCAGCCCGCCGAGGGCGGCCCGGCCGCGCCCCCGGATGGCGAACCGTACCCAGGCATACAGCCCGGCGACGATGATGCTGATCCAGGCTCCCCGGTTGATCGAGTAAATGAACGGCACCACGGAGACCGCCAGAAGGCATATCAGGCTCACGCGCGCCAGGCGCGAGCGAGCCTGGCACACGGCGAGGATGACGAAGGGCAGGAGAAAGGCGAAGTTAGCCCCCCACCAGTTGGTGTAGGCGAAGGGCGCGGCCGGGCGCGGGATGGCATGTCCGATCGCCGCCACGCCGCCAAGCGCCTGGGTCTGGGCCAGGGTGGGGTGGATCAGGGCGGCCAGAAGCTTGTTGGACCCGAGATGGCCAAGGAGTTTCTGGGTCGGGGTGGAGAACGACAAATGGGGAGCGGCCATGGCGGCGAAACCCCCGACGACGATGACGGCCCAGAACACGGTGAGAGCGTTGATGATCCGTCGTGTCGGCAGGATTTTTTCGTCGGTGTTGATCACATAGATGAAGACCACGGTCGCCGCCAGGTAGGAGGCCGTGCGGTAGGCGTAGGTGAACCAGTTGGTGCCTTTCGAGATCTCAATCGCGGAGAGGCCGATCCAGCCGAGGTAGAACAGCCAGATGACGAATCCTCGCGGAACCCGCCAGGTTCTCGTCATGATCAGGTGCGCCAGCATGGGGACCGCCAGGATGACCCAGATGAATGCCTCCAGGCCGAGGATGTACCACAGCGGAGAGAGCACCAGGATGGCAAGCAGTGGCCATCCGGCCGGAAGGCGCCACCGCCTGGCCCGCACGGCAGGCTCCCCACCAACTGCCGCCGTTGACTCGACGCTGTAGATGGCCACCCCTACACGCCCTTCCCGATCACGTGCGCCGCGGACATCACCCGGCGTGGCGACAGCAGGTGCGCGGCGACCAGCACGGCCAGATAGCCCCGGGGCTGCCGCCAGTTGAGGCGGATGGAACGGCGAGCCCACCGGCGGGCCTGCCCGGGCATGCCAGATGCGCCGTAGGCGAACGCCAGCCGCCCATACATGCGGGCCGCGTTCTGCGCGTCATCCGCGAGTTCCGGATGCTTGTCGAGGTGGTACCGGATGCCGGAGATCATGACGTCCCACCGGTCCGCGTAGTACGAGGTCTGCCAGTACACCCGGACGAGCGCCTCGGGAACCGCAACGATGGCCGCGGCATTCGAGGCCCGGAGGACCCATTCGTAGTCCTCCCCATAGCTGCCGGGCACCGCTTCATCGACCGGCCCGATATCGCCAAAGAACCGGTCCCGCTGGATCAGCAGCGTCGTGGAGTGGATCCACGCCTGACGCGACCGTAGCAGGGCCGCGCGCGGCACGACAGCTTGCGCGGCAGGAGTCTTGAGGTAGCGGCGGTTCCCCACACACAGACAGATACCGCAGGTGGCCACGGCCGCCCCCGGGGTCTGCTGCATCGCCTCGACCTGCCGGCGCAGCTTGTCAGGCAGCCACTCGTCGTCGTCGTCGCACCAGGCCAGCAGGTCGCTGGAGCATGCCGCAGCGCCCGTGTTCCTGGCGCCCGCGAGACCGGGAGTCCGGTCGTTCTGGATGAGCCTGACCGGCCGGCCGTCCGGCACCTCCACGTCGGGCATGCGCGGGGTCTGCTGGTCGAACACCACGACACACTCAATCGGGCCAGGATACGACTGGTCCAGAACGCTCTGCACGGCCCGGGCCAGCAATTCGGGCCGGTCCCGGGTGGGGATAACCGCGCTGACCGATGGCCAGTTCGACAGGGTCATCTTCCGCCCGCCCCTTCGAGTGCCGTCGGGATGTTCTCAGTGTTCTCGCTGGGGCGGCCTGACTGCGCGTAGTGCCGCAAGAGAGGCCAGGTCAACGCGGTGACCTGGGCCTTTTGCGCAAACGGCATGCTGGTGCGCCACGCTTCGTCGAGGGCAAGGCCGATCTGGCCCGCTGTCATCCGCATGGGGTTCCCGGCCACTGTGTGGTGGGTGCCGAGCGATGCGCTCTTCCCATCCAGGAAGGCCAGGGACCCGGGATCGAGCGGCCGCCCGGCGAACGACGCGACCGCGGTGAGTGCTGCCTGGGGATTCTCCACCAGGGACTCATAACGCAGCAGCAGCCGCGGGATACCAAACCGCCCGAGCGATTCCACCATCAGGTTGTAGCCCACCCACCGAAGCGCGGTCACCGGAGGAGAAAACCGCCGCATGTAGTGCTCCGGGTCGGACTGGACGACCTTAGCCCAGGACCACGCCACTCCCCGACTGTCGCGGACCAGGTGCACGACCCGGAAATCGGCTCCGCGCATCCGCCGGAGGACATGCGCATAGGCGGCGTCCTTTGTCGAGTCGACGATCACGTCCGCTCCGCTCACGTCGCGGATCGCGTCATACATCGGGCCCAGCGACCCGAGGTAGCCATCGAGCCGCCTGGCATACCGGGCCGGGGCGGCGCGGCCCATGGCCAGCAGGGGGATGTGGCGGTGCCGGCCGATCGACCGCTCCTGTGCCATGACCTGGCTGGGGTCGATGCGGTCCCAGCCATCGAAGGCCCGGCTGCCCACTCGTGACCAGAAGGGACAGTCGAGGAAACGGGCACCGCAACCGCAGTAGCGGTTCTCGCCCAGGGCTTCGCTCCAGATGTAACGGAGTTCCCCGACCGCGACGAAACCGGGGAGCTCACCGAGCAGCCGGTCAAGTAGTGTGCTGCCGCTTCTTCCCGTGCCACCGATGAGGAGGACGGTTGGACGCAGGGTTGCGCTCATGAGCTGGATGCCCTCGTCACCGGATAGCCGTACGCTCTCAGCAGCGGGAGCGTGAGCGCGGTTACCACCCGCCGGTCCCGCGGCGGCATCTGGCGCTGCCATACCTGATCAGCCCGAAGGTCGAGATCGCCGGTCACGAACCGCATGGGGTTGCCCTCCACGGTGTGATTGGGCTTCAGCCTGACCCGGTGACCTTGGATGTAGCTGGGTTCGGCGCCATCCCCGGTGAGCCCGGCATAACGGAGCAGGCCCGCGGTCACCTGGTACGGATTGCACACGAGATCCTCGTACCGGACGAGATTGTAAGGAACGCCGAGCCGCCGCAACGACTGCGTAAGCCCGTTGTAGTACGTCCACCGCAGCGACGAGCCAGCAGAACTGTACTGAGGGAGGTATTCGGAAGGGCCCCCCGACCTCCGCTTCTCCACCCTCTTCCGCCACGACCAGGCCACCGCCCGGCTGTCCCGGACGAGGTGGATCACGCGTAGATCGATTGCGGGCATCGTCCGGAGCAGGAACGCGTGCGAGGGCAGGTTGGACGAGTCCACGATCACGCTCGCCCCAGACACCTTGGCTATGGCCCGGTACAGGCGCTCAAGCGTGCCCGTGTACTCCTGGATCCGGGCCCGCAAGGCACCCACCATGCCGCTCACCGGCAGCGCCGGAAATGACCAGGGCCGGTCCAGTGAGTATCGCAGCTGGAGGATGTCAGGAAGTGGGACCCGGTCCCATCCGCCGAACCCGGCATCCCCAACGGCCTGCCAGAAGGAGCAGTCACGGAACGGCTGTTCACATCCGCACAGGCGGTTCTCCACCAGGCCGCTCTGCCAGAGCTCCCGGACTTCGCCAGCGGAGAAGACCCCTGGCGCCTGGCCCAGCATGAGGTCGAGCATGGTACTCCCGCTACGGCCGAATCCGCCGATGTACCGGACCTGCACCGTGGCACCAGACGGGTCTGGCGCTGTGCCGCCAAACGGCCGCCGCCGCACCGAGGCGGCTAGCCAGCTCACCGTTGGCGTGCCAGCAGGGCCCGCACCGGCTGCTGGCCGAGCTGCCTGGCCGACCTCAGTCGTGGGAGGTACGGAGCCGGACGCGCCGGATCCTCCGATCACGGCTGTATCCTCCCTTGCGCCCCGTACCGGGGCGGCCCGGCCGCCGACTGTTCGCGCAGCGGCGAAGCAGCGAGGGGGTCGAGTGAATCCTGGTCAACGCTGCCGACTGCTATCCGGCGTGTGTCGCGCGGGCCTGGGAGCTGGGGCCGCGGCCGCTCATCACGGGTAGGGCTCACGCTCTTTCCTAGCTTCCCCGAATCGAACGAGTAGATTCCGCCCAGGATGTTGGCGCCGGCTCTGCCCAGCCGCTCCCGTGCGGTGAGGAGGGCGGGGACCTGGAAGTCCTCGGAGTTCCAGGTGACAACGGTCCCATCGACATGACGGGAGAGAATCATCGCGTCGGACACCGAGAGCGCCGGTGGTGCGTCCACCAGTATGAAGTGCGGTTTCAGGGCTTGCAGGTCGTTGAAGACCTGTGCCATGGCGGGGCTGGAGAGCAGCGCCGCTGGGTCGTCCGGCTCCGGGCCGGCGTCCAGCAGGAACAGGTTGGGAACGCGGGTAGCTTTCAGAAGCCGCTCAGTGTTCTTTGCCTCGTGCACAGCGGTGGAGAGCCCGCGCCCGGCGGGAAGCCCGAGGATGAGGTGCAGCGTTGGGCTCCGCAGATCGGCTGAGACCAGGATGACCTGGCGCCCGGCCTGGGCCAGTACCGCGCCAAGGTTAGCCGTGCTGGTTGACGCTCCGCCCCCGTGCTGGGGCGAGACGATCATTATCACCCGTGCGCCCGCGCGGGCGGCCAGGTTTTCCAGGGCTATGGCCGCCGTCCGGTAGGCCTCGCTGACGGGACTGCGGGGCTCATTGATCACTACCAGGGACCTGTCCGCGGACCGCCCCTTGAACTTGGGGATGACGCCCAGGACAGGGGCGCGCAGCCTGCTCTCCAGCTCACCCGGGCTCTTGACCCGCCGGTCCATGCCCTCCCTGATCAGTGCCAGGATGATGCCCAGGACCAGTCCTATCACCGCGGCGATGACAAGGGTTTTCGTGATCTTGGGTGACGACGGAGAGGAGGGGGGAACGGCGGGAGCGATCACCTGTCCCCCCGACACCAGCTGCTCATCGCTCTGGAATGTCGCCAGCTGGGACGCAGCATTGGCCAATTGGGGACGCAGTGTCGCCTTCTGGAGGGGGCCGGCATGCCGAATCTGTTCCGAAAGGGCCGTGATGGTCTTCTTCTGTTGCGTGATGGCGCTGGCCAGAAGCTTCAGCACGCTGTCGTTCCGGTAGGTGACGTAAGCCTGGGCGAACGCGTTCGCATACTGGGCAGCCTGCTGCGAGTCAGGCGAGGTGTACTGGAAGATAAGAATGTTTCCGGTGCTGGCCGCCGAAACGTTCAGGTGATTCAGCAGCCGGTCACCGTTATTTGACACCTTTAGTGTGGTCCGGGCCAGATTGGCGACCGCACCGGAAGCTGCCGTTGCCTGCTCGGTGTTCATGTCTGGGATATTCGACTTAGGCGTTGTCCCGGCGACTGGGCTCAGCAATGGATTGACGAGCACCCTGGCCTGTGCCGTGTATTGCGGCTTCTGCAGTACGATATACGCGGCTGCCAGCGCGATTGCTGCGAGTATGGGGACGATGACCGCGAGTTTCCGGGCTCGGAGAACGTCCCAGTACTGATGCAGATCGATGGTGGGTTGCGTGTTGGTCATGTGTCGTCCAGCTTCCGGCTGCATGGGTGAAGCTGCAGCCTAACATCCGGCCGCAGGTGGTTTCCGTGCTTAGGTGAACCTTGTCCTCTTTTTACCTTCGCCATTGCGGTTGTCCTGTTCCTGTGTCTTGAGCAGTTCCCATCTTGCTGGCCATGCGGCGATCGCTACGGTGAGCCTTTCGAACGGATGCGCCATACCGGCATGGCGGAGCGCTGTGTTGAGCCGGTGGCTGAAGGCCCCGGGGCAACCGCTGACGGTGGTACAGGGAGGGACCCGGTCGGCAAGTGACGAGGCGTGATGGGAAGCTCAAAATGCTCGGCCGGTGTACCCGCGATAAGGCTGCTGCCCATTTCGGCTGGCTGGCTCTCCGCACGGAGCGGATGGCTTTCGTGGCCGATTTGGTCCGTGTGTGCGCCTCCCCCGGCCCTCCGGGGCCTTACCGCTACGGATGCGGCCAGCAGCTTGACCGCGAACGGCAGATCGTGAAGCAGATACCGTCGGTACAGCCGCCGTGGTTCACTGACGAGCCGGAACGTCCATTCCAATCCCGCAGACTGCATCCACTGCGGTGCTCGCGGCAGGGCATTCGCCGCGAACGGGATCGCTGCGCCACAACTGATGAACCAGGTGGCCGGGAAAGACGGGGCCAGGCGCGCGATCAGACGCTCCTGCTTGGGGAATCCGAGCCCTACGTACACGATGTCGGGCGCCGCCGCCGCGATACGTGCCTGCACCGCGGCGACCGCCTGCGGATCAGCGTCAAATCCGACCGGCGGCGCGTCCGCCCCGGCCACTGCCAGGCCCGGGTAACGGCGCTGCAGCTCCTGGCCGGCCCGCTCGGGTACGCCAGGCGCACCGCCCAGCAGGTAGATCGACTGCCGCTGGCGGGCCGCCCCCTCGGTAAGCGAAAAGATGAGTGAGGCGCCGGTCACCCGTTCCGGCAACGGCTCACCGACGAGCCGGGCGGCCCAGATCAGCGGCATGCCGTCGGGCACGATCAGCGATGCGCTGGCCACTAGGTGTCGCAGTGCTTCGTCATGCTGGGTCTGCCGGCAAATGTCGATGTTCGGGGTGGCGACCCAACCGCCCCGGCCAGCCCGGCTGGCTGCGAGGATGTGCTCGACGACCTGCGCTTCCGTGAGGCTGTTGAAACCGAGGCCTGCCAGCAAAGCCCGGCCGCCGGGCCTGCTGACGGCGGCATGCAGCGAACGGGGCGGTTCGCGAAGCATCAAAACCTCTTCCTAATAGGCGCCGGAGCCGTGAAAGACCGCCGGGCAACTCTTCCACAGGATCTGCATGTCGAGAATCAGAGACCAATTCTCCACATAACGCAGGTCCAGCCGGACTGCTTCCTCCCAGGAAAGATCCGAGCGCCCGCTGACTTGCCAAAGCCCAGTGATACCGGGCTTGACCGCCAGCCTGCGACGCACATAGTCGGTGTAGCGCGCGGCCTCATCCTGCAGCGGGGGCCGTGGGCCGACGAGGGACATGTCACCTTTCAGCACATTGAAGAGCTGAGGCAACTCATCCAGCGAATATCGGCGCAGCCACCTGCCGGTACGGGTAACCCGGGGATCATTGTGCATTTTGAACAGCGCCCCGGCCCCCTCGTTGTAGTAGGCGAGTTCTGCCTTCCGCTGCTCGGCATCCACCACCATGGTCCGGAACTTGTAGAGAGTGAAGGTGCGTCCGTCCTTGCCGACGCGGGCTTGCTGGAACAGCACGGGCCTGCCGTCGCGCAGCGCGATGACGAAGGCAGTCACCCCGATGAGCGGAGCGGAAATGATTAGTGCTGCGATCGCGGCCAGCTTGTCGAACGCTCCCTTGACGACCCAGCGGATTCCGGAGAACTCGGGATGGTCCACGTACAGCAGTGGCAAGCCCGCCACCGGGCGAATCGTCGTGCGAGGCCCGGCTACGTCCAGCAAAGCCGGAGCCACGTAGAGGTCGGTGGCAGTTGCCTCAAGTTCCCAGGCGAGCTCGCGGAGCCGCATTTTGGTCAGGTCGCGGTCGGCAACGACCGCCACCGTATCCGCGTCCAACTCGGCGATGGCAGCGGAGACAGACTCCATGCCCCCGATCACTGGGATACCGGCTATCTCGGCGAGCATTGTTCCTTGGTTCAGGCAAGCACCCACAACTGATAGGCCGTGATACTTCTCTCGCCGCAACTCACCGATCAGGTCGGCAACACGCGCAGCATGACCAACTGCGATCACGCGCCGCATGCACGCCCCGCTGCGCCTGCGCCTGTGCAGACCCTTACGCAAGGCGTACCTGGCCAGGAGATCAAACGCGGTCGCGCAAGGCAGGGCAATGACAACGTATCCGCGGGCTACGTCGGTCTTGGTTACGAAGGATATGATGGCGACCGCTGCGGTAAGGGTCGCTCCAACGTTGAGCACCTTACGAAACTCGTCGGAGCCAAGGCCCACGAATCGCGCGTCGTAACCGCGCGCTACCGCCATGGAGGCCATCCAGAGGACCGGCATCAGCGCCGTGAACACCAGGTACTCGCGCGGCCGGTTGGGCCAGCCGACAAACCGGATTTCCAGTGCGATGACCCCGGCAGCGAGGGCGCAGATGCCGTCAGCCGCAGCGGCGGCCCAGAAATATGACCTAACCCACCGAGAGCGATCCCGCTCCCCGCGGCGGCTGGCTGCCCAGCGTTCCGGCGCTGTTCGCACGGCAGCATCATCAGTCACCCTCTGCAGGGCAGCACCACTAGCCACCGAACCCCCTATCCGGCCAGATACCCGCGGCTCGACCAGCTGCCCACCGCTCTGACAGGAAGAGGACGCTCGACGGAGTGCGGCGGTTTACCTGATGTTTGCCTGGGTGTGGGCGATACGCCGGCGGAATGCGCGTGAATCGCCAAATGCCAAGGTCAGGCATATGTAAGTTTATCGATAGCTTTAATAGCTTTTGGCTAGGCCTGCCTCGGTGGCATTCTGCCAGTCGGCCCGGGAGCTGACCCGGTTACTGCTCGGCACCTCCGGAGTGACTCTCTCGTCGAGACCTGCCACGATCGTGCATGTACCGGGTGAACCCGTCTGGTAGTGTCGTGCGGCACAAGTCGTGGACGGCGCCAGCTGGCTCTGACGGGGCTGGCTGTCCAACCGGATCAGCCGCCAGCCGACGGCAAGGAATGCCCAGCGACCGACTCTCCCTTAAGTTCGCTCATTCGGCGCTGGATCGTGCGGGGGTGTTCCGGAGTGTGGATTGCTCGTCGGAAGCTAGCTTTGGGATTGGTGGTGGCCTTCGCCAGCACAGGCATGGGTGGCCACTCAACTGTAACGCATGAGCGCGCGGCCATTTCCATCAATGCCGCCACCTGGGCCCCAGAAGGCGCTGGGGCATACTTTTTCGATCGCTCCGCTCCGAGACCTAGCGCACCCAGCGACTTCGCCAGACGCGAATCCCAGTTTGGCAGGAAGTTTGATGGCCACATGTATTACCTCCCGACGCACGTGACCATAGGGAATATTGCGGGTGCCCATTGGTCCCTGGCAACTGATCATGTTCCTTTCGTCATTCTGTCATGGTCTACCGGGAATAACCCGGACACGATTATCCCCGGCATCGCGGCCGGCAAGTACGATAGCGAGATCACCCGCTTCGCTAACGCGGTCAAGTCACAGCTTTCTCCGTACGGGCACACTTTGATCCGGCCTTTCTGGGAATTCAATTTTACTGGGAGTGAATGGAACGACATTCACTATGGAAACAGGTCCACGGTTTTCATTGCAGCATGGCGTCACTTTGTCAATATATTTCGCGCGCATCACGTGGAAAATGTCAAGTGGCTGTGGAATCCCATACGTGTTGGCGGAAGCCAGGCCCAGGATCCAGTGCCCTATTATCCTGGCAGTAGTTACGTTGACTGGATTGGGATCGATGCCTATCCCAAACATAAATGGTTGACTCTGCAGCAGCTCGCCACTACTAGTGGCGGCTCTAGCAACTTTGACTGGTATCACACATTCAGTAGATATGGCAAGCCGCTCATGTTTGGGGAGGTGGGCATCCTGCCCGCCAGCTTCTACGGGAGCGGCGCCCCGACCCGGGCGACCTGGTGGAAAGATGCCCTGAACGAGCTCCGGCACAGCCTCACCCGGGTCAAGGCCATCGAGTACTTCGACTCGGACACCGCCTACGATTGGCGGTACGATGCGCCCGGAAAATCCCGTGGAGACAGCGGCGTGGCGGCGCTGGAGGCAGCCAGGGGCGTAACACGGAGTTGTTATCTGAACGTCCAGTCCCGGGCCTGCCGCCATCCGGCCCCCCATCCCAGTGTCAGCCGCGAATCCAGCCCCCCACTGAGTTCAGCAACAGCGCGGCCGTCTGCCCGCCCCAGTTCCAGCCCGCACGTGAGTTCACCTGCTGCAGGCCCGTCACCACTCGGCGCTGCGGCGATCGCCGGTGTTGTCGCGCTGGTGGTCGTCGGCACGGTGCTGGCGTACCGGAGATTCAGGAGAAGGTGAGCCGTGCGCGCGCTCGATGCCGCGATAGGCCCGTGCTGTGCTGGGCAGGTGAGGGCTGCTGCCTATCGCCGTTGGCCACCTGCTGCCGACCGTGATCGCTGGCCCGGCAGCCGCGGTGAGGAGCAGGCCAAATACTTCCGCCCCGGCACATGGCGGTTGCCAGGGCCGTGGGTCAGCATACCGCTCCCTGACTTGCAGCCAAAAGAACCGATGTGCGCCGTCATCCGTTCATCCCGTTCGCGCGTCGACCATGGAGTTGGCCTGTACCTGTACCCACGCGCCCGATCTCCCTGAGCAGGGACCTGGAGGGCGGTGGTGGAGCAGGCACAGTGAAGCAGCTAGATAGGAGTCCTATATGTTCAGACTGTCCCGTATCATGGTAGTTGGGGCGGCCTTGTCCGCAGTGGTCGGCGGTGCTGGGCTGGCCCCAGGTGGCGTAGCGTCGGCATCCACAGTTGCCGCGTTGTGGCACATGGACGAGACGTCAGGGACGACGATGACCGACGCCTCGGGGAACGGTAACAACGGCACCCTGCACAACGTGACGCTGGGCGCGGCCGGGAAGTACGGCAAGTCCTACACTTTCGGCGGGTCGAAAGCGAAGTCCTACGTGGAGGTACCCAACTCCGGTTCGCTCAACCCAGGCTCAGCCAACATCACCATCTCCCTGTGGCTGAGGACCTTCTCCCTGCCCAAGTCCGGTGATTTCGACCTAGTGCGCAAGGGCGTGTTCACGGCCCCTGAATACAAGGTTGAACTGCTGCAGTCAGGGCAGATCCAGTGCACCTTCCGGGGCACGACCAGCAACCACAACGCCACTGGCGGCTCGGGCCTGAACAACGGCGCATGGCACCACGTCCAGTGCATCAAGACGGGCACCCAGATCCAGACCGTAATCGACGGCACGGTGGTGGCAACCACGAACGCCACCGTGGGGTCCATCTCCAACACCTCCGCCGTGGACATCGGCGCCTACCCCGGATCCGACTGGTACCAGGGCAAACTCGACGAAGTTTCCATCACCGTCGGATAACGGCCGGGGATCTCACCCGGGAAACGAACGCCGGCCTACCGCCACGCCCAGGGCATTCGATGCGTGAACGGAACGTCCAGGGACAAGGACAACCAGCCGTTCTGCGCTGGCCTCGAGACGTGAGCGGTGGGCCGGCCGATTTGGCCAGGGATCTCTGGCCCTGCCCGCCTCAAGGTGCAACTTCTTGGCCCACAGGTAACCCTGGCTCTGCCGCTGGCTACGACTGGTATCAGGGGAACCTGGACGACGTGTCGATCACCTTCGGCTGACGGGCTGGGCAGGCATGAGCAGCATCAGGAACACCGCCACCGCAGCCGCGGTGACAGTAGCGGTGGCGGTGCTCGCCGCCGCGTGCAGCGCCGGACCGCACGGTTCACCGGCGGCGTCGTCCGCGTCCCAGGCATCCGCGACCGCTCACTCCCCGGCCGCACAGCAGGGCGCCAGCTCCCCGGCGGCACATGCGCCGGGGAGTTCAGCGGCGCCACCCCCGGCAGGCAGTCCCGGGCCGGCCGGGCGGACGGCGCACTAGACATCAGCGATGGCAGGTGTCTACGTCACCGTCAACTGCCACAACATGTGCCTAAGCGCCAGCCGGGAGACGGACACCGGCGGGTAAGCTCCCGCGCAATCGTCAGCCGAAGGCGATCGACACCTCGTCGAGCCCGCCGTGGTAACTGTCGCTGCCCGGGTGAGCCCCGATGTCCACGCCAGAGGTATTGGCGATGGACCCGACCGCCATGTTCGTAGACGCCACCACCTTGCCGTCGACCACAGTCTCAAGCTGGGAGGCCGTCTTGATGCACTGGACGTGGTGCCAGGCGCCGTTGTTCAGGCCCGAGCCGCCGGTGGCGTTGCTCCGCTTAGCCGAACCCTGGAAGGTGCACTGGATCGCCCCCGACGACAGCAGCTCGACCTTGTAGTTCTCGGCCGGGAATTTGCCCTTGCGCACCAGGTCGTAGTCCCCGGATTTGGGCAGGTGAGTGGTCTTGAGGCAGAACGAGATGGTGATGCTGGCGGACCCCGGGTTGAGCCCGGAGCTGGGCACCCAGACGAAGGATGATCGCCCGTTGAACCAGTAGGCCCGTTTGGAGCACCCGCTGGCCCCGGGATTCACGTGATGCAGTGTCCCGTTGTGGCCATGGCCCGACGAATCGTACATGAGTGTCCCGGATTTGTTGTTCATGTGCCACAGCGCGACGGTACTGCTCCCGGCGGCTGCACCGGCCGTGGCCAACACCGTGCCAAGCACGGCCGCCACGAAACTCGGTACCGCCACTGCCCCATAAACCAATCTGGACATCCAACCGCCTTCCTGGCTAGCTTCCCCGCCTCACACCTAGCCGCGGCCGACATCCTTCGCGGTGGCACCCCCCGCCCGGTCTCCCGGTCACGAAGCGGCAAAGAATTCCCAAAATTCAACCGGTTGGTAGACGCCCGGCATGCCGTCCAGGTTCACATCTTCCGGACATCCCGGGAGCCGGAATTCAACCGCGGATGACCGACTCCACGTGCCGCAATGCTGGCTCGCGCAGCCGGTCGTTTATCTCGGCGAACAGGTCACCCGCGGTCACCCCGTTCCACTGCGCGGGCAGCAGTTCCAGCGGCAGGCCCGGGTCCAGGTACGGCAGCCGCTGCCAGGCGATCAGCATCGAGACGTACTCCCGGAAAGCCTGCCGGCCGGTGGGGGCGCGGCTGGCGATCCGCCGCGCCAACGGCCGGTAGCAGCCGAGGAAGCGGGCGTATTCGGCCGACAGCGCGTCCAGATCCCACCACTGCCGTACCTTGCCGACCAGATCCGGATACCCGAGGTGGTCGGCACGGAAGACGTCCACGTAACCGCTCAGGTTGCGCCGGGCCAGGACTTCCGTCACCGCTGCGGCCAGATGTCCTGGGGCAACCCAGACGCCCGAGGCCACTGTGCCGAAACCGAGCCGGGACAGCGTGGTGCGCAGCTCGTGGCGCCGGTCACGTTCGGCCTCCGGCACCGAGAACACAACCAGCGCCCAGCCGTCCTGGACCGTCGCCCGATGCCGGCCAAAGATCCTGGCATCACCTTCGCGGAAGATTTCCAAAGATGCCGGGGACAGCACATAGCCAGCCGTGCCCGCCAGGTGCACGCCGCGCAGCAACTCGCGGCGCTTCAGCCGGGAGACGGATGCCCGGACCGCCTGGCTCTCCACGCCCAGGTGACCCATGAGCCGGACCAGCGACGCGATCGACAGCCAGTTGTGCTCGTCACGCGCGTACAACCCGTAGATAGTCATGATCAGCAGACGCGGCCGCGGCCGGCCGGCCTGGCCATCCACACGGGCTGCTGGAGTCACTATCCCCCGGCCTGGCGTGGGTCCCGACGCCAGGTGACATCTGGGCCTGCGTCGCGCGTTCTTCTGGCTTCCGTCGGAAATGCAGCATACCGCGGCCCGGGCATGACCGTCCGTTGACGTTCCCATAGTCATTCCAAGGCCAGATCGTACTGTCACCAGCCTGGGGCGGACTGCGAAGGGAGACGCGGCTAGTGGGACGAGCAAGGCGCAGCCGCGGCGTCATTCACGCGACGTGCGAACTCGGCCTGGGCAGCGTTCCGGCCAGCCCGGAAGCGCACAGCTGACCCGCGGTAACCAGCCAGCCGCGACTTCCCGCTCGAATCAGGCGATGTCATGCATCCTTTTTGACGGGCGCCAATTATACGGCATAATCCTCCTTACCAGTTTCTTCCCCGGGGGTCGGCTGTGAAGCTTTCGCCGTCTGCGCATGCCGACACATTCTGCCGGGACAGCCTGCCGCCGACCGAGCAGTGGCCGACGCTCCGCTTTGATCTCCCGGAACTCCAGTACCCAGAGCGGGTCAACTGTGCCACAACGCTACTCGATGAGGTGACCGCGGTGCACGGGCCGGACCGGCCGTGCCTGCTCACCGCGGCGGATAGCTGGACGTACGGCGAGCTGCTCACCCGAGCCAACCAGACTGCGCAGGTGCTGACCGAGGACTTCCGCCTGGTCCCTGGGCAGCGTGTGCTGCTCCGCGGGCCCAACAAACCGTGGCTCGTAGCGTCCTGGTTCGGCGTGCTGAAGGCGGGCGGCGTGGTGGTGACCACCATGCCCATGCTGCGCAGCGCCGAGCTCGCGCCGCTGGCCAGGCTGACCCGGCCGGCCGTGGGCATCTGCGATCACCGGTTCACCGATGAGCTGGCCAGCGCTGTTCTCGACCTTCCGCTCATCGAGTACGGCGGGACCAGCAACAGCGACCTGACCAAGCGGTGCGCGGCCAAGCCAGGCGCCTTCGCAGACGTGGCGACCGCCGCTGACGATGTGGCGCTGCTGGCCACAACGTCCGGTACCACCGGCACGCCCAAGGCAACGATGCACTTCCACCGCGATGTGCTGGCCATCGCCGACACGTTCGGCAAGTACCTGGTAGAGAGCCAGCCGACCGACGTGTTCACCGGGACGCCCCCGCTGGCCTTCACGTTCGGCCTGGGCGGCCTGCTGGTCTTCCCGATGCGCGCCGGGGCAGCCACGCTGCTGCTGGAACAGGGCACGCCAGCCGAGCTTGCCGACGCGATCGCACGCTTCCGGGTAACTGTGGTGTCCACCTCCCCGACGGCCTACCGCGCCATGCTGCGGGCGGGCAAGGCCAGCAGCCTGACCGGGCTGCGCACCGCCATCTCTGCGGGGGAGCATCTGCCCAAGGCCGTGTGGGAGGAGTTTTTCGAGCAGACCGGGGTCCGCCTGCTCGATGGCATCGGCAGCACCGAGATGCTCCACGTCTTCGTCGCGGCCGCCGGTGACAACATCAGGCCGGGCTCGACCGGCAAAGCGGTTCCCGGCTATCAGGCCGAAGTGCTCGGGCCGGATGGCCACCCAGTCGCCGATGGGGAGATGGGCAGACTGGCCGTTATCGGCCCGACCGGCTGCCGCTACCTGGCCGATCCGCGGCAGGCAGACTACGTGCAGGACGGCTGGAACATCACCGGGGACACCTACATCAGGGACTCCAACGGTTACTTCTGGTACCAGGGCCGCAGCGACGACATGATCGTTTCGGCCGGGTACAACATCGCACCGGCGGAGATCGAACGCGCCCTGGAGCAGCATCCGGACGTGGTCGAGTGCGCCGTAGTCGGTAGGCCCGATCGGGACCGAGGCATGATCGTGCACGCTGCGGCGGTCCTGGCCGGCGGGGCGGCCGGTGACGACGCGAAGGTCACCGAACTGCAGGACTTCGTGAAGCAGCGGATCGCCCCCTACAAGTACCCGCGGTCCATCGAGTTCGTCGGCGCGCTGCCCAGGACCGCGACCGGAAAGGTGCAGCGCTTCCGGCTGCGCGGTTAACCGCAGACGGTCACGGCTGAGTCATGACTGAAGGCTGGCTGAGCCGCCCCTGCGCAGCCCCCGTAGGGGGCATCGGCCGCTCATTGAGCATGGATCATGAAACGGGTTCTGATCGGGCTGACCATTCCGACCATTATGGCTGTCTTCCGCCGCGACTGTCCTGGACAAGCACCGATCCGGCTGCCGGGATCGGCCGTCAGGCTGGCGCGGTCCAGATGCCGGCCAGCGGCGCCGCGCTGGCACTGATTCCGGCCACCGCAGAGCCGCGCGGTCCGAGGGTGCGTGCTGTGACTATCCGCCAGGTCGGTCGGCCGCGGGTGCGCGGCTGCCCCCGCCGGTCATCAGCGCGGCGGCGATACGCTCACCAGCGGCCATCCCACAGCGCGGGGCAGCGCCCCGGCGGCGGTGTGTCCAGTACGCTCAGCGCGGTCTTGACGATCGGCTCCCGGTTCCGGCCGACCAGCTGATTGGTGCCTTCGGTCAGCGTGACCGGGCGCCCGGTGTTGTCTCGCAGGGTGAGGCAAGGCACCCGAGCACGGTGGTCTCTTCCTGCACGCCGCCGGAATCGGTCAGCACCAGCCGGGCCGACCCCTGCAGCGCGACGAAGTCGAGGTAACCGGCGGGCGGGATCACCTGCACCCGTCCGGACATGCCGTGGCCGCGCAGCTGATCGGCGCCCCGTGGGGTGCGCGGGCAGCACGATCGGGCACACCTGGGCCAGCTCGCCCAGGGCCGACAGCACGGTGCCCAGCGCGCCCGGGTC
>Ga0207664_10000534_pt1 | contig 27060 bp, 15 predicted proteins | sample LARL83metaG_FD_184349 | JGI IMG/M metagenome (GOLD analysis project Ga0207664, IMG submission 184349) | Corn, switchgrass and miscanthus rhizosphere microbial communities from Kellogg Biological Station, Michigan, USA - LAR L8-3 metaG... | ecosystem: Host-associated > Plants > Roots >... | reverse complement strand
GCCGGTGGCGGAGTCGGCGGACGGGTCAGCGCGCAGGCTTGCGGACGGACCGGCGGGGTGGGTTCGCGGGCGAGCGAGTGTGCGGTTTTCGTCACGCCACCCGCACGTCAGGTGGCGTCTAGTGAATAGGCCCGTCACGCCCGCGTGGTCTCCGCGCGCCTCCGCCAGCCTCGCGGTCAGCCCGTGCCATGATCACATGGGGCGACCGCCAGCGCACCTCACCGACGCTACTAACTATTGGGTGCTTTACAGAAAGACCAACGCCGCTTGGGGAGGCTGGCATGCTGTCGCTGAAGATTTTGCTCGCCGAGGATGTCGCGATGGTGCGCGGCGCGCTGATCGCCCTCATCGAACTCGAACCTGACATGAAGGTGGTTGCCGAAGTCGAGCGTGGCGACGATATCGTCCCGTGCGCACGCGAACACCAGCCGGACATCGCGATCATCGACATCGCGCTGCCTGGCATCGACGGGCTGACCGCGGCGGCGCAGTTGCGCAAGGAGCTGCCGGGCTGCGCCACGCTCATCCTGACCAGTCTCGGGCGGAAGGGAAACCTGCGTCGCGCGCTCTCCGCCAACGTTTCCGGCTATCTGCTCAAGGACACCCCGTCCAAGGAACTCGCCAAGGCGATTCGCAGCGTGGTTGCCGGGCGCCGGGTCATCGACCCTCAACTGGCCGTTTCCGCATGGGAGAGCGGCGAGAACCCGCTGTCGGAGCGGGAACGCGAAGTCCTCCGGATTGCGGCGACCGGTGCCGAGCCCGTGGAGATCGCGACGTTCATGCATCTGTCAGTTGGCACGGTGCGGAATTACCTCACCACCGTCGTGGCCAAGCTGAACGCACGTAACAGGATCGACGCGGTGCGCGCCGCATACGAAGCGGGCTGGCTGCCCTGACAGTAATCCCGCCCATGTGCTGAAATTTGGGATACTGTCCTCTTTATGGTCTAAAGCGGCCATCGGCTGACAGACGGTGACCGGCGGTAAAAATGAAATTACAAGGGACAAGTATGCCTCGCCGGACGGTGTGGTCTGGCTGGCTGCTGAATGTCTTCGGCTCACGGTCTCGAAAGCGAGCAACGGACGTTTTCGCAGCTAGCGAGGGACTCTTGCCGGATGACGAGCAGTCACGCTGGCTACCAGCAGCACCCACGGCATCGCTGCCGGTATTGGGCGGCATCGTCGCGGTTCAGCTGACGACGATTCTTATGTCACCGGCGACGCGGCACCCGATCGACCTGGCGATTGCCCTTGCCTGCGCCGGCGTCGTATTCATCCTGGAAATCCTCATCTCCTCCCGCGTGGCGGCGCGGTGGCCGATGTGGCGGCTTGGGATGCTACTGCTCCAGGGGCTGGCAATCTACCTTCCGGTGGCGGTTCTCGGCATCGGGTGGGCAGCGATGGCGGGTTTTCTCGCGGGGTCGATCCTGGTGCTCGTACCGGGCAGGACGGCCTGGGGGCTGTTCACCCTCGTCATCGCCAGCGTGTTGCTGCTGCTCCTCGCGCAGAAACTGGGGAACCACTCCGTCGCCCTGACCTCCGCGAGCCTGAGCGCCGGTTCGGCGGTCTTCGGGTTGTCCCGGGCTGATCGCGTCTACCAGCGGGCTCTCCCCGCCAAGGCCATGTCCGCGCAGCTCGCCGCCGTCCGGGAACGCGAACGCATCTCCCGCGACTTGCACGACCTGCTGGGATACAGCCTGACGGCGATAAGCCTCAAGTCCGAATTCATCATGCACACCGTCGCCAACGATCCCGCGGGAGCACGCGACGAGCTGGCGGCGGTCGTCGACCTCGCACGACAGGCGGCGGCGGATGTTCGCCAGGTGGCGAGCGGGTACCGGAACCTCTCGCTGCCCCGGGAGGTGGCCGCGGCCTGTTCCCTTCTTGCCGTGGCGGGCATCAAAGCCAAGCTGGACATCGAGTGCGGGCCGCTGGAGAGCACGACCGAAACCGTGCTGGCCACCGTGCTGCGCGAGGCGATTACCAACGTCCTGCGGCACAGCACGGCGCGCCACTGCGCGATAACGGCCACCAATGAGGAGCACGCGGTCACGCTTGCGGTTATCAACGACGGGGGACGGCAGGTAGCCGCCGCCGACGGCGGTCACGGCCTGGAGAACCTGACCTGGCGGCTGCGCGCCGTGGGCGGCGAACTCACTGCCTCCGTCCGCGAAGATGGCCAGTTCAGCCTACTCGCGCGGGTTCCTCTATCGCAGCCTCGGCGGATCGGGCCCGCTGTGGTTCGAGATCTGGAAGCGCCAGGAGAATCGGCAGATCCGTCCGCTGCCTCGGACGCAGCTCGATCTTGACGAACGGGCTGGCTCCGGGCTCCACCGTCACCGGGCCAGCGCCGCCGACCAGGAGTGTCCTGCGGGTCCACGGCTCGGGAGCGGCGCTGTCCGCGACCACGACCGCGCGGAGGAACCAGGTGCCAGGAGGCACCGTCGGGAGAACGTAGTCGCCCTCCGCCGCCTCGACGATGATCGAGCAGGCAGGCTGGCGCTGGATGATGGGTGTGTCGAAGGCGCCCAGGTACAGGGGCCCGCAGGCGTATCCCGATGGCAGCGTGATCGTCGCGGTCACCGGTACCCCCCGCGGCGGGAGACCCCACTGCGCGGGCGTCGCCTCGACATCCGCCCCCCTGGCGGCCTGGCGGAACCGACCCGGTGAGATGCCCACACTGTCGGTGAAGTGATTACTGAATGAGCCGAGGCTGTTGAAGCCGACGGCGAATGCGACCTCAGTTACGTTCATGGCCGTAGTAGCCAGCATTCGCTTAGCCTGATAGATGCGAACCGCGGAGAGGAATCTCCCCGGTGTAACCCCTGTGGCATCCCTGAAGATCCGGCAGAAGTGAAAGCGACTCAGTATCGCGCTGTTCGCGACATCACTGAGAGATAGCGGTTCGCTGTATCTCTCAGTGATGAATGTGATAGCGCGTTCCACGGCACTCTCCATTGATTCCCCGCTCCTTGGGTAGTTCATGTCGTACGTTTGCGTTACTATGCCGTAGAAACGGCGGTGAGTTTTTATGGCGAGAAATGATATTCGCATCGACTCACATGATCACTTTGCATCATGGACTTCAAACGCTGGTCTAACCCCACTTGAACGCCACTACACTCTGGCTAAAATGAGGTTTTTCTCGCTAGTAACGACGGCAAATTCTTGATATTCTGCCGCCGCTGTTCCTCGCGCAAGCCGGTATCGTCGAACCCCTCGCCGTCGGGGTACCCCGCCTGGCTGGTTCCCCGCCGCGACGACTATCGCCCGCTCACGGCCGCCCGTCTGCCGCTCTCCGGCGCGTAACGGGCGCGGACAACGTGGTGAATTACCCCCTTGTGGAACCCTGACCCCCGGCTCCGAGGGTCGATCTACCACGAACGGGTGATCGACCACGTTGATGCCGGGGCCGCGGCTCGCTCACGCTGCTCGCCGGTCCCTCGGCGGCGGGTGCGGCGGGCGCGGCGGGCGCTTCGAGGTACCTCGCTCGCGGTGCCCGCTCACGGTGCCGGCTCACGGGTTCGCTCGCGGTGTCGGCTCACGGGTTCGCTCGCGGTGCCGGCTCACGGGTTCGCTCGCGGTGCCCGCGCACGCGGCTCACTCGGCGCGGTGTACTCGCATGGGGAGGCCGCCGCGGATGCGCAGCGAGAGCATGGCTTCGGGGATCGGGGGGGCCGTGCTGACCCGTTCGAAGCGGAAGTCACGGGCGACCATGGCCGCGACCAGAGTTGCCTCCATTATGCCGAGGTGGCTGCCGACGCAGACCCGGGGACCGGCCCCGAACGGGATATAGGCGTACCGGTGCGTGGTAACCGCCGCTGGCGTCGCGAACCGTTCCGGCCTGAACGAGCCGGGGGCGTCCCAGAACGCGGGGTGCCGGTGCAGCGTGTACGGGGAGATCATGATGTCCGCGCCGACCGGGACCCGGTAGCCGCCTACGACGTCGGCCCGCAGCGATTTGCGGGTCAGCGCCCAGACCGGGGGGTACAGCCGCATGGCCTCCTGGATCACCATGCCGGTGACGCTCAGGCGCGCCAGGTCCGCATGGCCGGGGGTCCGGTCGCCCAGCACGCTCACCGCCTCGTCGTGCACGGCCGCCGCCGCCGAAGGATGGCAGCTGAGCAGGTACCAGGTCCAGGTGAGCGTGCTCGCCGTTGTCTCGTGCCCGGCCAGCAGGATCGTCACGAGTTCGTCGCGGAGCACCCGCCACCGCTTCTGCGCGTCCGGGTCGTCCCGGTAGGCGTCCGCGAGCAGCGAGAGCATGTCGTGCCCGTCCCGGCCGCCGGCGTGCGCGCGGCCGGCCACCAGCGCCTCGACGATCTGCTCGATCTGCCGCCTGGCGCGGCGGAACCGGCGGTGCCGCGGCAACGGCAGCCAGAGCGGCAGCGCGCCGAGCGTCACCATCTCGAACATCGCCTGGTCCTGCGCGGTCTCGAACGACGGGCCGAGCATGTGAAACGGCGCCAGGTCGGCGGCGAGCAGCGCCCTGCCCAGGACGCTCATCGTCAGCTGGACCATCTCGTCGGCGAGGTCGACCGTCGTGCCGAGCCGCGCCTCCAGCCTGGCCGTGAGGGCCGCGCCCGCGTCGGTGACCGCGCTGGCGAACCCGGCGACGCGATCGCGCCGGAAGGCGGGCTGGATCAGCCGCCGCTGGGTCCGCCACTGCTCGCCCTCGCTGGTGAGCAGGCCATCGCCGAGCACCCGCCGCCGGGCCTCGGCCAGCCCGATCCCCTTGTGATAATTGGCGGCGTTGTCCGCGAGCACGTGCTTGGCGTGATCGGGATGGTTGAAGAAGTAGATCGTCTTCGGCCCGGTGGCGAACTTGACCACGTCGCCGTACTCCTCGGCCGCGTCCGACAGCATGCGCAGCCGATCAGTCCACAGCTTGCGCAGCACGCCGGGCACCGCGGTGAACGGCGGCCCCGGGTAGTCCCGCCGGCCGGCACCCGCCCCGGCGTCGCGGGCATCAGAAGGCCCCAGGGTTTCCGTCGCGCTCATGCCGGTTCCCTGCTCTCCTGGGGCTTGACGATCTTCTGGGGCTTGGCGAACGGCGGCTGATGGAAGCCACCGCGGAAGTACAGCAGGGCGTCGTACTCAGGGCCGTGGCCGCTGGCCAGGACCGAGCCGAGGAAGATCTCGTGGTCCCCGCCGTCGTAGGAGTTGGCGAGCTCGCACTCCAGCCACGCGAGCGAGCCGAGCAGCACCGGTGCCCCGGTCGCCGGTCCCGGTGACCAGTCCACGGCGCGGAACTCGGTTTCGCCACGCGGCCGGGAGTGGTCGGCGAAGTAGCGCCCGAGGTGCGCCTGATCCGCGGACAGTATCGAGATGGCGAAACTGCCGGTGTCCAGGATGGTCTTGTAGATGGCCGCGCTCCTGGTAACGCACACCAGGATCAGCGGCGGATCCAGGGAAACCGACGTGAACGAGTTCGCGGTCATGCCGCACGGTGTCTCCCGGCCGCTGGTAACCACGGTGACACCGGTCGCGAATTTCCCGAGGATCGACCGCAGCTCCAGCGAATTCTCCATCACGCCCGGCCCCCGGTACCGGCGATGGGCGCTCGCCGCGGCGCCCTGATGGCATAGCCCTCCAGCGCGCGGCGCAGTTGCTCGGGCACCCGGGTCGGCGCGGTCGCGCCGTTGGCGCCCCGCATGCACGCGATCCGCTGGCGGCCCCGCGCGACGAGTTCCTCGAAGCCGTTGCCGATCTTCACGTAGTCGAACGCGAAGCCGATCTGGGTCTGCGTCAGCTCCTCCAGCCGCATCCGGATGGCGAGCTGGTCGAAGGCCGTGACTTCGGACAGGTACTCGCACTCGGACTTGATCGTGAACAGCTTCAGGTCCGCGCGCAGCTCGTCGAGTACACCGGGCGCGTGCTCCAGCAGGAACATCTCGCGGCAACGACCCTGCCAGCGCACGTAGTTGACGTAATAGACGTTGCCGACGAGGTTCGTTTCCTCGAACCCCACAACGTGCCGGTATTCGTAATACTGATCCATGTCCGTCCTTTTCCGTCAGGATCGTGAACACCACGGCCTCCGGATCGTCGCGGAGCGCGGTGGCGAATGTGGCGATCGTCGCCTGTCCGGACTGGAGCAACACCCATCCGGCCGGCGTGCCGGGGACCAGCGTGATCTGGCCGGGCAGCGTGCGTCCGGCCTTCCTGAGCGATTCGATGGCGCCCCAGACCCTGGTCGCGGCGACCCGCAGTTCCTCGCCGCGCTCGCGCCGTATCAGCTCGACCAGCGGCATCTGCTCGGATCCCAGCAGCCCTTCCCAGGCCTGGGCGGTGCGTTCGGTGACCGACTCGACGTCACAGCCGACGCGGCCCTGCCCGGCCACCGTCAGCGTCACGCCCGCGCCGTGCGACGCGGAGACAGCGACGTCCGAACCGACGACCTCGGGCTTGCCGTCACCTCGGTGGGTTATCACCGCCGGGTGGTCCAGCACCCGCGCGAGGCCGCGTTTGGTCTGTTCGCGCCTGGACCCGGGACCGTCCGGCGCGGCGACCGGATCCGGCTCGACTGCGCATCTGACCTGCCCGCCTGCCAAGTCCCCGAACAGGGCACCAGCCTGGCGCTCAAGGAAGGGACCGAGCAGCGCGGGAACCCACGGGCCCTGACCGTCGGTCTTGCGCACGGCCTGCAGCCGCAGCCCTTCCCACCGCTCGAGTACCTGCCCGTCCTCGGCGCTGACCGACAGGTCATAGGTGTACGTGTCGCCCACCCGGCTCCGCTCGGCGGCGCGCAGCACGACCGGCCCCTGCAGCGACGCAGGAGCGGCCGGGTAGATCCGCTCGACCCCGGCCGGCAGCAGCGTCGCGTTCGGCACGCAGCACTGGATCGCGTGCATGAACGAGTCGCGCACGCCCGGATCCCCGAGCAGCAGATCCGCGGGCAGATAAGGCCCGAACCACTGGTCGTCGGACCCGGCGCACAGTTCCACCTCGCACGATCTGGCGGCGAGCCCGCGGTAGCTTAGCACCCGCTGGAACCGCTTGCCCTGGAAGAACACGCCGCCGTACAGGTCCGTCGCCGGATCGAGCGGAACCCGCGTCGTGCTCGCGTCCGGCACGGGCCGTTCCGCGAGAACCTGCTCGCAATAACGGATCGTCGCTCGGAAGTGATGCGCCTTGAAGCCGGTATCGCTGCTGCCGATCGCAACCTCGACCGTCTCGCCGCGGTTGAGTGCCGCGATCCTGATCGTGGTGGTGCCGTCCGGCGGCACCACGATCGGCCGCAGGAATTCCAGGTTCTCGAAGACTATGCTTGATTCGCCTGGGCCTCCGGCCGCGGCCGGCCCGGCCGAGCCGGTGACCGCGGCCGCCGCCTGGGACATGGCCTCGAGGCCGAGCACGGCGGGGAACAGCAGGTCACCGTCGAGCAGGTGGTCGGCGAGGTATGGGTCGCTGTCGGCCGACAGGTCGGCGTCGGCGACCAGCTCGATGCCGGGATAGTGCACAAGCGGCCGGTCGATGAACCGGGTCAGCGGCAGTTCCCGCGGCTCCAGCGAGATCGTCGGCAGGCCGCCGGCCCGGCCCATGACGACCAGGCTCGACGGGGTCCCCGGCGTGGCGAGCAGCCGCCGCAGCATCTCGATGCCATCGTCGACCGAGATCGGGCTGATGCCCTCCCGGACCAGCGATTCCAGCACGCCAAGCTTCTCTCCCATGCCCGCGCCCGACCAGACCGACCACTCCAGCGCCAGGTACCGGCACCCCGGGCTGGCCTGCGCGAGCCCGTTCGTCATGTCGGTGAGCCAGTCGTTGGCCGTTGCGTAGTCGCCCTCGCCGCGCAGGCCGGCCCGGCCGATGATGCTGCCGAAGGCGATCACCAGCTTGAGCTTGTCCGGATTCAACGCCGCGAGCAGCGCCGTCAGGCCGCCGACCTTGGGCCCTAGCGTGGCCAGGAACGCCGCCTCGTCGAGGCTGGCGATCGGGCAGGGCATGTTCCGCCCGGCGCCGTGCAGCACGGCGGTGACCTGACCCAGCTCGGCGCCGATCTGGGCGACCGCCGTGGCCACATCGGTCTGGGAGGTGACGTCCGCCCGGTAATAGCGGCACTTCGCGCCCGCCTGCGCCATCCGTTGCAGGTTGGCGCCGAGCTCGGCGTCCGCGGCGCTGTCGGAGCGGCCGAGGACGGCGATCGACGCGCCGCTGGCCCGGGCCAGCGCGAGCGCGCATTCGGCGGTGATGCCCTTCCCGCCGCCGCTGACCAGAAGCACGTCGTCCGGACCGAGCGGCAGTTCCGCGCCGTCGGCGGCCAGGTCCGTCACCGGCCGCAGCAGCGGCACCGTGCGGGTGCCGTCCGCGTCGTAGTGCACCTCGCTGAACCCGTCGTTCGCGGCGACGTCGGCGGCTATCGCTTCGGCGAGCCCCTCGACGAGAAGCTCCGCGGCGAGCGGCGCGCTGACGACCGTGACCGGGATGCCCGGCGCTTCCAGGTGCAGGGTCTTCGCCAGCCCCGCGGCGCCGCGCCGGTCCTGGACCGCGAGGAACCGGCAAGGACCGGTGTGCGAGACCGCGGCCTTCGCGGCCCGCAGCATGAGTGCGAGGTGTTCCTCACCGCAGTCCGCGGGCAGCACGAGCGCGACGCCGTCGCCGAGCCGCGCGGCGTGCAGCGCACGGCTCACCGCCTCGCTCAGCGGATGCGCGGGGGTGGTGAAGACCTCCCACTCCCCGTCCGCCTCGGCCGCCGCCCTGGCCGGCCGGGGCTGCGCGATGAGCTCGACGGAAAACGCGCGCACCCAGGGCTCGACGCCATCCGGCGCCTGCTCCGCGGCACCGTCACCGGGCAGCGCCGTCTCCGCGAGCTCGTCGAGTACCCGCGCCAGGTCTGCCACGGTCGCGGTGGCGAAGCTGGAGGTCACCATCGGCGCGGACACGCCCCGCGCCTTCGCGGCCTGGTTCATGATCTGGCCCACGGTGATCGAGGAAAGGTGCAGCTCGTCCAGCAGATGACTCTCGGGCCGGACCGTCTCCGGCGGCAGCTCGGCGCGCTCCGCCGCTAGCCGGCGCAGGATCTCCAGGCTGCCCTCTTCCTTGTTTTCTCCGAACGACACAGGTGCTTCGGCGCTGGCCTCCTGGTTTCGCGCCGCGAGGACGTCGCTGGCGTGGCTGACCGCCGTGTCCGCCGGCACGGACTCACACGGGTTGGCGAAGAACCGGAACGTCTTGTCCGCCGGGAACGGCCGGGTGAACCGGTCCGCGAACAGCTCGTCGGGCCGGACCGGCGCGCCGAGCACGTAGGCGGCGGCCACCGCGGCGAGCAGGCCGGCCAGCGAGGGGCCGTCGGTGTCGACCGCGATGACGGGAACCGCCGGCGCGATCTGCTCGGCCAGCGCGGACAGCACCCGTCCCGGGCCCACCTCGACGAGCAGGTCGGCGCTTTCGGCCATCGCCGCGACGGCCTGGCTGAACCGCACCGGGTCACGCACCTGGCGGATCAGCAGCTCGGGCACGTCGGTGTCCTCCGGCAGCACGGCACCGGTGACCGTCGACAGTACGCGCCCGGTCAGCGGCTGGAATTCGCGGCCAGCCAGGTACCGGCCCAGCCCCTCGGCCGCGGGTTCCACGGCCGGGGAGTGGAAGGCATGCGAGACCCGGATCCGGGCGATCGCGTGCCCGCCGTCCGCCGCGGCGCGGCAGACTCGCTCGACCGCACCGGCGGGACCGGATATCACAGTCTGGGTCGGGCCGTTGTAGCCGGCGATGACGACCTCGCCGTCCCCGCCGCGGGCTCGCGGCGCACTGCTCAGCAGCGGCTCGACCACGTCGGGGCCGGCCGCGATGCCGGCCATCGCCCCGCCGCCCGCGCTCGCCTCGGCCATCACCCGGCCTCGTTCGGTAGCGAGCTCGACGAGGCTGGCCTCGTCCATCGCGCCGGCCCAGTGCAGCGCGGTCAGCTCGCCCAGGCTATGGCCCGCCGCCGCGTCCGCCTCGATGCCGAGGCGGGACAGGATACGGAGCCCGTCCACCGAGGACCGCACGATCCGCGGCTGCGCGACGGCGGTGGCGACCACGTCACCGTCGGCCGGCGCGGTGAACGGGGCGGGAAGCACGGCCCCGAACCGCCGCCGGAGCGCCCCCTCGGTTCCCGTGCCGGACCCCTGGCCGGGGAACAGGTAGCCGATGCGCGGAGCACCGGCCTCCCTGCCCGCGGACACACTGCCCGCTGACACACTGCCCGCGGACAGGTTGCTCGCGAACACGCCGCCGGCCACGTCGATAACCCGCGGCGCGCCGTCGGTGAGCAGCGAGAGCAGCTCGCCGAGGCGCTCGGCCGCCTGATCGGGGGAGGACGCGACGACGGCGGCCCGGACCGGGCCGCCGCCTGGCTTCCTGGCGAGGGTGGCCGCTAGGTCGCCGAGTTCGGCGAACGCGAGCCGCTCGCACAGCTCCGCCAGGCTGGCGACCTTGCCGCGCAGGTCCGCGGCGCTCTCCGCGTCGAGCAGCAGCACCTCGCAGTCCTGACGGGAGCTGACCAGCCGCCTGGTCCTGGCATCGAGGCTCGTCCGGCGGACCGCCGGGTCACCCTCGAGCGCGACGTGCGCGTTTATCCCGCCGAACCCCATGGACGATACGCCGGCCCGCACCGGCTGCCCGTCCGGCCACAGCTCCGCGGTCTGCGGGACGCGCAGTGCGGGGTTCTCGCTGGTCAGGATCTCAGCAGGCTGGTAGTGCCCGGTGGCGGGCGGGATGACCTGGTTGTGCACGGCCATCACGGCCTTGATCAGCCCGGCCACGCCCGCGGCCGCCTTGGTGTGGCCGATGTTGCCCTTGATGGTGCTGATCGGGACCGGGGCGACAGTGTCATTGTTCGGCCCCTTGCGGGCCGAGGTGAACGCGGCGAGCTCGGTGGCGTCGCCGACCGCCGTCCCGGTGCCGTGGCCCTCCAGGTACCCCACCGTGCGGAAGTCGTATCCGGCCACGTGGTAGGCCCTGCTGATGGCAAGCTCGTGTCCGTGGGCTTCCGGCCGGGTGATACCGCCCTTACCGTCCGAGGAGTATCCCCAGCCGGTGATCGTCGCGTAGATCCGCAGCCCACGGGCCTCCGCGTCGTCGCGGCGCATCAGCACGAGCATGCCGCAGCCCTCGCCGGGCCAGAAGCCGTTGGAGTTCCGGTCGTAGACCCGCATCTCGCCGGTGGCGAGGGCGCCCGTCTTGGCGAACCCGATGATCTCGAACGGGTCGATGCTCAGGTCGACGCCGCCGGCCACCGCGGCGTCCGCCGCCTCGTCGCTGAGCGCGGTGCACGCGGTCACCACGGACAGCAGCGACGACGAGCAGGCGCCGTCGACGGTGAACCCGCCGCCGCCGAGGTCGAAGTGATTGCAGATCCGGCCGGCGATCGTATTCGACAGGCCGCCGGCCAGCGTGTCCTCGTCGACGGGCGGGAACGCGCTCTTGTACCGCTCCTCCAGGCCGGCCAGGAAGCCGGCCAGCCTGGCGTCGTCCCAGCCGAGTTCGGCGAGCGCGGAGGTCAGCGTGCGCCGCACGTAGGGCCAGCGCAGCCGCATCAGGTTGGCCCGGGTGAACTCGCCGGCCAGGCTGTTCCCGACGATCACGATCGTGTTCGGCTTGGGCAGCCCCTCGCCGTCGCCGAAGCCGGCGTCGTCAAGCGCCCGGGCGGCGGTGTCCAGCGCCAGCCAGTGCGTCATGTCGGTGGTGCGGAACGTGCTGCCGGCGATCTTGTACTTCACCCGGTCGAACTCGAAGCCCTCGATGACCGCGGCCTTGCGGGTGTAGAACTTGTCCGGCGCGGCCGGATCCGGCGACCAGTAGTCGTCGAGCCTGAGCCGTTCGTCCGGGATCCGGCGGAACGCCCGGCGCCCGGCGAGCGCGTTCTCCCACAGGTCGGCGGGAGAACTGGCGTCGGGATACCGGCAGGCGATACCGACGATGGCAATGGGCGTGCTCATGTGGTGACCGTTTCTCCCGCCGTTACCTTCGCGCCAGCGCCATTGCTGGCGGCTACTTCGGTAACCGCACTCGGGGTGGTGAGGACCGCGCCGTTGGGGCTGGCGCCCGCGGACCGGCGCTTCTTCATCCAGTAGGCGCCCCACCAGCCCAGGCCGCGGAAGGCGCAGACGATGGAGGTCGCGAAGAACAGGGTGTAGACGATGTTGAACTGCATCAGCACCGCGTAGACGAAGGCGACGCTGCTGCCGAACATGAACTGCGCGCGCGGCCGGGTCGGGGTGGTGCCCGGGTCGGTGATCATGTAGTTGGTGAACAGCACGAACGCGATACCGGTCATCACGGTGAGCGCGGTGTTCAGCTGGATACCCCACAGCCAGTGCCGGACGAAGGCCTGGATGAAGTAGCCGCCCATCCAGCCGACGATCAGCGCGACCCGCTTGGTGAGCATGGTATTCAGCACGGTCCCGGACACCAGGATCACGATCGGGACGAACAGCCGGAAGTAGGAGCTGGCCCACTCGGAGAACATGTACGGCGGGGAGATGCTGATCCACTTGGCGAACAGCAGCAGGCAGACGCTGATGCCGAAGTTGGACGGGTTCATGAAGTGGCGCATCCTGCCGTTGATCGGCGCGCGCAGCACGTACTTGGCGCTGACCGCCAGGACCACGCCGAACAGGATCGGCCAGTACTGGTTGTTGGCGTACATCAGCATGTTCATGGCGAGCGAGGTGATGTGGGCGGGCAGCAGGAACTCGTACACGCCGCGCGCGCCTCGGCCGCGGTATTCCGCGCGGCGCTGGAAGGCCCAGGCGCTGAGCGTCTCGAAGACGAACTCCGTCGTGTACCCGGCGAGGACCGAGAACAGGGCCCACAGCCAGGGCTGCTCGAAACCGAGCAGGGTGTAGCCGAACACTTGGAACGCGCTGATCGACATCGCGAAGTTGCGGAGCGCGAGGTAGCGGGGGTCCGCCGGCTTCTTCACCTTCGCGGGCGGCGGCGTGGCGAGCACGCCGTCCTGCGCTTGGATCGTGGCGGTCATGAGCTAGCAACCTCCGTAGCGCTGCTGGTGAGCATCAGGTTGTGGGTCCCGGGGGTGAGAGTGATGGTCTGCTGGTGCTGCTGGCCGCCGGCGTCGACCCACCGCAGGTGCGCCGTGACCGGGCCGTTGTAGGAGCCGAGCCCGAAGGAGACCTCGAAGCTGCGCTTGCCCGCGCTGCCGCTGCCGCCGTCGAGCTGCGAGATCTGGGTGTGTCCCGGCGTGCTGATCGTGACCGTCGTCCCGTACGCGGGGGCGCCGATGCCCGCCAGACCCTGGCCCGGCGTGCCGCCGTCGGCGGCCGGCCGGTAGAAGTTCAGGCCGAGGTAGTGCCCGAGACTCGGTGACTGGTTGGAGTAGAAGGCCGGCGGGCCCCACTGCCGGGCTAGCGCGAAGTCCAGCACGCCGTTGCCCTGCGGATCCGCCATCGCGACGCCCCTGGTCGGTGTGTTGCCGCCCTTGGTGCACATGCCGAGCTGCTGGTCGATGTTGACGAACTGGTCGTTGCCGCCGTCGGCGTAGAAGGCGGGGCACTGGTCGCCCGCGATGTCGTCGCCCGGCTCGACCAGCGGCCAGTTCGCCGGGTTGCTGAGCAGGTCGTCGTTGGTCATGGCCATTTCCTGCAGCCAGTTCCACCGGTCGATGGTGCCCTTGATGAAGCCGTCCGTCTGGACCACGTCAAGGTTCCCGCTGTTCAGGAAGTCGCCGAACTTCACGTCCCAGGTCCAGCCGGTCCAGGCCATGCCCATCTGCTCGGCGTCCTGGTTGAACGGCGCGACGCTGCGGGCCAGGTCCTGCTGCATCTGCTTGCCGCTGGTCGCCTGGTTCATGAAGACGAAGTTGCTCTCCTGCAGGCCCCAGGGGGTGGTGATGTTGCTGACCATCAGGTCGTACCGGCCGTTGCCGGCCAGGTCGCCGAAGTCGGCGCCCATGCCCTTGAACGATCCCCGGCCGAGCACGAACGACTTCGGGGTGAGCGCGCCGCGCTGTCCCCACGCCAGGCCGAACTTGAGATGCCCGGGGGTGGACTGGTTGTACAGCAGGTGGCCGGGCCCGAAGTCATTCGCGATGTACAGGTCGGGCAGCCCGCCGCCGGTCAGGTCCGCGGTGGCCGCGCCGAGCGTCCATCCGGTCGAGTCGGCATACGGGATCGCGTCCTTCACGATCTGGTAGCTGACGGTCGGGTCCGCGCCGGCGGTGCCGCCGAGCCAGCGGAACATGTAGTCACCGCCGCCGTTCTGCGCGTCGGACAGCGACGAGGGCATCTGCACGTTGTTGATGCCGTGCGGGTCGAGCACCGCGGAGTCCGGGAAGTAGTTGCCGAGGAACAGGTCGGGACGCCCGTTGCCCTCGAAGTCGGCGACGGACACCGCGTTGGTGTTCCAGTCGGGGCCGTTGTACTGCCCGTTCACGTCCTCCGGCAGCAGCTCGACCGGCTTGTAGGCGCTGGCCGAGGGCCCGGTCGCGGTGGACCGGGCCAGGTAGATGATCGGGGAGCGGCCCCAGTAATAGACCAGGAAGTCCATCCGCCCGTCGGCGTTGTAGTCGCCGGGCACGCAGCCCATCGGGGCCATGGTCGAGGTGTACGGCAGCGGCGCCGGGTCGAGCACGAACGGCGTGAACTGGTCGGCCGCCCGCGCCGTCGGCGCGTAGGTGATGATCACGTCGTTGGACCGGGTATCGACGATGCACATGCCGTCGGACAGGCCATGGCCGGTCACGTCGGTCATCGCGATGCTGGCCCCCACCGACGAGATCCACGACACCAGATGCTGGTATGCGCCGTTGACCGGGCGCAGCGTCTGGGTCGGGTGGTAGCCGGGCGGCATCGCGATCGGCATTGCCTGAAACTTGTACGCCGCCGCTACTTTGCTGGCATTAACGGGTGACGCGACGGCGAGGGTCGCGTTGACCCACAGACCCGCTAGCAGGGCGATCGCGGCCGCGGCGGGTATCAGTCGCCGGAACCTGACGCGCGAAAATGACATACATCCCTCACAGGTACGAGAGCATCCGATTCGTGCCGAAAGGCCTCAATGTCTACATGCCTACGGTGCGCCGGACGCGCGCTCGCGCCATCTCGGGTCTTGCGCATTACGCACATACCGTGGGGACAGCGGTGCGCGTGGTGCAGAGCTCGATGGGAAGGGCGAATGTCGTTAAGAGAAAAGGAACTTCACGCAAATGCGCGGGACCCGGGACAGCAACCGCGAAGAGGCAGGGCTGTCGCATGCCGCAGAGTGTGGGAGTAGCTCCAGAGAAAGGGGTTCCTGTGGTGCGCCCACGTGCGGCCGTGGCCCGGGGACCGTGATCGCTGCCAGGGCCCTGTCAGGCCCCGCCGGTCCGTGTCCAGGAGCCTGCCTGACCCTGCTCCGTCAGTAAAAATTCATGCTCGCGTCATGAAACTTTCATGGCTGGAACGTGACGGAATCACTGGATTGAGCTGTTTATGCGACGGATGCTCAGCTGGAACACCGGGTCAAATCTAGCCGATGAGGAGGTATCTTGTTCACGGATCCCGCGCAGATAAGTATACAAATGCTCGGTCCGTTTTCCGCGAGCCTAGGAACACTGCAGTTCGCGCCCCGTGCGGCCAAGCAGCGCCAGGTGCTGGCACTGCTCGCGCTCAACACCGGACGGGTCGTCAGCGTCGCCACGCTCACCGAAGAATTGTGGGACGACCGGCCGCCGCGCAGCTCGGCCGCCACGGTGCAGACCTACATCTTCTACCTGCGACGCAGGCTCGCGGCGGCCATGCCACGCGCACGGGTCGCGAATGAGTACCTCCAGACGATGCATTCCGGATACCAGCTCGAATGCCGCACCGACGTCCAAGAGTTTCACCGGCTCGCCAGGATCGGCCGCGAGGCCGCCGAGGCGGGAAACCCGCGCGCCGTCTCCGAGACGCTCAGCCGCGCCCTGGCCCTGTGGCGCGGTGGCGCCTTCTCCGACGTCCGGCAGGGACGTGTGCTGGAGGGCGAGGCGGTCTCGCTGGAGGAAACCCGGCTCGGCGTGCAGCTGCGCCGCATCCAGGCCGACCTGGCCCTGGACCGGCACGGCGACATCCTGGGCGAGCTGACGCTGCTGGCCGCCCGGCATCCGATGAACGAGAACTTCGCGGGCCTGCTCATGACCGCCCTCTACCGGTCCGGTCATGTGGCCCGGGCGCTGGAGGCGTTCCACCGGCTCCGCGTCACGCTCAACAACGAGCTCGGCGTCGACCCCAGCGCCCGGCTGCGGCGACTTCACCAGGACATCCTGTCCGAGCACACCAGCCTGGACGTGGACGGATTCCTCGCCCAGGAGGGTCTCGGCGCGGGGCTACCGCGCTGACAACTGGCGCAGCCGCGAGCTTATCTTGCGCGCGGCCGCCATGCTGGCCCATGAGGTAAGCGCGAGCAGCGCGTCATCCGCCTGCCGCGCCTCGGCGACATCGACCCGGCCGACCTGGTGCGGGGCGAGCGCCGTGAGGATCGCCAGCCGGCCAGCCGCGCGGTCGGCGTCGGCGAGGCGGGCGACCTCGGTGTCGGCCCAGGCTCGGCTCGGGCCGGCCGGCTGCCCGTCACGTCTGTCGAGGATCTCGAGTACGAACTCCCGCACCTGCGGCGCTACCGCTCGCTGCCCGGCTTCCTCGATGGCCGCCGTGGCCCGGGCGAAGGCCGCGGCCACATGGGGCGTGCCCGCCGCCCAGGAGAACTCGGCGGGCAGCGCCGCATCGGGCAGCAGGGTGAGGGCGGCACCGGGAGCCGGGCTGGCGGCGACCATGGCCGAGGCGAGCATGTCCATGACCCAGCCGCCGACCGCCTTCGGCGTGAGCGACGGCAGGGGCGACTTGGGGAGGAAGATCGTCACCATGCGGTTGAGATAGTGGAACGTCACCGCGACCCCGGCGAGTTCGGCAAAGCTAGCGGGGTCGGCGGGGCCGGGGTGGGCCAGCCCCGTCGGCCCAGCCGACCTCGCTAGCGGGGCCGGATCGGGCTGGCCGCTCTGCTGCGCCCAGTTGATGATCTCCTTCAGCCCCGGGTCGTTGACCGAGTCCAGCTCGTTGCCGAGTGCCTTGGACGTGGCGGAATGCACGGTGACGCAGTACGGGCACGCGTTTCCCGCCGAGGTGGCGGCGGCGACGATCTCTTTCTCTGCCCGGCTCACCGAGCCCGTGGCCAGCAGCGTCTCCCGGAGCATCACCCAGGACGCGGCGGCCAGTTCCGGGGCGGGGGAGTGCATGGCGATCGGCGCGGCGATGAGGCCGAAGTCGCGCTCCGCCTGCGCATAGACGTCGGCGACCAGACCGCTGGCCGAACCCGGCATGACGGGCTTGACGTACCGGATCTCGCCCAGCGACCTACGGACGCCCTTGGTGAGGAACGCGTTGCTCATTGTCGTGCTCCTAGGCTCGCCAGCGCCGGCCTGGCCGCGCGCCGGGCGCTGCTCGCGCCGTCCGGCGCCGGGGCGCCGTAGGTGACTTCGATGCCCCGCTCCCGCGCCGCCTGGACAATGCCGGGGATGGCGCGCTCGGCCAGCGCGGCGATGGTCAGTGCCGGGTTCACGGTGAGGGCGCCGGGCACCGCGGAGCCGTCGGTGACGAAAATGCCCGGGTGGCCGCGCAGCTCGTGCCGGTCGTCGAGCGCCGAGGTGGCGGGGTCGTCGCCGATGCGGCAGGAGGACAGCGGGTGCACCGTGTAGGCGCCCACCACGTCGTTCGTCCACGGCCGGACGCGCGCCAGGCCGTCCCGCTCGAGGATGTCCTTGATCTCCGCGTCGGCCGCGGCCCAGCCGTGCAACGTCTGCTTGCTTGGCTCGTAGCTGAGGTTGCCGCGGCCGAGCATCTGCTGGGAGATGCGGACCGCGTTGCCGGTCGGCGGCGGCGGCCCGAACACACCCTCGTTGTTGTCCTCGGACAGGATGAAGATGGTCAGCCACGACTGGAAGTGCCGCAGCATCTCCTTCTTCCGCGGCCCGAACCAGGCGGCACCCTCGGCGCCCGGCGCCTGCGCCAGGATCGTGCCGAGGCCAGGCGGGAAGTACAGCTGCTCGAGCGCGAAGCGGGAGTGCTCGGGCAGCGCGCCGTCGACGTGGTCCCAGCAGACCACGGTCGGCCCGCGGCCGATCTGGTTCGCCGCGTACGCCCTGCCGTCGGGCCGCTGCAGGCCGAGCACCTCGCGGACTTTGTCCTCGTCGATGATGGCCGTGTTGAGCCGCTCGCCGTTGCCGGAGAAGTACCGGCCGACGCCGTGCGGCATCGTGCCGAGCTCGGCCTCCGAGCGCTGCAGGATCACCGGCGTGGCCCCCGCCCCGGCCGCGACGATGACGATCTTCGCGTCGAGGGTGCCGCTGCCGGTGCTCACCCGGTAGTCCTCGTCGTCGATGAGGTTGTAGTGCAGCCGGTACCAGCCGTCGGCTTTGGAGATCTTCTGCACTTCGTGCAGCGGCCTGATCTGCGCGCCGTGCGACACCGCCGCGGGCAGGTAGTTCAGCAGCAGGGACCGCTTGGCGTCGAACTTGCAGCCGGCCATCATCCAGTTGCAGTTGGTGCACAGCGAGGTGTCTATCGCGACGTTGGGCAGGTTGGCGGTCCGGCCCGCGTGGTCGCACGCGGCGGCCCACAGGCCGCCCGGATACGGCACGTCGTCCCAGGACTGCCGGTAGATCGGCAGGGCTTCGGCCACCCGGTCGTACCAGGGATCGAGGGCGTCCCGGTTGATGGCCGCCGGCCACATCCGCCTGCCTATGCTGCCCTGGCGCTCGAAGGTGAACCGGGGTGCGCGCGGCATCGTGGCGAAGTACACCACGCTGCCGCCGCCGACGCAGTTGCCGCCGAGGATGCTCATGCCGTCGCCGGCGACGAAGTCGAAGATCCTCGTGGACGACGTGCCCAGCTTGAAGTCGTGGTCGAACTCGTCGCTCGGCACCCACGGCCCGCGCTCGAGCACCACGACCTTGGCGCCGCCGGCCGCCAGGTGATAGGCGGTGATGGCGCCGCCGAAGCCGCTGCCGATCACCGCGATGTCGGTCCGCTCGTGGCCGTTCATGCTGGTCATGCCGGGTCTCCTGAGGATGTGGTGCGCGGGTGTGCCCGGGACAGCTGGCGGCCGTAGGTGTACTCGGGGAACCGCCACAGGCCGTCGGCGTCCGGCTTCGCGTAGCCCATCGCGGTCAGGCCCGGGTGCCCGTCCTTGATCGCGCCCACGGTGTCGAGGTGCGCGGCGGTGTCGAAGGCCATGAAGCAGAACAGCGCGGGCAGGATCCAGGACTCCTTCTCCGGGTGGTCCGGTCCCATCAGCGTGCTCATCAGCGCCGTGCGGTGCTCGTAGCTGAGCGCCACGAACGGCGGGACCGCCGGGTCGAGCGTCAGGCCCTGCTCGTCGCCGTACTCGATGGCGTGGTCGTTCAACGCCGCCACGAGATCATCCAGGCTCGACGAGACGCCGGTGGCCGGTGTCTGAAGCAGTTCGAGGGCGCCCGCCGCCACCGCACCCGGACCCGGCGCCGCCCCCGCTATCGCGATGTCGTCTGGTGACCGCTTCTCACCCGGCACGAATGTGTCCGCGAAAGCCTCGAGCGTCATCGTTGTCTCAGTGTCCATTGTTCCTCGCGCGTTATTTCAGATGAAGAACGTGTTGGGCTCAAGGCCGCACAGGACTCTTCCGTAGAGCTCAAGGTTCTTGGCCGGCATGTTCAAAGCGTGCACGTTGATGGCCTGCATGTCACGCTGAATCCGCTGAATAGGCATTGAACTGTAGATACTGCCCGCGCCGCTGGCCAGATTGTAGATCTCGATGGCCTCGTAGCAGAGCTGCGATACGCGGCCGACCGCCATCCGGCAGTACGCGCGCTCGCGCAGCGAATACGGCTCGTTGCTCTGGTTCTTGTCGTCCACCAGCGTCGCGAGCCGGCGGGCGTGGTACTCGGCTTCGTCGATCTTCAGGTCGGCCTCGGCCACCTGAACGTGGGTGACCGGCCACTCGGCCTGGCTCTGGTAGCCGGTGTGCTGGATGGGACGGCCGTACATCCGCTCGAAGAACGCGTCGCGGGCGGCCTGCGCCAGCCCGATCTTCTCGCCGGTGTTGATCGCGGAGAGCACGCCGATGATCGGGCCCCGGTAGCAGGGTGAGTCCGCGTTCCGCTCGGAGTCGTAATCCTGGCGGGCGACCTGGCTCATCCACTGGAAGCGCTGCCGCGGGATGAACACGTCCCTGGCGACCAGCGTGACGCTCCCGGTGGCGCGCAGGCCCGCGACGTCCCAGTCGTCCACCAGTTCCAGGTCGCTCATCGGCACGACCGCGGCGATCGGCTCGATCTCGCCGGCCGCGTTGAGCGCCAGCGTGGAGAGCACCTTCCACTGGCTATGCCAGGCGCCGCTGTTGAATCCCCAGTCGCCGGACACGACGACGCCGTCCTTGGTGATCTCGCCCTTGCCGTTCGGCACCAGGGTCCCGCAGATCCGCACGTCCGCGCCGTGCGGACCGGCGAAGACCTCGTCCTGCACCGAGTCGGGAAAGTGCGCGACCGCCCAGCACTGAGCCCACCAGGCGGTCGTGCAGAACGCGGACGCCCCGTCTGCCCGGGCGAGCAGGATGTCCACGTCGAGGATGGTCTGCATGTCGCTCTCGTAGCCGCCGTAGTGGGCGGGAGCCAGCATGCGCAAGACGCCGGCGCCGATCATCGCGTCGACCGACTCGTCGGCCAGGCGCTGGTGCTGGTCTCCCCACAGCGCATTCGCCCGCAGCACGGGCATGATGTCCGTCACGCGCTGGACAAGCTCGTCTCGCGACGGGATTTTCACGGCAGCCACAGACGTCTCCTAGATGTATGGCGTGTTCGAGTCCAGGCCGCAGACGATGCGGCCGTACAGCTCGAGGTTGGTGGCCGGGTGCAGGATGGCGTGCAGGTTCAGCGTCGTGACGTCCCGCTCGTAGCGCTGGATCGGCACGTCGCGGTAGGTCGACGACCCGCCGCTCGCCGAGTTGAGCACGTCGACGGCCTCCTTGGCGCGCTGGCACGCGGCGCCTAGGTCCAGCCGGGCGCGGGCACGCTCCTCGAGCGTCCACGGCTCGCCGGACCCGCCCTTGGTGTCGAGCGCCTGCGCGGCCCGGTGGACGTGGAAGCCGGCCTCGTCGACCCGGGTAACCGCGTCCGCCACCTCCATGTGGGTGACCGGCGCCTCGCTCTGGTTCTCGTAGCTGGTGTAGGTGATCTTCCGGCCGGGGAGCCGCTCGAAGAACGCGTCCTTGGCGCCCAGCGCCATGCCCAGGGCCACCGCGCTCACCTTGGCGCACGCGGTCGGCATGAACGGGGCCTTGAAGATCGGGGCGTTCGCGTTCAGCTGGGAGAGGTGCTGGCCCTGGAGCACCGGGCCCATCGGCAGCACGCGCGCGGCGGGCAGGAACAGGTCCTTGGCGATCGTGGTGACGCTACCGGACGCGCGCAGGCCCGAGGTGTTCCAGTCGTCGATGATCTCCAGATCGCTGATCCGGATCAGGGTCATGACCGGCTGCATTCCGCCGTCCGGCGTGGGGGCGACGGCCGCGTTGGTGTTCCACGTGCTCTGCTGGGCCCCGGTGTTGAACGACCACTTGCCGTTGACCACGTAGCCGCCGTCGACCGGCATGCACATGGCGCCGGGGGACAGGATGCCGCAGATGCGGACGTCCGGGTCGGCGTAGACCTCGTCCTGCACCTCGTCGGGGAACATCCCGACCATCCAGCTGCTGATCGCCCACACCGCGGCGGTCCAGGACACCGAGCCGTCACCGCGCCCGAGCTCGGCGATCACGTTCGCCGTGGTGGTCATGTCCGACTCGAATCCGCCGTACCTGACCGGAACCCGCATCCGGAGCAGCCCCGCGTCGGTGATCGCGGCGATCACCTCGTCGTGCAGGCACCGGTTCTCGTCCATCCATACCGCTTTGTCCCTGATCAGCGGGACCAGCTTGGCGGCCCGCTGCACGAGCTCTTCCTTGGGCGGCGCTTGGCTGACGCTCATGGCATTCTCCCTGGGTTTTAGGGCCGAAGAATGGCACCCGTTACTGATTCACATTGCGCTGCGCGCGCAGCCCCCCGCATCTCCGAGAGTGCGAAAGGGCCCCGCGCATGATCGGAGCGTGATCGTGGCTGTGATAGCCCGCACCCGGTATCCCGTATCCGGACATCTAACCCATTCCGGGCAGGTCGGCGAGCGGGCCGGATTATTGCGGACCGTTACCTCCCCGATCCGGGGGGGTAACGGTCCGCAATGATTGCCTATGCGACCGTACTGGCCACGATCATGGTGCTAGCGGACGACGTAGCTGTACGGGATGTTTATGACTTCGTCGCCGCTGTCGGTGGCCTTGTTGAAGGTGTCGATGGCGATGAAGCCGCTGACCGCGGTTCCCTTCGCCCCGGTCGGCGTGAACGTGACGGTGATCGTGCCGGACTGGCCGGGGTCCAGCGTCAGCGGGGTGTACGGGGCGTTGGCGTTGACCGCGAGTTGCCACGCGTCGCCGGTGCTTGAGGTGACGGCGCCGTCGAACGCGTTGGCGGTGGCGGTCTCCGTCAGTTTCACCGTGCCGGATACCGGACTGGCGAACGGGCCGGCCCCGGGGTCGACGCCGATCCATTCCTGGCCGGGAGCGACTTCTGGTGATATCAGCGTGGCGACCGCGTTGTTGCCGGACGAGACGGCCTGCTCCTCAGGGTCGTTGTCGTCGGAGTTCATGTCCAGCGTGAGTGGCAGCGTGCCTTGTCCGTTCGTGACGAGCTTGACGGTGTCGGTCGGGACAAGGAAGTGCGGGTTCTGATTGCCCGGGACTGGCAGCGTCGTGGTGAGCGGGTTATCGGTGAAGGTGAAGCCGCCGACCGTGTTGGTGCCGAGCAGCGACAGTTGCGCCAGCTTGTTCAGGCGCGGGTCCGCGAAGTAGTCCTTGGCGATGTTGCCGTTGTTCGTCACGGAAATCGTCGCGGTGACCGGCTGGCCTGCCGTCAGCGCCGTGAACGGCGAGTTCGGCAGTCCGCTGGCGGTCACGGCCGGGGCCTTGAACGAGACCGTCCCGGTGAACGGCTCGCTCAGGTGCGACCCGTCGATCGCGCCGGTTGTCACGAACGACACGGTCCACAGGCCGGGCACCGGTGTGCGGCGGAAGAACTGCATGGTCGCACCCGGCTTGTTGGCGTTGTTGGCGGTCGACTGGAGGTCAAGCCCCTGGTCGAAGGGCGGGATGATCGCGCCCTGGAGGATGTAGTCAGAATCGCGCAGCTGGATACCGACGTTCAGCGACGGCTCGCCCGGCGGCACGTAGAACTGATAGGTGAACATCTGGCCGCCGGCCGCGGTGCCCGTGGCGGGACCACCACCGTCGGGGGTACCGGAAACGTCGTCACCGGTCAGCGTGCCGGCGAAGGAGCCAGTGCCGTTGCTCATCGGCACGAGTGCCCGCAGCACGACCGGGACCGTCCCGTCGGTGTCGCTGCCGGTGCCCATGTGCAGGCTGAACGACTCGTCGCCCGGCTGACCCGCGGTGACCGTCACCTGGAAGGTGCCGGACTGTCCGGGCGCCAGCGTCTGCGACGCGGGGAACACCGACCCGGCGGTATGGAAGTTCTCGGCGGTATAGGAGAAGTTCACCGGGCCGAAGTACTTCGCGTTGCTTGGCGTGTAGATCACCGCGGTCCAGGTGCCCGCGGCGGGCTGGCGCACCTCGACGTGCCCGAACCCGCTCTGGTTGCCATCTGCCGACGAGTAATTGACGAGCCGACCCTGGGGGTCGAACAGCTCCTCGTTCGCCACCCCGCCGGTGACCTGGTCGTTCCAGGCGATGTCGCCGTTCAGGTAATCGGTTCCGGCCGGCACCGTGAACTTGTGCGTCTCGAACGAGTCGGTTTCACCGAAGCCGCCGACCGACGTCGGGCTGGACGAGCTGAGCGTGACGGTTCCCGTGTCCGTGGACGTCGTGGACGGGTTGCCGGACACCTTCGGCGTGACGGTCTGGGACGTGCGGCCAGTATTGGTGACGCCGATGCTGAACGTGTGGCTCTGACCGGCGTTCACGGTCGCGTTCAGCTGGGTCTTGTTCACCAGCAGCGTGCTGCCCTGCGGGCTGCCGCCGTTGACGGACTCCGCGAGCTGCACCGCCTTGAGCGCGTTGACCAGCCCGGCGCCCTGGTGGTCGGTCGGTGCGCCCAGGTCGGTGGCGGTGCTGTCGATGATCCGCTGGACCAGCCCGGCCGGCGGCATGGCGCCGTTGTGGGTCTTGGCGTACGCCTGCATGACCAGCGCGGCGACGCCGGCGACCTCACTGGAGGCGAATGCGGTGGAGGCCAGGCCCGCGATTCCCGGCGAGGATCCGTTGGCGGGATCCCCGCAGGCGAACCACCGTGTGGTGTTGGTGCTGCACAGCCCCCAGACCACGTCGCCCGGAGCGAGCACGTCCGGGGTATGCGTGGTGTATTCCTGGATGCCGGTGCCGCTCTGCGCGCTGAGGTTGTTGTTCACCCAGCCGGTCGCCGAGGTCGGGTTGGGGCCGTTCTCGCCGGTCTGACGATAGAACTGGAACGCGGTGCTCGCGCCGACGCCGATCACTCCCGGAACGCCGCCCGGCGAGAAGATGTTGCCGACCGAGGGGCCGGTGTCGCCGGTGGGCGCGACCACGACCACGCCCGCGGCCGCCGCTGCCTGGACGAGCAGCGCCGGGGGGTCGTTCTGGAAGTTCGGCACCGCGGTGCCGCCGAACGGCATGACGAGCACGTTGACGTGGTCCGTCATGACGGCGTACTGGACTGTCCTGAAGATCTCGGAGTTGTAGATCTGGTGGGCGTCGTCGCCGAAGCTGTTCAGTTCCACCATGCTCGCACCCGGCGCCATGCCCACGAGCTTCATGTTGCAGCCGGCGGGCAGCGGGTGCGCCTTGTTGACGAACTTCGACAGGTCGTAGACCGTATTACCCTGGCCGGCGATGAGGCCCGCGAAGTAGAAGGCAAACCCGGTGTCCGGGGTGGTGGGACCCTGCCCGCTGAAGTCCTGGTAGTCGGTGATGACGTGCTGCCCGTTGGCACGGATCAGGTCAGGTGCGTTCGGGTCGATGCCATCGTAAATCAGCCCGACCTTGATGCCGGAGCCGTCCGCGATCTGGTTCGCGGCGTTCACGTTCATCAGGTTGCGGGATTCGGGCTCGACCAGCGGCTTGGCCGGGTTGCTCGGGCAGATCTGCTGGTCGGCGGTGTCGCCGTTGGCGAGCGTGCCGGCCACCGTGCTGCTGGAACTGGTGCCGACGGCCGCCCCGCCGCCCGGTGACGTGTCGCTCTGCTGCGTGATGTGCTGGAGCGTGTCCGGCTCGACCGACGCGACCGCCGGGTTCGCCCGCAGGCGCTGTACCTCGGCGGGCGAGATCGTGGCCGCGATCGCGTTGATGATCTGGAAGCTCTGCACGTTGGTCGCGTGCAGTGCGGTGAGCTCTGCCATGATCGGCGCCTGGTCGGCCTTGGCCGCGCTGATCCGCGCCGGGAGGGTGACCCCGCGCGCGGGCAGGTTCGCGAGCTGGTCCTTGAGGACGATGATCGACCGGTCGGTCGAATTGGCGGCCAGCTGGCGGACTTGCGCCGCGGTCAGCGCCGCGGGCTCAGCGGCGGATACTTTGCCCGGCGGATGAGCGGCCGCGACTTGGCCGCTCAAGCCTAGGGGAACGAGTACGGCTGCGGCTATAAGCGCAGGCAAGCGAAAGCGAAAGCGCATGACAAGAATCCTTTCCCGACCCCTAAGCCACGTTCGGCTTGATCAAACGCATACCTCCGAACGGAAGTTATCAGTGCGGTACTTTCCGGCGCATCTCCTCGATTGCCTGTGGTGCCGCCGTGGCGCAATGAGGGAGATGCACCGCGAGTGGCCGGCTGTCACTGTAGGGAATTGGCGAAAATGCGACGGAGGGAACAGCACATGAGCGGCGGCGGATTTTCGAAATCGCGGCTCGCCCGCATGCGCGATGTGATGGCGGGCTACGTGGAGCGCGGCGAGGTGCCCGGGCTCGTGCTGGCGGTGAGCCGCCGGGGCGAGCGGGTGATCGAGCCGATCGGCGCGGCGGACCAGGACGGCACGCCGATCCGCGATGACACGATCTTCCGTGTCTCGTCGCTGACCAAGCCGGTCACGGCCGCGGCGACGATGATGTGCGTGGCCGAGTGCAAGCTGCGGCTGGACGAGCCGGTGGACCGGCTGCTGCCAGAACTGGCGGACCGGCGGGTGCTGCGAAACGCCGGCGGCCCGCTGACCGACACCGTGCCGGCCGCCCGCCCGGTCACCGTGCGGGACCTGCTGACGTTCACCTGGGGGTTCGGCATGGTCCTCGCGCCGCCAGGAACCACCCCGATCCAGCGGGCGATGGACGATCTGCGGCTGGGCCAGGGCGCGCCGGACCCGCCGGTGCCGCCCGCGCCGGACGAGTGGCTCCGCCGCCTCGGCACGCTGCCCCTGATGCACCAGCCGGGCGCGGGCTGGATGTACCACACCGGGTCCGACGTGCTCGGCGTGCTGATCGCCCGCGCCACTGGTATGCGTTTCGAAGACTTCCTGCGCGAGCGCGTGTTCGAGCCGCTAGGCATGGCGGACACGGGGTTCAGCGTGCCGCCAGGGGAACTTTCCCGGCTGGCCACCGGGTACGCGGACAACGGGGCCGACGTCTACGACGCGGTCGCCGACAGCAAGTGGCGCCAGCCGCCGGCCTTCCCGTCCGGTGCGGGCGGGCTGGTCTCCACGGTGCCGGACTACCTGGCCTTCGGCGAGATGATGCTGCGCCGCGGCGGGCCGCTGCTGTCCGGTGCGGCGGTCGAGATGATGACCACCGACCACCTCACACCCGAGCAGAAGCAGTCGGCCGGGCCGTTCGCCGGCTATTTCGCCAGCCATGGCTGGGGGTTCGGCGTGTCGGTGGTCACCAAGCGGGTCGACCTGGCCGAGCCGGCCGGGCGATTCGGCTGGAACGGCGGCCTCGGCTCGGTCTGGTACGTCAGCCCCGACGAGGAACTCGTCACGGTCCTCATGACCGGCTGCGCCAAGTTCGTCCTCGACCCGCCGCCCATCTACCGCGACTTCTGGACCCTGGCCCAAGAGTCCATCGCCACCTAACCCCCGCC
>Ga0207664_10000533_pt1 | contig 27072 bp, 30 predicted proteins | sample LARL83metaG_FD_184349 | JGI IMG/M metagenome (GOLD analysis project Ga0207664, IMG submission 184349) | Corn, switchgrass and miscanthus rhizosphere microbial communities from Kellogg Biological Station, Michigan, USA - LAR L8-3 metaG... | ecosystem: Host-associated > Plants > Roots >... | reverse complement strand
CCAAGCTCGGCATGGAACGCCGCACCCAGGCCGCCGCCTACGCCGCGCGGATCTTCGGCGAGCACCACGACGGCGAGGAGGCCGCACGGCCCGGCAGATGAGGGACTTTGTGCCCTAGGTGACCCGGTTCACGTCCTGGCAGCCTCGGCACATGCAAGCCAACGGCGCGTTCCTCCAGGAGCTGACCCGAGACCAGTGTCTGCGGCTGATGGCCGGCGTCCCGGTCGGCCGCATCGTGTATACCCGGCAGGCAATGCCCGCCGTGGAGCTGGTCAACTTCGCGATCGCCGACGGCGACATCGTCATCAGGACCAGCCGGAGCGGGAAGCTGGCGGCGGCCGTCGCCGGTGCCGTCGTGGCGTTCGAGGCCGACCAGCTCGACCCGGCCGCCCATACTGCCTGGAGCGTCACCGCGATCGGGGCGGCCCGCGAGGTCACCGACTCAGCGGACCTGGCACAGCTCGCCCGGATCGGGCTCAGCACGTGGGTGCCGGGCGACCATGCGCACTACATCCGGATATCGCCGCGGATACTGAACGGCCGCGTGATCCGCACCGGCTCCTGACGACAGCCGAACGTCCCGCCAGCGAGCGACCTTCGCATCTGGGCCCGATCACGGCCACGAGCTGAGATGAGAGCATGAGCCAGATGCTGACCCCGGTCGAGGTGGCCAGGCGGGTAGTGCCGGAGGCCATCTGGGACTCGGCATTCCCCGGCTCCTTGCTGGTCAGCCTAGCGGGACCCGCCATTCGAGCGTGGTGCCCGGGCGCGCGTTGTCGTCCCGGGCCGGGCTGAGCCGGAGCTCGCCGCCGAGCTTGTCGGCGCGCGCGGCGAGGTTGCGCAGCCCGCTCCGGCGTCCGCCGCCGTCCGGGATCCCGGTTCCGTCGTCGGTCACCCGCACGCTCAGCGTCCCGTCGCCGTCGACGTCGACGCTCACGTCGACCTGGCTGGCGCCGGCGTGCCGGGCCGCGTTCGACAGCGCCTCGCGCAGCGCGGCTAGCGCCTGGTCCGCGGCGTCCCCGGCCACCTGCCCGCGCAGCCCTGCGCCGAGCCGCAGCGACGGCGCGAACCCCAGCGGCGGCGTCATCTCCTCTACCAGCGCGACGATCCCGGCCCGCAGGCCGGGTTCGAGGTCGGCCTGGTCACGGGCCTGCAAGGCGAAGATCGTCGCGCGGATGTCCTTGATCGTGTCATCCATCGCATCGACCGCGCCGCTGATCCGGGCCCGCGCCTCCGGCCGGGTGATCATCGGCATCGTGCCCTCCAGCGACATCCCGGTGGCGTACAGCCGCTGGATCACCAGGTCGTGCAAATCGCGGGCGATCCGGTCCCGGTCCTCGAACAGGGACAGCCGCTCCGCATCAGCGCGGCTCGCCGCCAGCTCGAGCGCGACACCGGCCTGGCTCGCGAACGACGCGACAACCTCGACGTGGGCCGGCGGGAACGGCGCGGACCCGTGCCGCCGGCCCACAGTGAGCACGCCGCGGACATTACCGGGCACGCCGAGCGGGGAGAAAATCGCCGGCCCGATGTGGCTCATCGCGCCCCTCGCGGCCTCGGACGCGCGCTCGTCGGCGGCGAAATCCTCAGTGGTCACCGGCTCGCCGCTGGCCAGCACCTGACCGGACAGCGACCGGCCGGCCGCGAGCACCAGGCCACGGGCCGCGTCCGCCCCGTCGCCCTCGGCATAGACGTAGGTGAACCGGCGGCCGTCCTCGTCGGGCACCGCCAGCAGCGCCAGATCCGCGCCGGACAGCTCACGCACCTGCCGGGTCACGCCGGCCAGCACCTCGGCGGGACCGGCGCCCGACAGCAGCCTGGTCGTCACGTCCGCGGTGGCCTGGATCAGCCGCTGCTGCCGCCGGGCCGCCTCGTACAGCCGGGCGTTCTCGATCGCCACGCCCGCCGCGGCGCCGAGCGCCACCAGCACCGCCTCGTCGTCCTCGGTGAACTCCCCGCCGCCCCGCTTGTTGGTCAGGTACAGGTTGCCGAACACCTCCTCGCGCACCCGCACCGGGACGCCGAGGAAGCTGCCCATCGGCGGGTGCCCGGGCGGGAACCCCGACGACTCGGCGTGGGCGGCGATACCGGCCAGCCGCAACGGCCGCGGATCGCGGATCAGCAAGCCGAGCAGGCCGCGGCCCTCCGGCCAGTGGTGGATCTTGCCGATCTCGGCCTCGGACAGGCCTATAGGAACGAACTCCGCCAGCTGGCGCCCCTCGCCGATCACGCCGAGCGCGCCGTACGTGGCATCCACCAGGCCCACCGCGGTCTGCACGATCGTGCGCAGCGTCGATCCCAGGTCCAGCCCGGCACCGATCGTGACGACCGCCTCCAGCAGGCCCTGCATCTGATCCCGGGCACCCAGCACCGCCTGCAGCCGCCCTTGCAGCTCGGCGAGCAGCTCATCAAGCCGCAAATGCGGGAGCATGCCCTCCGCTGGCTCCATCACCACATCATCTCAGAACGACCAGCCGTTTCACATACTGAGATGTGAGCCCGCTCGCCCGGTCAGCGGAGTGCGCCGGTCATGGCGGGTGATCGAGGGCCAGCCGATTGCCCCGAGCGCATCGATGGCCGCGTGCACCGGAGCTGGAGGTAAGCAGGTAGGACGTGCACCTCAAGGAAAATTCCCGAGGACCGCCCATGACTTCCGGGCGCAGATGTGGACAGTCGGCACTTTTACCGACTTAGTCATCATCCCTAGCGTCAGGGACATGAAGAAGATACGGGCACTAGGCATCTGCGCGGCCGGGATAATCGCGGCAGCTGTCGGCGGAGCGGGGATCGCGTCAGCTTCGCCGACCGCAAGCAACCGCAACGTTCCGTCGACATTCACCGTCTTCACGCACATGGTGGAGGCGCACATTGTCGCACCCTGTGCGATCTGCGCCACGCCGCCCTTGCCGACCGGGTCCAAGGTGAGCACCGAATACGTGAACGACCCGGTATTCGGCCAGGAAACAGGTGGCCAGCAAATTGGCGAGGAAGCTCTCGTCATCAATATCGTGAGTTCGGATGCGTCTACCGCGTTGCTGAGCGGCGCGGTAGCGTTCACCGGAGGAGGCCTGTCGGGCCAGCTCACCGTCTTGGGTGAGATCGACGCGCGGGCCAGCTCCGGAGTGGTGGCGGTGACCGGCGGCACCGGAAGCTTCCGCGGGGCCAAGGGCGAGGTGGCCTATTCCGGAGCCGGATTCACTTCCCAGGTCACCACGGTCGTGGTCCACCTGACCCACTGACACACGAGGTCAGAGCAGGCCGCGGTCTCGGGCGTAGATCGCGGCCTGTGTCCGGTCGCGGAGACCAATGCGGCTCAGGATGCGGGAGATGTGGTTCTTCACCGTTCCCTCACTGAGGAACAGCTGTGCGGCGATCTCGCGGTTGGTGGCGCCACAGGCTATCAGACGCAGCACATCGACCTCGCGCGCCGTCAGCGACGGCCCGACCTGGCCGGGACCGGTGTTATCGCCGCCCTCGGGTCGCGAGAGCGGGTGACGGGCCAAGGCTGACGCCAAGCGGCCGGCGGCCTGGACGTCGAACTGCGCGATGCCGGACCGTGCCAGCCGTACGGCATCGGCGAGTTCGCGGGCGGGCAGATCCTTGAGCAGTATCCGGCGGCACCGGCCCGCAGCGCCTGAACCACATACTCCTCGTCGTCGAACGTCGTCAGCATAACGACCTGGCATCCGGGACGCTCCTGGCGGATCCGGTCCGTGGCCTGCGCGCCATCGCATTCTGGCATCCGCACGTCCATCAGGACCACGTCCGGATCCAGGGCGATCGCCTTCTCGACGGCTTCCCGGCCGTCGCTGGCCATGCCAACCACCGTGATCCCCGGCTGGATACCCAGCAGGGACGCAATTCCCTCGCGGATGAGCTGCTGGTCATCGACCACGAGCACGCGTACCGGCTCCTGCTCGCTCATCCGTTCGCTCCCGCTGGCACGGCGGATCCGGGGACGGTGACTGTAACGGTAGTTCCTCGGCGCGGCCAGCTGTCGATTTGTGCGTGTCCGCCCGCTAGCGCCGCCCGTTCGCGCATGCCGAGCAGACCGAAACCCGCCCCGCCCGCAGCGCCGTTCTCGTGCCGTCCCAGGTCGAACCCGTGCCCGTCGTCGGTGACGACCAGCCGTGCCTCGCGGTCGCCGAACGTCGCCGACACGGTGATCTCCTGGGCACCACTGTGCCGCCGGGCGTTCGTCAAAGCCTCCTGCGCGGAGCGGTAGAGGACCGCGTGCGCGGCGGCGCTGATGCTGCCCTCATCGCCGGTCACGGTTAGGGTAACCCGTTGCTGTCCGGCGGCGGCTTGCCGCACAAGGTCAGCCAGCATGACGGTAAGCCGCGGCGGCGGCTGGTCACCGCGCAGCGCGCGGACCGACATGCGGACGTCGTCCAATGCCTGGCGCGCCGATGAGCGGGCGTCGGCCAGCGCCTGACCGGCGGTTGCCCGGTCACGGTCGCGGAACGCCGCGGCCTTCTCGAGCTGGACCGCGATCGCGGTCAGGTGGTGGCCGAGGCTGTCGTGGATGTCCCTGGCCAGCCGGTTCCGTTCGGCCTCCGCGGACAGTTCGGCCACCCGGGCCGAATAGGCGGTCAGCTGGACGTGTGACTCCTCCAGCTCCCGCAGCGTCTTCTCCAGCCGCGCACGGCTGGCCTGCTCCCCTACCGCGATGTTCGCCATGGCGATGGCCAGTATCAGGCCGACGCCAAACATGAGGACGTCGGACAGGTACGTCGCCTGCGTGTACCAGTGCGGTACCCGCAGCATGAAGGTCGCGATCAGCAGGACCAGGCACAACGCGGCGAGAGCGAGGCTCACCGCGCGCCCGAAGGCGAAGTAGGCAGCGAAGGGCACCAGCACGAACAACGCGCGGGATTCACCTGAGGGGTCCATTGCCGCCGCCACGAAGAACAGGCCGAGCCGCGCCGCCAGCAGCGCGACCACTGGCCATTGACGGCCGCCACGGCCCAGCCACCGCTGCTGCGCGACCTCCAGAGCGAACAGCAGGGTCATCGCCGCGACGAAACCCGCGGTACGCGTCGCGTTACCGCTACCGAGACCCATTGCGCTGTAGTAGAGGCCGGCTGCCAGGACGACACCGTAGACCATCGCGGAAACCCATGGCAACGCCGTCGGCCCCAGCCAGCCCTTCTTCGGCAGCGGTATCCAGCTGACAGCCATGGCCGGCCTCCTTCACGCGCTGCGATCTGCCGACACGCCAGGGCAGCGCTCCCAGGCTAGCGCGCCTGGCGACGTCAGCCTTGGCTCCGATTTCGCGTGCGCCGAAATTAGCCACACGGCACGTGCCTTCTGGCGCAACGGCCGCCAGCACGGGCAACTCGCGATGATCGTCCCGGTCCGGCCGGCTAGCAGCTCTTGCGCGTCGGTTGAGGGCATGCGGACGGCCGGGTGGCGTTCGAGATCGACCACGTCGACGACACGCTGTGCCAGGGCTGGGGCGTGCTGGTGCGTGGCGAGGCACACCGGGTCAGGCACCCCGCCGAGCTGAGCCGGGTCGCGCCGGACGGCACGATCGCGACTGGTCCGCGCGCGTGGTCGAGCACGGCGTGCTGGATCGAGGCGATGTCCGGGTCGGGGTTCTGGCCGAGCACGACGAGGTCGGCGCGGGCTGAGCAGCGGGCCAGCACCGCGGCGGGGTGGCCGTGCAGCACCTCGTGCCGCACCAGGACGCCGGGATACTTGTCGCGCCACAGGCCGAGTGCCTCGGCGAGCCGCTGCTCGGCCAGCTCCTGCTCAGCCAGTGCGGGCCGCTCCGCGCCGGCCCACGCGTGCACCGCGACGAGTTCGTCCTCCCGGGACGCGGCCTCATCGAGCGCGAACACGAGTGCGTCATCACGATCGTCTTGGTCGCCGATGCCGACCACGATCTCGCCACGACCCCGGGTACGCCGCACCGGCGCGTCGCGTAGCACCACGACCGGGGACATGGCGTGCCCGGTGGCGTACCGGCTGACGGCACCGAGCCGCGTCGCGGCGAACCCTCCGGCGCCCCGAGCGCCGAGCACGAGCATGACGGCGTCGTTTCCGGCGGCGGTGACCGCCAGTGGTGCGGGGCCGGTCAGCAGGCCCGTCCGCACGACGAGTCCGGCGCAGGCCGCCTCGGCCCGGCGGATCGCCGCGTCCAGTGTCCTCGCCGCCAGGCCGCGCAGCGCCTCCCCGGCCGTCGCCGGGGAGCTGCCCGCCGCGTACCGGCGGGGCAGCGGCGCGGGTGCCGCGACCACCCGCAGCGGCACGCCGCGGCGCCGGGCCGCGGCGGCGGCCCATTCGACGGCGTCCAGCGAGTCTTCGGATCCGTCCACGCCGACGACGACCGGCGCGCGGCTAGTCATAGAGCTGGTCATAGAGCTGGTCATGGAGGCAGCGCTGTGTTCCATACCTCAAGGGTCCGCATGCCCGCCCGTGCCGTAACGGCGCTTAGGTCCGTGCTCTGGGGACCAAGGTCCCGGCCGGAAGGCGACATTCAGCCATGCCGGACGCCGGGGTCCGGAATGCAGATTTGGGGTGTCAGAGAACGAACTACACAGGAGGCATACGATGCGCCGCAACTTCCTCTCCATCGCCGGCTTCGCCATGGCAGTGATCCTGCTCGCGGTCGGCGGCCTGACCCTGTGGGGGTCGGCCTACATCCACAACACCGTGCACAGCCAGCTCGCCGCCCAGCAGATCTTCTTCCCGCCCAAGGGCAGCCCCGCGCTCGCCCCGAAGGAGATCGGGCCGTACCTGAACCAGTACGCCGGGCAGCAGCTGCTCACCGGTCAGCAGGCCGAGGCCTACGCCGACCACTTCATCGCCGTCCACCTCGCCGAGACCGCTGGCGGCAAGACCTACTCACAGCTGTCGACCGCGGCCCTGGCCCAGCCGGACAACGCCAAGCTGGCCGGCCAGGTCGCCACCGTGTTCAAGGGCGAGTCGCTGCGCGGCATGCTGCTGAACGCCTATGGCTGGTGGAAGGTCTCCCAGATCACCTACATCGTGTCGATCGTCAGCTTCGCCCTCGGCGGCCTGGCTCTGATCGGCTCGGTCATCGGCCTCGCCTTCGGCCGCAAGCCGCGGGCGCTGCCCCGGATCACCCACGAGAGCATCAACCCCGTCGAGACCGCGTAAGCGCCAGCGGATGAACTCGGCAGCTAAATCACGCAGAAGGGCGGCGGAGACCATGTTCAGCGTCCGGTTCCACGGAAGAGGCGGACAAGGCGTGGTCACTGCCGCCGAACTGCTGGCAGCGGCAGCGTTCAGCGAGAACAAGTACGCACAGGCCTTCCCCGGCTTCGGATCAGAGCGGATGGGCGCCCCGGTCATGTCGTTCTGCAGAATCAGCGACAAGCCGATCAGGACCCACGAGCCGGACGCAATCCTGGTCCAGTACCCACGCTGCTGCATCAGCCAGAGCTGTTCGCCGGCCTGAATCCAGACGGCTGGACCAGTCGACCGCGCTGTTCGGAACCCGCCGCTGCATGTCGTGCGGGAACTGCTTCGGCTGCGACAACTGTTACGGCGTCTGCCCAGACAACGCCATCATCAAGCACGCCGACGGCACGTACCAAGTCGACCTCGACTACTGCAAAGGCTGCGGCCTGTGCGCCACCGAATGCCCCTGCGGTGCCATCGAAATGATCCCCGAGGGCACCTGAGCCCGCCTCCGCCCCGATGGGGATGGAACGACGTCCACCAGCGTGTCAAATGCGCAATCGAGCCTTCTAGAGCATGTCAACGCGTCCGGCCTGAGCCGCCTGAGGTCGGTGAGCCAGATGGGTTCTGCGCGCCACGCTGCTCCATAACGCGACGGCGGGCCGACGAGCCCTGCTCACCGCATTTTTGACACGCTCTAGTGGGCTCAACTGCGCAACTGACACGGCGGGCGGGCCGGCGAGTGATGGCACGGTTCCAGCCGGGGCGAGCCGCATGTGGTGGAGCGTGAGCCTGCGCAGCGTCCGGACTTGCGCGCTCGCACGACCGCAATCCGATGAAGGCGAACCGACGTTCATCCTCGTTTGCGCCGCCGCCTGGCTGGACCGCCACAGCGTGGCCGTGGCGGGGAACAGGTACTTCTTCGGCGACTGCGGTCCGGTGTTATAGCCGAACAGCGCGTCATCGTCGCGGCGCTTGCGCCGTCAACGACGTGATGACCACCCACGTACCACTGACGTCGCGAAGTACTAGTTCAGGCCTACAGTCCGAGTGACCGGCCGATGATCTCCTTCATGATCTCGGTGGTGCCGCCGTAGATGGACTGGGCGCGGCTGTCCGCCCAGGCACGCGCGACCGGGTACTCGCGCATGTAGCCGTAACCGCCGTGCAGCTGCACGCATCGGTCACACACCCGGTTGCACAGCTCGGTGTTCCACCACTTGACCATCGAGGCGTCCTCGGTGGAGAGCTCGCCCGCCACGTGCGCCGTGATCGCGCGGTCGGTGAACGAGCGGGCCACGGCCAGCTCGGTGGCGATCTCCGCGAGCACGAACTTGCTGTGCTGGAACGACCCGATCGGGCTGCCGAACGCCTGGCGCTGCTTGCAGTACTCCAGCGTGTCCTCGAACACCTTCTCCGCGCCCGCGAGCGCGGTGACGCCGATCGTGATCCGCTCGCGCGGCAGGTTCCGCATGAGCGCGACGAACCCGCCGCCCTCCTCGCCCAGCAGGTTCCCGGCCGGCACCCGCACGTCGTTGAAGAACAGCTCGGACGTGTCCTGGGCGTGCATGCCGATCTTGTCCAGGTTCCGGCCGCGCTCGAACCCGGGCATGCCGCGCTCGACCACGAGCAGGCTGATCCCGCGGTGCCCCGCCGCCGGATCGGTCCGCGCCACCACGATCACGAAATCGGCGAGCTGGCCGTTGGAAATAAATGTCTTCTGACCATTAAGGACATAGTCATTTCCCGAACGAGCGGCGGTGCTACGGATCCCCTGAAGGTCACTCCCCGCGCCAGGTTCGGACATCGCGATGGCCGCGACGAGCTCGCCGGAGCAGTAGCCTGGCAGCCAGCGTTCCTTCTGCTCCGGGGTGCACAGCCGGTCCAGGTACGGGCCGATCATGTCGTTGTGCACGGTGAAGCCGGGCCCGTTGGCACCGGCCCTGGCCAGTTCCTCGTTGAAGATCACGTAGAAGCGGTAGTCGGGATTGCCGCCACCGCCGTACTGCTCCTCGACGTGGATGCCGAGCAACCCGGTGCGCCCGGCTGCCAGCCAGGCGTCCCGGGAGACCATCTTGTCCTGTTCCCACTGAGCCCAGTGCGGGGTGATCTCCTTCGCGATGAAGGAGCGCGCCAGGTCACGGAACGCGTCGTGTTCTTCGGTAAAGATCTCGCGCCGCATAGCCGCATGGTAACTCGCGGGTGCGTGGCGGTCAGCCCTGGTACTCGTCGTCGGTGACGTGCTCGTGCCATTCGGTGGTGCCGTCGGAGACCGCGATGTGCGTCATCAGCGTGCCCGGAGCGGCACCGTGCCAGTGCAGTTCGCCGGGGGCGGCGGTGACCGTGTCGCCGGCCCTGACCTCCTCGCGCGCGCCGCCCCGGACCTGGACCAGGCCGGCGCCCTCGGTGATGTACAGCAGCTGCCCGCCGGGGTGAGCGTGCCATGCGGTGCGGGCACCGGGCGTGAAGTGCACCGACATGATCCGGGTGTGCTCGGTGGCGCCGAGGCTGTTCGCCCAGACCTCGCCGGTGAACCAGTCGGCCTGGCCGCGCGCGGTGCCGGTGGGCTTGCGGTCGATCTCCATCAGTCCTCCTTGAGCAGGGCCAGCACCGCGACGGGTAATTCACCACGTTATCCAGGCCAGTCCGATGCCCATTGGCGCAACGCCGGGCCCGAGACGACCGCGGAAGTTGCCGCGCCGCGGGGTTGTGAAGGATTTACTTCGAAGTTTATCTTTCACATATGGAGGCTGCGCGACCGGGGACACCGGAGAACCCGGTTGCGCTGACCGACCCGCGGGCCATGCGTGCGCTGGCGCATCCGGCGCGGATCAAGATCTGGATGCACCTGATCGTGCGCGGCTCCTGCACCGCGACCGAGTGCGCGGACGTGGCCGGCATCTCGCCCTCGGCGTGCAGCTATCACCTGCGCGCGCTGGCCAGGTACGGGTTCGTCGAGGAGGACCTGGACAGCGCGGCGGACGGGCGGCAGCGTCCGTGGCGGGCACGGATCGTGTCGTTCAGCATCGAGGACGTGTCCGAGAACCCCGCGGCCGACCTGGCCTCGCGGTTCCTGGTGGAGGCTGTGCGCGCGGACGCCGAGGAAACGCGGGCGCGGTACGTGGCCCGCCAATCGGAATACCCCCGCGACTGGCAGCAGGCCGCCGGCGAGATCATGACCGGCGGGTACGTCACCGCGGCGGAGCTGCTTGAGCTGCGCAAGCGGATCCAGGAACTGATCACTCCCTACGCGAGGCTCGAGCGCGCCAACCGGCCGCCGGGCGCGCTGCCCGTCCAGCTGATGTTCGATATGTTCCCCTGGTTCGGCCCTGAGGAGGCCCAGTGAGTGAGATCCAGTGAGCGAGGTGGAGGAGCGCCCCGTAGGCGCGCGAGCCGCTATGCGGAGCCCGTTGGCCATCCGTTCGTTCCAGCTGCTGGCCGGCGGGCAGTTCGCGTCCACGATCGGCGACTACTGCTACGCGGTGGCACTCCCCTGGCTGGTGCTGTCCAACCACGGCAGCGCGGCGCTGCTCGGGACCGTGCTCGCCTGTTACGGCGTGCCGCGGATGGTGCTGATCCCGGTCGGCGGGGTGCTGGCGGACAAGTTCGGGCCACGGCTGCTGATGATGTCCGCGGATGTGGTGCGCGGTGTGCTCGTCGTGGTGCTGGCGCTGCTCGCGGCGCGGCATTCCGCCTCGCTCGCCGCCCTCGGGCCGACGGCCGCGCTGATCGGTGCCGGCGAAGGGCTGTTCCTGCCGTCGTCCATGGCTATCATGCCGGCGCTGGTGACCGGGGAACAGCTGCCGGCCGCGAACGCCATCTCCTCCGCCATGGTCCAGGCCGGCTCGCTGATCGGCCCCGCGATCGGCGGCGCGCTGGTCGCCACGACCGGCGCGTCCACGGCCGCGTTCGCGGTGGACGCCGCCTCGTTCGCCGTCTCCGCGCTGACCCTCGCTTTTATCAGGCCGGGGGTCACGGCGACCGAGCCCGCCGAGGAAACCGAGCAGGCCGCGCAAGCGGGCGGCGGTAAAGTCATCGACTACCTGCGGCAGTCGCGAGCCATGCAGGCGATCATCGTGGTGGTCATCGCCGCCAACCTGGCCGGCGGCGGGATGAGCGAGGTGGCACTGCCCTCGCTCGCCCACGCCAGCTACGGCGCCGCCGGGTACGGCGCGCTGCTCGCCTGCTTCGCGGCTGGCGCTGTGCTCGGCACGCTGGCGGCGGCGAGGTCCGGCGGCCTGCGCACCCCCGCGATGTTCGCGTCACTGGTCTTTCTGGTGGAGGCCGCGGCGATCTGCCTGGTGCCGTACCTCGGCGGGGAGGCCGGGGCCGCGGCCGCGCTGTTCGTCACCGGCGCGGCCAACGGGCTCGGTAACACCGTGTTCCTTACCGTGGCGCAGCGGCAGGTGCCGCCCGCCATGATGGGCCGGGTGATGAGCGCGATCATGCTGGGCGCGTTCGGCTCGTTCCCGCTGTCGGTGGCGGTGGCCGGACTGCTGGTGCACCACATCGGGCCTGCCCCGTTCTTCCCGATCGCCGGCGCGCTGGTGGCGGTGGCCATCCTCTACGGGCTTACCCAGCGGGAGTTCCGCGAGTTCGGGTCACAAGCACCGATGTCGTTATGCAGCACTGGGTTCGCGAAGATAGGCGGCCCACTGCGGATCGCCGTCATAATGAGCGCCGACCAGCCGCCAGTGAGCGCCGCGCGGCACCACCGGCGGGACGGCGAGCGTCCAGCCCAGCTCTTCGAGCAGGCGGTCCGCCTTGCGGTGGTTGCAGCCGGTGCAGGAGGCCACGCAGTTCTCCCACGCGTGGGGGCCGCCGCGACTGCGCGGGATCACGTGGTCGATGGTCTCCGCCTTGTGGCCGCAGTAGGCGCACCGGTAGTTGTCCCGGCGCATCAGCGCTGCCCTGGTCAGCGGCACCCGGTTCCGGTAGGGGATGCGGACGTACCGGCTCAGCCTGATCACAGAGGGGGTAATCAACGCCACCGAAGCCGCGTGGAGCACCGCTCCCTCGACATCATCGTGGACGACCTCCGCCTTACCACCGAGCACGAGGCACACCGCGCGCCGCAGACCGACCGTGGTCAGCGGCTCATACGTAATGTTGAGCAGCAGCACTCGTCGCACTGCACCTCCCGCTCGCGCCGGGGCGTCCTAACGGAACTCCATACCTCCAGTGTGTCCCCTGGTACGTTGCTCCGCCACCAGATAAGCGTACAAGGTGCCCTAGAGTGCCACCTGACGGCGCGCCCGTCAGGTGGCGGAAGACCCTTAAAGTAGCGGCATGGACTTCATGCGTTACCCCCTGGCACGGCGGCTTGACCTGACCGAGGACCTGCTCGGGCATCAGGTCAGCGACCCGTACCGGTGGCTCGAATCCGGCGGGCCCGAACGAGATGACTGGCTCCGGGCACAAGCGGAGCTGTTCGGCTCTTACCGGGACGAACTGCCGGGGCGGGACCGGCTGGCGGCCTCCGTGCGGGCGCTGCTGGACGTCGGTGCGGTGGGGGTCCCGGCCTGGCGCGGGGAGCGAAGCTTCTACGGGCGGCGCGATCCGGGTCAGGAGCACGCCGTCCTCTACACCCGCGCGGGCGACGAGCCCGAGGTCGCGCTCATCGACCCGATGGCGCTCGATCCCTCGGGCCTGACGACGCTGGACGCGTGGCAGATCGACAAAGAGGGACGCCTGCTCGCCTACCAGCTGTCATCAGGCGGTGACGAAGAGTCGCTGCTGCGGGTCATGGACGTCACCACCGGCGCGATCGTGGACGGGCCGATCGACCGGTGCCGGTACTCGGGGGTCGGCTGGCTGCCGGGCGGGAAATCCTTCTACTACGTGCGGCGGCTCCCCGCCGCGGAGGTGCCTGACGGCGAGTCGATGTACCACCGGCGCGTCTACCTGCACAAAGTCGGCACTCCGCCCGAGGCGGACACGCTGATCTTCGGCGAGGGCCGGGAGAAGACCGATTATTACGGCGCCGGGGTCAGCCGGGACGGCCGCTGGCTGGTCGTCTCCGCCTCGCGCGGCACCGCGCCGCGCGACGACGTCTGGCTCGCCGACCTTTCCGCCTCCTCGCCTGAGACGCCGGAGCTGCGGCAGGTGACCGTGGGCCTGGACGCGCGGACCGGCCTGCACATCGGGCGGGACGGGCGGCTGTACGTGTTCACCGACCTGGACGCCCCGCGTTCGCGCCTCGCGGTGACCACGCCGTCCGAGCCGGAGCCCGAGCACTGGCAGGACCTGATCCCCGAGGATCCGGACGCGGTGCTGCGCGGGTACTCGATCCTGGACGGGCCTGAGCTGGAGCGGCCGGTGCTGCTGGCGACGTGGACCAGGCACGCGGTGAGCGAGATCTCGGTCCACGACCTGGCGACTGGGTCACGCCTGTCATCGATGGCGCTGCCCGGGCTAGGCTCAGCGGGCGGGATGGCGACGCGGCCCGAGGGCGGGCACGAGGCGTGGTTCGGGTACACGGATTACGTCACGCCGTCGCTGGTGCTGCACTACGACGCGCGGACGTCCTCGGTTCGTACCTGGGCGCAGGCGCCGGGCGCCGCGGCCCTTTCACAGTCGGCACTGTCGCGGCCGACGGTGACGACGCGGCAGGTGACGTTCGAGTCCGCGGATGGCACCGCGGTGCGGATGATCGTCCTCTCTTCCGCTGCGGGCGCCGACGGGCCACGGCCGGCGATCCTCTACGGCTACGGCGGCTTCGACATCAGCCTCACCCCGGCGTTCTCGGCGAACATCCTGACCTGGGTGGCGGCCGGCGGCGTCTACGCGGTCGCGGGCCTGCGCGGCGGCAGCGAGGAAGGCCAGCAGTGGCACCGGGACGGGATGCTGAGCAAGAAGCAGAACGTCTTCGACGACTTCCACGCGGCGGCCTTGGCGTTGATCGACGGCGGCTGGACAAGCCCGGCGCAGCTCGCCATCTCCGGCGGGTCGAACGGCGGGCTGCTGGTCGGCGCCGCGCTTACCCAGTGGCCGTCGCTGTTCTCGTGCGTGGTGTGCTCCGCGCCGCTGCTCGACATGGTGCGGTACGAGAAGTTCGGGCTGGGCGCGACGTGGAACGAGGAGTACGGCACGGCGGACGACCCGGAACAGCTCGGCTGGCTGCTCGGCTACTCGCCGTATCACCGCGTGGCCGGCGGCACCGCCTATCCCGCGGTGCTGTTCACCGTGTTCACGAACGACACGCGGGTGGACCCGTTGCACGCGTACAAGATGTGTGCCGCGCTCCAGGCCTCGTCGGTGTCGGAGCGGCCGGTACTGCTCCGGGCGGAGGCGCAGGTGGGGCACGGCGCGCGTTCGGTCAGCCGGACCGCTGAACTGTCCGCGGACGTGCTGGCGTTCATGGCGCACCACACCGGCCTGGCGGTCTAAGACGCCGGCGCCTCGGTAGTACGCGGCCGGCGTCACGCCGAGCTCGCGGCGGAACGCGGCGACGAACGCGCTGGGCGTGTCGTATCCGACGCGCACCGCGACCCGCCCCGCGGCGTCGCCGGCCGCCAGCATGGGCAGTGCCGCCTGCAACCGCAACAGCGTGCGCCACCGGCCGAAGGGCAGGCCGGCTCCCGACACGAACGCCCGTGCCAGGGTCCGTTCGCTGGCGCCCACGGCCATGCCCCATTCCGCCAGGGTGCGCTTGTCGGCGGGGTCGCGGCGGAGTGCTTCGGCGACCCGGCGGGCGGGCTCCCCGGCCGGCATCCCGAGCGAGATCGTGGTCACCGGCATCGGCCTGAGCAGGTCGGCGAGCAGCGCCTCCGCGTGCGTCCGCGGGCCGGCCGCCAGCCCGGCACCGCCCAGGTACGCGATCAGTTCGGCGAGCAGCGGGGTGGCCGCGACCACGACCGGCTCGGTCCAGCTCGCGACCGCCGCGCCCGGCCGTATGTACAGGGACCGCATGGTGGCGCGCCCGGCGGCGCCGGTCTCGTGCGGCAGGCCGGCCGGGATCCACAGCGCGCGGCTCGGCGGGAGCACCCAGGTTGACTGCTCCGTCAGCACGGTCAGCACGCCGCTGAAGGCCCAGGCGAGCTGGTGATACTCATGCGTGTGCCAGTCGAACACGGTACCGGACGGCATCGGGAACGTGGCGACCACGACGGCGCCTTCCGAGTTCTGTCCGGCTAGCGACACAAGATGGCAGCTTACGCGCTATCGGCGCCGGCGACCGCACTCGTAGCGTCCCTGACATGAACGAGAATCACGCGAAGCTCATGTCGAGCCCGGAATGGGCCGCGCACATACACGACGAGGTGCTGCCCGTCGCCACGGCCGGCGTCGATCTCGGCGACGACCTGCTCGAACTCGGCCCCGGCCCCGGCGCGGCGACCGCGTGGCTGCGGGAACGAGTTGCCCGCCTGGTCGCCGTCGAGCACGAGGCCGACGCCGCCGCGGCGCTGGCCTCACGGTTCGCTGGCGGGAACGTCGAGGTGATCCACGGTGACGCCAGCGCCCTGCCCTATCCGGACGAGTCCTTCGACACGGTCGCCACCTGCACGATGCTGCACCATGTACCGACCCGCGCCGAGCAGGACCGGGTGCTGGCCGAGGCGTTCCGCGTGCTGCGCCCGGGCGGCGCGTTCCTCGGCTCGGACAGCCTGCCCAGCGACAAGCTGCACCAGTTCCACGAAGGCGACGTGTACAACCCGGTCGAGCCGGCCGCGTTCCTCACCCGGTTGCAGACCATCGGCTTCACCAGCATTACCGTGCACGTGAGCCACAACCTGATCTTCACGGTGCGCAAATGAGGACCGCGATCACCGGACTGGTGAGCCTGGCGGCCGCGGCGGAGCAGACACTGCTGCTCGAGGACGGCTCAACGGGCGGAACGTCGGACGACTGGGCCGCCGTTCCCCTCGTGGCACATTGCGTCGACTTTAAAGACCAGCAGTCTGAACGGCTTTCGTGTCTCCTGACCGGGACCGTTCCTCCCCAATTCGGCGAAGTGGACCATCGCTCTGACTCGCTGTATTCCTCGTTGAGCGCTAAGCCGGCGGGCGAGGTGCTCGCGGCGTCCCGGCGGGTAACCACCGCGCTGGTCGACGCGCTCTGGGCGGTCGCGGACGATGACCTGACCGACCCGTCCCGCCATGGCTGGCTGAACGGGCGGATGCTGTGGCTGCAGATCGTCGTGCGCGGCTTCTGGCACCCCATGGGCCACCTCGGTGACTACTACCTGAACCACGGCCAGGCCGAACGGGCCGTGGCGATGCAGTCACACGCCCTTGCCACGGCCCGGTACCTCGCCATACCCGCCCCCGCGGAGGGCATGGCCGCCTACAACCTCGCCTGCGCGCTGGCCCGTTCCGGGCTCGTTGAGCCGGCGCGTTCGGCGCTGTCCGATGCGATCTCGCTGAACGCGGACCTAGCCGTCAACGCCGGCCGCGATCCGGACCTTGCGGCGGTACGCGGTCAGTAGCGCGTCGCGGTCTGGTTCGCGGTCTGGTTCACGGTCAGGTTCACGGTCTGGTTCACGGTCAGGTTCACGGTCTGGTTCACGGTCTGGTTCACGGTCTGGTTCACGGGGCCCCGCCCGCAGACCGCGATCCGGGGGTCATGCGAGGCGAGCGCCTCACCAGTACCGCTGGTAACACTACAGTTGTCTTCTTACCCGTTCGGAGGGGTTGCCGGGCCGATATGCACCAGTTTGCCCCCGCCGTCCGGGTAACAAGACAGGTGTTGTGTTAAGGGCGACGGTGTGCGAACGGGGACGGTGCGGCGTCCGGGCCGGCCAGGATGGGGATATGAGCACGCTTACCGCGAGCTGCGGGACGGATCCGGGCATCGCCTGCCGTCTCGCCTGGGATCTCACGCACAGCGCGGGCACGACCGCGGCCGTCAACGTCTACCTGGCCGGGCCTATCGGCCGGACGCTGCGGATCGCGTTCGTGATCGTGCTCGCGCTTGTCGCCCGCATGCTCACGTACCGGCTGATCCACCGGCTGACCGAGCACGCGGCGGCGTCGCGGCTGGCGACAGGCACCAGCGAACGGCGGGAGCAGCGGGCCAGAGCGCTCGGCCAGATCCTGCTCAGCGGCGTCTCGGTGGTGATCTTCTTCATCGCCGCGCTGACCGTGCTCAGCGATCTGGGCATCAACCTCGCGCCGCTGCTGGCCAGCGCGGGCGTGCTCGGCGTGGCCCTCGGCTTCGGCGCGCAGAATCTGGTGAAGGACTACCTGGCCGGCATCTTCATGCTGGTCGAGGACCACTACGGTGTCGGCGACATGGTCAGCCTCGGCAAGGCGACCGGCACGGTGGAGGCGATGACGCTGCTGACCACCAGGATCCGCGACCTGAACGGCGTGGTCTGGCACGTCCGCAACGGCACGATCAGCCGCGTGGGCAACGAGTCGCAGGGCTGGTCGCGCGCGGTCATCGACTATCCGGTCCCATACGACTCCGACCTGACCAGGATCAAGGGGCTGATGGAGCAGGCCGCGGCCAGCCTCTGGGCGGACCCCGTCTGGCGCGAGCTGATGCTGGAGGAACCCGAGATCTGGGGCGCCCAGGAGCTATCCGGTACCGAGGTGATCATGCGCATCGTCGCCAAGACCGCCGCGCTCCGGCAGTGGGAGGTGGCCCGCGAACTGCGCATCCGTGTCAAGGCCGCCCTGGACGCCGCCCACCTCGCGCTGCCCGCGCCGGAAACCGTGGACGTCACCGTGCCGGAGCCGCCAGTCGAGCCGCCCTCATAAGCTGTGAGCATGAGTGAGCCGGTCAGCTTTTACGACGCGGTGGGCGGCGAGGAGACCTTCCGGCGCCTGGTCCACCGGTTCTACCAAGGGGCCGCCGACGACCCAGTGCTGCGGCCGGTCTACCCCGCGAAGAACCTCGGGCCCGCCGAGGAGCACCTCCGGCTGTTCCTGATGCAGTACTGGGGCGGCCCCCGCACCTATGACGAACTGCGCGGGCACCCCCGGCTCCGGATGCGGCACGTGCCGTTCCGGATCGGCGAGGCCGAGCGCGACGCCTGGCTCCGGCACATGCGCGAGTCGATGGACGAGCTGAAGCTCGACGAAGCCCTCGACGCCCAGCTCTGGGACTACCTCGTCATGGCCGCGCACAGCCTCGTCAACGACTTTCCCGACCGCCCCGACCTCGGCCTCACCCCGCGCTGACGGCGCGTCCCCGTTCAGCCTGCGTGGCGGACGCCGGTCGCGTCGTAGAAGTGGTGGATGGGGTCGTGGATGAAGTACCGGGCGAACGACTCGACGGTGAAGTGGGCGCCGTCGCTGCGGGTTCCGGTCCGGTGCCACTGACCGCCGCTCACGGTCGAGAACCTCGCGGCCAGGATCCGGGCCTGCTCGGCCAGCCGCTCGCTGACGAGGGCCGGGTCCTGGGCGCCGTAGCACTCGATCACCGCGGTCGTGTCCTGGTCCCAGTTCTCGAAGGCCGGGTCATCCTTGGTCAGCATGAGCTCGAGCCGCCGGTCATAGATCCGGAGCACGTCCCGGACGTGGCAGGCGTACTCGAGCGGTGACCACTTGTCCGGCTCCGGGCGGGTCCGCACATCGCCGGCCCCGGCCAGCAACTCCTGCCAGGAAGCGGCATTTGCCAGGATCATCCCGGCGACCTCGTCACGCGCGAACGACTTGGTATCGAAGCCGCATTCGGGGCATGGGCGCCGCAGCACCCAGGTCCAGTCCTTGGTGTCCGGAACAATAGTCATACCAGCATGTTAAGGGCTGTAGGCGCGGACGTCGGCGACGCTCCACCAGCTGCCGCTGGACGCGGTGAGCGTGACCCGTACGTACCGGACCGGGGCACCGCTCAGGCCGACGGTGGTGAACTGTCCGGTTCCCTGGCCGGCCACGGCGCCGGATTTGCCTGGGCCACCGGCCACGCGCCGGATTCGCCTGGGCCTCCGGCCACGGCCGCGGTGGTCCAGTTCACACCGTCGGTGCTCGTAGTGACCGTGTAGCCGCGCGGGTAGTCGCCGGTGGACACGCCGGTGTCGAACACGACCTGCCTGTCGTTATGAAGATCAGCCTCTTGTCAGCTTGCGGTAGGTGACGCGGTGCGGGCGGGCGGCCTCAGCGCCCAGCCGCTCGATCTTGTTCTTTTCGTAGGCCTCGAAGTTGCCCTCGAACCAGAACCAGTTCGCGCCGCCTTCCCAGGCCAGGATGTGCGTCGCGACGCGGTCAAGGAACCAGCGGTCGTGGCTGGTGATGACCGCGCAGCCGGGGAACTCGAGCAGCGCGTTCTCCAGGCTGGTCAGGGTCTCCACGTCCAGGTCGTTGGTCGGCTCGTCGAGCAGCAGCAGGTTCCCGCCTTGCTTCAACGTCAACGCGAGGTTCATCCGGTTGCGCTCGCCGCCTGACATCACGCCGGCCGGCTTCTGCTGGTCCGCGCCTTTGAAGCCGAACGCAGCCACGTAGGCCCGGCTGGGAATCTCGAGATTGCCGACGCGGATGAACGTCTCGCCGTCGGAAATGACCTCCCAGACGTTCTTGTTCGCGTCCATCCGGGCGCGCGCCTGGTCGACGTACGAGATGACGATCGTGTCCCCGACCCGGATCGTGCCGCTGTCCGGCTTCTCCTCGCCGACGATCATCTTGAACAGCGTGGTCTTGCCCACGCCGTTCGGGCCGAGGACGCCGACGATGCCGTTGCGCGGCAGGCTGAAGCTCAGCTTCTCGAACAGCATCCGGTCGCCGAAGCCCTTGACCAGGTCCTCCACCTCGACCACCAGGTTGCCGAGCCGCGGGCCCGGCGGGATCTGGATCTCCTCGAAGTCGAGCTTGCGGTTCCTGTCCGCCTCGGCGGCCATCTCCTCGTAGCGCTGGAGCCTTGCCCTGGACTTGGTCTGGCGTGCTCTTGGCGACGACCGGACCCACTCCAGCTCGTCGGCGAGACGCTTCTGCTTCTTCGCGTCCTTCGCGCCCTCGACCTTGAGCCGGGCGGCCTTGGTCTCCAGGTAAGTGGAGTAGTTGCCCTCGTACGGGTACGCGTGGCCGCGGTCCAGCTCGAGGATCCACTGCGCGACGTTGTCCAGGAAGTACCGGTCGTGGGTGACCGCGACGACGGTGCCCGGGTACTTCTCCAGGTGCTGCTCCAGCCACAGCACGCTCTCCGCGTCCAGGTGGTTGGTGGGCTCGTCGAGCAGCAGCAGGTCGGGCTGGGACAACAGCAGCTTGCACAGCGCGACGCGCCGCTTCTCACCGCCGGACAGGCTCGTCACCGCCGATTCGGGCGGCGGGCAGCGCAGCGCGTCCATCGCCTGCTCGAGCTGGCTGTCCAGATCCCAGGCGTTCTTGTGGTCAAGCTGCTCTTGCAGCTTGCCCATCTCCTCGAGCAGCTCGTCGGAGTAGTCCGTCGCCATCTGCTCGGCGATCTCGTTGTACCGGTCGAGCAGCTTCTTGGTCTCCGCGACGCCTTCCTCGACGTTGCCGAGCACGGTCTTCTCGTCGTTGAGTTCCGGCTCCTGGTCCAGGATGCCGACGCCGAACCCGGGCATCAGCTTGGCCTCGCCGTTGGACGGCTGCTCCTTGCCGGCCATCATCCGCAGCAGCGTGGACTTGCCCATGCCATTCGGGCCGACCACGCCGATTTTCGCTCCCGGCAGAAAGGAGAGCGTGACGTTGTCGAGAATGACCTTGTCGCCGTGCGCCTTACGCACGCCGCGCAGCGTGTAGATGTACTCGGGCATGTCTCTAACCTTATGGCCTGGGATCGGCTGCCTCGTCGCCGCCGTAGAGGCAGACCTGATTGCGGCCCTTGTCCTTGGCCCGGTACAGTGCCAGGTCGGCGGCGGCCAGCAGTTCGAACAAGTCGCGGCCGTGCCGGCCGTAGACCGCCACCCCGATCGAGACCGTCACGCCGATCCGAGCGTCGCCGGCGCAGATGCTCAGTGAGCTGGCGCCACGGCGGAGGCGCTCGGCGATAGCCAGCGCCTCGGCGGCGTCCGCCCTTGGCAGCAGGACGGTGAACTCCTCGCCGCCGAACCGGCCGACGATGTCGGAGTCGCGGACCTGCTGCCGCAGCTCGGTGGCCAGGCCCTTGAGCACCTCGTCGCCGGCCAGGTGGCCGTGGGTGTCGTTCACCCGCTTGAAGTGATCCACGTCGATGAGCAGCATGGACACCAGTGCGTTCTGCGGCAGCCCGGTCCGCTGGGCGCGACTGATCTCGGCGTCGGCCTCGCGCTGCCATGCGGCGGCGTTCAGCAGGCCGGTCTTCGGGTCGGTGCGGGCCGCGGCCTGCAGTTGCTGGTGCATCAGGCTGCGCTGGAGCAAGATTACCGGCGGCAGCGCCACCAGCAGCAGCAGCGGGCTGAGCGCGCACGGGATCGCGACCAGGATGCCGACGCAGGTCTCGGTGAGGTCGAGGAGGAAGGTCTCCCTGTCCCACAAGACCTCGCCGAGCTTGGCCTCCGGCTCGGCCAGGTGCGCGGCGATCGCGACGATAACGGTGTTGACCAGGCTGAACAGCACCGCGCAGCCCACCGCGGTAAGCACTACCTCGGGCTTGGTCAGCCACCGTGGCGCACCGCTCAGGCTAACGCCGGTCAGGTAACCCGGCCAGGCCCGGTGGAAGGTGACCGAGGTGGCGGCCCCGGCCAGACCGAGGGCCGCCGAGCTGAACACCCGGCGGTAGACCGGCGTGGCGCGCTGACCCCTGGCGTAGAGCACGAGCCCCACGACGAACGGGGCGAGCAGCGCGTAGATCGGCGGCAGCAGCAGCGCGATCGGCAGCCACCACGCGGACAGCAGGTCACGGGACACACCGGACGGCTGGCCGAGCCGACGGATCGCCTCGACGCAGATGGCAGCGGCGACCAGCAACGCCGCGACGAGCGCCAGGTCCCCGGCTCGCCACGCGGTTTCGGCCAGCTCCCAGCCGATCAGCGCCAGGTCGACGGCGATGACGGCCAGTACGTACACAATCAGTGACACCGGCATGGCCAGCAGTGGCCATGCCCAAGGCCACCTCACCAGCCGCCGCAGGCCCCGCTGGCGCTGCCTGATCGCGTCCTGAACTGCCGACATGCCTGCCCCACTGGCCCCCGGCCGGGCTCGCTCGCCCGGCGTGCCATCACGTTAGGTAACATTATAGATGCGATGCGTACCAGCCGGCCGCCGAACCGGTAGGTTCGGCCCGGCACGGAGCGGTAACGCTAAGACGCGAGACGTATCCGCTCCGTGCTGGTACGATGACTTCGGCTGGTGCCCTACGGAAGAGAGGGAATTCGGTGCGAGGCGTTATCTGGTCCTAGGTCGCCATCCTCGGCGAGCGCCTTGTCGAGTTCCCGGTTGAGTTGCTCGACTGCTTCCTCCTCGTCCACGGCGTCAGACTCCAGATTGCTGAAGCCAGACGTGCCATCGGGTGCGCCGAATGGCGGGATTCCACTGCCTGCCAGCATCTCCGCATCGCCGTCACCGTCGCCGCCCTCCCCGTCGCTGACGTCGCCGACGCCGCCGAGGTCGTTGCGCGGGACCGTGTCGTCCTCTTCAGCGGTGCGCTGCCGCTCCGGCGGCCGGAGGTAGTTGGCGATGCCACGGCTCAGGTCGTGCCCGATCGTGTCGGCGGTGATCTCTACCTCGGTCCTGATCCGGCCCTGCTTGTCCTCGTAGGTGTGCGTCCGGAACCGTCCCTTGACCATGACCGGATCGCCCTTGCGCAGGCTGGCACGGACGTGGTTCGCCAGCCGACGCCAGCAGGTCACGGTGTAGTAGCTGGTATCGCCGTCGGTCCACTCGCCGCGGGTCTTGTCGAAATACCTGTTCGTCGCGCCGACCCGGACGTCCGCCACCGGCTTGTCGTCCTTGGTCGTGCGCAGGCTCGGCTCCCGTGCGACGAAGCCGATGAGGGTCACGTACCCGCCCTGACTCATGTTGCTCGCTCCTTCTTGGCTTCCCGGGACCCCACGTCGCCGGGATGCCTCCAACGGTGCGCGAAAGCCAGGAGCTCCGCACGGACGGCCGCGGAGCTGTGGATAACAGGTAAAGGACCCTCCGCCTGTGGACACTCCATTTGCCAAGGGCAATGAGTTGCGCGATACTTCGCGCCCGAGACCGGCTCAACGGCCGCTGAGCCGCTTGACCTCGTCGTCGGTCAGCGAGAAGCCGAACAGGTCGAAGTTCGACGCGATCCGCTCCGGCCGCTTGGACCGCGGGATCACGACGATGCCCAGTTCTATGTGCCAGCGCAGCACCACCTGCGCCGGCGTCACGCCGTGCGCCCCGGCGATCTCGGTGAGCGTGCGATCCTTGAGGTTGGTGTTCTTGAGCGGGCTGTAGCCCTCCACCACCACACCGCGCTCACGGAAGGCAGCGAGCAATGCCGGGTCATGCTCGGACGGCGACCACGGCACCTGGTTGACCGCTGGGGTCTCGCCGGTGCCCGAGGTCAGCTCGTCGACCTGGGACGGGTTGAAGTTCGAAACCCCGATCGTGCGAGCCTTGCCCTCTGAGCGCAGCGTACGCATCTCCTGCCAGGTCTTGAGCGAGGATGCCGAGCGCCGGCCCGGCCAGTGAATCAGCCACAGATCCACGTAATCGGTACCGAGGCCGGCCAGCGACTCGGTGATTGTCTCCCGCTCCTTGCCGAACCGGCCCGGCGCCAGCTTCGTGGTGATGAAGACCTCGCGACGGTCCAGGCCGCTGTCCCGCAAGGCCCGGCCGACCTCGGCCTCGTTGCCGTACATCGTCGCGGTGTCGATATGCCGGTAGCCCACGTCCAGCGCGCCGCGGACCCCGTCGTACGCCTGCTTTCCTCTCAGCTGCCAGGTGCCGAACCCCACCATCGGCATCTCGACCCCGTCGCCCACCTGCACCGCCGGCATATCGCTCATGCCATCAATCTATCCACAGACAGGTATGGCACACTGAACCGGTGCCAGGGGGTCAGACGATGCAAGAGCCAGAGGGTATGGAACCAGACAGCACAGAGGCCACGACCGATCCAGAAGCCACGACCGAGACCGAGGCGCAGACCGGGACGGAGGGCGAGGCAGCCGGTGCCGCCGAGGCCGACGGCACGTCGCCGGGCGGGGACAAGCCCCGCAAGAAGGGCAAGAAGCTCTACCGCGAGCTGGCGATCATCGTCGCCGCGGCGGTCGTGCTCACCCTGCTGGTCAAGGCGTTCGTCGTGCAGGTGTACCGGATCCCTTCGGCATCGATGGAGAACACGCTGCTGCCCGGCGACCGGGTGCTGGTGAACAAGCTCGTCTACCACTTCCGCGGCATCGACCGCGGCGACATCATCGTGTTCAGCGGGGCCGGCTCCTGGGGCAACCTGGACGGCAGCGCGGTACCGCCGCCGCCCAGCAACCCGGTGGTCCGGTTCTTCGACGCCGTGCTCGCCGACGTGGGAATTCACAACGACACGACGTACTACATCAAGCGGGTAATCGGCCTGCCCGGCGACCACGTGGCCTGCTGTACCAACGGCCTGATGACGGTCAACGGCGTTCCTTTGCACGAGTCGGGCTACATCTTTCCGGGGGCGCCCGCGTCGGCTTACCCGTTCAATGTCACGGTGCCGCGCGGCCGGCTGTGGGTGATGGGCGACAACCGGAACTTCTCCGACGATTCGGTGCTGCATGACAAGGACGGTTTCCCGGCCCTGGGCACGGTGCCGATAAGCGCGGTGAGCGGCCGCGCCTTCCTGATCATCTGGCCGCTCTCGCGGATCGGTGACCTGCCCATCCCCGGCACGTTCAAGCAGGCCGCCCTCAACACGGCCCCCGCCGCCGCCGCGGTCATGCTTGTCACCCCGATCCTGCTGTGGCGCCGCCGCCTACATGAGCGCGCGGATCGCGGCGCCTAGCTCCTCAGGGAGGTCCCCCACCAGCAGGTGGGCGCCGTCACGGACGACGTCACGGCCGCTGATGACCACGTCACGCACGTCGGACGCCGTGGCGGCGAAGACCGCCATCTCGGCGGGGTGGTCGCGGACGCCCGCGGTGCGGATCGACTCCAGTCCGATGGTGACCAGGTCGGCCCACCCGCCGGGGGCGATGTCGCCGGCGTCGGGCCAGCCCAGGCTGGCGTGCCCGGTGCGCGTGGCCGCGCTCAGCAGCTCGTCCGCGCCGAAAACCCCGCGCGACTGACGCGCCAGCCGCTCGCCGTACTCGACCCCGCGCGCCTCCTCGAGCATGTCGGTCACCGCGTTGCTGTCACTGCCGAGCGTCAGTTCGCATCCCGCCGACGACAGCTCAAGGGCCGGCGCGAGCCCGTCCCCCAGATCACGCTCCGTCGTCGGGCAGATGCACGCGTACCCGCGCGACCCGCCGAGCAGCAAGACGTCCGACGACGACAGATGCGTCGCGTGCACCACCGAAGTCCGCGGCCCCAGCGCCTCCTCGTCGTACAGCAGCCGGGTGGGCGACACCCCGTACACCGCGACGCACGCCTCGTTCTCCGCGAGCTGCTCGGACAGGTGGACGTGCAGCGGCGCGCCGTGGTGATGCGCCCACGCCACCACCGGTCCCAGCTGCTCCGGCGGCACCGCCCGCACCGAGTGGATCGCCGCGCCGATCCGCGCCGACGGCGACCGCATCCCGTGCGGATCCAGCGGGAACGATGACAGCCGCGCCGCCCATCCCTCGCCGTCCTCGTCGCCGAACCGCAGCTGCCGCTCCCCCAGCGGCACCACGCCGTCCCGGTCAAGCCCGCCAGTCAGGTAACACGTGTCGAGCAGCGTGATCCGCAGCCCGGCCTCGGCGGCCGCCGCGATCAGGGCGTCGCCCATCGCGTTCGGCGACTCGTAGGGCGTGCCCCCCGGCTGATGGTGCAGGTAGTGGAACTCCCCCACGCAGCTGATCCCGGCCAGCGTCATCTCGGCGTACGCCGCCCGTGCCAGCCGGAAGTAACTGTCAGGATCCAGCCGCTCCGCGACCGAGTACATGATCTCGCGCCACGTCCAGAACGTCCCCTTGTCGGCCTGGGTGACGCCGCGCAGCGCCCGGTGAAACGCGTGCGAGTGCGCGTTCGCGAACCCCGGCAGGGTCAGCCCGCGCAGCCGTCTCGCATCGCCGGGCGCTACCGCGCCAGTGGTCACACTGGTAAACCGTTCCCCGGACGCCTCGATAAGCACGTCCTGGCAAACGCCACGCCCGGGCAGCCAGGCCTGTTCGGCATACCACCGCCTTACCGGCATGTCAGGTCCTCCAGCACCGCGGCGAGCGCCCGCACCCCGGCCTCGCAGTCTTCGGGCTCGGCGTACTCGGCCGGCGAGTGGGACACCCCGGTCGGGTTCCGCACGAACAGCATCGCGGCCGGCACTCGCGCGGCGAGCACTCCCGCGTCGTGCCCCGCCCCGGTCGGCAGCACCCGCACCCCGCCGAGGACGGCAGAGATCCGCTCCCGCAACTCCGGGTCGAATACCGTCACCGAGGTGGTGGACTCCTGGCGTACGCTCAGGCCGACCCCGTGTTCCGCGCTAAAAACTTCGGCCTCGGAACGTACGGTGGTGACACACTCGGACAGCGTCGCCTCGTCCGCGGCCCTGGCGTCCAGCCAGGCATGCACGGCCGCGGAAACGCCGTTCACCGCGCCCGGCTCGGCGGCCACCTTCCCGAACGTAGCCAGCGCGCCCATATCCTCCGCGATGCGGCGGGCCGCGAGCACGGTGCTCGCGAACGGAAGCATCGGATCCTTCCGGTCCGCAAACCGGGCGGTACCGGCATGATCTGGTACGCCCGTGAAGTCGAACCGCCACCGGCCATGCGGCCAGATACCCTCCGCTACCGCTACGGCCCCCGAATTGACACGCTCTAGTGGGCTCAATTGCGCAATTGACACGCTGTGAGGTGGCGGGGATGGCTGGGGGGACGCGGGCGGCGCGGGTGGCGGGGGCGGCGGGGGTGGCGGGGATGGCTGGGGGGACGCGGATGGCGGGGGCGGCGCGGGCGGCGGCGGGGGCGGCGCGGGCGGCGGCGGGGGCGGCGCGGGCGCGGGTAGGGCGGCCGGGGCG
>Ga0207664_10000531_pt1 | contig 27110 bp, 21 predicted proteins | sample LARL83metaG_FD_184349 | JGI IMG/M metagenome (GOLD analysis project Ga0207664, IMG submission 184349) | Corn, switchgrass and miscanthus rhizosphere microbial communities from Kellogg Biological Station, Michigan, USA - LAR L8-3 metaG... | ecosystem: Host-associated > Plants > Roots >... | reverse complement strand
ACCAGTTCCCGCGGCGGCTGGGTGCTGGCCGCGTTGTTGGTCGCTATCCGGCCGTGCTCGGGGAACGTGAAGTGCCTGCGGACGGCCCGGACGTCGATACCACCCGGGGCCTTTGCGATCGCTCCCAGCCGCGCGGGGGGCGCCTGCCTGGCCCGGGCCACGGCGATCATGACTGCTCCTTGCGCTTCCAGGCGCCGATCAGCAGCGGCCATCCCATCGGGCAGTCGGCGAAGCGGGCGGCGTCGCGGTCGAGCAGGGCCAGCAACTCGGTGGCGCCGGCCGACGTGGTGATGCCGTAAGCCAGGGCTACCGGCAGCACGCTGCGGAAGGTGCGCTCCAGAAGCACCCGGCCGGTAGCGAGCGGCTCGAGACGGCCTGCGACGTCGCTGCCGTCCGGAGCCCCGACGCCTGCCTGCGCGAACAACTGCGGCAGCCGGGCACCGGTATGCACATCGGCACCCACCGCATCGAACACGCTGGTTATGATCCGCCCCACTTCGCCGACGCTGTGCAGCGCCGGGAGCACGGTGATGCCGCGGAGGTCGTAGTCCTGCACGAGGAGATGGCCGCCCGGGGCGACGGCGTCCCACAGTCGCGCCAGCACGGCGGCGCGCTGCGGCAGGTGGAACAGCAGCAGCCGCGCGTAGACGAGGTCGAATGGCTCGCCGGGGATCGGCTCGCCGCCGGTGAGGTCCTGCGCGTGGAAGGAGCACTGGTGGTGGCCCGCGTCGTGCAGTGTCGCCAGCGCCATGGCGCCGAGCGAGGCGTCGGTGTCAAGGCCAAGAACCCGGCCCGAGGGCCCGGCCCGCTCGGCCATGAGGCGCATGGTCTCGCCGGGCCCGCAGCCGGCGTCCAGGCAGCTCGCGCTGGGCACGAGCCCGACCCGGTCAAGCAGCCTCCCGGTCGCGTCCTCCCACACGCGTGCCTGCGCGCGCAGCCGGTCGTATTCCTCCGGTGAGTGCCCCAGTGCGTAGCGCGCCTGCGGCCGCTCGGTCTCTATGGTGCTCATCGCTCATGCCCCCTGTTGGATGGCAGTACGGCCCCTGCCGGACTGCTGTACGGCCTCCTGTTGGATTGCAGTACGGCCAGCATCGGCCAGAGGGTTCAACCTGTCGTTGGGTCAGCGCGCAGGGACCTTCACAACGCGTGCAGACTTGCGGTACTCCGCCGGGGGCAGGCCGTGCACGGCCCGGAAGGCCCGGCTGAAGTCCCCTGGGCTGGAAAAGCCCCACCTGGCCGCGATGGCCGCCACCGGGCGGGGAGCAAGCGCCGGATCGGAAAGATCACGGCGGCAGCACTCCAGCCGCCGCTGCCGGATCCAGCCCGCCACGGTCAGGCCCTCGTCGTGGAAAAGCTGATGCAGGGAGCGCAGCGAGATGTGATGCGCCGCGGCGATCATGGCCGGGGACAGCGCGGGATCACCCAGGTGCTGCTGTATGAAGGCCTGAATCGTGGTGAGCAGAGCGTGCCGGCGGGCCTCCGGTGTGCCCCAGTCACGGACGTCCAGTTCGTGCGCCAGCCGCGTTGCCAGCACCTCGAGCGCGGCGGTCGACAGCCGCGCCGCTTCGGCCGGGCTGTAGTGATCGATGTTGCGGGCCAGATGGAGGAGGAACTGCGAGGTCACATCCCCCAGGCCGGCGCCGGCCTGGAAACGGACCGCGCAGAGCTGACTGAGCCGGTTCCGGGACAGCGGGAGCAGGGACGGCGGGAACATGAAGGTCATCATCTGCGTCGGCCAGTCTCCGCTGGCCCCGCACACCACCTCGTAGGGGCGCCGGGTGTCGTAGATGGCGAACTCACCCACCGACACGGGGGCCTCGCGGCCGTCCTGCGCAACCACGCACGAGTTGCCGCCGCGCACCAGCACCATCTTCAGCATGTCCGGATCTTCTTGCGAGATCAGCTCCGGGGTGCGGTGCACGCTGATGGGCATGACGTCCATCACGACCACCTGCATCGCGCCCATGCCACTGGCGCGGAACTCTTCCACGTAGCCGGTTTTCACGCAGCCGGCGCGGTCGCCAATGGCACGGCAGTCCATCGGCACCCACGTCGCAGCCGTCATCTCCCGGACAAAGTCGAGCCGGTCGGCCGCGGACACATGGTCAGTCCGAATTAATGTGCTCATCGCTCTCACACCCAAGCGACGGGCGACCCTCGCGCCCTACGCACCCCCCGAAGTAAATCTCAGCCTACCGAAGTGCAAAGCAGCAGTAAAGCGTTTCTAGAGCAATACTCTAGACTGATACTCGCCTCACCGGCTCCTCGTGTCACCGGAAGATCACGGAGCAGTCCTGCACATGCCCACGACAGACCCGGCCGCACGAGCCACTGCGCCAGCGTTGCGGCGCCGCGGCCCGGCCAGCACCGAGGACGGGCGGCGCAGCCGCGACCGCGTCCTCAAGGCGGCCCTGGACCTGATCATCGAAGTCGGCATCGACCAGGTCCGGCTCGCCGAGATAGCCCGCCGGGCCGGGATGAGCTCCGGTCAGCTGATGTACTACTTCACCTCCAAGGAGCACATTCTGCTGGAGACCCTGGCCTGGCAGGAACAGCAGGACACCACGCGGCGTGCGGCCGCCCTGGCCAAGGTGACCGGTGTCTGGAAGCAGCTCGAACGGTTCATCGAGCTCTACCTGCCGGGCACCCACCCCGACCCGAGCTGGATCCTCTGGATGGAAGCATGGGCCCGGGCGCCGCACAACAGGCAGGTGAGCCGGTTCCTGGAAGAACTGCTGAACCCATGGCGCGAAGACCTCGCCGCGCTCGTTGCCCGCGGTGTCGCCGAGGGGACGTTCGCTGCCCCGGGCGGTGACTTCGACCGCCGCTTCATCGCCGTGCTCGACGGACTTGCGCTCCAGCGTCTGCAGCACATGCAAGGGACGTCCCGTAAGCACCTCACCGAGCTGGCGATGTACGCGGCCCGCATCGAACTGGCCCCCGGTCCGCAGAGTTCGCCTCCCGCCGACGCGCAAGCCTGAGCCTGGCCCGCGTGACCGCCTGGCTAGCGACCCGGGTCGATGCTCGCCATGCGGTTGACCGCGTCCCGCAGGCCAGCGGCCATGCCGGGGTGCGTGTTGAGCGCCGCCTCCACCGCCTGGGATGTCCCCTGATAGTCGGTGTAGCTGGTGACCAGGTACGTCGCCCGGTCGGTGGTGACCAGGGTGACGCCCGCCCCGTCGGCCGCGCAGCTCGCGATCGCATTCGTCAGGGCCCGCTCGCCGCCGCCCTGGCTCAGCGTCGCGTTCGTCACCACGGCCAGCCTGATCCGGCCGGGGTCGGCCTGGCTGATCTCCGCCCGCAGCCGGTCCGCCTGGGCCGAGGTCAGCAGCGTGGACCCCGGATCGACGTAAACGGTGTTGGCGGCGAGGGCGTTGGCGATGGCCAGCGCCGTCGGCGAGGTGCCCACCGGGCACTTGGCCGGCCCGCTCAGCGTGGTCTTGGGGTTGCTGTTGTTGTGCTTGGCCGCCTTGGCGGGGACGGCGCTGCTCTGCTGGGACGATGTGGAGTTGAGCGCCGAAAGGAGCGGGAAGAGCGCCGCCACCACGGCGGCCACGACGATCCCGCCGATCACCCAGGGTATGCGGGATCGCCGGGAGGGGGCCGGAGCGGCGGCCGGCAGCGGGGCGGGCAGGTCGCGGGTCAGCGCCGCGAGCTGATCCAGGGTCCGCGCGGAGATGGCGGATCCGACTCGGGACTCGAACTCGTCCTGGGTCAGCCGCTGGTCCTCGAAGGCCTGCTTGAGCACGGCCTGGCACCGTTCCCGCTCCGCCTCGGACGCGAGCATCTGACCGTGCGGAACCGGCTGATCCCCGCCACCTGCCCCGTACGCCATCCCCGCCCTCCCTCATGCACGTAAGCGGACCTTATCGCCCACCTTCAACCGCATCCAGCACACCCCGCACCGGAGCCTGCCCCGGCGAGACTTCGGCTCCAGTAGTGAAGGCCCCGAGTCCAGTCGCGGACTTCGGGGCCATTCTTATGAAATGTAAGATTAAATTGTGGGGCCGGTGGGACTCGAACCCACACTGTCAACGACCTAAACGTTGCGCCTCATGCCAATTGGGCTACGGCCCCTTTTTGTTCTTGAATCTACCTGCGAATGTCGGTGTTTGCGAGTGGCAGTTCGGGCAGAGAAAGCGAAGGTTCTCCTTCCTGTTGTCGAGCCAGTCGCCGTTGATATGGTCCACATGTAATACTATCGGCTTGCCGTTCCACTCGGCCCGGATGCCACATGTCTCGCAGGCATACGGTACACCGCTCTCGCGCAGGGCGCGGCGCAGCAGGTGCGGCTTCGGCCGTCGTGAGCCTGGGGCCCGGGCAACCAAAGCCTGCTCCGGGGTGAGCCGCCATGCACTCGGCTTTCCCTTGTTCGGGGCTACCCTCTTGAAGTGCGATGTATCGATGCCGAGCCGCTTGAGCTTCCGGCTGATGTGGGCGTGACTGCCGCCTGCCAAGGGAATCTCTAAGTAGCGCAGTACATCGGCGACACTGAGAGAATTCGCCACCGCCTCGGCAAGCAGTTCGCGGGTGTACTTCTCTTTGTATTTGTACGGCATGGGACGAGCGTATCGCGGGGGTCGGACAATTTGCCTTTTCTGGCCGGGCCGGGGAAGAGAATGGCATCTACAGGCCGAGGTCCTGGCGGAGGCGGGCCACGTGGCCGGTGGCCTTGACGTTGTAGTAGGGCCGGGAGATCTTTCCGTCCTTGTCGACCACGAAGGTGGACCTGATGACCCCCACCGTGGTCTTCCCGTACAGCTTCTTCTCCCCCCAGGCGCCGTAGGCCTCGTGCACCTTGTGGTCCGGGTCGGACAGCAGCGGGAAGTTCAGCCCGTCGCGGTCACGGAACTTGGCGAGCTTGGCGGGAGTGTCCGGGGAGATGCCGAGCACCGTCACCCCGGCCGCGGCCAGCGAGGCGATGCTGTCCCTGAAGTCGCACGCTTCCTTGGTGCAGCCCGGCGTCATCGCCGCCGGGTAGAAGTACACGATCACCTGCTGGCCGCGCAGCGCCGACAGGGTCACCTGCTTGCCGTCGGCATCGGTCAGCGTGAAATCCGGCGCCTCGTCGCCCGCCTCAAGCTTGCTCACCCCTGCTCCCTCCTCCCGGGGACAGCCATGTCCCCGGCGACTACCGTACCGGCCGCAGGCGTCAGCCGCCGAGCAGCGCGGCGATGATCGGCGCCAGGGCGCGCAGCGCGCGGCCCCGGTGGCTGATCGCGTCCTTGGCCTCCGGGCTCATCTCCGCGGTGGTCATCTCGTATCCGGCGGGCACGAAGATCGGGTCGTAGCCGAACCCGTTCGAGCCGCGCGGCGCATCGTTGATGCAGCCGCTGAGCGTTCCCTCGGTGACGTGTTCCCTGCCCGACGGCAGCACCAGCGCCGCCACGCAGGCGAAGTGCCCCGCCCGGCGCTCCGCGGGCACGTCGGCAAGCTGGCCGAGCACGAGCCGCAGGTTCGCCTCGTCGTCGCCGTGCCGCCCGGCCCATCGGGCGGACAGCACCCCGGGCATCCCGTTCAGCGCGTCGATACACAGCCCGGAGTCCTCGGCGACCGCCGGGCGGCCCGTGTGCGCCACGACCGCCCGCGCCTTCAGCAGCGCGTTCTCGGTGAACGTGGCGCCGGTCTCGGCCACCTCGGGCATGTCCGGGTACTCGCTGAGGTCGGTGACGCTCACATCGACGCCGCTCGCCTCCAGGATGCGCCGCAGCTCGGCGAGCTTCTTGGCGTTGCGGGTGGCGAGTATCAGGCCGGCGTCGCTCATGAGCCCAGCGCGGCGCGCTGCAGCCGGCTCAGCTCGGCGCACCCGGCCACGCCGAGGTTCAGCAGCTCATCAAGAAGTTCGCGGCCAAACGGCTCCCGCTCCGCAGTCCCCTGCACCTCGACGAAGCTGCCATCCCCGGTGCACACCACGTTCATGTCCGTCTGCGCCGCGACGTCCTCCTCGTAGCACAGGTCCAGCCGGGGTTCACCGTCCACGATGCCCACGCTGACCGCGGCCACCGAGGCGACCAGCGGATTGCCCTTGCACCGGCGGCGGCCCTGCAGCCAGCCAACGGCGTCGGCCAGCGCGAGGTAGCCCCCGGTGATGGCCGCCGTGCGGGTGCCACCGTCGGCCTGGAGCACGTCGCAGTCGATGATGATGGTGTTCTCGCCGAGCGCCTTCGCGTCCACGCAGGCCCGCAACGACCTGCCGACCAGGCGGGAGATCTCCTGGGTGCGGCCGCCGAGCCGGCCCTTGACCGACTCCCGGTCGCCGCGGGTGTTGGTGGCCCGGGGCAGCATGGCGTACTCCGCGGTCACCCAGCCCAGCCCGCTGCCGCGCCGCCACCTGGGTACTTCCTCGGTGGCACTGGCGGCACACAGCACGCGGGTGGCGCCGAACTCGATGAGCGCCGAGCCCTCGGCGTGCTCCAGCCAGCCACGCGTGATCTTTATCTCGCGCAGCTGATCAGCGCTGCGCCCATCGGGTCGGGACATGGCCGACAGCCTAGCGCCGGTGGCACGGTGCTCCGTGCCGGGTCAGTGTCCCGCTCCCCCGGGCTAGCAGGGCCCCGGCCCGGTGACGAAGGAACCGGGCCGTAGGCCACCGGGGGGTTCCGGGGGGGCGCTCCCCCGGGCTAGCACGGCCCCGGCCCGGTGACGAAGGAACCGGGCCGTAGGCCACCGGGGGGTTCCGGGGGGGCGCTCCCCCGGGCTAGCACGGCCCCGGCCCGGTGACGAAGGAACCGGGCCGTAGGCCACCGGGGGGTTCCGGGGGGTCGCTCCCCCGGGCTAACACGGCACGCGGTCGGGGGCGCCGGACTCGATCCACTGGTAGACCCGCCGCACACCCTCGGCGAGCGGCATGGCCGCACGCCAGCCAAGCTCGCTGGCCGCGCGTTCGGTGGCGACGGCGCTGCGCTGCAGCTCGCCCGGGCGGGGCCCGGCGAACGCCGGCCGGACGCCCCGGCCGGCCACCACGCCGATGATGGCGACCAGGTCGAGCACGCTCACCTCGACGCCGGTGCCGATGTTCCAGGTACCCGGGCGGCCGCTGTCGCCGGCGGCGAGGAACGCGCGGACCGCGTCGCCCACGTACACGTAGTCGCGGGTCTGGGTGCCGTCGCCATAAATGGTCGGTTCCCGGCCCTCCAGCACGCTGGCGCAGAAGATGGTGATGACCCCGGCCTCCCCCGCCGGGTCCTGCCGCGGCCCGTACACGTTGGCCAGCCGCAGCACCGAGTGCCGGGTGCCGTGCAGCCGGTTGTACAGGCCGATGTAGCACTCCGCGCAGTACTTCGCGATCCCGTACGGCGATTCGGGCAGCGGAAGCACGTCCTCCAGGGACGGGATGGGCGCGTCGCGCCCGTACAGGGCGCCTCCGGTGGAGGCGAACAGCACACGGGCGCCCGCCTGCCTGGCTGCCTCCAGGAGATTGACCGTGCCCAGGATGTTGACGCCGGCGTCCGCCGCGGGCGCGTCCACGGAAGCGCGCACGTCGATCTGCGCGGCCAGATGGCAGATCAGTTCCGGGCCGAACGCGGCCACCTCGTCGTTGAGCGCCATGGCGTCGGTGATGCTCACCTTGTGCAGCGGAAGCTGTGGATCCAGCCTCCCGGGCCGGCCTGAGGACAGGTCATCGAGAACGAGAACGTCGTCTCCCCTGGCCAGCAGGGCGTCGGCGATATGGGAGCCGATGAAACCGGCGCCGCCGGTCACAAGTACGCGCATACCTGATGATCTTAAGGCGCGCGACGGCGTGAGCCGGGCGGTGACCCCGGGTCAGCGCCCGGGCACAGTCCGCCGCCGGTCGTCACGATCATGGAGTCCTCCTCGTCAGCCATCTGGCCACCGTGATGGTCCGGCCAGGAACCGAGGCCAGCCCGTTCGCGCGCAGGTCGAGAAGCGCCAGCATCGCCTTGGTCCGCGGGGCGAACGCAGGCGGATGGCAGGCCGGGCACTCGCCGGGGCGGTGGCCGAGCAGGGCGCTGCAGGCGTCCACCAGGCCCGCCTGGTAGGCGTGCCTGGTGAGCCGGACCCCGGTGGCGCCGGCGCCCAGCCGGGCGTTGCGCGGCGCCCGGGCCAGCCCGGCGCACTCGAACAGCGGCAGGTCGGAGGCGGAGTCACCGACCGCCAGGGCGCAGCCCGGCGCGGACAGCCGGGCGGCCAGCGCGCGCAGCCCGCTTCCCTTGTCGACCCCGGCCCAGACGAAGTCGGTCTGGCCCTGACCGCGTACCACCCGCACCCCGGGCTGCGCGGCGGCCAGGCTCGCGATCAGTTCGGCGGGCAGCGGGCCGCCGCCCGCCGCTGTGGCCCGGACCGTGTAGCGGTATCGCGGGTCCAGCTCCACCCCGGGCCGGCCGGACAGTTCCTCGCGGATCGCCTCGACCAGTGCGCGCCCGTCCGGCGGCAGCAGGTCCACCGCCTCACCGTCACAGACGAGCGCGGACCCGTACTCGGCCACCCCGCCGGGCAGGCCGAACACGGCGCACCGCTCGCGCACCTCGGGCAGCGAGCGGCCCGTGGCCAGCACGGGCTGGTAGCCGTGCGCGATCAGCGCCCGCAGGGCCAGCACGCCGCTGGGCGAGGTGACGGGATAGCCGAGCGGCCCGCATTCGAGCACCCCGTCCAGGTCGATCGCGCACAGCGGGCCAGCGGCCGGGGCAAGGCCGCGCAGGTACAACCCGGCCAGGTAGTCGTGGATGGCGGCGGCCGACCGCTGGCCCTTCTGTTCCGGGCCGATGTCGCCGTCCCGGCGCAGCCGCCACACTTGCGTGAGCCGGTAGAGCAGCCACCGTTCGGCGTCCACGAGTTGCCCGCTGGTGCGCTGGTACATGCCACGCAACCGGGCCTCGAAACCGGGGCCGGGCGGGTCCGCGGCCGCGCCCGCGAGATCGTAGACGGGGTCGTAGCAGATCGGGCTGAGATGGCCGAAGCCGTGCTGGTAGAAGTCAACCTTGCGGAGACCCCCGGTCTCCGGATCGGCGAGCCAGTACCGGAAGCCTGTCCTGCCGTCGATCACCGCCGCGCATTCGTGGCTGAGCATCCGCCGCATGAGTGGCTCGAGCAACAGCGGGCGCACGGCCAGCGAGGCCGCCCCGTACTGCGCGGACAGCAGCCGGGCAGCGACCTCCCAGACGGCATCCCGGCCGCCCATCCGGCTGTTGGATACGGCGGTCGCGGGCAGCGCGGCCTGCCGGGCGGCGACGTAGTCCACGATGATCCCGGCGAGTTCGGCGTCGGGCACGGCGGGCGCGCCGGGCGGGAGCCAGTCCCGGTAGAGCACGCCGTCGGCGAAGCCGTAAACGTGCGGTACCTGTCCGGGCAGGGCACGGGCCAAGGCGATGCCCTGCCGGCCGAAGTAGCCCAGGCCCGCGCCCTCCGCCACGATCTGCTTACGGGTCACCTCCCCCGTGCGGGTGTCCAGCAACTGGACCGCGAACAGTTCCCGCGCGTGCGCACGCTGCCCGGCAGCGACGGGCGGCCCGAGCGGCTTGACCCCCCCGACCTCGATATCCGGGCCGGCCAGCGCGGCCAGTGCCTGCCGGACCGGCATGGCCGTCAGCCGGCGCCGGATGCTCCACTCGCTGTATGGCTGGAGCACGGCAGGCCAGCGGGTCAGCCGGGCGGGCAGTTCGCCATCGTCGGTGAACAGCGAGAGCAGGAAGACGATGCGCTCGTCCGGGACACCGGCGGCGGCTATCGCCTCGGCCGTGGTGACGAGCGAGGTACCGGAGGCCGGTGGATCGTCGGTGATCAGCACCATTCCGCCGGCCCGGGCGACGGCCTTGAGCACGGCCCGCTCCCTGCGGCCGAAGGGGCGGCCGGGCCGGTAGCTGAGCGTGTCCACGGCGCCGGTGCCTTCGGCCCGCAGGGCGGCCGCCTGCAGCGGCGCCAGGTAGCAGCCCGAGGTCCGCACCCCCACCACGCACAGGGGCACGTCCGGCTCGGGGTAGCGGCGACGGAACTCGGCCGCCAGCCATCTGGCGTCGTCCGGCTCCTGGTCGAAGCCGTGGAAGCAGGCGGGCAACCGGACGCTGTCACCGCCGAGGCTCGCGGCCACCCCGCCGAGGGAGGGGAGCGCACCGGCGAGGTCCCCGTGCTGTGCGTAGCCGAGGACATGATCGGCGAGCGCGTCGGTCAGCGGTGTCAGGGCAGCGAGGGCCCGGGCCAGGCGCTGGTGCGCCGGGCCGGCCAGGCACCGCAGCGTGGCCTCTCCCACGCCAGCGGCGCTCCCGGCAAGCCGGGTGAGCCGTTCCGGCCGCCCGCGCAGGTAGCTGGCCGTCCGGCTGAGCTGCATCGGGTCGCCGTGCAGCCGGTCCTCGATGAGCTGGGTCAGCCCGGCCGCCAGCAGGAACGCGTCCAGCCATTGCTCTTCGCCCAGCGCCTGCTCCAGCAGGCCGGTGAGCGTGCTCGCGTCGCTGAGCAGGTCCGGCACCAGCAGTGGGGCCGGGGAACCGGGCGAGGTCGTCGCCCAGTTGATGGTCCCGGTGTGCTCAGTCACGGGCCGCCGCCTTGAGGACGGGTGAGATGTTGCGCCGCGCCCACAGCACGCTGTCGGCGTACCGGTCGGACTTTTCCAGGTTGCCCGCCACGTGCCGGAGCCAGGCGAGCAGCAGCAGCACCCGCTTGCTGACCGGATCACCGTCGATGGCGGTCCCGATCAATCCGCTCTCCGTCATGGTCCAGGGCTGGCGGAGCCCCGCGGCCACCCGTGAGCCGAACGAGCGTGGATACCCGTGCCCTGGCGCGGGCACGGTCAGCATCCAGAACACCAGGTCGAGGGCCAGCAGATCCTGCTCTCGTGCCTGGCTCCAGTCGACGATCCCGGTCACCAGGCCGTCCGGGCCGGCGAGCACGTTCCCCGGATAGAAGTCGCCGTGCGTCCAGCCCAAGGTCACCTTCCGCCCCGCGAAGTACTCGTACAACTCCGCCGCCATGCGGTCCAGGCTGGCGGTGTTTTCCACGGCCCGGGCAATCTCCGCGACCGGCTCGTCCACCCAGCAGCGCAGCATTGTGCTGTCGGCCACCCGGACTGCCCGGTCCAGGTTATGCAGCGGCGCGATGGCGTAGAACGCCGACGCGGTGATCCGGCGCGCCAGGCCGGGCTGCAGCTTCCCCCCGGGCAGCCGGTTGGTCAGCAGGAACGCGCCACCGCCACCGATTCCGCCGGCCTGCCAGGGAACCGGCAGCATCGACCGCCACGCGCCGAGCCGCTCGTCCGAGCAGAGCCGGCGCAGCACCTGGACCTCCCGGCGCAGGCTGTCCACACCGCTATCGGTTGCCGCCACCTTCAGCACGCCGGACCTTCCCTCGGTGACCTTGACCATGATCACCGCGGTGTCCGACGCGGTGCGCAGCGCCTTTTCCTGCTGCCAGATGCCGTTGTCCAGTGCGGCCTGGACGACATCCGCGGGCACCCCGCCCTGGCGGAGCCGCACCAGCCGGATCCGGATCTTCTCGGAGTTGTCACGGAACAGCAGCACACCGGCCACCACGCACTGCGCGGTCAGCCAGGCGAGCCCGCCGCCCACCACGCCCAGGTGCGGCACGAACACGTAGATCAGCGTGAGCACAAGCACGCTCAGCCCGACGAGGATGCCGACCACCGAGGCCATCCGGCGGGCCACCCTCGCCTTGCTGACCGACAGGGTGACCACCGTGTTCGGGATCGCGGAGATCGCCAGCAGCCGCAGCGTTGTCGTGCTGTGCGCGGCGTAGAAAGGCCCGAACAGGCGCAGCCCGAGAGGAGCGAAGGCGACGACGAGCGCGACCACCGGCGTGAGCAGCGTGAGCGTGTGGTGTACCGCCCGCCGGTAGTTGACCTCAAGTAGCGCCTGGTTTCGGACGCTGTGTGCTATCAGGGACTGCCCGAAGGCACTCGGCACCGAGTACAGCGCGATGCACATCGACCAGGGCAGCGAGAACGCGGCCGAGTTATCGGCCCCGGTGAGGCCGAGGACTACCAGCGGCACCACTGTGGTGCAGGCGATCCAGGCCAGCGCTCCCACGTAGTCAGGCCCGACGAACCGGCGCAGGTCGCGTAGGGTCACGACCTGCGCCTGTTCGTGCGCGTGGTCGCGGACGAACGCGGGCACCGCCCGGGCGAACAGGTAGATGCTGGTCCCGCCGACGCAGACGGCCATGGCCACCGTCCACGACCACCAGATCCCTGACGGGCCCGCCAATCCAAAGGCCAGCACGGCGATCAGCACGATCTTCAGCACCGCGAACGACGTGTTCTCGGCCGGCACCCCGCCCGGCCGGCCCACCGCTACCAGCGCGTTGTCCTGCATCACGAAGATCGACCACAGAATCGTGGCCACCACGAACGAGATCGCGGGATACCCAGGCTGCAGCAGATCTTCCAGGTCGTCGGGCGACCACACGTTCAGGCCGAGCAGGAATATGACCGCCACTACGCCGGACAGCGTGCCGCCGACCAGATAGGCGCGGCGGATCATCCGGCCGGCCGCGGCGCCCGAGGTGGGCACGAACCGCAGCAGCGCGCTCATCAGGTTGAGCTGAGCGGCGCCGGCCAGCAGCATCATCGCCGAGATGGCGGCCGAGTTGACCGCCACCACCGCCGGCGCGTAGAAGTTGGCGGCCAGCAGCCAGTACAGCACCCCGAAGCCCGCGTTGCCCACCGTGTTCGCGACCAGCAGGTGACCCGTGCGCAGCAGCGATTCCCCGTAAAGACCGCGCAGCCGCCGCCGGGTCTGAACCCCAAGCTGCGCAGCCGCACTCATCGGTGGGCCCCGGGCTTGAGCGGCCGGTGGCCGCGGTAGCGCCAGCGGCTCCGTGCGTAGCCGAACGGGCCGGCCAGCGCACCGGCCAGTTCCCGCACTACCAGCTCTCGGGGGAACGACTCTCCGCGGTTGGAGTTCTTCTCCGAATGCGAGCCAAGCATGTGTATGGCCGCGGGCCAGGCCCGCCGGACCATCGCGGCGAGCAGCGCGGGCCTGCGCCAGACCGCCGCGGTCAGGTAAGCGCCCAGCCCCATCCCGTAGCCGAACGCCTGACGGCGCATTCCCTCGTACTCCCGCCGGTGCCAGTGCCGCACCACGGCGCCGGGCTCGTAGACCAGCGTCCCGCCGTCGATGATGGTCCGCAGGAAGGCGATCAGGTCGTCGCCGCCCTTGGCCGGGGTCCCCGCGCCGGTGGCCGGGTCGAAACCGCCGTGGGTGAGCAGCCACTCGGTGCGGAACGCCATGTTCGCCCCGGATCCGAACCGCCCCGCCGTGAACGGGAACAGCGGATCGGGATCGGGCATGTCGCGGGTGAACGTGCGCTGGGTGAAGCCCCTGGCGAACCCGCCGGACCGCTCCACGAGGAGCTGCGCCCGGGTTTCCAGCTCGGCGGGCAGGATCAGGCCGGTCACGCAGGCGGCGCCGGTCTCGGTGAACGCCTCCGCGTACGCGTTCAGCCATTCCGCGTCCACCTCGACGTCGTCGTCGGTGAACGCGACGATCTCTCCGGTGACCGCGGGCAGCGCCTCGTTGTGCGCCAGGGCCAGCCCGGGCCGGGCCGCCCGCAGATAGCGCACGGTGAACGGCCAGTCCTGGCGTCGGGCCAGCGTTCGCGCGGTCAGGTCGCAGGCCGGCGCGCTGTCCACGACGACGACATCGAACGCCCGGTAGTTCAGCCGGCACAGCGACGCCAGGCAGCGCAGCAGGCTGTCGGTGCGGTCCCGGGTGGCGATCACCACCGTGATCTTCGGCTCACCGGCCAGCATCCGGCGGCTGGCACAGCGCGCCCGCTGGGGCAGGGCGATGCCGGTCACCGGCAGGCTGCCCGGCGGTGAGATGCCGTCGTCGGCACAATGCTTGGCGATGCGCTCGCCGAGCACGGACCATACCTCGTCCGCGAGCCGTTGCGCGGACAGCGGCGGCCCGCCCAGCGGCAGCACGACCTCGCCCAGCGGCCGGCCATGCAGCCACACGAGCAGGCGTGCACCCTGATACCGCCCCTCGCTGTCAAGCTCGGGCAGGGGCAGGTCCAGGTTCAAATTGCCGACCAGAACCGGCGGGGCCAGTCCGGTCACGGCGTGACTGCTCCCCCCCTGCGGGCAGCCCCTGCGGCATATCCGGTTGTGTGTGCGGGCAATGAGCCCCCCCTTCCCCCTAGTCGGCTAGACGGCCGACGTTACAAAGACGGGACATATGTCCCTGAGGTTTACCTAAGGTTTACAAAGCGACATGATCGTGACCTTCTAGGCGTGGACGGCTCATTATGGAGTTTCTTTGAGGAGATACGAAGACAAGCCCGTTTGCCGGTAGGCGCGGGCCTGCGGGGAATTCCTTGGCACACCCAGATGGCATCCGGGTATGGAGGCGTTCCACTGGATCAGTGCCTTGAGACGCGGCATGTGGCGGATGACCGGCACGATGCTCCGGTACCAGTCTGCTTCCCTGTTCGGTTGCCGCGGGTCGGCGGCGCTGCCGAACTCGGCGAGCATCACGGGCTTGCCGCCGAAGGGCTGCTTGGTCAGCCACTGGTAGAAGGGCTGCACCGTCTGGGCGAAGCCCTGCCAGTCGGTCCGGTGGCAGTTGTAGTAGTTGTAGGGGTCGTACCCGATCCAGTCGACGTAGGCATTGCCCGGGTACATCGCCGCGATGGTCCGCTCGTGCGGCAGGTAGCCCTCCGTGGTCCAGACCCAGATCACGTTGTGCACGCCCATCTTCGCGAACACGTCGTGAATGTGCCGCCAGGCCGCGACGAACTGCGCGGGCGTCCCCTGCTCCGGGACATCGCCGTCGGGCTCGGCGGAGAAACTCAGGAACACGGTGTGATGAAATGCCGCGATCCGCTGGGCCTCCGGCTCAATCACCGAGCGGTCCAGGGCCCCCGAGGCGATCGTGCTCCACTTGTACAAAATGTTCTTTGACCAGACGTCCGCGGCCCACGAGAACAGGATGTAGCGGTCCCCCGCGATCTGCGCCTCGGCGCGGTCGGGGAACACGCCGTTCGCGGAGATCGACATGTCGTGGTAGCGCTCGACGATGTCCAGCGGACGGCCAAGGTAGGCCTCCTCCGACTGCACCGCGTGCGGTAGCTGACTGTCGTCGTCGACCGGCAGGTACATCCCCCACCAGGCGCCGCAACTCGGCACCAGGGTGGCGGAGACCGTACAGTGATCCGCGCTGGCCCGCCCCCCGAGCAGGCCCGCTCCGGCCGCCGCCACACCCGCGGCGAGAACGATCGCGATCGCGTAGTTACGGGTCCGCCGGCGCCGCGGTCTCGTCGCAGCGCGATGATGCCTGCCCCCGCCGGTGCTCATCTCTGCCATCCCCCCTTCCCCCGCAGCTGCCTGGCCCGCCGGTACTGCCGCCAGCCGAACGCCAGTACCCGCTGCCTGCCGGGCAGGACATGGGCGCCGGGCCCGTCGAGCCACGACGTCACGGTGGAGAGGTCGTGCTCGGCCTGAACCATGAGCCGCGACATCGCCAGCCGGTGATCGGCGGCCGAACTCCAGGCGTTACCCACGGCACATGCGGAGTCGAAGCCGGCGTCGTGCACAAGCCGCCGCACCCGCGACCGCCAATAGCCGTGCGGATAGGCGAAGCTGCGGATGCGGTGCCCCAGCGTCTGCGCCAGCAGGTCATGACTGGCGGACAGTTCCGCCGCCACCTCGCGCCCGGAGAGCAGATCAAGCTGGCGGTGGGTGTGGGAGTGGGCGCCTATCTCGACCCGGGCGGCTTCCAGGCCGGGCAGGTCGGCGTAGCGCAGCATGGTGGCGTCCGGCAGCACGGTCTCCCGTGGCCGGCCCGCGCACGCACCCGTGGTGACGTACAGGGTGCTGGGCAGCTTGCGCTCGGCCAGGGCAGGCAGCGCGTTGTCGGCGAAGTCAGCGAAACCGTCATCCACGGTGATCAGCACCGGGCGCGGCGGCAGCGGGATCTTCCCGTTCAGCCCGTCGATGTACTGCGAGACGGTGAGCGGCTCCCGGCCGCTGGCGACCACGGCGTCGAGGTGGGTGCCGAAGACCGCCGGGGTGACCGCGAACTGGGCGATCCAGTCCGGCGGGTCGGCGGTGATCGCGTGATACAGCAGGATCGGGACGGGTTGCGGCATCTGTTCTGATGACCTCGTGCCAAACGCGCCGGGCATGTGCGCTCAGCCCCTGACCACTTCGACCGCCGCGGCGGCGGTGCACAGCGAAGCCAGGGCCACGAGCACCATTGCGGGCTGCAGGATGTGGCTGATCGCCATGCCTTCGGCGGCCAGCGTCGTGAGGCTCAGGCCCAGCGCCACCGTCAGCACGGCCTGCTCCAGGCGATCGCGCAGCGGCAGCAGCCGGACCAGGGCCAAGCCGGGGCAGACGAACACGAAGGCGAAGACCAAGGGCACCCGGGCGGCCGGCTGCCCGGTCACCACGGTGACGCCGAGCACCAGCCAGCCCGAGGCCGCCAGCAGCAGGGCGATGCCCCAGCGCCGCGGGCCTGCCGATCGCATTCGCGCTCCTATCATCACGGTGCCACCGGCCGTCCGCCGATCTTCGGCGGGTGATGCCGGGCGTAGTACGCCCGGCGCGCGGCAAGGCGGGCCCGGTTACGCGGCGGGTGGGCCTTGTGCGTGGGATGCACCTTCCGGTGGTGGTGCAGCACGCGGCTGTGTACGCCCGGGTGCGGGGCTACGGCGGCAGCACGCCTGTGGTGGCCGTGGGCCAGCCGCAGGATGGTCACTCCCTTGCCGAGGTACACGGCCTTGAAGGCGCTGGATTGCATCAGGGTGTCGTAGACCCGCGAGAATTCGTCCGGCGACCACGGCCCGCTGATCGCTTCCTGAGCGGCCTGACTCCGGGTGAACACCACGTAGGAGACCTTCGGGTACGGCGGGCTCATCAGGAAGCTGATCTCCTGCACCGGGTTGCGCAACGTGTCGCCGCTGTACCCCGAGCCGTCGAGGAAGGTGTACGTGTAGCGGTTGTAGTGGACGAACGCCCACGGGAAGTTGCTGTTGACCGCGATCACCTGAGCGCCGGCGGGCGCGGTCCGGTACAGCCACTGGGCGGCGGTCACCTCCTGAGGGGTGAAGTAGTTCATCGCGTCCGAGCCGTAGTTGCTCAGGAAGAACCCGGCCGCCAGCAGCACGGTGGTGACGGCGAAGGCCGCCCCGGCCAGGTACCGCCGCGGCGACCATGCCCGCGGGAAGAACAGGGCGGCGGCGGCGACCGCCATGAATGGCAGGGCGAACAGGAAGGCCCGGAAAATGATCTCGCCGCCGTAGTCATTGCCCGCCACCATGGCAATGGACGCCACGCCCAGCAGCGCGACCCGGTTCCAGGACCGGTGCGCCGCGTTGTCGCGGTGCCGCCGGTAGCGCAGGAAACCGCCCATTGCCAGCAGGCCAACGGCCGCGCTGAGCAACCGGGCGCCCCACTCCACGATGAACTGATCGGGCGTCACCTGCGCGCCGCCGACGATGTGCGCGGAACTGTTGGCCCACAGCGCGCCGAACCCGCTGAATACCTGGCTGTCGTTCGCCTGAAGCCAGGGCAGCCCGCCGTAGAAGATCCAGCCGAGCGCGATCACCGCCGCCACCAGCGGCAGCAGCACCCGCGGCCGCAGGTGCCGGAAGACGGCGAGCATGGCGAGCGCGACGACCACCATGATGGGCGTGAGCTGATGGCTGGACGCGATCGCCACCATGAGCGGCACCAGGGCAGCCACCAGCATCAGGCGAGTCGATCGCGACACATCCGCGCCCTCGGCGGGAATCGCGGTGTCCAGCGGGTCCAGCCGCGCATGCCTCGCCGCCCGGTACAACAGCGAGCCCTCGGCCGCTTGCTCCCACCGCACCCGCTCGCGGGCCCGCCGCGACAGCTTCCGTCCGCCCAGCCAGCGCGGGAGTGCACGCTCACCCGCGGCCGGTGGCGAGGTCTGGCCCGCCGGGCGGGGCGCCAGCACGCTACGGGCGAGCCAGCGCGGCGCGAACCCGCGAGCCCAGTCGGCCAGACGCGCCAGCGCGGCCCTGAACCAACGCGGGCGCAGCCGGCCGTCGCCAAGCCAGCGCAGGCAGATGGCGATCACGGTCAGGAACAGGAAGTAGGCGAAGGCCTGCGGGGAGAAGTAGTCCTGCCCGACCCAGTTGCCCAGTTCGAACACCCAGGCCGTGGCCCAGATCATCCGCCAGTCGGTGGTGAAAGCGCGGGCGATGAGCAGGACAGGGCCGAGCCACAGCAGGTCGTTGACGACGAGTGCCCAGGGTGCGTAGCTGAGTGCCGACTGCAGGCCGCCACCGTTGGTGAGGAAGGCGTTGAGCGCGAAGAACCCGGGCCAGCCCTGGTACACGCCGAGTACGCCACCGAGGTTGAAGTCGATCCCGTGGTGGATGATGTAGTCCACGACGCCGACGTGCTTCCAGCCCCAGGAGTAGCGCAGCGTCCCGTACACGATGGCGGGCGTGGCGTGCAGGATCACGGTCAGGGTGAGCAGGTGCGCCCCCAGCACCGGCCACCGGCCCGGCCAGCGCACCACGGTCAGGCAGAAGCTCAGGATGAGCAGCACGACCGCGGCCCAGAAGGCGGGGGTCAGGGCCGAGACCAGCCCGAAGCCGGCCGTGGGCACCACATCTGCCTGCACCCGGCTGAGCCCGAAGACCCACAGCCCGGCCACGACCGCAAGGCATGCCCAAGGGAAGATCAGGCCAACCGTCGGCGCACTGGCGCGGATCGCGGCGCCGATCCCGCGGCCACGGGCGGGCGCAACCTCCTCTGGCTCATACCACCAGGGGACATCTTTCTCAGCGCGCTTGCTGGGGGCGCGCGTCGCGGCGAACGGTGTGGCCACCGTCCGTGGCGTGACCGCGTCCGGTGCGAGTACGCCGGGGATGGCCGTCCCCGGTGCGGCCGTTCCGGGCGGGGCGTTATTCGATGGAGCGGTCTGCGGCGGCGCGGCCTCGCGCGGAGCCGCCTCGGGCGGGGCCGTCTTGGCGCGGGCCCTCTTGAGCCGACCCGTCTTGGGCGGAGCCGTCTCAGGCAGAGCTGTCTCGGGCGGAGCTGTCTCGGGCGGAGCCGTCTCGGGCGGAGCGAGGTCCGGAGCGATTGCCGCCGCGGCGGCCTTCGGGATGGCCGGCGCGCTCGGGGCGGCCGGTGCAGGTACCCCGACCGGCCGGGTCGGTGCATCTGGGGCGGTCGGCGCAGGTACAGCGGGCGGCCCGGCGGGGGCGGCCGGTGCAGGTGCGCCCATCGGCCTGACCGGGGCATCGGGGACGGCCGGTGCAAACGCCGCCGACCCGGCCGGCGTATCCAGTGCAGGTGCCGCCGTAGGCCTGACCGGCGCGTCCGGGCTGGCCGGTGCAGGTGCCGCCGTTGGCATGTCCGGGGTGGCCGGTGCGGGTGCGGTCGCCGGTCGCGCAGGGGCGTCCGGGGTGGCCTGCGCAGGTGCGGCAACTCCCGGTGGGACAAGGTGGGGCGGCGTTCCCGGGCGCTGGGCTGGCGCGCTTTCCGGCAGCGCCACGAGCATCTGATGTTGGCCGTGCACAGTGACGCGCCCGGTGCCTGACGCCCCGCGCTCCCGACTCGGCGTTGCTGGAACTTGAGCCGCAGGGGCCGCCGCTGAAGCCTGAGCGGCAGGGGGCTGCGCGGTGGAGGGCTGCGCCGCGGAGGGCTTGATCGCGGGGGCCTCGGGCACGACCGGTAGCGGTATGACCGGTTGCGGCGCGGTGTCCCAGGGCGGGTGGGACCGAGTGGCCGGGGACTGGACGCCCCGAGGCTGCGCGGCGGGGGCCTGCTCGGCGGGGGCCTGTGTAGCTGGTGGCTGTGTGGCCGGCGGTTGTGGAGTGGGAGTCCGCTCAGTCCCGGAACTGGGCTCGGCGGTCAGCGTCCCGTTGCCGCCGTTCACCCCCCGGGGGCCGCCGTCGGGCGCCCAGTCATCGATGGGCGGCACCCAGGTCTCGGGGTCCAGCACCCAGATCTGTTCATCGGGTGCCGCGCGGTCGCTCTCCAGGACCCAGGCCTCGGCGTCAAGCGCCTCGCTCTCGATGTCCTCCGGCACAAGCTCTTCAACGGCGCTCTTGCGCCCGGCCCGGCGGCCCATGAAGTAGCCGAAGCCCGTCGTCAGTACGGCCATCACGAGGGCGAACGCGGACAGCAGCCCGGACGGCCGGCCCCGGACGGCCTTCCACAGCGACCGGCAGACCCCCCGTGGGATGGTGGACCGGACATAGGAGCGCTCGGACGCCAGCGCCGATTCGGCCCCGGCCAGGCTCGCCACCGTGGCCTTTGACCTGCCCTCGGCATAACAGCGCGAGCGCAGATAGCGCCAACGGGCCCGGTGCTTACGCACCCGGTGACTGACCGCCGCGGCCGGTTCGTACAGAAGAATGGCGCCCGGATAGCGCTGGCTGACCCGCAGGCACAGTTCGGTTTCCTCGCAGCCGAACGGGTTCGAATCGACCCGGCCCAACTCGATGGAGAACCCGCCAATCTCCGTCAGAATCTCCCGGCGGAATGACATATTGGCGCCGATGAAGTTCCGGACCGGCCCCAGGCCCGAGCGCATGCCGAGGTAGCTGCAGCCCACCACCCAGTCAAGCTCGGGGGGGAACCAGCCAGGCCGCCCGTGCTCCCAGGCCGGCTCCACCAGCCCGCCGACACCCGCCACGGTGGGATCCATGTAGTGGTCGGCGAGGCGGCTGAGCCAATCCGGATCGGCGACCGCATCGTCGTCGATGAACGCCACCACATCGCCCCAGGCATGTGCCACTCCGGTGTTGCGCCCGCCGGCCAGGCCCTTCTGGAAGTGGTTGGGCACGAGGGTCACGTCCGGGAAGGCCAGGCGTGCCCGCCGGAGCAGGGCCGGGCAGTGGTCGATCACAAGGATGATCTCGCCGGGTGCCTCGGTCTGCGCGCGCAGCGAACCCAGCACCCGGCAGATGTCCTCCCAGCGGTCCTCGGTGAACGCGCAGACGACCACGGACACGGCCGGTCGGATGAGGATCTCGGTGTGGTCGATCACGGTGGTCCCCACCGCCGAGGAGTCCTCGTCCGGCAGATGTCCCGGCGAGGCGGCCGACCCGCGAGGGGCTCCGCCGCCCGCGGGCAGAAACCCGTCCGGCGCGCCTCTGCGCGCCGGGACAAGATCAGCATGCGCACCCGCGGCCGCACCACGTCCCGCGAGCGCGCCTGTTGCTCTTGAATCCTCTCCATTGGAGATACCCGCGGCCGGGGGGACGTGCCCGGCCCGCGCACCGGCGGCCAAGGGAGCAAGCGGGTGGGGCTTGCTCCCGGCCACATCAACTAGATCGGCATGCACCTCACCGAAGCCATCAGCTGGACTCACTCAACCGCCCGGGTAGCCAGGTCCGGGCCCCAGTCGCCAGAACGCCCGGCGGCCAGCGACGTCGGCTCCGGCGCGACGACCTCGGCTGGAGCCACGGCCACAACCACGGCCGGGGCGACCACCACGCGCCTGCCGCGCCGCATCCGGTGGGAGCGGCGCAACTCGGCCAGGATGGTCCGCAGTACGCGGAGGCCATCTTGGGCCGCATTGAGGTTGCTCACACCGTGGATCCGTGAGTGCTCGAAGCTGGGGACCTCGGCGACCGCCAGGCCGGCCGCGGCGACCCGAAGGTGGATCAAGGTCTCCACCTCGAAGCCGTCGCCCCACAGGCGCCCGCCGTTCGGCGGCGCCGGTGAGTCGGCGTCCAGGCCAAGCAGCGGCACCAGCCGCCGCCAGAACGCGTTGTAGCCGTAGCACAAATCCGTGTAGTGCGAGCCGTGGCAGAGGTTGACGAAGCCGACCAGCATGCGGTTGCCGAGCGCGCGCAGCCGGGTGATGTCGTCGCTGCCGCCGTCTTGGGCGAACCGCGTGCCCTTGGCGAACTCGGCACCGTCAACGAGCGCCTGGACGAACAGTGGGATCTCAGCCGGATCGGCAGAGCCGTCGGCGTCGATCATCGCGATGATGTCCCCGGTGGCAGCCGCGAACCCGCACGCTAGGGCGTTGCCCTTGCCCCGCCGGTTCTGCAGCACAATGCGGACATCGGGTCTTAGCGTCCTGGCCACCGCGATCGTGTCGTCCACGGAGAGGCCGTCCACGACGATGACCTCGTGGACGTCCGGCGGCAGGCGCGCGAAGACGTGAGGTAGGTTACGTGCCTCGTTCAGCGCCGGGATGACCACGGAAACCCGGAGCCAGGGAACGCTTGCACCGGCCTGTTCTGTCATGGTCTCCCCTCCATGACTGCAGGCGAAGAAAGCGGGGGTACCGCGGCCAAGGGGTAGCAGGCCGGGCAGATGGTTCGCCTTGTCTTAGCTTCAGCGGACTTTCACTAGTCCATGACTTAGTAATACATTAGCCAGTCTGTCAGACAAGTACTGATACAGATTTGTCTTCTGGACACTGGGAGTTCGTTAAAAGATCATGGAGCGACCCAGCGATCACGGTAAGTAGTCGATTGGCCGGGGATTGGTCCTTATCTTACCGAAGATGGGCATGATGGCCGAGTAGCGGCCGGTCACTCCCCGCTATCGGAGATATCCGCTAAGTCATGGCCGCTGCCTGCGGAAAAGGCGGCTCAGGAAGCCTGGCGCGGCCCGGCGTAGCAGACCCGGCGGGGACCACCCCGGGCAGTCACAGAGCGCGCATTCGCTCCCTCTGCGGTAGTGCTGGTGCGCCAGGCGCTCATGGCCGCACTTGCACAGCACGGCACGGCCCACCCCAGCCTTCATGGCGCCCCGTTCCGGCGGTGCCGGCACCAGGACGTATCAGTCACCGCCGACGCGGCCTAGCACGCACATGTTCCTCACATGATCCGTGGTGGACTCGGATGACGGGGCACTTCTGTATGCCCGCTAGGAACAGGCCCGCAAATCTGCACGTAGCCCAGACGGAGCATATCTCCCGCTTGCCCCCCGATTGCCGTTGACCCGGCCTGGTTGTGCAACCCACGGTGTCCTATGACATCGGGGTTCCGGGCTTTCCGACGCAGGCACTGGTAAAGGTCTGGCCGCCGAGCCGGTTGGGTCTAGTCCAGCGCGATGACCTGCCCGGGCGCGGCAAGCGAGATCGGCCCGCCAAAGGACGAGGCGGACGCTTCCGCCAGGGTTCGCTGCTGGTCGTTCCACGGCACCAGGTGGGTGAGCACGAGCCGGCCCACACCGGCCCGGGCGGCGTGCTCGGCTGCCTGCCGTCCGGTCAGGTGCATGTCCGGCATGGGATCCGGCCCGGTCAGGAAGGACGCCTCACAGAGCAGCACGTCGGCCTGGCTGGCCAGTTCGACAAGCGCCGGGCATGTCCCGGTGTCCGCGGAGTAGGCCAGGGCCCGGCCGGCCTGCTCGACCCGGAAACCGAAGGTCTCCACCGGGTGGTTCATGTGCGCCAGCGTGATCTGGAACGGACCGATCTGCCGCTTGCCCGGCGAGAGGGTCACGAAGTCGAAGGCTTCCCGCATGCCCGGATGGTCGTCCAGCCCGTACGCCTGGGCCATCCGGCGCGCGGTGCCCTCCGGGCCGTACACCGGTATCCGTCGCATGCGCCCGCCAGGGCGGTATGTACGCGCCACCCAGAACGGGCAGACGTCCAGGCAGTGGTCGGCGTGGTGGTGGCTCAGACAGACCGCGTCGATGCTGTCGAGGCTGGCGTGCCGCTGCAGCGCGCCGACGGCGCCGTTGCCGAGGTCGAGCAGCAGCCGGAAGCCCTCCGCCTCGAGCAGGTAACTGGACGCCGGACCGTCCGGGCCGGGAAACGAGCCCGAGCATCCGATCACTGTGATGCGCACGGCGACCAGGCTAGTGCTAGTGCTGCCCTGCTGACCCGGGGGGACGACCCCCCGGACCCCCCGCTGGCTCACAGCCCCGTTCCTTCGTCACGGGGCTGTGGCCGTGCCGACCCGGGACCGCCTACGATCGGGTCACGCGACGGGGCCGCCGCGGCCGCGGCCGACACGGGCGATCTGCCTGCTCTGCGCGACCAGGCGGCCGGCCGAATCCCAGACCTCGGACTCCTCGTCGAACCAGCCGCCGCTGACGTGCCGGGACCTGGCTGCCAGCCGCAGCAGCCCGGGCGCTGGCACCGCACGCATGTGCCAGGTGAGTTCCACGGTCGGCGACCAGCCCGCGCGGGCGATGCCGAAGATCACCGGAGGCAGCGCGTCCACGGCGAGCGCGAGCAGGTAGGCGTCGGGCGGGCGCTCCTCGCGCAACCGGAAATAGCCCCGCATCTCCGGCACCCCTTGCGGCTGGCCGCGCAGCCAGCCGGAGGTTGCCGGGTCGAGGCGCAGGTCGACCTGGCCGGCGTAGCCGGTGCGCCTGGTGGCTCCGGCGAAGTCGGCGAACCCGGTGCATTCCTCGACCGGCGGTAGCACCGGCGGTTCGCCGGTCCAGCTCAGGCCACCGTCAGCGGGATCGCCGAGCGTTCCCGTGGTGACGGTGGTGTCCAGCACGCAGGCATCGTCCTGCAGCAGCGCGGCGCGGGCCGTGGCCGCTGTCCTGCCTTGCTTGAGCCAGGTGACCTGGACCTGCGCCTTGTCCAGGCGGGGGACCCGGAGAAAGTGCGCGCTGGTCGCGACCGGGTCCGGGTGCGGCGAGGTGTCCAGCACCGCCCGCAGCACGGTGGCGAGCAGTACGCCGCCGTTCACCGCGCCGACCGACCCGTCGCCGGACACGATGGCGAACCGCTCATCGGGCCGGATGGCATAGCAGCCGTCGCCCTCCGGCGTGATCGCGGTCGCCTCGTCGAACGCGGTCATGCCCACAGCTGGCCCTCCAGGCGCGCTTCGGCCTCTTCCAGGGTCCCCGAGTACGCCCCGGTGGACAGGTACTTCCAGCCGGCGTCGGCGACGATGAAGGCGATGTCGGCGCGCTGGCCGGCCTTTCGCGCCTTGGTGGCCATGGCCAGTGCCGCGTGCAGCGCAGCGCCGGTCGAGATCCCGGCGAAGATGCCCTCGGCGTCGAGCAGTTCCCTGGTGCGCCGTAGCGCGTCGCTGGCAGAGACCGAGAACCGCGTGGTCAGCACCGAGGCGTCGTACAGTTCGGGGACGAAACCCTCGTCCACGTTGCGCAGTCCGTAGACCAGCTCGCCGTAGCGCGGCTCCGCTGCCACGATGGCGACCCCGGGCACCTGCTCACGCAGGTAGCGCCCCACGCCCATCAGGGTTCCTGTGGTGCCAAGGCCGGCCACGAAATGCGTAATGCCAGGAAGATCAGACAGAAGCTCGGGGCCCGTCGTCGCGTAGTGCGCCCGGGCGTTCGCCTCGTTGCCGTACTGGTAGAGCATCACCCAGTCGGGGTGCTCGGCGGCGAGCCTGCGCGCCACCCTGACCGCCTCGTTGGAGCCGCCGGCGGCGGGCGAGGAGATGATCTGCGCCCCGTACATCTGCAGGATCTGCCTACGCTCGGTCGAGGTGTTCTCGGGCATGACGCAGATCATCTGGTAGCCGCGCAGGTGCGCGATCATGGCCAGCGAGATACCGGTGTTCCCCGAGGTCGGCTCCAGGATGGTGGCGCCGCGGGACAGCAGCCCGTCCTTTTCCGCCTGCGCGACCATGAAGAACGCCGCTCGGTCCTTGACCGAGCCGGTCGGGTTCCTGTCCTCGAGCTTGGCCCACAGCCGCACGTCCGGCGCCGGTGACAACCTGGGCAGTCCCACCAGGGGGGTCCCGCCCAGCGAGTCAAGCAGCGAGTCGTATCGCATCGGGCTCCTGTCGGCCGGCCTGGCAGCGCGGCGCGGGTCGCCTCCGCCGGGTGGCTCAGCGGCTCCCGCCGGCCACCGCGGGCAGCACGGTCACGGTGTCACCATCCGTGACCGGCGTCTCGAGGCCGCCGAGGAACCGCACGTCCTCGTCGTTGAGGTACACGTTGACAAAACGCCGCAGCCCGGAGTCATCGACCAGCCGCTCCCGCAGCCCCTGGTGCCTGGAGTCCAGGTCCCCGAGCAGCTCGGCGAGCGTGCTGCCGGAACCCTCGACCGACTTCTCGCCGCCGGTATAGGTACGAAGAATGGTCGGGATGCGGACCTCGATGGCCATGGACGGTGCTCCAGTGTCTGGCCCCACGGGGCGTGGCAGTTGCGGTCGTCAGGGACTTCGGCTTTGTCGCTCGGTTCAACCGGCGGGCCGGCGGGATCATTCCAGCGCCGCGGCGCCGTCCTCCCCCGAGCCGGCCCTCGCAACGCCGTCCCCCCCGGTGATCCGCACTTCCTCCTCGGTCACTTCACCGTCCACGATACGGAATGACCGGAATTCGGCCCGATCCGGCTCCCGGGTCGAGACCAGGACGTAGTGCGCCCCGGGCTCGCTGGCGTAGGAGATGTCGGTGCGGGACGGGTAGGCCTCCGTGGCGGTGTGCGAGTGGTAGATGACCACCGGCTCCTCGTCGCGGTCGTCCATCTCCCGCCACACCCGCAACTGCTCCAGCGAGTCGAACCGGTAGAACGTCGGGGACCGTTCGGCGTTGATCATGGGGATGAACCGCTCCGGGCGGTCGCTGCCCACGGGCCCGGCGATAACCCCGCACGCCTCGTCCGGATGGTCGGCACGGGCATGAGCCACGATCTTTTCGTAGAGCAAAGAACTGATCGTCAGCATGGGGGCGAGCGTATCCGCCCCGGGGCCTGCCCCGGCGGGCCGGCCTTAAGCAACCATTACCGCAGCGCGCGGACCAGGGTTTCCTGCAGGAACGTCAGGAAGTCGTAGACGTGCAGGTATGCCTCGCGCGGATCCCCCGGCTCGGTGTTGGCGAACTCATGCTCGTAGTCCTCGGTGATGCCGAGCACCACTCCGAGCGCGAGCCGCACGTCGTTCAGTGACCGCAGCCATGCCTCCGCGTCGCCGGGCGACAGCCGCACGCGGCCACCGGCGGCAGGGAGCGTAGCGAGCACGGTCCGGGCGGCCTCCACCTTGCCCGAGCGCAGGCCGGGCTCGGTGTACCGGCGGAACTCCCCCGCCGACTCCGGGTCATCGCCGTAGGCATCGGGCAGCAGCCTGGCGAGCACCGGGTCCTCCGGCGGCGCCAGCGGGCCGTCCGTGGCGAGTATCGCGGCGAAGTCCATGGGCAGGCCGTCGTCGGCCGCCTCGCCCGGTCCGTCCTGGGTGCCCGCGGGCGGCGCCTCCGCCGAACCGGGGCCGCCCACCAGCTCCGCCACCTGGGCGACCAGGCTGCGGAGGATCCCGGCCTGGCCGGCGGT
>Ga0207664_10000529_pt1 | contig 27133 bp, 24 predicted proteins | sample LARL83metaG_FD_184349 | JGI IMG/M metagenome (GOLD analysis project Ga0207664, IMG submission 184349) | Corn, switchgrass and miscanthus rhizosphere microbial communities from Kellogg Biological Station, Michigan, USA - LAR L8-3 metaG... | ecosystem: Host-associated > Plants > Roots >... | reverse complement strand
GGCGAGGAGGGCTGGCTGCACTGCGGGCCGCCCGGCGCCGGCCACTTCGTGAAGATGGTCCACAACGGGATCGAGTACGGGATCATGGCCGCCTACGCCGAGGGCCTGAACATCCTCAAGCACGCGAACGCCGGTGCCGTGGAGCGCACCGCCGACGCGGAGACCGCGCCGCTCGCCGATCCCGAGGCCTACGTCTACGACCTCGACCTGACGGCGGTCGCCGAGGTGTGGCGGCGCGGCAGCGTGATCGCCTCCTGGCTGCTCGACCTGACGGCCGAGGCGCTCGTCGCCTCCCCGCAGCTCGAGCAGTTCTCCGGCCGCGTGTCCGACTCGGGCGAGGGCCGCTGGACCGCGCTCGCCGCGATCGAGGAGGGCGTGCCCGCGCCGATCCTCACCGGCGCGCTGTTCGAGCGCTTCGCCTCGCAGGGCTCGGACGCGTTCGCGAACAAGGTGATGTCGGCGATGCGCGCGGAGTTCGGCGGCCACGCGGAGAAGGCGTCGTGAGCGAGCAGTCCGACGCGCTCGTCTTCTTCGGCGCGACCGGCGACCTCGCCTACAAGCAGATCTTCCCCGCCTTGCAGTCGCTGATCAGGCACGGCAAGCTCGACATGCCGGTCGTGGGCGTCGCGAGATCCGGGTGGGGACTCGAGGACCTGCGCGAGCGCGCGCGCAGATCGCTGGAGGAGCACGGCGGCGTCGACGAGGACGCGTTCGCGCGGCTCGTCGAGCGGCTGCGCTACATCGACGGCGACTACGGCGACCCGGCGACGTTCGACGCGCTGCGCAGAGAGCTCGGCGACGCGCGCCATCCGCTCCACTACCTCGCGATCCCGCCGAGCCTGTTCGGCGACGTCGTCGAGCAGCTCGGCCGCTCGGGCGCCGCCGACGGCGCGCGCGTGGTGGTCGAGAAGCCGTTCGGCCGCGACCTCAGATCGGCGCGCGAGCTGAACCGCACGCTCACGTCGGTCTTCCCCGAGCCCTCGATCTTCCGGATCGACCACTACCTCGGCAAGGAGGCGGTCGAGAACCTCATCTACTTCCGCTTCGCCAACTCGTTCCTCGAGCCGATCTGGAACCGCGTGCACGTCAAGCGCGTGCAGATCACGATGGCCGAGTCCTTCGGCGTCGCCGGCCGCGGGAAGTTCTACGACGAGGCCGGCGCGATCCGCGACGTGATCCAGAACCACATGCTGCAAGTGCTCGCGCTGCTGGCGATGGACGCGCCGGCCGAGCGCTCGCAGGAGGCGCTGCGCGACGAGAAGGCGCGCCTGCTGAAGTCGATCGTCCCGTTGACGCCGGCGAACGTCGTGCGCGGGCAGTTCCGCGGCTACCGCGAGGAGCCCGGCGTCGCGCCCGACTCGAACGTCGAGACGTTCGCGGCCGTGCGGCTGCACGTCGACAGCTGGCGCTGGGCGCGCGTGCCGTTCCTGATCGCGCCGGCAAGCGCCTGCCGACGACGGCCACGGAGGTGCTCGTCGAGCTGCACCACCCGCCGCAGACGGTCTTCGACACGCCCGACGACACGGCGCCCAACTCGCTGCGCTTCCAGCTCGGGCCGGCCGTCCAGCTGGCCTTGCGCGCACGCGCCAAGTCGCCGGGCGAGCAGATGGTCGGCGAGGAGGTCGAGCTGCTCGCCCAGCACCAGCATCCGGGCGAGATGCCGCCGTACGAGCGGCTGCTCGGCGACGCGATGCGCGGCGACCCGACGCTGTTCGCGCGCGAGGACTCGGTCGAGGCGGCCTGGACGGTCGTCGAGCCGATCCTCGGCGACGTCGTGCCGCTGCACCCCTATCAACCGGGGACGTGGGGGCCGCCGGAGGCCGATCGGCTGATCGCCGACGGCGGCTGCTGGCACGCGCCGAGCGGCGTCGGCGGCGACGATCCGGCGTAGCGCGGGAACCGCCGTGCGCCCCGTGGGAGCACAGCGCTTCGAAATGCGGTTCGCATGCGAACGCGGCACGTGTCCATCCGAACACGGACCGTCCGTGTCCCCGTGCGATCGGGGTTATGCTCAAGGCATGCCGAATCGCGCAACCGGATTGCCGTGGGACCGCGTGCTCGACCCGCTCGCCGAGCCGGACGTCGCCGAGGCGCGACGGCGAAGCGGGCTCAGCACCCAGGCGATCGTCGACACGGCGATCGCGATCGCCGACGTCGACGGGCTCGACGCCGTCTCGATCCGCCGCGTCGCGGCGGTGCTCGAGGTGCGGCCGATGAGCCTCTACACCCACATCGTCTCCAAGGACGAGCTGCTCGCCCTGATGGCGAACGAGCTGATGGGCACGCTCCTGGTGGAGGAGCCGCTGCCGGCGGAATGGCGCGAGGCGCTGGCGCTGATCGCGCGCGGCTCGTTCAAGATGTTCGCCTCGCATCCATGGCTGCTCGCGTTGCTGGCGCGTCGTCCGCGGCACGGCCCGAACGCGGCGCGACACGCGCGGCAGCTCGCGTCCACCGTCGAGCGGCTCGGACTCCCGCCCGAAGACATGTGGACGCTGCTGAGCATCGTCAACGACTACGTCGTCGGCCATGCGATGCGCGTCGCGACGACCAAGGTGACGAGCGACCTCGTCGCTTCGCTCGGAGCGGAGGATCGAGCCGCACTGCCCGAGGTGGGCGCGCTCGTCAGGACCGAGGACACGCGCCTCGCCGGCGAGGTCTTCGAGCGCGGGCTCGGAGTGGTGCTCGACGGCGTCGAGCAGCGCTTCGTCACCCAGCGGCCTTGAGCGCCGGCGCTCGGACGCCGCGTCGGTCCGTCGCCGCCGGCGAGTAGAACTGCTCCGCCCAGCGGCGGTACGCGCGGATCGGCCCGTCGCCTTTCGCGAGCCGCGGCTGCTCGAGGTAGATCTTGTGCTCCCAGATCGGGAAGTCCTGCCACAGGTCGTGCTTCAAAGCGGGACCGAGCCCGCGCGTCAACGCGCGCGAGAGCATCTGTGCGCTCGCGCGGTCCGGATCGCTCCCGACGCGCAGGCTGACGCCGAAGCGGATGTCGACGTGGAGGGGGTCGATCGGTGTCGCCATCGCCTGGAACACCGCAGCCGCACGCAGCCGTGGGATCGCCGCGTCCACCCAGATGTGGCCGAGCCCGTGCACGACGATGTCAAAGACGATTTCGACCCGCCCGAGCATCGGGAACACCCGGTCCGCCGCGGCAGCGATCGTGAACGACGGGCCAGCCGTCTCAAACGGTCGCCGCACGCGCGGGTTGTGATAGCCGTGAAGCGCCCCGATGTGGCCGGTGTCGATCGCGTTCTCGACGACCTCCTGCGGATGATCGACGAGCGTTGCGAACTGGCGGAAGGGCGGCCCGAAGCCGCGGGCCGGCTGCGCGGGAACCTCCCACGCGGGTGGCGCGCCGCCGGCGTGATGCCAGACGAGGATCGCGTTGTTGACCTCGCGCACCTCGCGCTGCGCAAGTCGCACGGCCGGCGGTCTCGTGCTGTAGCCCGTGCGCACGCACCTGCCGTCGGTGTCGAACGCGAAGTGGTGGAACGGGCAGACGATGTCCTCGCCCTCGATCCATCCGCCGACGCCGAGATGCGCGCCGAGGTGCGGGCAGTAGGGCTCGACGACCCGCACGACGCCGCCGCGTGTGCGGTAGACGACGAGCTCCTCACCCATGAAGCGGCGCCGCAGCAGGTGGCCGGACTTGAGCTCGTCGGCGAATGCGACCGCGAACCAGCCATCGGGATACGGGCGGCGCGGCGCCTGTGCGGCGAGCGGCAGCGGCTCGGGACGGCGGGCGCCCAGCAGTTGCGTGAGGTGCCTGCTTCTGATCATGCGGCGAGCTCCTCCCACCACCACGCGATCGCGGGATGCGGCAGCGGCGCGAGGCTGCCGTCGGTCGGTGCGTCCGCCCAGCCGGGGAACGCCTGCAACGGTGGCGCGGCCGGATCGCCGCCGGTCGCATAGCGCGGCGCGCTGAAGCCCCAGTCGAGGATTCCGCGCCACGTGTGTCCGAGGCTCGCGAGGAAGACGCGCATCGCTGGGTCGCGCCCCGCGTCGCGCAGCAACTGCGCATGCAGCGCGAGAAACAGCGTCGCGATGCGGTCGGTCAGCGCGTGAGCGTCCGGCAGCGCCTCTTGCGGCGTGCAGCCGCGCTCGTGCGCGAGCACGCGCAGCACGTTGCTGGAGTTGTCGGCGTTGTGCGTCTCCTTCGCGAACGACATCAGGTCGTTCAGCAGCAGGCAGAACGTCGACCACGCCTCGACGAGCGCGCGCACGGGCCCGGAGGCCGCCTGCGCCGCCGTCAGCTCGATCCCGTTGGCGATGTTGAGCGTCGTCGCCCAGCTCGCGAGGCCGCCTGTGTGCATGCGCATCGCGAGGTACTCGTTGAGCGACGGGGGGACACGGCGCTCGGCGTTCGCGACGTCCCACGCCATCCCGAAGAACCACGCGCGCGCCGTGTGCGTCCACTCGATCCGCTGCGCCGGCGTCGCGTGCTGGAGGATCGCGGCGGTCAGGTCACGCAGCGCCTCGGTGTAGGGCAGTTCGCATGCGAAGCCGGCGCGCGGCTCCTCGCACAGGCGCACGAGCGGCGCGCCGAGCGCGAGAAAGTCGGCGGCGCGCCGGCTCGTGGGCCCGTTGTCGTAGTAGAGGTCGTCGGTCGCGAAGCCCCAGTAAAGCCATTTCGCCACGTCGGCGACGCGCGCGGCGTCGGCGGTCGGAAGCGCGCGCGCATAGATCTCGGCGGCGCGCGTCGCGATCAGCCGCTCGCGCTGCGCCGTGCCGCCGTACAGCTCGAAGCGGTCGATCCACTCGACGCACCACTGCTCGATCGCCTCCGCCTGCGGATGGATCGCCGCCGGGAACGGGCAGTGCAGCGGCAGCAGCGCGAGCGCGCCGAGCGCCGGCTCGCCCGTCGCCGTCATGCGGCTGCCTCGGCCGGCTCGCGCAGGTGGAAGCGGACGCGCACGGGCCCCGAGGGCCGCATGGACATCAGCTGGGAGAGGGGCAACGTCGCGTCGAGTGACTCGACCCGATAGCGCCGCAGCAGCGCTCGGACCATCGTCGTCGACTCAAGCATCGCCAGGTGTCGGCCGATGCACGCGCGTCCGCCGCCGCCGAATGGCATGTACGCGAACGGCGGCCGATCGTGCGCGCCGACGAAGCGCAAGGGGTCGAAGCGCTCGGGGGCGGCCCAGAAGCGCGGGTCGCGGTGCGTGGCCCACGGCACGACGAGCACGAGCGAACCGGCGGCCACCGCGTGCCCACCCAGCTCGGTGTCGACCGCCGCGCGACGGCCGAGCGCGAAGGAGGGCGGATACAGGCGCATCGCCTCCTGGACGGTGGCGCGCACGAGGTCCGCGTCGCCGCCGGCGGGTCCGTGCGCCGACGTGGCGACCCGCTCCTGCACGTCGGGGTGGCGGCCGAGCAGGTGGAGCGCCGAGATCAGCACGTCGGCGGTCGTCGTGTAGCCGGCGAGCATGAACATCAGCGCCGCGTCGCGCACCTCGCGCGGCGTCAGGCTCGCTCCGCCCTCCGGATCGCGCGCCTCGCGCAGGCAGCTCAGCAGGTCGCCAGCGTCGGCGTCGCCGCGGCCGTCTTGCTCACGCCGACGGAGCACGCGCTCGATTGTCTCGCGCAGTTCCGCACGCAGCGCGCGGAAGCGCTGGTTGCGTGGCGTCCGCAGGTACAGCGGCGGGCGCAGCGCCTGCATCACGCGCTCGGCCACCTGTTCGCCGAGGCGCGGGACGAGGCGCTCCAGCGCACCGGCGGTGACAACGTCGATCAGGTCCGCCTGCGCGAAGATCGTCTGGCCCAGCACGCGCAGGGCGTGCTCCTCCATCGTCTGGACGATGTCGACCTCCCGCCCGCCGAGGTCGCGCCAACGCTCGGCGACCCGGTCCGCCTCGGTCTCGAGCAGGCCGGCGTACTGCGCGATGTGCCGGCGCGTGAAGATCGGCTGGAGGATGCGCTTATGCCGCCGCCAGCGCTCCCCCTCCATCGTCACGATCGTCTCGCCGAACAGCTCGCGCACCACGTCGTGGGACGGCGTCCGACGCACGAAGACGTCGGTCTCGAGCATCACGCGTCGCAGGTCGTCGGGGTGGCGCACGGCGACGAGCAGCGGCCGCAGCCGCCGCGGGCCCCGGACCGGCCCGATGCGGTAGGCGACGACGTCGCCGTAGCGGGCGAAGCCTGTCTGCAGCGTGCCGAGCAGGTCGCTGCGGAGCGGCCGCGCCATGCCCAGCAGGGGGTTGCCGGGGGGACCGGGGATGCCGCTTCGCGGAGGTGCCGCAGGGATGCGGGCGGTGGCGGTCATGCGACCTGCGCCGCGGTGTCGTGGTCGAGCGCAGGCTGGACGGCGCGACGCCAGCGGTGGACGTGGGTGCCGAGCCCGAGCCGCTCGAGCGGCGCGAGCGCGAGCTCGCCGATCGTCGTCAAGAGCTGCGTGCCGTGCGGGCGCAGGCTCGGCTCGTCGAGGAAGCCGAACGCGGCCTGCACGCGATCGAGCGCCAGCGCGAGGGCGCGGCGGTCGGCTCCGGCCGCTCGCACCCGCCGGCCGACCTCCTGGATCCCCTGCTCGTCGATCCCCTCCACGAGCAGGTCGACGAGCGCGGGGTCGCGCTGGATCGTCATCAGCACGGGCAGCGTGAAGACTCCGGCGCGCAGGTCGCTGCCGGTGGGCTTGCCCATCTCGTGGTCGTTGCCGTAGAGGTCGAGGACGTCGTCGACGATCTGGAAGGCGACGCCGAGCTCCATCCCGAAGCATGCGAGCGCCTCCGCCACGTGCGGTGCCGCGCCCGCGGTCGCCGCGCCGAGCCAGCACGAGGTCGACAGCAGCGTCGCCGTCTTGCCGCGGATCGAGGATTCGTAGTCGGCGAGCGCGCGATGGTGGTCGAACTGGGCCGCGGTCTCGGAGATCTGGCCGGAGCAGAGCGCCGTGAGCGTGTGCGCGAGCCGGCGCAGCTCCGCGGTGCCGAGGCCGGCGGCGACGCGGTAGGCGTGCGACAGCAGGACGTCGCCGCCGAGCACGGCCGCATGGTTGCCCCACAGCGCGTTGGCGCTCGGGCGGTCGCGCCGCAGCGGCGCGGAGTCGAGCACGTCGTCGTGGTAGAGCGAGGCCAGGTGCAGCAGCTCGACGGCGGTCGCGGCGTCGACCACCCGCTCGTCGACCGCCTCGGGTCCGCCGACCGCCATCGCCGAGCAGACGGCGAGCGCCGGCCGCAGCCGCTTGCCGCCCGCCTGGATGCCGTGCAGCGCGAGCTCCGCGAGGCGCTCGCCGGGCTCGGCGGCGACCGCGCGAAGCCGGGACTCGACGCGGCTCAACTGAGCCGCGGCGTCCGCGGGCGGATGGGACGCGACCGTCGTGGCAGCGCCGGCATCGCGACCTCGACTCGCGCGGCGCTGCGCTCCCCCAAACAAGCGCATGCAATTTGTTGTAATCAGTTTTGCGGCGAAACGCAAGTTGGATCTGTGCCGTGGCAAAAGCGCGCAGAGCCCCGACAGGCGCGCGCAAGCTGTGATACACTGTACGGCGACGGTCTTTCCACCGTCGGGACGGGCAAGGGGTACGGGAACGCCACCGGGAGGGTGGCTGTTCCCTCCCCGTGGTCGCGCTCGTCGCGCGCCAGCTTCAGGGCTTGCTTCGCGCTGCCTGAATTCAGACAGTGATTGATCGAACCGTGCGTACCCGCGCCACGGGCGCTCGCCCCTGCCATAATTCGCGCTGACCATTATTTCTGTCAGACGGAGTTGAGGCCGGTTGAGTTGCGCGCGAGGGTCCTCGTGGCCTCGGACTTGGCGCGTTGGTACCCTGCCGCCTGCGCTGACGGCGCTCTCAGGTGAGGCTCCGGCCGAGCTGCGGCGGGAGATTTCGGGGAAGCGGTGCGCCGCGGCCAGCTCGTTGCCGCTCAGCGCCGGGAGGCCGCGAGCGAGAGGCCTTCACCTGCGTCCGCGCGTTCACCCCAGACCATGAAAGACGGGTGCGCGGCGCCTGGGCAACGCATGCCGGCTAGGCTGAAGTGAGCATGGCGGAGACCGACTCACAGCTCCCCGCCGAGGGGCATCGCCTCACCGGCATCGCCTCGCGCTCCTATCAGCATCCCGCTGACAAGGCGGCCACCGCGGCGCTGGGCGCGATCCCGTACCTCGACCGGGTCGTGCGCAAGCTGATCGAGCTCGGCTACGAGCGCGCGCTGCGCCAGGCGGCGCTCGGCGCGTCGGTGCGGCTGTCCGAGGCGCAGCTCCCGGACGTGTGGGCCGAGCACGTCTTCGCCTACCGCACGCTCGACGTTCCCGAGACTCCGCCGCTGTACATGACGCAGCTCCCGTTCGCGAACGCGATGGCGATCGGCGCCAAGCGCCCGATCGTCGTCGTCAACTCGGAGCTCGTGCGGCTGCTCGACGCGCCGCAGCGGCGCGCCGTCTTCGCGCACGAGGCGTCGCACATCCTCGCCGACCACCAGCTCTACGGCACAGCGCTTGAGATCCTCACAGGGCTCGCGCGCAGCGGGCGCCTCCCGCTGCCGCTCGCCCCGATCCGCACCGCCCTGCTCGAGTGGAGCCGCGCGGCCGAGCTGAGCTGCGACCGCGCGGCGGCGCTCGTGACGCGCGACCCGCTCGCCGTCTGCCGCACGTTCCTCTCGCTCGCGGGCGGCGCGATGGTCGAGCAGCTCGACCTCGACGCGTTCATGAAGCAGGGGATGGAGTACGCCGAGGAGGGCAGCGGCCTGGAGCGCCTCACGCGACTGCTGATGGACCTCGGCGTCACGCATCCGCTGCCGGTGCGTCGCACGCACGAGCTGATGCGCTGGGTGCGCGGCGGCGACTACGACCGCATCGTCGGGGGCGACTACGTGCGCCGCGGCGAGCCCGCGGACCCGCGCGCCGAGGGCGGCGAGGCGGCGGCGTTCTACGCCGAGCGCTTCCGCCGAGCGTTCCGCGAGGCCGGCGACGCGGTGGGGGCGATGAGCGACCAGCTCGCTGGCTGGCTGCGGCGGGACGCGGACGAAGACGAGTAGCGCGACCGCCTCAGTCCGCCGCGACGGCCTCCTTCGGCGCCAACGCAAGGCCCTTTCCGACGAGGTCGCGGTGGTCTGTGCTCACGAGCAACCAGCCGTTGCGTCGCGCTGCGGCGACGTACGAGGCGTCATAGACGCTGATGCCGTGCTCGGAGGCGACCTCGATCGCCTGCTCGACGTGCGCGTCGTCGACCTGCACGATGCGGTCCGAGCAGGCTGTCCGAACCAGCTTGGCGACGACGCGCGCGCGGTCCGCAGCGTTCCACGAGCGGACGCCGACGTTGGCCACCTCGTAGAGCGTCAGGTCGAGTGCAGCGATCGGTCGCGAGCCTGCGAGGAGCTCGATGGCGTAGGGGTGGTGGTCATCGTCGGCGTCACGCGCCGCGAGCCAGACTCCGGAATCGAGCAGCAAGGTCATCGCGAGTCGCGCATCCGTCGGATGAACTCGGCGCTGTTGCCTCCGTGGTGCCCGGGGTTCGCGAGCAGCTCGCGCACGCGCCGACCGCGCTCCGCGTCTTCGGCGGCGAGGACGCGTTCGGCGGCGTCCTGCAGAAAGGCGCTGCGACTGCCTCTACGCGCCCGCACGTGCGCGTCGATGCGCTCCAGGAGGCTGTCCGGGAGGCTGATCATCACCTTTGCCATGGAATCAGGATATACCGGTGCTGCTCAACAGCAAAGACCTGGAGAAACCTAAGGCTTCTGCGCAGAGCGACGCGCGGGCGAGAGTCCGGAGGCCGATCCCGGGCGTCCGCTCTCTGACCGTCGGCGTTCATCTGACTGGCATATAAATTTATAGCTGGGTAACCTTGACATCGAATGGCGGCACATGCCTCGATGACGAATGCCCAGCGCACCCGCCTGCCGCGCGCCGAGCGCGAGCGGCTGATCCTCGACCTCGCGCGCGCGCGCTTCGCCGCCCACGGCTACGCGGCCGTCACGATGGACGACCTCGCGGCCGACGCGGGCGTCACGAAGCCGCTGCTCTACGCCTACTTCGGCAACAAGGAGCGGCTCTACCTCGCCTGCATGGAGCGCTCCGGCGAGGCGATGTTCGCGACAGTCGGCGCGGCCGTCTCGGACGCGACGAGTCCGGCCGACGCGCTGCGCCGCGGCCTGCGCGCCTTCTTCGCGTTCGTCGACGAGGACCGCGACGCCTGGCGCGTGCTGTTCGACGAGACGCTGCCGGCCGGCGGCGAGCTTGCCGAGCGCGTCGCCGAGTACCGCGAGCGACTGCTCGCGCTCGTCGCGCAGACCAACCTCGCACGCCTGCCCGAGCAGCGTCGCGCGCGCCACGCGACCGAGATCGAGGCGATCTCCGTCGCGCTGCTGGGCGCCGCCGAGGCGCTCGCGCGCTGGTGGCTGCACACCGGCGCGATGCCCGCGGCGGACGCCGCCGAGCTGCTGATCGCGACCGTCGAGCCCGGGCTGCGCGCCCGTGCGGAGCGCGGTCCTGCCGCACGACCGAGATCCCAAGGAGCCAGATGACCCCCGCCGCACCGCGTCGAGCCGTCGTGCTCGGCGGCAACCGAATCCCCTTCGCGCGCTCCGACAGCGCGTACGCGAAGGCGACCAACCAGGACATGCTGACCGCCGCGCTGGACGGGCTCGTCGAGCGCTTCGGGCTCGCCGGCGAGCGTCTCGGCGAGGTCGTCGCCGGCGCCGTCCTCAAGCACAGCCGCGACTTCAACCTGACCCGCGAGTGCGTGCTCGGCAGCCGTCTCGCGCCCGAGACGCCCGCGTACGACGTCCAGCAGGCGTGCGGGACCGGGCTGGAGGCGGCGATCCTCGTCGCCAACAAGATCGCGCTCGGGCAGGTCGAGGTGGGCGTCGCGGGCGGCGTCGACACGACGTCCGACGCGCCGCTCGCGCTCAACGAGGACCTGCGCGCGGTCCTGCTCGAAGCCAACCGGCTGAAGTCCAACGCGGCGCGCGCGAAGCTGCTGCTGCGGCTGCGTCCGCAGCAGCTCGTGCCCGCGATCCCACGCAACGAGGAGCCGCGCACCGGCCTCTCGATGGGCGAGCACCAGGCGCGCACCGCGGCCGAGTGGGGCATCTCCCGCGAGGCGCAGGACGAGCTGGCGATGCGCTCGCACGTCAACCTCGCCGCCGCCTACGAGCGCGGCTTCCAGGACGACCTGATCACGCCCTACCTCGGGCTCGAGCGCGACCAGAACCTGCGTCCCGACTCGAGCATGGAGCGGCTCGCGAAGCTCAAGCCCGTCTTCGGCGGGTCCGAGGGCACGATGACCGCCGGCAACTCGACGCCGCTGTCCGACGGCGCCGCCGTTGCCCTGCTCGCCTCCGAGGCGTGGGCGCAGGAGCGCGGCCTGACGCCGCTCGCCGCGTTCGTCGATGCCGAGACGGCGGCGGTCGACTACGTGAGCGGGCGCGAGGGCCTGCTGATGGCGCCCGCCTACGCCGTCCCGCGGCTGCTGGAGCGCAACGGCCTCGCGCTGCAGGACTTCGACCTCTACGAGATCCACGAGGCGTTCGCCTCGCAGGTCCTCTCGACGCTCGCCGCCTGGGAGGACCCCGTCTTCTGCACGCAGCGGCTCGGCCTGAGCAAGCCGCTCGGCGCGATCGACCGCGCCAAGCTCAACGTCAACGGCAGCTCGCTCGCCGCCGGCCACCCGTTCGCAGCGACCGGCGGTCGCATCGTCGCGGCGGCCGCGAAGGCGCTCCACGAGCGCGGCGGCGGTCGCTGCCTGATCTCGATCTGCGCGGCCGGCGGTCAGGGCGTCGTCGCGATCTTGGAGGGATGAGCGATGGACCGTTACACCCAGCTGGTCAACACCCCGATCGGCAAGACGATCGCCAAGCAGGTCGGCCTGCCGAAGCCGGTGGCGCTTCGCCGCTACGTCCCGGGCTCCCCGGTCATCGAGGGGAAGGTGCTGGTGGGCGGCGCGCCCGGCGGGCGCCTCGCCGCGCCGATCGCGCGCGTGCTCGCGGAGATCGGCGCCGACGTCGCGACGCCGCTGCGGCCCGACCTGCGCGCCGCGGCCGCCGAGGCCGGCCTCGACGCCTCGCCGTGGACGCCGCAGGCTGCAGTCGACCACCGCTACGCCGCGCTCGTCTTCGATGCGACCGGGATCGCGGGGTCGGCCGCGCTGGAGGAGCTGCACACGTTCTTCCACCCGACGATCCGCCACGTCGCGAGGTGCGGGCGCATCGTCGTGCTCGGCACGCCGCCCGAGGCGGCGAGGAAGCCGGCCGAGCGGGTGGCGCAGCGCGCGCTCGAGGGCCTCACGCGCGCGATGGGCAAGGAGGTCGGCCGCGGCGCGACCGTGCAGCTCGTCTACGTCGAGCCGGGCGCCGAGGACCAGATCGCCGGCACGCTGCGCTTCTTCCTCTCGCTGCGCTCGGCGTTCGTGTCGGGGCAGGTCGTGCGGATCGGCGGCGATGGAGCGCTGCCGGACGACTTCGACTGGGAGCGCCCGCTCGCCGACAAGGTCGCGCTCGTGACGGGCGCCTCGCGCGGCATCGGCGCGGCGATCGCCTCGACGCTGGCGCGCGACGGCGCGCACGTGGTGGGCCTCGACGTGCCGGCGCTGGAGGACGACCTCAAGGCGGTCGCCGCCGGGATCGGCGGCTCGGCGCTCGCGCTCGACATCACCGACGCCGACGCGCCGAGGGCGATCGCCGCGTACCTGCGGAAGGAGCACAGAGGCGTCGACGTCGTCGTCCACAACGCCGGCATCACGCGCGACCGCACGCTCGGCCGCATGGACGCCGACCGCTGGAACGCGGTGATCGCCGTGAACCTGTCCGCGATCGAGCGGATCACCGACGCGCTGATCGCCGGCGGCTCCAGAGCGGTGCTGAGCAGAGGCGGCCGCGTCGTCTGCGTCTCCTCGATCAGCGGCATCGCCGGCAACGCCGGCCAGACGAACTACGCGACCTCGAAGGCCGGCGTGATCGGCGTCGTCGACGCCTACGCGCCGGAGGTCGCCAAGCACGGCGCGACGATCAACGCGGTCGCGCCCGGCTTCATCGAGACGCAGATGACGGCGAAGGTCCCATTGGCGATCCGCGAGGCCGGCCGCCGCATGTCGTCGCTGTCGCAGGGCGGGCTGCCGGTCGACGTCGCCGAGGCGATCGCCTGGTTCGCCTCGCCGGCGTGCGGCGGCCTCAACGGCAACGTCGTGCGGGTGTGCGGGCAGAGCCTGCTGGGGGCGTGACGCCGTGCTGAGCACCTACGCCCGCGCCGTGCTCCCGCTCGTCCCCGGCGCCTCGCTGCTGCCGTTCGTCGCCGGGCGCGGGAAGGAGATGCCGCCGTTGGAGCGCTCGCTGTCGGGCGTGCGCGTGGACCCGGCGGCGCTGGCCGACTACGCCCGCGTGTGCGGCTTCGCGCTGCGCGACTCGCTGCCGGCGACGTACCTGCACGTGCGGGCGTTCCCGCTGCACATGGCGTTGATGGTGGACGGGAAGTTCCCGTTCCCCGCGGTCGGGCTCGTGCATCTCTCCAACCGCATCGTCGTCCACCGGCCGGCTCGCGTCGGCGAGGTCTTCGACCTCGTCGTCCGAGCGACCCCGATCGAGCCGCACCCGAAGGGCCGGACGTTCGCGCTGGTGAGCGAGGCGCGGGTGGACGGCGAGCTGGTGTGGGAGGACGTCTCGACCATGCTCCGTCGCGGCGGTGGCAGCGCCGACGCCCGGAACGGCGGCCGGGAGGGGGGCGGGGCCGGGGTTCCGGCGGATGAGGGGCATTCTGTTCCCGCTGAGCGAGAAGAAAGCGACGCTCATCGCGCGGGCGGCGTGGAGTGGAAGCTGCCGGGGGATCTCGGGCGGCGGTACGCCTCGGTCTCCGGCGACAGCAACCCGATCCACATGCACGCGCTGAGCGCGCGGCTGTTCGGCTTCCCGCAGGCGATCGCGCACGGGATGTGGACGAAGGCGCGCTGCCTGGCGGCGCTCGAAGGGCGGCTGCCGGATGCGTACACGGTCGACGTGAGCTTCAGGAAGCCCATCCTCCTGCCGGGCCGCGTGACGTTTGCGGCAGACGACGGGCGCTTCGCGGTGCGAAGCGCGAAGAACCCACAGACGGTCCACCTCGAAGGGACGGTGACGCCATGAGCAGCATGGCAGAGCGCAGCATGGGTCTGGGCCTGCGGGCGCTTGGGCGCCTCGCCGGCTCCGACGTCGTCGACCGCCTCGGCGTGCGCAAGCCCGCCGAGCGGGTTCTCTACCGCGCCACGCGCGACGGCTTCAAGGCCGCCAGCGCGGCCGGTCGCACGTTCAGAGCGGTCAACGGGCGCGGCAAGCCGGCGCGCCTCTCCACGACCGCCGGCACAGGCCTGTTCGACCTCACCCCGACCGACGAGCAGCAGATGCTGCAGGAGTCGTTCAAGGCGTTCGGCGCCGAGCAGCTGCGGCCCGCCGCGCTGAGAGCCGACACCGCGGCGAAGGCGCCGGCGGAGCTGCTGAGCGCCGGTGGCGAGCTCGGCCTCACGATGCTCGGCGTCCCGGAGGAGCTGGGCGGCGCCGTCTCGGAGCGCTCGTCGGTCACCGCGGTGCTCGCCGCGGAGGCGCTCGCGCACGGCGACATGGGCCTCGCGGTCGCGCTGCTGGCGCCGGCCGGGGTGGCGAGCGCGCTCGCGCTGTGGGGCGACGGCGACCAGCAGGCGACCTACCTGCCGGCGTTCGTCGAGGCGGAGGCGCCGGCCGCCGCGGCGCTGGCGATCCAGGAGCCGCGCGCGCTGTTCGACCCGTTCGCGCTTGAGACGACGGCCCGCCGCGAGCGCGACGAGTTCGTGCTCGACGGCGTCAAGTCGCTCGTGCCGCTCGCCGAGAGCGCCGAGCTGCTGCTCGTCGCGGCGCGGCTGGAGGGGCACGGGCCGGTGCTGTTCCTCGTGGAGCCCGCGACGAGCGGCGTGCTCGTGAAGGCCAGCCCCGCGATGGGCGTGCGCGCCGCCGCCACCGGCGACGTGCTGCTGGAGGGCGTGCGGCTGCCGGCGCGCGCGCTGCTGGGCGACGGCGACCCGGCCGTCTACGTCGCCGCGGTGCGCCGCGCGCGGCTCGCGTGGTGCGCGCTCGCGTGCGGCACCGCCCGCGCCGTGCTCGACTACGTGATCCCGCACGTCAACGAGCGCGTCGCGTTCGGCGAGCCGATCTCGAATCGCCAGTCGGTCGCGTTCACGGTCTCCGACATCGGGATCGAGCTGGAGGGCATGCGGCTCGCGACGCTGCGCGCCGCCGCGCGGCTCGACGCGGGCAAGGACGCGGCGCGGGAGGTCGCGATCGCGCGCGCGCTGTGCTCCGAGAAGGGCGCGTGGATCGGCTCCAACGGCGTGCAGCTGCTCGGCGGCCACGGCTACGTGAAGGAGCACCCGGTCGAGCGCTGGTACCGCGACCTGCGAGCGGTGGGCGTCGCCGAGGGCGCCCTCCTGGTCTAGAGAGGAACGACTCCGATGATCAACCTGGAGATCCCCAAGAAGTTCGTCCCGCTCGTCGGGCAGGCGCACCAGGTCGCGGAGGAGGTCTTCCGGCCGATCTCGCGCAAGTACGACGCGGGTGAGCACGAGTATCCGAAGGAGCTGGACATGCTCGCCGCGCTCATCGACGGGATGAACGACGGCTCCGACCTCGGCGGCGCGGGCGCGGCCGGCGTGCGCCGCACCGACAACGGCGACGGCGGCGTGCGCAACGGCTCCAACATGTCGACGGTGCTCGGCATCATCGAGCTGTGCTGGGGCGACGTCGGCCTGCTGCTGTCGATGCCCCGTCAGGGCCTCGGCAACAGCGCGATCGCGTCCGTCGCGAACGACGAGCAGCTCGAGCGCTTCAGAGGCAAGTGGGCCGCGATGGCGATCACCGAGCCGGAGGCCGGCTCCGACAGCGCCGCGATCCGCACGACCGCGGTCTACGACGAGGCGACCGGCGAGTACGTGCTCAACGGCGAGAAGATCTACGTCACGTCCGGCGAGCGCGCCGACCTCGTCGTCGTGTGGGCGACGCTCGACCGCTCGCTCGGCCGCGCGGCGATCAAGTCGTTCGTCGTGGAGCGGTCGAACCCGGGCCTCAGGCTCGACCGCCTCGAGCACAAGCTCGGGATCCGCGCGAGCGACACCGCCGCCTTCATCCTCGACGACTGCCGCGTGCCGAGAGAGAACCTGCTCGGCTCGCCGGAGGTCGACGTCAGAAGAGGCTTCGCGGGCGTCATGCAGACGTTCGACAACACGCGACCGTTGGTCGCGGGCATGGCGGTCGGTCTGACTCGCGCCTGCCTGGAGCTGACGCAGAGGCTGCTCGCCGAGGCGGGCGTCGAGGTCGACTACGACCGGCCGGCCGCGTCGCAGTCCGCGGCCGCGGCCGAGTATCTCGCGATGGAGTCCGACTACGAGGCCGCCCGGCTGCTCACGCTCGAGGCCGCCTGGATGGCGGACAACAGCAAGCCGAACTCGCTGCAGGCCTCGATGGCGAAGGCGAAGGCGGGGCGCACCTGCGTCGACGTCGCGCTGCGCTGCGTGCGCCTGTGCGGCTCGCTCGGCTACGGCGAGGAGCTGCTGCTGGAGAAGTGGGCGCGCGACGCGAAGATCCTCGACCTGTTCGAGGGCACCCAGCAGATCCAGCTGCTGATCATCGCGCGCCAGCTCCTCGGGAAGTCGTCCGCCGAGCTGAAGTAGGCGCGTCAAGACTCAAGGCATCTCCCTCGATCTGCCGAGGATCGGGGGAGATGTCCGGCCGTCCCCTTCCCCTGCCCGCCGCAGACCGGCTGAGCCGCGCCGTCGTCGAGGGGCTCGAAGAGGGCGTGCTCGTGACGGACGCCGAGCTGCGGGCCGTGAGCTGGAACGCGAGCGCGCTGCGGATCCTCGGCGCGAGCGCCGAGCAGCTCGCGGTCGACGGGATCGCCTCGCCGGCGGTGGGCGCGCTGCGCTACGCCGACGGGCGCGCGATCACCGACCGCGACAACCCGCTGCGGCGCGCGCTGCGGCAGGGCACGCCGGCGCGCGCGACGCTGCGCCGCACGCCGCCCGAGGGCGGCGAGCGCTGGATCACCGTGCTCGCACGTCCGCTCGGGGGCGCGCGCGGGACCGCGCGCCAAGGGGTCGTCTGCACGTTCGCCGACGTGACGAGAAGCGTCGAGGCGGAGTCGCGCCTGCGCGAGGAGCGCGATCGCGCACAGCGCTACCTCGAGGTGGCCTCGACGCTGGTCGTCGTGCTCGACGCGCATGGAAGCGTGGAGCTGATCAACCGCCAGGGCTGCGAGCTGCTCGGCTTCAGAGAGGACGAGCTGCTCGGCCGCGACTGGCTGGAGATGGTCGTCCCGCGCGAGGACCGGCTCGACGCGCGGCTCGCGTTCCTGCGGCTCGTCTCCGGCGTCGACCAGCCGGGCGAGACGCTCGAGACGTTCGTGCGCACGAAGACCGGCGAGCAGCGCAAGATCGCCTGGCGCAATGCCGTGCTGCGCGACCCGGAGGGCACGATCACGGCCGTGCTGCGCTCCGGCGAGGACGTGACGGCGCGGCGTGCGGCGGAGGCGCAGGTGACCTTCCTGGCCTACCACGACCGTCTCACCGGCCTGCCGAACCGGGCGCTCCTGGAGGAGCAGCTCGCGCGTGACGTCACGCGCGCGCGCCGCTCGGGCGCCCCGGTCGCGCTGCTCTACTTCGACCTCGACAACTTCAAGCTCGTCAACGACTCGTTCGGCCACACCGCCGGCGACGAGGTGCTGCGCGAGACCGCGCTGCGCGTGAGCGAGCTCACGCGCGCCGGCGACGTGCTCGCGCGCCAGGGCGGGGACGAGTTCCTGCTGCTGCTGGACTGCGCGACGCCGGTCGCCGGGGGCGCGGAGGGCGACGCGCCGGGCGCGACCGACCCGCGCGCGATCGCGCAGGTCGCGGGCGACCGCATCGCGGCGGCGCTGGAGCGGCCGTTCGAGGTCTCCGGCGCGCAGTTCCACGTCGGCGCCTCGATCGGCGTCGCGCTGCTCCCCGAGCACGCCGACGATCCCGAGTCGCTGTTCACCTGCGCCGACCAGGCGATGTACCAGGCCAAGCGCGCCGGCGGCGGGACGGTCGCGTTCTACGAGCCGCGCGCGAGCGACGCCCGCCAGCGGCTCTCGCTCACCACGCGGCTGCGGCGCGCGATCGAGGAAGGCGAGCTGCTGCTGCATTTCCAGCCGATCGTCGCGGTAGGCGACGGCCGCCTCGAGGCCGTCGAGGCGCTCGTGCGTTGGCAGGACCCGGAGGAGGGGCTGATCCCGCCGGGCGCGTTCATCCCCGTCGCCGAGGAGACCGGCCTGATCGACGGGATCGGGACCTGGGTCGTCGAGGCGCTGTGCGAGCAGGCGGTCGCCTGGGCGGCGGAGGGCTTCCGGCCGCGGCTGAACTTCAATCTCTCTCCGCGCCAGCTGCGCCGCGGCGACCTCGTCTCCTCGATCGCCGAGCGGATCGCCGCCCACCGGCTCGACCCCTCGCAGTTCTGCGCCGAGCTGACGGAGACCGCGCTGCTGTCAGACGCTCGCCGCCAGCGCTCGCTGCTGACCGAGCTGCACGAGGCCGGGCTCGCGATCGCGATCGACGACTTCGGCGCCGGCCACTCGTCGCTCGGTCGTCTGCGCGACCTGCCGGTCCAGGTGCTGAAGGTCGACCGCTCCTTCATCGCCCGGGTGCCCGAGGACCCGGGCTCGGCCGCGATCGTCTCCGCCGTCCTCGACCTCGGCGCCGCGCTTGGGATGACGACCGTCGTCGAGGGCGTCGAGCAGCCGGCGCAGCTGGACTTCCTGCGCGACCACGGCTGCCCGCTCGTGCAGGGGTTTCTCACCGGGCGGCCGGTCGCGGCGCGCGACGTCGCACGCGACGCGCTCGCGCGCTGATCGGGCGTGGGCGGCGGGTCGCGCCCGCGGCGCGACCCGCCGACGGCGTCACGGCCGGTGTATGTAGATCCAGCGCACCAGCGAATTGACGGGCACTTCGACGTACGCCCCCCGGTTGGCTATGCCTCCCGTGTAGGAAACAGTGGTTTCGCAGAACACGTTGACGCCGATGGCCTGGTTGTCGCAGCCCCTGCCGACGTGGAAGTCACCTCCGGTGCGGTCGCTTCGGATGGCGAGCACTCCGAGCGTTCTGTTGCTCGTCGCTTCGATCCTCACGTCTTCGAACGTCTTTCCCGCCGGCAGCGTGATCGTCGATCCAGGCGCGAACCTCAACGGCGCGTCGTCGTTGACGACCGCGACGTTCGCTTGGCCTCCGCCTTCGGCTTCCCTGACGCTGGCGGTGCCCGCGGCCCTTCCTTCTCCCGCGAAGACGCAGAAGCCTTCTCTCGAGGCCAGCGGGATGCCGGCGGTTTCGTCGAGTCTCAGACCGGTCACCGCGATCGTCTGCGGTCTCACTTCGAGCGTCGCCCTGGCCGGCCTCGATTCTGTCGACTGGTATAGGCAGGTGAGCCCCGACGCTTCCCCTCTCAACGCGAAGCCCACGACATTCAGCTTGATGCCGCTGATTTCCGGTAGCGTTCCGGTCGAGGATTCATATTTGATCCTCCACGGAAGCGTTTCGGATAGCATCCTCACTCTTCCGCCTGTGCAGCTCCCTTCGGCCGCCGATGCTCTGGTGACGGAACCGACGTCGAGGCCCGAGGTGGCGGTGAACGTCGTTGAGTGAAAGCTCCCTTCAAGCGTGACGGGGCATTCGACGCTCAATGCGCTGGTCGTGAAGGTGACGACCGACCAGACGGCTCTCACCGCGGCCGGTTCCACCGCGATGGTCGGTTCTGCCTCTGCGCTGCTCGCCGCGATCAACAGCACGAAGCCGGCGACGAGCGCGCCCAGGACGTGCCGGGCGTGATCCAGCATGGTGCTCCCCCTTCGGTCGACGTATGGTCGGGCCCGATGCACCGATAGTAGGGGAGGTGCCGGGAACGTAAAGGATCTTGGCGCGTTAGCCGCGCTTCGGCGCGCCGCCACCGCTCCCCGAGCACCGTGTCCTCGTGCGAGTACGGCGGCACGCACGAGCAGACGACGACGAGCGGGGCGGCGTCGTCGGCCCACAGCCGGTGGACCGTGCCGGGCGGGATCACGACGCAGTCGCCGGGGCCGATCGCCTGCGTCTCCTCGCCCAGCCGCAGCCTAGCCGGCGCCCCGAGGCGGGTCGCGCGCAGGGCGCTCGACCCGCCTCGCGTGGGCTCATGGCTCGGCGATCACCTGAACCATGCGCGACAGTCCGTTGACCGGGACCCACAGGAATGCCGCCCGCACGCGGGTGGCTCCGGTGAACGAGACGGTCACCATGCACCTGTCCCTTCCGGCTCCGCCGAGCGGTCTTTCGTCGCAGCCTTCGCTGACCTCGAATTCGGCGGCTCGGAAGCCGACCATTCTCAGCCTCCTTCCCGTCCTGCTCGCCGCCGTCGCTTCGATCGTCACATCTTGTTCGGTTCTGTTCCTTTCTATCGTTATCGGTGCCGCCGGGTTGAACGTCAGCGGCGCTTCCGCCCCGAGGACCGCGATCTCGAGTCCCGGGGCGCCGCCCCTTTCGGTGACTTCCGCGGTCCCCGAAAGATGGCCTTCGCCCGCGGCTTCGCAGAGGAAGCCGCCTCTCAACGGTATGGTCGCCCCTTCTTCGAGCCTGAGTCCGGTGACTTCGACCGATTCCGACGCGACTTCCATCGTCCCCTTGACCGGATGGGTTTCGCTCGACTGCGCTAGGCAGGCGAGACCGCCGACTTCGGCTCTTATCGCAGCGCCGGAGATCTTGATCCTGGCGCCGGTGATTTCGGGTAGCGTGCCGACGAGCCTTTCGTACCTGACGCTCCACGGGAGCGTTTCGGTTAGGAGCGTCGCTCTCCCGCCGGTGCAGCTCGCGCCGCCGATCGAGGCTCTCGTGATGTCGCCGATCGCCAGCCCTTCGACCGGGGCGAACGTCGATGAGTGGATGCTGCCTTCGAACGTGACGGGGCAGGTCACCGTGCCCGCCGACGAAACGAAGTTCAACCTGGCCCAGATGGCCCTGATGTTGGACGGTTCGGCGAACAGCGCTAGCGTCGCCGACGCGCTCGTGGCGCTCAGCAGGACGAGCCCGACCACGAGCGCGCCCAGGGCGAGCTTGACGTGATTCATCGTGAGTCCCCCTCCATCGTATGGACCTCATGCGCTGTGCGATGCGTACCGGCGCGCAGCCCCCTTTCGTCGCGCGGCGGAGCATCCTCGACGCGGCGCGGCGGCGGGCATGAGGTCGCCGGAAGCGCGCTGCCCGAGATGCGCTCCCAAGATAAGGAAATCCGGCGCGATGTGCCAGCGGCGCGCTCGCGTCAGCCGCGCCGCATCGCCGCCCGCAGCTCGCGCAGCTCGCGGATCTCGTCCGGCACCGGGCGCTCCCCGATCGCCGGCGCGACGCCGAGCAGCTCCGGCTCGATGCGGTGGCGCACCAGCTCGTCGCCGACCGCGTCGACGCGCAGCGCCGCCGTGCCCGGCCGCGAGGTCACGACCCGCACCATCCGCGTGCCGCGGAACAGCAGGCCGACGCCGTCGTCGGCGGCCCAGCCGCCGGGCAGCTCGCCGCTCCGCACGGCGGCGAGCCACACCGGCAGCCGTTCCGGCTCGCCGTCCGCGTGGACGCTGAACGACCCGGGCAGCAATCCGAGCCCCTCGATCGTCTCGAGCGGGCCGCCCGAGCGGGTCACGCCCCCGGCGAACCAGCACATCGCGCCAGCGGACAGGCCGGCCAGCACGATCCCGCGGCGCCACGCCTCCGCGAGCAGCTCGTCCAGCTCGTGCGCGCGCCAGATCGCGAGCAGGTTGCGCATCGAGCCGCCGCCGACGTAGATCACGTCCTGCTCCAGGACGATGTCGGCGAGCGAGCGCGCGGACCCGTGCCGGCGGAACAGGGAGAGGTGCGTCGCCGAGGCGCGCCGCGCGTAGCGCGCGTAGAACGAGGTGATCTGAGCGGTCGGGTCGCCGGAGGCGGTCGGCAGGAACAGGATGCGCGGCTCAGGCCGGCCGGTCAGCGCGAGCACGAAGTCGTCGAGCGCCGGGTTGTCCGGCTCCATCGTGAAGCCGCCGCCGCCCATCGCCAAGATCGTTCGAGGGTCACCTCCGCGAGGCATCCCGCCTCGCGTCCTGATCGCCGGGGCTCTGTCCGGTCGCCTTCCGGGGAGGGCGTCGCCGATGCTCATGCGACCGCGTGCAGGTCCCGCTCGGCGTCGCCGAGGTAGCTGACCGCCAGCGGCTGCTCGAGCACCTCGCCGTCGCGCGGCGCGACGTGGAACGCCCGCGCGCGCGGGCGCGAGCTGACGACGCGGTGCAGGTCGCGGCCGACGAAGTGCAGCGCCGCGCCGTCGTCGGCGGCGTAGCCGGGCGTGACGCCGTCGCCGACGAAGCGGCGGTACTCCTCGCGCCGCTCCGGCTCGCCGTCGTAGTGGACGCAGTTCGAATGCGGCAGCAGGCCGAGCCCGCGCACGACCGTCGGCGCGCCGTGGAACGCGGTGACGGCCTCCTGGAACCAGCACAGCGAGCCGGCGGACAGGCCGCAGAGGATCACGCCGCGGCGCCAGGCGTGCTTCAGCACGCGGTCGAGTCCGTGGGCGCGCCACGCGCCCAGCAGCGAGACGACGCTGCCGCCGCCGACGTAGATCACGTCGCGCGTGAGCAGGTGCGCCTCGAGATCGCCCTCGACGGCGCCGTCGCCGCGGTCGCGCCGGAACAGCGACACGTGCGAGGTCTCGCAGCGCGTGGAGAACGTCCGGTAGAAGCGCACGACGTAGTGGTCGGCGTCGCCGGAGGCGGTCGGCACGAAGCAGACCTTCGGCCGCTCGCGCTCGGCGAGGCCCAGCACATAGTCGTCGAGCAGCGGGTTCCCCGCCTCCATCGAGAACCCGCCGCCCCCGAACGCGACGATCTGCGGTGCCCGTCCCGTGTGCATGCGAGCGAGTGTCGCAGTGCACCGGGCGCCTGTCCTTGCCCCGATGTCCAAGCTTGGTGCGCCGCGCGGCTAAGAGGTTTGCGGGCGCGCCGGATGCCGACGCGCGTCCGCGACCCGCCAGGCGATTGCGCCGACTGCGAGCGCGACGAGCAGCACCGCCGGCCACGCCCCGATCGCGTGGCCGAGCGGGTGGGCGATCGCGAAGCCGGCGAGGAACGCGGCGACGAGCGCCATCGCACGGCCCAGGCCGAGCAGCACGCGCCAGCGCAGCCCGCACGCCAGCCCGCCGAGGAACAGCACCACGCCGCCGAGCGGGCGCGAGCCGCTCAGGTCCGCGACCGCGAAGCCGAGCACGAGCGCGCCCGCGGCGATCGGCCAGGTGGGGAACGGGCGCATCGCGGGAGGGTAGCGGCGGGCGCGCGGCGAGCAGGATGCGGGGACTCACGGCCGGACACCCCGGTCACTCGCCGCCGGGCTGTCAGCAGTCGAACCAGTCGACAGGGCGCCGGCCCCGCGCGTGCGGGCGACGGAGGGGAAGCTGACGTTCGCGCGCTCGGCTCGGCGAGCCCCGGCCTGGGATGATCCACATTCCGATAAACCAGATCGAGCCGCGGCGCGCAGGGACGCCCTCGGTCGTGTCCACCACCCCCGAGAAGCGAAGGTCCTCCTTGTCGAGTCATGACGGTCCGAACGGCGCCCGCTCGCCGGAGCACCGCCACCTCGGCGCTGCGGTCGCCGAGCTGCGCGAGCTGCGCGGCCTCTCCCAGGCCGAGGTCGCCGACAGAGCCGAGCTGCGCCGCAGCCACCTCGCCGCGATCGAGCGCGGCGAGGTCGACCCCACGTTCGTGACGCTCGTGCGGATCGTGCGCGCGATCCCCGCGCCGCTCGCCGAGCTGTTCGAGCTGTTCGAGCGCCGCCGCGATGCCGCCGGCGACGGCTGAGCGCGTCGCCGCGCCCGCAGCCCCGCCTGCGGGTGGAGCCGCGACGCCGTGCACGCCAGCGCGGCAGGGATCCTGTCCTGGTGTCGTCTCGCGACACCGATCCAGGACGCCGCCGGGTGCGAAGATGGAGGAGATGAGCACGACCGGCTCGGAGCAGCGCGGGCCCCGCTTCGCCGCCGTGCTGCGCGAGGGCGAGCGCGTCACGCCGCTGGAGCTGTTCTTCGACCTCGTGTTCGTGCTCGCGATCACCGAGTGCACGACGCTGATGGCCGCGACGCCGACGTGGAGAGGCCTCGTGCAGGGGCTGCTCGTGCTCGGCGTGCTGTGGTGGTCGTGGGTCGGATACGCGTGGCTGACGAGCGTCGTCGACCCCGAGGAGGGAGCGGTGCGCCTCGTGATGTTCCTCGCGATGGCCGCGTTCCTGATCTGCGCGCTGTGCGTGCCGGAGGCGTTCGGCTCGGACGGGCTGCTGTTCGCGCTCGCCTACGGCGTCGTGCGCGTCGCCCATATCCTGCTGTTCCTGCTCGCGAGCCGCGAGGATCCCGAGCTGCGTCATGCGACGCTCGGCCTCGCCGTCTCGACCGCGCTCGGCGTCGGCATCCTGCTGGTCGCCTCGGCGACCGACGGCGGCCTGCAGATCGGCCTGTGGGCGCTCGCGCTCACGTTCGACATGGGCGGGCCGCTGCTGATCGACCCGGCCGGCTGGCGCCTGGAGCCCGGCCACTTCGCCGAGCGCCACGGACTGATCGTCATCATCGCGCTCGGCGAGTCGATCGTCGCGATCGGGACGGGCTCGGGCCATCAGGTCGACGCCGGGATCGTCGTCGCCGCGGTGCTCGGGATCGTCGTCGCGGCGGGGCTGTGGTGGCTCTACTTCGACGTCGTCGCGCCCGTCTCGACGCGGCGGCTCGTCGCGGCGGAGGAGGGCGCCGAGCGCAACCGGATGGCGCGCGACTCGTTCTCGTACCTGCACTTCCCGATGGTCGCGGGGATCGTGCTCGCCGCGCTCGGGATGAAGACGACGCTTGCCCACGTGTCCGGTGCTCTGGGGCTGGTGCCGACGTTCGCGCTGCTGGGCGGCACCGCGCTCTACCTGCTCGCGCACGTCGCGTTCCGCCTGCGCAACGTCCGCACGCTCAACAGACGGCGGCTCGGGCTCGCGCTCGTGCTGCTCGCGCTCACGCCGCTGTTGCAGCACGCGGCGGCGCTGCTGACGCTCGCGCTGCTGGCGGTCGCGCTCGTGCTGCTGATCTCCTACGAGACGTGGCGCTACGGCGACGCGCGCCACCGCGTGCGCCATCCCGAGACCGCGAGCTGACCCGTACGCGCGGGCGGTCGCGGCGGTTCAACCGCGGCGAGCGAGCTGCAGCTTCGGGCCGCCGATCTTGCATCAAATCTCTCTCACCGATGGGGAGCGTTCATGTGGTGCCGAAGATGGCGTGATGGCAGCCATCGCCGCCGATCCGCAGGCGCCGGCAGTCGCGGCGGCCGCGCTCGCCGCTCGCAGTCGCGCCGAGGTGGACGCGCTGCTCGGCGTGCTGTTCGAGCGGGCGGCCGTCGGAATCGCGCTCGTCGGGCTCGACGGCCCCGAGCGCGAGGTGGTGCTCGAAGCGAACGCGAGCTTCGCGGCGATCCTCGGCCGCACGCTCGGCGCGCTGCGCGGCACGCGAGCGCTCGTCGCGAGCGTCGATCCCGCGCACGCGCCCGGCCTGGCGCGGGCGATGGAGGAGCTGATGCGTGGGACGGCCGCCGTGCATCGCGGCGAGTACCGCTTCACGCGCGCCGACGGCGAACGCGTGTGGCTCGACCTGACCGCCTCCGTGGTCGGGGGCGCCGACGGCGCGCCGCGCCATCGGGTCGTGCACGTGCTCGACGTGACGGCCGAGCGCAGCGCTACGTACGCGGACCGACGGCGGTTCACGACAGCATCGGCTTGATAGCGCTTCCGCGCGCCAAGTTGCGCAAACTCTTGCACGCGTCATCGCGTCGCCGTCGGATGTCGATGATGCCGGGGTGAGACGGTCGCAGTCACGCGGGCGCCACGGGCGCGTGCTGGTCACCGCGGCGCTGACGTTCGTCGCGATCTTCGTCGCGCTCGAGCTCGACCAGAACGCCGGCAGCGGACTGTCGATCCTCTACCTGCTGCCGGTCGTCTTCGTCGGCGTCGAGCTGGGCCGCCGGGCCGGCATCGCCGCCGGATTGCTCGCCTTCGCCCTGTTCGTCGTATGGGCCCCGTCCGCCGGGGTCGCGCTCGCGCTCTCCGCGTACGCGACGCGCGCGCTCGTGTCGGTGCTGATCGGCGCTGTCGCGGGGCATCTGGCGGACCGCATGCGCGTGGCTGCCGCCGAGGCGGAGGCGAGCGCTCGCCACTTCGAGCTTGCGACCGACCTGCTCGGCGCCGTCACGTTCGACGGGCGCTTCAGCCACCTCAACGGCGCCTGGGAGCGCTGCCTCGGCTGGACGCGCGAGGAGCTGATGGCGAAGCCGTTCATCGAGTTCGTGCATCCCGACGATCGCGAGCGCACGGAGGCGCAGGCGGCGCGCACCGCCGACGGCGGCGGCAGCGCGCGCTTCACGAACCGCTACCGCACGAAGGACGGCGGCTGGCGCTGGATCGAGTGGCGCTCGTGGGTTGATCCCGAGCACCGGCTGATCCACACCGCCGCGCGCGACGTGACCGAGCAGCGCGCCGTCGAGAACGCCAAGCGCGAGGCGGAGGAGCGCTTCCGCCGCGCGTTCGACGACTCCGCCACCGGCATGGCCGTCGTCGGCGTCGAGGGCGAGGCGCGCGAGCTGCTGCTCGACGCGAACGAGAGCCTCGCGCGAATCTTCGGCTGCGGGCGCGAGCGACTCGTCGGCACGCGCGCGCTGAGCGCGAGCGTCGACCCGACCCAGGCGCCGGCGCTCGCGCGCGGGATGGACAGCCTGCTGAGCGGCGCCGCCGCCGTCCACCGCGGCGAGTACCGCGTCACCCGGCCCGACGGTCAGCGCGTGTGGCTCGACCTGACCGCCTCGCTCGTGCGCGACGCCGACGGGAGAGCGCGCTACCGGCTCGTCCAGGCGCTCGACGTGACCGAGCGCAAGACGGCCGAGGAGCGGCTGCGCTTCCTCGCCGACCACGACCCGCTGAGCGGCGTCTTCAACCGCCGCCGCTTCGAGGCGGAGCTGCAACGCGAGCTCGACCTCGCTGCGGCGCGCCCGCGCCGCAGCGTGCTGCTGCTGCTCGACGTCGACCGCTTCAAGGCGATCAACGACACGCTCGGCCACGCGACCGGCGACACCGTCATCGCCCGTCTCGGCGACGCGCTGCGCGACCGGCTGCGCTCGGCCGACGTCGTCGCGCGGCTCGGCGGCGACGAGTTCGCGGCGATCCTGC
>Ga0207664_10000527_pt1 | contig 27202 bp, 55 predicted proteins | sample LARL83metaG_FD_184349 | JGI IMG/M metagenome (GOLD analysis project Ga0207664, IMG submission 184349) | Corn, switchgrass and miscanthus rhizosphere microbial communities from Kellogg Biological Station, Michigan, USA - LAR L8-3 metaG... | ecosystem: Host-associated > Plants > Roots >... | reverse complement strand
CGAAGTCGAGCCGCCCGGGCCCTCCAGCCCCTTCATGCGCGCGGCTCGGGTCTACGAGAGCGAGATCGAACACCTCCGCCGCAAGCTGGCGGAGGCCGAGCAGAACTACGAGGACATGCTGACGGACGGGGCGCTCTGATGAAGTGGCCGGATGAGCTGATCGCCGCACACGAGCTGGGCCACGTCATCGCGGCCCAGGCGGCGGACGTCCCCCTGGGCGATGTCCGCGTCATGACCTCCTGGTGGTCTGGTGAGGTCAACAGCGGCTACTGCGAGCTGAAGAGCTTCATGTACCCGGTGCCGGGCAACAACCCCGCCCCGGGCGCCTGGGACATCTACCGGGGCATGCTGGTGATGACTGCCGGAGGCCAGGCCGCCGCCGAGCACTGGTTCCTGCTGAACGACCTGCCGGTGGAGTTCACGGCCGACTCCGATCGCGAGGCGTTCCGCCGGGACGCCGAGGTCATGCCGGGCGCGCCGAGCTGGGATCAGGCGCTGGAGGAGGCGCGGCAGCTGATCCTGCCGCGCTGGGACGACATCGTGGCCTTTATCCCGGTGCTGCTGGAGAAGCGGCGCCTGGCCGGGAGCAAGGTCTGATGAACGACATCGAGACCCTCCCGGTCCTGGATGCCGAGGCGGTGGCCTACCACGAACTGGGTCATGCCCTGGCGGGCATCGACCAGGGGCTCGTCGTCTACGGGATCGAGTTCGAACGGTGCGGCCAGGGCTGGGGCGGCAGGGCGCTGTGCCAGGAGGACGTCCCGGACGAGCTGATCCCCGCCTACCTGGTCTTCCTCACGGCCGGTACCGAGGCGTCCCTCATCCACTGCGAGCAGACCGGCGCGCCCGTGCAGGACTTCGCCCATCAAGATCGCGTTTACCACGCCGGGGTGGTCCAGTACGCGGCGGAACGGGGCGTCAGCGGCCTGCCGAGCTGGGAGGAGGCCGCGCTGGAGGCACGCGAGGTGGTTCTCCGGCTCTGGCCGCGCATCACCGCGCTGGCGCCCGTGCTCGCCGAGCAGAAGGTCATGATCCGGTCGGAGCTGATGGGATGACCGACTACACCTACGGCAGCCCCGAGGGCATCCGGGCGCTCAAGGATGCCCTGCTGAACAACCCCGGCGAGGGGCACTTCCTCCACTTCTCCTGGAACGAGCGCAAGGAGCTGGCCAACGCGCTGGAGACGGCCTCCTTCGGCGGCCAGCCCTGGTTCGAGGAGGAGTTCGGCCTGGGAGCCGAGCACGCCGGGCTCTGGCCCGAGTACCTCGCCGAACTGGACCTCGACGACGAGCAGATGATCGGCCTGATCGATGCCCTGGAGCTGGCTTACGAGCTGGGCGACGAGTTCGCCGGACAATTTCTGGCCGGGCTCTGCGAGTGCGTGGAAGACGTCACCTGGATCTGAGTATGGAAATCACGACCGAAGACTTCACGCTGGCGCACGAATACCGGCTTCGCTGCACGGCGCCACGTCAGCTGATGCCGCGTACCGGCCGCCCACGTCATCGCTGCGCCCGATGCCGGGCGGTGCTGTGGTTCGAGGGTCAGGCGTGGGACGGCTTGTATTGCTCGGTCTACTGCGCCGACCCTGAGCGCGCCGCGCAGCTGAGCGCGGCTCTTGACGTGGTCACCCGCTGGGAGGCGCGGCATCTGTGCGAGTGCCGGTCATCCAAGCGCAGAAGGAAGATCAAGTACTCTTCCTTCGCACAGGCGTTGGAGGCCATGCAACGCGCTCAGCCGACGGCTCTGATGCCGCTGCGGGTCTACGCCTGCCCGAGGTACGCGGGTGCCTGGCACCTCACCTCGAAGCCTGCCTGAGCACGAGAAAAGCCCTGTCCGGACCGCGCGGCTACGCGGTGACCATTTCCGGACAGGGCTCTCTCGGTCCGCAACCACTACCACGAAGGGAAGTGGGGGCAGCCTATCAGGACTGCTTGCGAACTTCGCCTTCCGCGACGTTCACCGTGGCGATGTCGGCCGCCACCACGTCCACCGCGTGGGTCACGACGATGCCGCCCAGGGTGATGGTGCCCACGGCCGAGCCCGGCATCCCGCCGACCACCGTGGCCTTGCGCGGGTTCTCGCCGAAGGTCCGGTAGGTGAAGACGGTCTCGTCCGAGCTGACGAAGGACGGGTCGTCGGAGGTGTCACCTGCGCGGTCGAGGACCTCGGCGCCCTTGGCGTCGGCGGCGGTCAGTTCGACGTCGAACTCTTCGTCGTCGTGGATCTGGGCCATGGCGGTACCAGCCTTTCCGGTGTCCTGCTTGGTGTCTTGCTTCACGATGGGGCCGAAGGAGACGCTGACCGATGCCGGGCCGGTGAGGAAGGCGTAGAAGGCGGTCGCTGTGTCGATGACCGCCTGCCTGCCCTCCTCGGCCTGCCGGTCGCCGAACGAGTCGGCGTGCAAGTTGACGGCCTCGGTAAGGGCCAGCGCCCGTTCCGGGTTCACCATGCTGGCGTTGCCCCCTCGGTTCCTGAGCGGTGCTCGAACGCCGCAACCATATCTGGTGATCGCCGGGTAGACATCCCCTACCCGATCGGGTAGCATCGGCAGCGTAACCAACCGACTGCACCGGAGGTCAAGAACATGAGCATGGACGTCCGTCCCGAGTACATCGAGGGCACCGACAACGACGAGCACTTCTTCTCGGCCGAGGTCCCCCAGTTCAACTGCTCCGGCTCGACGCTGGGCACGCTGCTCGGCCTCCTGGGCTACATCGAGAACGACGTGCCCGACGCGGGATTCCTGCCCGCCGACGAGGTCCTCCGGGGCATCAAGGACGTCATGCACCGCGAGGTGCTGGAGTCGTCCACCGTCGTGTGGATGGGGCTGCTGGAGGAGGTGGCCACCTGGGCCGCCGAGCACGGCCGCCGCGTGGAGTGGTGCTGATGACCACCGCGACCGAGGCCTGGGCAGCCGTTGTGGGCTGCCCGGCCGAGGCCCTCATCGGCCAGTACCAGGTGCGCCCGCCCGGCAAGGAGGGCATGGGCTACGCCCACCTGGAGAGCCCGCAGTGCCGCATCATCGACACGCACCGCTCCATGTGGTTCGACACCATCACCAGCGAGGTGTTCGAGGGAGTGGTGGACGAAGAAGTGTCCCTGGAGGGCGGCGTCGAGGCCGTTCGCCTGCTCAACGCCGGTGCTTCCATGCCGCTGAGCCTGTCTCAGCTCTACGAAGACCTCTTGTGGGACGAGACGTTCGGTGAAGAGACCTGAGAGGACGGCCATGCCCGGCATCAACGTCATTTTCGACGGCCCGCCCGGACCCGAGGGAGGGCGCTTCGTCGAGATCGAGAACGACCGGGGCGAGAGCATCCGGGTCGGCGAGTGGGAGGCGGACCCGCGCCCGGAGCACGAAGGCCTGTGGCGTCTGCGGATCCCCGCGACCGCGCTGAAGCTGGCCCTGCTGGAAATCGACGACTTCGCCGGGGCCTGGTATCTGCGGGTGCTCGATGAGGACGTCCACCGCACCACCGAGCACCACGAGCCCGTGAACATCGACTGGACCCGCGACGGCCGGATGGTCGGTGTCGAGGTCCTCGGCGACGGAAGGAAGGTCTGACATGGCCGAAACGCTCACCCCGAACAAGGTCAAGAGCCTGATCTTGTCGGATCCCCGACTCGGCGAGGCGGGCACGGCGATCTGCCTGCGCCTTCTCGACGACCACCAGCCCGAGACGCCGCCAGAGGGCATGGTGTGGCTTAACAGCCACGACGTTCGACCGCACTGCACCGGCTGTTCGGTGGGAGATCCCTACCTGGACGCGACCTGGCCTTGCAGTGTGATCGAGGCCGTCGTCGAGACGCTGGAAGCCTCCTGATGACCAACGTGGTGGGCTTCGCCTGGCGGACCGAGGAGTACTGCCCGCGCTGCACGCTCGACGCGATGGGAATGGCAACCACCGGCCCCGTGCGCTACGGCGCGTCGCTGGAAGGCGAAATCGAGATCTGGACCGCCGAGAACGGTCTCACGGATATGCACGAGACCACCGAGGTCCCGCAGCCGATCTACGACACCGGCACCGACGCGCTGGACGACGACGGCCGGGCGCGCCGGTGCTGCCGGTGCCATGAACCTCTCGTCGAGACCGATGAAGATCCCGAGGAGGAAGCATGAGCATGAACGAGATCTCCGCTACCGACCTGGAGCGGATCGTCTACGAGAAGCGTCTCGACGGTCTGATCGGGCAATACGGCAAGGGCTACCACCGGCAGATCGACTTCCTGGTGGGTACCGGCGAGTACGTCGTGCTGGACTACCGCGAGACGGTGTGGAACGGCCGGAGCGCCGAGGAGGCGCTGGAGGCCTACTACAACATCCCGCGCCGGTAGGGCTTGCCTCAACCTACCCGAACGAGTAGTATCGTCTTCATCGAGACCAGCCCCGCACCGGAGGAGCAGCGATGAAGAGCATCCCGATGATCGACGGCGCCGAGGTGCAGGCGCTGACCAGTGAGCGCAAGCACCTCTCCTTCCGCCCCGGCGAGCGCAAGCAGCTCAAGCGGAAGGTCTCGCGCCGCGCTCGTGCCCAGGCTCGCCGGGCTCTGCGCCGAGGCGAGCAGTGACCGACCCGGTGGTCAGGTTCATCCTCGGCTTCGCCATCACGGTGCTGGCGGGGATGGGCCTGGCCCTGCTCATCGCCTTTCTCGTGATCCGCCCCTGGAGGCGCAAGTGAAGCCACCCCGCACTGATCGCCACGAGGGCGGTCAGGAAAAGCCCTACCTCCGCAAGATCGAACTGTTCTGGGTGCTCTCCGGAGGACGTCACTTGGGAATGGGCGGCTACCACAGCTGGCGCGAGGGAATGGACGAGGTCTTCGACCTCCCCCGCCGACTTCGATCCGTGAAGGGATCACGATGAACACCTGGACCCCGATCCTCACCGGCACCGTCGGCTCGACGGCCTACGGTCTGGCAACCCCCGAGTCCGACGTGGATACCCTCTCGGTGGCCGTCGCGCCCACCTGCGACGTCCTGGGCCTGCACCCGCCGCGCGACAAGACGGCCAGCAGCGTCACCACCGACCCTGACGTCACCGTGCACGAGCTGGGCAAGTATCTCGCCTTGGCGCTGAAGGCCAACCCGACCGTCACCGAGCTGCTGTGGCTGCCGGAGGACTGCTACACCGAGCAGCACCCGGCCGGGCTGGACCTGATGGACCTGCGCCGCAAGCTGCTGGGCGCGACGGCCGTGCGCAACGCCTACCTGGGCTACGCCACCAGCCAGTTCAAGAAGATGGCGCACCGGGGCGACGGGACGTTCTCCTCGGATACCCGGGGCCGCGTCGCCAAGCACGCCCGGCACCTGATGCGGCTGCTGACCCAGGGCGCCGAGCTGTTCGTGCGGGGTGAGATGTCGGTCCGCCTGACCAAGCCCGAGGAGTACCACGCCTTCGGCGAGCTGGTCCTGGACGACCCCGAGAAGGGTCTGGAGGTCGCAAAGGAGAAGCTCGCGACCGCCGAGCACATCTTCGACACCTACACCCCGGCGCTGCCGATGTGGCCGGACGAGGATGCCGCCGAAGTCTTCTTGGTCGCCACGCGCCTGATCTTCCTGAACAAGGAGGGCTGATTATGCGCAGCGTCATTCGCATCCTCGACGCCGAGCTGGATCCCATGCCACTGGACTGTGAGGACCGCTCCCGGGTGCACGTCTGGGTCTTCGCTCTTGGCTGGGAATCCCGTCGGGCCTTCGTGACCTCCGGCGAGCCGCTCATGGCGTTCATGGGCTGGGAGCCGGAGGACTACAGCTCGGCGAACGTGGCCAGCCTGATCGGGCTGCGGTTCGTTGCCGAGTTCGACGAGCCCGCCGCCGAGCCCCCGCTGGGCGAGCGCATCGAGCTGCGCAACGTCTCGTTCCCGCCCGGGCTGGAGGAGATCCTTCCGCCCGGCGTGGGGTACGTGTGCGCTCGCTGTCGTCGGCCGACCGGGAACAAGCACCAGGGCCACTACTGGGCCTTCTGCCAGGTCACCCACACCGAACGGGACTTCCACTTCTGCTGCCCGGGCGACTGCGCCCTGGAAGGAGCCGAACGATGATCTTCAGCAGGCTGCGCACCCGGAACTGGCTCTTCCTGCGCACCTCGACGCCCGGGATCCGTCTCGGTCGGTATGAGAACGGCCTGGACGCCGTCTGGGACTGGGAGCGATACGCGCACTTGCTCGTGATCGAGCGCGAGAGCTACGGCGCCGGGGAGAACCTCGTCCGGCTGGTGGCCAGCAAGCACGACGGCGAGCGCGTCCAACTGGACCCGAAGGTCTGGTGGGACGAGGAGTACCACTCCACGCGCGCCCGACCGCCATGGTGGCTCATCTCGCTGTCCAGCTGCGCGACTCAGGTGGCGCGACTCAACCTGATCGCGGTGGTGCGCGCCGCGCGCATTGAGCAGGGCGAGGACGTCGCGCCGATGCTGGTGACGATCCCGGAGCTGCACGACGTGCTCGATTACGTTGAGCTGCCCTCACCCCACGACGAGGTGGGCCAGGGCCTCCTGAGCGGGCTCCTACGTCTGCTCCAGATCGGCCCAGCTGGGCGGATCCACGTGCTGGCCAACATCCGGCAGGGCTATTTCTACAAGGTCCACATGCCCGAGGGGCTGCTCAAGCAGTTCGCCGGGCTCCTGGTGCTCGGGAAGACCTCTCGAACCGTCACGGAGAAGCTGAGCCTGTCTCAGGTCTTCAGCGAGCCTCACGGCCGTCTCGGCGACCTCGGAGACGGCTTCTGGCCGATGGAGGTGCGCCGGAAGTGATCGTTCATCCGCCGCTCCCGCCTCACCCGGACGTCTGCACCTGGGGGACCCCGGGCACGGAACCAGTCGGCGCACCCTGTCCGAACTGCGGGCACACGAACCTCGTGCACGGCAACTCGTACAACCGTCTCGACGAGTGCGCCCTGTGTCGTCTCCTGGTGATCTCACATCAGCTCACCGAGCAGCTGCTCCACCCGAAGCTCAACGTCACCTTCACCAAGATCGAGGGGGAGAAGGGCGAGGACTCGTCATGAGGGTCTCAACGCAGCCGCACATGCGCGTGGAGGGTGAGACCCCCGTGCCGTGCGGCTGCTCTCTGGGCTACCACCACACCCCGAACGGCGAGCCGCTGACCGAGTACGACGAGGTGACCGGCCAGGTCGTGCTGGCCAAGGGCCGCCACCCGTACTGCGTCGGCGCCTGCAAGGTCTGGAACACCCCCACCGAGGAGTTCGACTTCCGGCTGACCACCGGGAGCAGGGTGTCTCAGTACCGGGTCTCGACCGGTGTGAAGATCACCGATCACACTATGCCCCGCCATCACGGCGTGACCGTCTCGTGGGACAACGACCCGATCCAGGGCTGCGCGATGGTCGGCGTGCTGAGACTGGCCGCCTGGAAGAGGCGGCACGCACCGGAGGAAGAGACCTGAGATGCCCGAGCAGAAGCCGCAGAAGCGCCAGATCAGCCTCGGAACCGGGCTCAAGCGCCTGCTGATAGCCGGGCTGCTGGTCTGGGTCGTCGTCAATCCGCTCGGCGCCGCCACCAGCGTGCACGACATCGCGTACTGGATCGGAGGTTTCTTCGGATGATGGAACGACTGATCGAGGTCTACTACGACCCGGACACCTGCCGGTACAGCATCAGCTCGCGTGCGAGCGCCGAGCATGTCTGGGCTACCTACGAGGGCAGTGACACCGAGCTGGACGAGCTGCTTGCGATCGCGCGAGACACCATGACCGGTGGGTGATTACGGCGAGACCCGGGGTTGCGAGGCACATTACCCGTTGTGCTACGGTGGTGGAGCAGCAAGGAACGGCCGTCAACTCAGGCCGAAGCCCGGCACCAAGCTCCTGTCGCCCTCACGGGATGGCGGGGGATGGCAAACCGGACCGACGCCCGATGCTTTCGCCCGGTCCTTGTTGCGCATGGAGCCCCTGGCCGCTTCCTCCCCGGAGCAGGCTGGGGGCTTCTTGCATCTCCCGGTAACGATCTCACGGCAAAGGGCCGGACTCTCACGAGATCGCGGTGATAAGCACCCGAGAGCGAGTATCTCTTGCGCACTACTCATTTGGGTAGTAATCTCGGCTCATCAGCCCACCGCACCGGAGGTGATCGTGAACGACTCTCTCTTGTTCCTCCCGGACATGGTGTTCGGAGCCAGTTATTTCCTCTGCGGCGCGAACCACGCTGCCGTGATCCATATCCGTCTCAGCGCCCAGGGTAAGGAGCTGGGCGCTTTCGCCTTCCTGATGATCGCGTTCTTGTGGCCGATCAGCATCACTCTCTGGGCCGCATCATGTGTCGTGCTCCGGCGGCGCTTGCCTGCACCCTTTATCCGCGATGTCCGTCCGAACGGTCTCACCACCGAAAAGACCCGGGACGAGATGCGCCGAGACTGGGAGAGCCGCCTGGCCTTCTGGTACGCCGAGGGCCAGCGCGCCGAGGCCGAGAACGACCAGGCCCTGAAATGGATGGTCGCGGACAACCTGAGCTTCCTCCTGGACACCAAGCCGGAGAGCCCCGTCAAGGTCAGCGAGAAGAAGCAGGCCCCTCACCCCTACGTCAAGCCCGTCCGGCTGGACGCCTCGACCCCGGGAGCCCGGCTTATGTCGCCGATCTCAACGCCGATGTCGATCTGGGCGCCGCACGGCGAACGTTGGCGCCAGCTCAATGCCGAGATCGAGCGCAAGGGCAAAGCCCTGCTCGCTGGAGATGTCGGGTTCTGCAATATCTGCGCGCGCGACCGCGAGCGCGGCAACTTGATGATGGAAGGGGTCTGCCGTGAGTGCTCCGAGCAGCAAGGACTCAGCTGACCGGGCGTTCTGCCCGGCGATGAGCCGCAACGGTCGCCGGTGCGACTTCGCCGAGCACCCGGGCGAGGTTCATTGGAGTTGGGTCGACGGCGAGCTTCAGCAGTGGCAGCGCCTCCCCGAACCCGGAGAGGCCTGGCGCAACCAGGCTGCCACCGAGGACCCGTGGCGCGATGCCCCGCAAGTCTTGATCGACGCGGCGCTCAAGGTCCGACCTGAGATGCCGGGAGAGTTCAACCCCCTGGCGAACATCTACAACGCGGCAAAGGAGCCCGAAACTATGAATTATATTCACGATTTGCTCCGGCGCGGGCGGGCCTCCCAGGTCTGGAACCGGCCGTTGGTCGAAGCAACCACCCTCGACGGTGATTTCGCTTATGGTCTGCTGGAAGCGCCGTTCTCCCCGGGCTTCTCTCAGCCCGTGGTGCACGAGACGGTGCCGGAATCCGGCGGAACGCCGCATCGCGTTGTGGTGGAGGCCGACAGCATCCGCGAGGTCTTCGTCCCGGGGCACCGAGGCGGCTGCGCGGGCGATTGCTGCCGTGAGGGCTACAGCGAGGAGACCAGCTACCCGGAGTGCTGGACCTGGGATCAAGTCCGGACCGGGGTCGCCGAGCGATGCCGCGCCTGGAAGGACTGGGTCCTGTGAGCCGCCGGTGCGCAAGCAAGAAGCGGCACTTCCCGAACTCCGGGGTAGCCCAGCGGCGGTTGGAGGAGATCCTCTCGAAGCCGCTGGCCGTGGGCCGCGTCTACTCTCCTACCGGCGTGATCCGCTGCCACTGCGGTGGCTGGGTCCTCACTAGCAGGTCTCCAAAGGTCTACCGGAAGGGCAAGCGGGGCCGGGACCGGCGCGTCCGGTGATCGAGTACCCGTACGGCCGAGACTTGCGTTAGCCTTATCCCATCGGGTAATCTACCCATTCGAGTAGCTTCCCTTTCGAGAGGAACACATGCCCGTCGAAGACATCCCCGCGAAGCGCTGGACCTGCGCTGGTTGCGGTCGTTCCGTCATCACCGCCGTGGATGAGAAGCCGGAGGGTTACCACGGTGCCATGGAGCTGGTCACCCGCAAGGGCGAGACCGGCGGCTCGGTCTACGCCTGCAAGAAGGGCTGCCTGCTCAAGGCCATCGGTTCGGTCACCGGCGACACCGGCAAGGACGACACCGAGGACGAGCAGGCCGAGTCCGGCAACGGGTTGGCCGACTCCGTGAACGAAATCCCGGTGCACTGATGGCCCGCTTCTTCGCGCAGATCGACGATCTGGACAGCGTCTCATTCGCTAACTGGGACACCATCGACCTGGAGCTGGGCCGCATCCTGCGCGATCTCGCCGAGCGGGTGGAGGAAGGCGACCGTGCCGGGGTCCTGCGAGACAGCAGCGGCACGCCGGTCGGCAGGTACAGGATGGAGGGCTGATGACCGAGGACACCCTGTTCATGGGCCGGTACCCTGCGCGACACCGCGAGCGTCAAGGCTTGCGCGCCCTCGTGGCCGACCGGCAGGAGGGCAAGACCACCCAGCTCGTCGAATGGCTGCTCGGCGGCGAACCGATTGAGGCGTGGCCGTCATGGAGCCGCCTGCTGGTGGTCACCAGCGAGCAGCGCTACAGCTACATCCTCGACCGCTTCCATGTGGCCAGCCGAGAGCTGGAGAGCAAGGGATGCCCGGGCGGCTTGGGCAAGGTCGTCGTGTCCGCCAATTTCGATAAGTTCGTGATCCAGCGGATGCGCCTGGCCGACGTCGAGGTGGCGGTGGACGACGTCGAGGAGCTGATCGCCCAGCAGCTCGGCTTCCTGCCGGACGTGGTCTCGATGACCGCCAAGCCGTTCGGGGCTGACGTCGTCCACGCGCCGTACAAGGACGCCAAGGGTGTCCTGCACCTCTGGTATCCCCTCGATCGCGTCTACGGTCACGTTGGCCGCCTGATTGGGGCCTGCGAGAGCCAGGAGTGCGCGGACTTTGGTCGGGACGCCAAGCACCGGCTGGAGGAAGGGTGACTGTCAAAATGCTGCCCTGCGGATGCGACTCGGACGACTTTTGGCATGACCTGTTCGGCGAGTGCATGAAGGACTACGTCGTCCCGCCGCGCGAGTGCTGCGGAGCCCCGGCCGACGGCCCGCTGGTCCGGCGCGTCTGCGAGCACGGGTGCTGCGTGAGCTTCTACTGCCCGTGCGGCGTGCACGACTACTCCGGCGTCGGCCCGGCGGGCTGCCGCTGCGGCCACGCGGAGTTTGAGGGCCGCTGGCCGGTCGCGCAGCGGCCGATGCTGCCCACCCCCAACGGCCACGAGTACACCCGGCGCCAGCGCGCCCGGGCGAAGGGACGGCGATGAGCGAGGACGAGAAGCCCCGGATCGATGAGAAGCCGCGTCGGTACTGGGCCACCAATGCTGACGACAGTCCGCGCAGCAACTACCTCCAGGTTCGGAAGATGACCATCGGGGAGCTGCGTGAGCACTTCGACGTGCACTACCCGCACGTCGACTTCGAGGCGCTGGAGATCGGCGGCATCCAGCTGCGCTGGCACGATGCACCGACCGAAGACGAGCTGGCTCAGCGTGAGCGGCAGCGCCGCAACCACGACGAACGTCACGCGAAGTGGGAGCGCGACATGTTCGCCAAGCTCAAGGCCAAGTTCGAACCTGCCACCGACCCCGCACTGGAGGAGTCATGACAGCCGAGGAAGCTCTGGTCTTCCTGCCCCACGACCGGAAGTTCGACGTGGGACAGGTGCCGCTGGGCCAGGAGGTCCACCTCATCGAGAACTCCTGGTGGGTCGCCCACCCGGAGCATGGTTTGGCCTTCGCCCGCGCCGCCGGAGGCCGCTCGACGCGGTACTGCTCCCCGCAGTGCAACGTCAACCAGGCCGTGGCGCGCAAGCTCCAGCAGAGGCTCTATCCGAGCATCGGGATCGTCTTCGAACCCATCGTCTACGTCCGGCGCGCCATCAGCGGCGCCTACCTGATCCCGGCGGGAGTCCTGGCATGAGGCACTTCTACGACTTCGAGTTCCTGGAGAATGGCTCGACGATCGTCCCGATCTCCATCGGCATCATCTCGGAGGATTTCGCCGAGTACTACGCGGTCTTCTCCGAAATCCAGACCGTAGAATGGCTGCACCGGGGAATCTCCGAGCACGACTTCCTGGCCAAGCACGTGGTCAAGCACCTGCCGCTGACCAACGACCGTGCGGTGGACGAGCAGCTGCGCACGGCAGCCCACGAGAACTGGGAGTTCTACCCGGCCGGTGGCCCCGACACCCCCAGCAACAGCCTGGACTGGGAGCTGGACCTGACCGACCCGGACGTGAAGCCGAAGTGGGTCATCGCCAACGAGGTCCGCAAGTACTTCCTGGACCGGGGCGACCATGGGCTGGGCGATCCGAACCAGCCCGACACCGGCACGGTCGAGCTGTGGGCGAACTACAGCGCCTACGACCACGTGGCCCTGATGCAGCTCTGGGGCCCGATGGTGGCCCGGCCGAAGCACCTGCCGATGTTCACCCACGACCTCCAGCACCTCGCGCACGACCTCGGCGTGCCGCACCAGGACCTGCCGAAGCAGGAGGCCGCGCAGCACGACGCGCTGGCCGACGCCCGGCACGACTGGCAGATCTGGAAGTACCTCGACGCCCACCGCTCTCGGCGGCTGTCGGCGGTCGACTGAAGATCGAGCGGATAGGGTGTTGACAGGACACTACCCAGTTGAGTAGTGTCGGAGACGCACCACAGGAACTCTCCGGGGAGCACCCCGGGTGATCTACACAGGGCCCCGGTAGCGCCGGGGAGCCCGCGCAGAGCCTTCTGCCCTCGGATCTGCCAGTTCCGAGAGGTATTGCTCAAGGCGGGGACCTGCGGGAGACAGCCCGTGGGAGTGCGTCGGCACCGCCAGCTGACACCCGGTTCAGGACCTCCGGGGGCGGGGAGCCACAAGCCGGACCGGCACCGGCTGCGTGCTCTGAGGCACTGTGTGGGAACCGGACGTTTGCGACTGCGCGAGCAGATGACAGGCAACCGCCCATCGGCCTCCTAGGTGATGGGCGGCCCGGCCCGTCCAGGGCGACGACCCGCACGACGCGGGGTGTTGTCGGGCTCCCATCACCACCCACAACTGCACACCGAGCTTCCGAGGCCCAGATGGAAGGGCAGCCGCCTGTCGAGTGGAAGGACGCGGGTTCAAGTCCCGTCAGAGGCGCCAGGGTTCACGCGGTATGCTGAGCGCATGCCTTATAAGGACCCGATCGCCCAGCGTGAATATCAGCGTCAGTGGATGGCGCGAGAGCGTGCGGCGTGGTTCGACGGCAAGTTCTGCGTCGATTGCGGGACGGCGGAAGGTCTTGAACTTGATCATCGAGACCCGAAGCTGAAGGTGACTCACCGGATCTGGTCCTGGGCCCGGGAACGTCGCCTGAAGGAGCTAGCCAAATGCGTGGCGCGCTGTCAAAGTTGCCATCGTCGTAAGACGGTGGAGAACCGAGAGCATGCGCGCGGCGAACGAATCGGTAGTAGCAAGCTCACTCCGGTGCTGGTCGTGGAGATCAGACGTCGGGCCGCAGAGGGCGAAGCCAAGCGAGCCCTTGCCCGAGAATTCGGGATGAGTGATTGGGCAGTTCGATCACTGGTCGCTCGACGGACCTGGGATCACGTGTAAGAGGCTCGGATGAGGTTCGATTCCTCGTCGGGAGCGCAAGGACGATGGCGGTTCTGTCCTTCATAATGACCCGCCCAGGACCCTCGGGGGCCTGCATCCCTACCTCCTCGACGGCGAGGTAGGGATGGAAACTCCGGGCCGCACCAAGCTCTCAGAATGAGCCCCACCACGAGCCGCCTCTCCAAGTGAAACGGCTCGGGGCCACGTCGAGGAGGAGGCTTCGGGTGCGAAGCAACGCCAGCCGAGGACCGGCGCCCGGGGTCGCGAACCTGGACTCCCAGTACGGAGTTGGCGGCTCCTGTAGCCGAGGTGGATCAGGCACCCCGCAAACGCGGGGGTACGTGGGTTCGACTCCCACCAGGAGTGCAAGCGGCCGGGGGCACCTGGACGCCTAGCGGGGCACCGCGATCGGCAGGTACGGCCGAGGGAGAGTGAGACTCCGAAGTCCAGGGCCCTGGACAGTACCGCCCCGGCTCGGTGCGGGCGGCAACGTCAGCACCCCTCGACGGAGGGCATACCGGGCCACCCGGCGCATTGGTCCAGCGGAATGGATTCCTGGTTCTCAGCCAGGAGACGCGGGTTCGACTCCCGCATGCGCTACAAGTACCGGGTCGCTCCCGGTGCCAGCGGGCGAGGCCATACCCGGCAGGGCAGGCCGTACCAAATCGCACGCGAACGGCTGGCACAGCCGTGGGCGGTGACAGCCCAAGCCCTTCCGGAGGGGCGGTGTGACGTGGTCAGCTCGGATGAGCAGCCCCCCAGTGGGGCAGGCGGGGTGCGACTCCCCGGGCCGCGTCTCTAGGGGTGTAGCTCAGCGGAAGAGCAGCCGTCTCCAAAGCGGCCGGTCGGGGGTTCGATCCCCTCCGCCCCTGCAAAGTGGCAACAGGGCGTGCACGCCTGAGGACTTTAAGAACACCCCGATCGGCCTCATGGTTGCCACGATCGGATGGGTCGTCTGAGGTACCGCAGATGACCCGGCGCGCAGGGCGTAGAGCCGGAGGATGTCTCCGGACGCGGTTTGTCGTCCGACCTGCGATTGATCACCTGCGCGCACCCCGGCGGCCGGATGAACCCCCAGCAAGGAGCACGACATGATCCAACGCGTCTGGCGGAAGCCGGGTAGATGTGAGGGCAACGGCGGCAACTGCGTCGAGGTCGACCACACCAGCGACCCCAGCGCGGTGTACATCCGCGACAGCAAGCAGGGCGAGGACGGTATCTCGCTGATCTTCGATCACAACGAGTGGCGCGCCCACCTCGACGCGGTGAAGGCCGGACAGTACGACCTGCCGGACGGCGAGGTCGACATCCAGGAGCTGGTCGCGCAGCTGAGCAAGCTCTCCCCCGAGCAGCGCGAGCAGCTTTGGCACCGCCTGAAGGACGAGGCCGCGCTGGCGGATCCCGTCCTCCAGGAAGGCCTGCGGCAGATGCGCGTGGGCCAAGTCACCGAGGCGTAGCCTCCCGATCTCGAAGCCCCCGGCGGCCCCCTCCCGCCGGGGGCTTCGTCTTGCTACCGTCCCTTTCGGTGAAATCCTCACCATTCCGCACCGGAGGCAGCAAGATGTCGACCCTTCTCACGCAACTCCAGCTGGACTTCAACCCCCTGCACCACCCGATTCCCTGGGCGGTGTCGATCCTGAACGTGCTCTCGGTCCTGCACACGCGACGTGGCCTGACCATCGGCTGGTGGTACCTGGCCGCCGCCCAGCTGACCTTCATCGCCTACACGGTGACCACCCCGGGAGCGTCCGGCTTCCTGCTCCAGAACCTGCTCATGCTGGCGGTGGCGCTCGACTCCGCGCACATGTGGACCATCCGGGACCCGCTGGCGCCGCGCACCGCATCCGCTCGCCGAGCGGTGACCTTCCTCTCCGCCACGCGGTGAAACACGAGGTCTTGCAGCTGTCCTACCCATTCGGGTAAGATGGCTGCACAACGTCGACCGCACTGGAGGTCCCGATGCCCACCACCGAGAAGGTGCGCCAGGTCCAGGAGCTGCGCCGCTCCTCGGCCGCCTCGCGTCACCGCGACAAGTCGAAGTACCGCCGGACCCGCAAGCACGCGGGCAAGGGATGGTCCTGATGACCACCCGCGTGCCCTCCGGGTCCACGATCGTCCGGGTCTACTTCATCGTCACCCCATACCCCGGCGCGACCTACCGCGTGGGCGGCGAGCACGACACTCTCGACGGCGCCCTGGACGCGGCGGCGGACCACTTCGTCGAGCGCCAGATGGCGTTCAAGGAGGCCAAGCTCCCCGAGCTGCCGCCGTTCCCGGTCATCGTCGAGCGCTGGCTGATCGAGTACCCGCAGGACGCCGATCCCGGGGGATCGGTGGATATGCCGCTCGAAAGCATGCAGACCGACGAGATCCTGCTGCGCCTCTCGCGCAACCGCCGAGGGATGGACCTGGGCTGACATCCGTCGGCCCGTGACTCATTGTTAACCCATCAACACTGTTGCCCAGGAGGCATCGATGCCGAACGCCACACCCACCGCCAAAATCGAGTCCGTCGATCCCGTCAAGGCGCGCCGGTGGCTGAAGGAGCACAACATCCGCAACCGCAAGGTCCGCCCCGGCCGGGTCGCGGATCTCAAGGACGCGATCCTGCGCGGTGAATGGCGGCTGGACGGCTCGCCCATCCGCTTCAGCGCGGACCAGGTCCTGCTGGACGGCCAGCACCGGCTCAAGGCGATCGACGAGTCCGGCCTGACCGTCCAGTGCCTGGTGGTCCGGGGCCTGGACCCGAACGCCCAGGAGGTCATGGACCGCAACCTGGCCCGCAGCTACGCCGACAAGCTCCAGATCGACAAGGAGCCCAACGCCACGACGCTGGCCAGCGCCACCAACCTCATGTGGCGCTACGAGCACGCCTACTTCGGCAGGGAGTCCTTCGGCAAGCGCGCGTCCTTCCCGCAGCTCGACGACGTGCTCAATCGGCACCCGGAGCTGCGCCGCTCGGTGACGGCGGCGGGCAAGTACACCCAGAAGATCAAAATGCCGCGCGCCTACATCGCCGTGGCGCGCACAGTCTTCCTCGGGCTGGACGAGAAGGACGCCGACAGCTTCCTCTCCGACCTGATGACCGGCGAGAACCTCACCTCGGTCGATCCGGCCTACCGGCTGCGCGAGGCGCTGAATCAGAACGCCCTGTCGGCCTCGAAGCGCTACTCCAGCGACCACCTGCTGGCCCTGACCTTCAAGGCCTGGAACACCTACCGCAAGGGCGAGCCCTGCAAGAACCTGTCCTTCCGCGCGGGCGGGGCGGCCCCCGAGGCCTACCCGATGCCGATCTGATGGCCGAGTCCCTGCCCGAACTGCCCGAGCAATACCACTGGCAGCTGATCACCGAGGATGGCCGGGACTGCACCGGCGACTACCTGGCCGAGTGCGACGCCTATAAGGCGCGCATCTGGTGCGAGAACGGTGATCCGGTCCTGGTGCTCAAGCGCACCGGCGACTTCGGGTACTGGGGTCCCGGCGGCGTGGACGGCGAGGGTGGTCTGCGCAAGTGGACCATCGAGGGTCACCCCCCGGAGGGCCTGCACGACTGGGAGCAGTTCGAGACCCTCTCGTCGATCCCGCATCGGCTCAGTCTGCCCGTCCTGTAATAGGACTGGACGGGAGCTACCCAATCGGGTAGTATCGAAGCACGACCCTGAGCCGCACTGGAGGCGAGCATGGATCCCATCGGCACGGTCCGCCGTCAGGACCACAAGAGCGAACCTGGAGTTTCCATCTGGATTCGCATGAATCCCAGTTACCCGGACAACCAGTTCACCGACACCGAGTGGACCTGCATCTGGTCGACAGCGAACAACTGGATCGGCGTGCGTTCCGGTGATGACCTCATCGACTTCTCGGAGGTCATCGGCACCGTCCCCGGCACCCCGGCCCAGACGGCTGCCGACGTCCAGCTGGGTGACCGGGTGGAGACGCTGCCCGGCGCGCTCTACTGGACCGACGAGCCGGTGCAGGGTGTCGTGGTCGCGATCGTCAGCCACCCGAGTGCCCACTGCACGATCCTCTTCGATGAGCCGCAAGCCGTGACGGACCCGTCCGAGGAGAAGACGACCTACACGCACTGGGGCGTCTCGCGGCTGCACTTCCGGCTGCTGGACGAGGACGAGGTCTGATGGACGCCGACCTCAAGGCGCTCACCGCGCGCCAGATGATGGCGCTCTACAACGGCTGTCCGTGGTGCGACACCTGCCGTCAGAGTGCGTGCTTCAGCGGCACCTGGGGCTTCGCGCACACCTCGGACGAGTGGCCGCACGGCATCCCGCAGCACCTGGACCCGAACAACAACCACGAAGTGACGGCGAAGGAGTGGTGGGCCACTCCCGCCTTCGACCCGCCGGGAGGCAGCGAGTGAGCACCACGATCACGTTCACCACTCCGGCATGTGCGGTCTGCCGCAAGACCAGCGACGTCGAGCTGGACGCCGAGAAGACCCGGCTCTGGCAGAGCGGGGCGCACATCCAGGATGTCTGGCCGCATCTGACCGCGACCGATCGTGAGCTGCTGATCTCCGGCACGCACCCGAAGTGCTGGGATGAGCTGTTCCTCGAAGAGGAGGACGAGTGAGCAAGGACCCCATGGGCGACCGGATGAAGGGGGACTACGAGGCGCGTGCGCAGACGAAGCTTCCTCGCCGGACGCACACCATCATCCGGATCGACGGCAAGGCCTTCCACACCTACACCCGGGGCCTGGACAAGCCGTACGACAAGCGGCTGATGGACGACATGGCCCTGACGGCCCAGTTCCTCTGCCACGAGATTCAGGGCGCGCGCGTCGCCTTCGTGCAGTCCGACGAGATCAGCGTTCTGCTGACCGACTACGCCAACCGGCAGACCCAGGCCTGGTTCGACGGCAACGTTCAGAAGATCGTCTCGATCTCGGCGAGCCTCGCCACGGCGAAGTTCAACGCCGTCCGGCCGGACCACCCGATCAGCCGCTTGGCCTTCTTCGACTCGCGGGCTTTCACGGTCCCCGAGGAGATCGAGGTCGTGAACTACTTCCTTTGGCGCCAGCGTGATGCCACGCGGAACTCGATCTCGATGCTGGCCCAGGCGCACTTCAGCGCGAAGCAGCTGCACAGCCTGAGCACCGGTCAGATGCAGGAGCTGCTCTGGTCGGAGAAGGGAATCAACTGGAACGACGAAGACCCGCGCTTCAAACGGGGCACGATCGTCGTCCCGCGCTGGCGCACCGCCGACGTCACCTACACCGACAAGCGCGACGGCCAGGAACACAGCGGTGAATTCCAGCGACGCCGGTGGGTCTTCGAGGCGGCTCCGGACTTCGGCGCCCCGGGCGCGCACCAGTGGCTGCTCGGCGACGAGGTGCCCGATGCCGGGTAGCAAGGCGCCGCGCTTCGCTGTGGAGGTCATGAACGACGGGGAGATCCTCGTGCGGGGCACGCTCGACCCGCACGAGGCCCTGAAGGTTGCCTTCTCCGAGGAGTGGGACGACCTGCCCCACGATTTCGACGACGCGTTGTTCGAGACCGCCCGGCCCCGCGAGGGCATCGACACCTACCAGCTCTCGGACAAGGCGATCAACGCCCTCGCCGACCTGCTGTTCGTGCTGCTGGACTGCGCTCACTGCCAGTACTGGCGCAAGATCCCCTGCCACCCGTCGTCCTACAGCGCCGACAACGGATGGGCCTACGAGGTACGCCCCGCCGAGCAGGGCAAGTCCGGCGCCTTTCCAGGAGTGATGTTCGTCCGATGACCGACTACTACGCCCCCGATGGCAGGCGTGCGCTGTTCTGCACGACGGTGTTCATCCACTGCCGCCAGCACCTGACGCTGGAAGGCCTCTTCCCGACGACGACCGCCTGCGGACACGCCATCAACGGCTGGTCGACGAGCGAGATCCGCACCTTGCTCGGCATGACGTGCCGGACCTGCGTCCGCAACGTCACCAAGCACGGCGAGACCCGGCCGACGCCGTTCACGCGGGTGATGGCCAAGCTCGCCCCGTTGGTGATCGCCCTGTACGAGCGCCGCCACCCGCCGGAGGTCCGGCCTGAGCCGATCTCCACCAACGAGCTGTTTCCCGCCCACGAGGAAGACGAGGACTGATCATGGGAGCAAGCCCCAGCGGCATCCTGGCCTACGGCTACTACATCGGCGGCGACGCGCCGCCGGTCACCGGCCTCGGCGATGACGAGTACTACGACTTCAACGCCAACCGGGACAGTGACGAGTACTACGACTTCAACTTCCGGAACTGGGCGGAGCGCACGCTGCTGGCTGCCGCCGGGCATCCCGTCGAGGACGACGGGTACTTCGACCCCGAGGACGTCAAGAAATACTGGGGCGTCTGGTTCGAGGCCGAGGGCTTCGGCGAAAACCCCTACTACATGCTGATCGCCTTCGAGGAGTCCTCTGGCGACTACCCGGTCACTCCCGACTTCACGGAGCTGGAGCGCCGCCGGGTCGAGGAGGGCTGGGACGGCAAGCTCGTCGCTGTCCTGAAGATCCTGGGCATCGAGGGCCTCACGTATCCGCAGGACACCTACAAGGACGTGAAGCGCGAGCAGAAGGCGCGCTGGATGCTCACGTCGTACTACGGCTGATCGGTTGTAGGCCCGCGCTCCTGTCCTAGGGGCGCGGGCCACCCCTTCCCCATGCGATTCGCCGGATCTCACTCGAAGGGAGCAGCGATGGCCGAGATCCAGCTCTTCAGCCGCGCGAGCAAGCCGCCGCCGGAGGAGTTCACCGCCACAGTGACCCTCCGGACGCTGCACTTCGCCGACCTGGGCCCGGTCCTCGACGCGATCGAGGCTGTGGTCCGGGTCGCCCCGAACGTCACCGGCGCGGTCGACGCCAAACAGTACAGCCGTACTTTTTACGGCTGGGATAAAGCCCCCGAGGAGTGGAATCGATGAGTGACGAGATGCGCAAGCTGCTCTTCATCGCCGCCTACGACGTCATCGCGGACGAGTGCATCCACACCGGCCACGTTCCGGCGGCCGAAGTGCTCGACGATCGCGACCGGTGTCCGGATTGCCTCCGGCAGGCGGTGGCGGCCGTCCAAGCCACCCTGACGGTCCTCGTGGAGAAGCACTTCCCGGACGACGACGTCGAGTACCAGTACGCCTGCGAGGACCTGGCTATGGACGCCTGCGAGGCCCTGCGCGAGATCCGAGGCGATGAGTGATGGGCTTCCTCTCGCCGGAACGCAAGCCGGAGCACCCCTGTCGCTTGCCGTCGATCTCGCCCTGGTTCCGCCCTGAGCTGCCGGAAGGCACGCGCTGGCAGTGCGAGACCTGCGAACAGATCTGGCTCGTCTCCGGGCCGAATACGGCCCGCCACCCCCGCCTCCGATGGGTCAAGTGGCGCCCGTTGCCCACCATCGGACCCAAGGCGCCAGCCGACACCGCCACCAGGAGGACGACATGATCGAAGACTACTGCGAGCTGATGGACATGCCCGCGAGCATGTGTGCCCATTGCCGGGGCAGCAAGAGCGTCGAGGAGCAGGCCGATGCCGAGACGCTGGCTCTGCGCGCCCAGCTGCTGGCCCGGGATTCACGGTGGTTCGCGTCCCAGTACGCCGGTCGCTGTGCGAAGTGCAGCACGCCGTTCGGGCCCGAGACGCTCATCCGGCGAGGGCAGGGACATGACCTGCTGCCGGACACCGCCTACGTCGCGGAGTGCTGCGCCGTCCAGGCAACCTGACCCGGTCGCTCACGCGTCATGCGGGCAGCTAGGCTCTTGCCATACGCTACCCGATCGGGTACTACTAGAGTGAGTAGACCTGATCCCACACCGAAGGGACTCTCCATGAAAAATCCGCTCAAGGCCTTCAAGAATCTGAGCCGCAGCCGCAAGGTGGGCGCCACCGCGCTGCTGGCGACGGGGGTGTTCATCTTCACCGGCGCCGACTCCTGCGACAGCACGCCGACCTCGCAGAACGCGGCCCAGAAGGTCACCGAGGCTTACTCTCAGGCTGCCCAGGACGCGGTGCCCTACCCGCTCGACGAGATGAAGAAGGGCGGCTGGACCGAGCGCCGTCTGCTCGCCGAGCACCTCAAGCGGCAGAACGACCCGAAGGGCCTGCGCTACATCGTCGTGATGACCCAGCAGGGCCAGGTCATCGCGTCGTACCCGATCCAGGGCATGGTCTTCCATCCCGACTCGGCGATGACCAACTCGCAGACCATCTCGTGGTCGTCCAACGGCGGTTCCGGCGTGGTCGAGGCGCCGGGCGACAACGGCACCTGGGGTCCGGAGGCGGGTGCGGCGGCCTTCTTCACCACCGGCGGCGTCGAGATCCAGCTGCCCGCGTCGGCCGTCTGGATCGAGAGCGACGCGCCGCTGGGCATCACCGACAAGCCGCTGGTCACCTACAACGTCAACGACAAGCCGTCGGTCGACAAGGGTGGCCTGAAGGGGATGGGCCACTGATGCGCCGCTCGACGAAGGACTGGGCCGAGGAGGCCGAGTCCCGGCCGGTGGCCACCAGCCTCAAGATCTGGTTCGGCGTCATCGCCCTGGTGGTCATCACGGTCGTGGTGCTCTGGGGCACCGGCGTGCTGACCAGCTGGTTCAAGGGCAAGGGTGACGCCTACCAGCAGAAGAACAGCGCGTCGAACTGGCTGAACGCCCAGCGTGGTTTCCACGACCTGAGCAACAAGTTCGACACCTTCCGGTCGCAGATCGCGGGCGCCAAGGAGGACCTGAAGGCGGTTCAGGAGCAGTACCCGACGAGCAACGGCACGCCGTACGACCCCGGCGCGCAGCAGGTGGCCAACGCCCGGACGGTGCTCACCGGCCTCCAGCAGCAGTGCCAGAACGTCACGGCGCAGTACAACACCGACAGCCAGTCCTATCTGACGCAGGACTTCAAGGACGCCGGGCTGCCGGAGAAGCTGGACCCGGCCGCCTGCCGGTAACCATCCCCTGATCGTCGGCCCCGCCCTCCCTCCCCCGGGGCGGGGCCGACCCGTATCCGCACTGGAGGATCACCATGAGTGACGAAAAGCCTGTGATCGGCGAGCCGGACATCAGCTACGACTACTCCGAGGTCGAGTTCATCCCTTGCACGCCGACGGTGGGCTGGGACATCGAGTTCGGCTGCCGGATCAACTTCGGCTGGGACGAGGACGGCGAGCTACGGGCGTTCGTGTCCATCTCCGACGGCACCCAGCGCAACGGCTGTGCCCACGGGACGGTCACGCCCGAACAGCTGGAGGCCTTCGCCGACCACCTCAGGCTGGTGGCCCGTGCGGGGCTGACCCCGCTCCAGGCGCACCTCGCTTCCCGGCATGCCCTGGCCAACGCACACACGCTCTCCGACCCCGAGGCGCGCGACTACCACGCCTATGAGCACGGCCAGGCCGAGGAGTTCCATGGCGGGACGATCCGCGACCACCCGCACAGCGACCTGAGCTTCGACGCCACCCGCGCGGTCGCAGTGATCCGTGAAGGCTTGGAGCAGTGACGACCCCCGCCAAGAACGGCCCCTCCCTAGACGAGTACTGCCCAACCGGGTAGTATTGGATCAGGAACACCTGTATCTTCCGGCACCACCCCGCCACCCGACGACCGAAACGAGAACGACATGACCATCCAGAACCTGACCGACCGCGAGGGGGAAGTCTTCCGGCTCATGGCGGCCGGGCTGAGCAACGAGCAGATCGCCGAGCAGATCGAGACAGGCGTGGACAATGCCAAGGTCCACGCCCGGAGCATCTTCGCCAAGCTCGGCGTGAAAAACCGGGCCGAGGCCGTCACCGTCGGCTTCATCCACAACCTCCTGGACCTGGCGGACATCGACACCCTGCGCGAGCAGCTGAAGGCGGCCGAGCCAACCGGCGTCGCCCCGGAATAAGGCCGCCCGGCGCGGGGAGGAGCCGAGTCAACCCCCGGAGGATTTTCCTCCGGGGGTTGACTCTATTACTAGATCGGGTAGTATGGTGTGATCACCACCAAGGACCGCACCGGAGGTCGCACTGTGATCAAGCTCGCAGCCGCGCCTCAATGTGTGGACGCATCCCTCGAAACCTGGGAGCTGAGGGCCATGACCACCACCGAACCGCCGAGGACCACCAGCCATCGCGCACTCGCCTTCCTGCGGGCCGTCGGTGCCGGACGCGGCACGCTGACGTGCAGCTGCGAGCCGGACCTGTTCATCGACGGTCTCTCCTGCGGAGACCAGTTCACCGCCCACACCCTGGCCCACCAGGGCCTGTTCTGCCCCGACCACGCCGGGCTGCCCGGAGAGCTGGTGCCCGCTCTCCTGACGGCGGCCGGGCGCGCCGCACTGGCCAACTAGGCTCCGGGTGACGGAACCCCCGACGCCGTCACCCGGATGTTGAACGAGTCCTCGCGGTAACCCCGAGCCGCGAGGACTCGTTCGTCTCTTGTACCCCTGCACCGGAAGGATCACGATGCCCGAGAAGACGCGCAGGCTCGTTCGCGCTTACGTCTCGGTGCCCGTCGAGGGAGCCAACTATCCCGAGATGGACGCCAAGGCCCGCAAGTACGCCGCGAGGTTCTTCGAGGTCGGCGAGGAAGATCTGGTCGTCACCACCATCCCGACCATTGCCGTGACCGCCGTCGCCGACTTCAGCGACGACCCGACCGAGCCCAGCCGCTGGCGCGGGACCTTCCGGGTCGGGTGCCTGCACCCCTTCGGGCCGGACGATCACATCCCAGGCCCGGAGTTCCCCGAGGAGGACCCGGACGCCGAGGACCCGGATGAGGAGTGAGTGCCAGAACCCGCATCCCGACGGTGACGCGGTGTGCGACAAGACGGTGCCCAACCACCACCACTGCTCGGGCTGGAGCGACAAGGCCAGTGGCTTCGTCGACTGGCCGAACCCCGGCTGGGCCCCCTCGGCCGCGAAAGTGGACGTGAAGAGCGCGGAGCAGGGTCTGCGCGCCATGGCGGCCAAGCTGGGTGGGATGGCGGGCTCCGAACGCGCAGCGAAGAGCTGGAGCCCGGCGCAGCAGCTCCTGGTGGAGGCGGCCATCACCGAGGCCGCCGAGAGACACGGCGAGTTCACCACCGACGCCGTCTGGGCGGTGCTCGGCGACCGCGTGCCCAAGACGGCCGGGATGGCGGCCATGCTCAAGCGCGCCGAGGGCAAGGGTTTCATCGCCAAGACCGACAAGACCGCCGACTCCACCCGTGAGCGTGACGACCATGATGCGGGGCGCCGGTTGGTCGTCTGGCGCTCGCTGATGCGTTAACCTGAGAGTCCCTCCCTGGGGTGAGCAACCCCGGGCTGACGACCCCGGCCACTCCCCACCCTCCCGGCCGGGGTCGTTTCGCGTCTCCGGGCTCCTGTGTGCCCACCAGCCTTCCCGCACCAATGTCCGAGAAGACACCCACGGGAAGGCGTTGTCCCATGCCAACCAGCCAAGACGCCGGACGGCTGCTGCGCGAGGCCGCTCAGGCACCGACTCTGGCCGAGCAGCAGCGCCTGGTCGGAGAGGCTCAGCAGATCCAGTTCCATCTCCGGGCGGAGGCTCAGGCCCAGCGTGAGCTGGACTGGTCGAACACGATCCTCGCCGATCGCCAGCCGGTCCCGGTCTTCAGCCACGTGACCGGCTCCAGCGACTGGCTGGCCGACGTCGACACCTCCGTGCCGGACTCCACCGCCATGGCGCACCAGATCACGGCCGAGGCCACCCTGTGGTACGGCCGGACCTCTCCCGAGGTGAAGGCCGACGCCACCGAGTTCGGGCAGCACGTGGCTGGGCGCGCCGCCGAGGTCGCGGGTGTCTTCGGCGAGCAGGCCGAGAAGGCCTATCACGACTTCATCGGCCAGGCGACCGACCTGCGCACTCGTGACCTGCGCACCGGCGCGATCCAGGAAGCGCCCTCCGAGCCTGCCAGCCCAGCCGCCATGAGCAACCCGAACGCGGCGGGCAACTACGACGCGGCGCTGCCGCTGGAGGCCACGACCTCCGAGCGCGCGCCGCAGATCCAGGAGCTGGAGGCCAACAACGGCTCCGGCGCCTCCCAGGACGTGGTGCCGGTCAACGATCCGGCGCTCGGACGGTCCGACCCCTCGGCGGATCTGGCCAACGGAGATGCAGGAACCCAGCGAGACGGGAGCAACATGAACAACACCCAGCGGTCGGCCAGCCGCCACGAGGCGTACTCCGGCCTGCCCCAGGTCCAGCAGGTGGAGAACAACAGCGACACCGCCGTGGAGCCCACGCCGCTGCCGCCGGAGGTGGCCTTCCCGATCACTTGGGAGATCGGCGGCGCGAACGTCGACCGCACCATCGCCCAGACCCGCCAGCAGCTCGCCGAGCGGGATCAGCGCAAGGGGGCGGCGAAACTGGCCGCCGAAGCTGCGCGGCGCGAGTACACCCGCGTGATGAAGGAAGCCGGGTTCATGGACGACTCCGGCTGGGCCGGGGACATGGGGGCGGGCGGCTACCAGGAGGTGCCGCCGGGCGCCCCGGGCCACAATCTCGGCCAGCCGGATCCGGTCTACGGCGAGGGCGGCGACAACGGCAACCAGCCGCTCAAGCCCTTCGGTGCCGCCGAGGCCGACGACGTCCTGGACAACCCCGGCACCTGGGCGCCCGGCCAGGACACCCACGCCGATCTCGGCGGACGGCAGATGGCCACCGGCGCCCGGCACGAGAACGACCCGGAGATCCAGCGGGCGCTGAGGTTCATCGCCGTCCGCGACGCCTGGCTGGACAAGCAGGCCTGAGGTGAACCTGTACCGGCTGGCCGACGGATTCTCGTCTGCGGACGTCCAGGGCATGTCCCTGGATCCGCAGTCGCAGGATCCCGGCGACAGCTACCAGACCCCCCGGGATCTGGTGAGCGAGCCCGCGACGGACGGACAGGACCCGGCCACCCCCGGCGGGCCCGCGCCTTACAACGGCGCCGAGCCGACGGGCCAGCCGGTCACGACCGATCCGATGTGGAAGTCCCCGGACGAGCCGAAGAAGCCGCCCTACAGCCCGACTCCGTACACCGGACCCGGGCCGAGCGTGGACGTCACGACCCTGCACAACGCCCGGCGCACGCCGGTGGAGGAGACGATGAGCGATCTGTGGGTCACGGCGTCCATGGATGCCGAGCTGGAGCTGAGCAACGAGCGCCTGGTGCGGGCCAAGGTGGCCGCCGCCGGGATCTGGCCCTTCCTCGCGGAGGCCAAGTCCGAGCGGGAGTTCGGCCACCGGGTGGCGCTCGTGGAGACCGAGCTGGAGGACCTGTTCCCGGACACCGGCTTCCGGGACCAGGTGACCGCATCCCTGCGCGATGACTTCCTCCTCCTCACGGGAGCGGTCATCGAGGACCACGGCACGGTCACCCTCACCTCGGAGGCCTCCACCGCCACGCAGGACGGCGGCGCGGGCGCGCGGGAGGCGGTCCTGACCGGCACCGAGCAGCTGGCTGCGGCGCCGAGCCTGTTTGATCATCTGGCTGCCGGTCCGGACGGAGTGGACGCGGAGACGGAGACCAACCCCGCCTACTTCGACAGTGGCCCGGAAGCCGGACCCCTGACCGGCAACTCCGGGCAGTTCGCCCAGGCCGCGCCGGACCCCTGGAACCCGATGAACGCCCAGTACCCCATGACGCCCTCGCAGTGGACGGTGCCGCCGGACAAGGGGTGGGTCGAACGGCCGATGGAGTTCGGCAAGAGCGGGGCCGCCACCGTGCACCCCGACCACCCCGGGCACTACCAGGGTGAGGGTGTCGAGACCGGACCGGCCGGAACCGGGAATCCCGAGTACTTCTCCGCACCGGAGGGTGTGACGAACGGCCAGGACGGTTTC
>Ga0207664_10000525_pt1 | contig 27231 bp, 22 predicted proteins | sample LARL83metaG_FD_184349 | JGI IMG/M metagenome (GOLD analysis project Ga0207664, IMG submission 184349) | Corn, switchgrass and miscanthus rhizosphere microbial communities from Kellogg Biological Station, Michigan, USA - LAR L8-3 metaG... | ecosystem: Host-associated > Plants > Roots >... | reverse complement strand
CTGCCGGTCCAGCTCCCCCTCCAGGCGCAGCACCAGCGGCACGTTATACAGGCCCGGCCCCTCCAGCTGAGCCAGAAACCACAGCCGCCGCTGCGCAAACGACAAAGGCACACGCTCAGGACGCGCGCTATTACCGGCAATCACTAGCAGATCTCCAAAAGACGAGATACTGGCCTTATGATCCAGCCAGTGAGGCGAGAATGTATCCGGCGTATCACTGGAGGTGTCCACTAGGCATCCCCGTAGCGACAGTAGCCTGGCGATAGCCAGGAAATCAAGAATGATCTTCGGCGCTCATGTAATTCCCCAGTTGAGAGGCTGGCGCGCACGCAATTCCCCTCCTCGCTCACGTAACTCCCCATGGGGATGACGGGCGTCTCGTGGCGGAGCTGGCCGCCGGGGCGAGCAGGTCCTCGATGCCAGCGACCGCCACGGCTTCCCGGGCCAGGACCGCCCGGCGTGGGTCCACCGTAACCAGGGCGTCAGCCTGCAGGCGGGTGACCGCGAGATACTCGGCGTCCCTGAGCGTGTCCCAGTCGTGCTGACGCGCGATCTTCCACGCGGTGCGGCGCGACACCCGGTCACCGAGCAGCCGCAACTTAATCTCTGTCATCCGCTCGTGTGCTTCCAGGGCCGTCGCCTCGGTGCGCTTACCTGCACGAACGTCGTACAGCAACAACTCGAGCGCCTCCGAGCGGATCGAGTTCGGCGCGACCAGCTGATGAGCCGGATCGACGCAAAGCCCGGCGTCCGCGAGGTGCAGCAAGGTCGGTGCATCGATTACATAGCGACCCATCGAGCCAGCTTAACCGCCGCCGGAGTCCCTCCAGCGCGGGGGGTGGCGCACTGGTTGATACCGGCCTGCACGCCGTACTGGGCAACCCAAGCCGGGTTCCGGTGATGAGCGTCCGGCAGCATGCCGGGCCAGTAACAATCGGTATGATCGGGGTAGTGATTCGGGGTAGTGATTCTTTCCGGTGAACCAGCGATACGAGGGACGGAAATTCGCGGTGACGAAGAATCCCTTTTGCAGATTTCGATGCCAGCTGACTTGGTCTTGCCAGAATTTCCTCGACTTCGTCGAGAAGAACTGAATGGACACGCGGCCGAGCAGCCTCATCATGCAGATGAGGCCAGATGCTTCGGCACAGGTGGAAGAAGGAAGGCATGATGAGTGCGACGGTGGTATGCAATCTATCTGTTAGGCGGGTACCGGCCGACATATTCCGGGATGCCCCCTCACCCTACCTAGAGCCTGCGAGAGCGCGACAATTTGCGGTGAATCATGGCCGCGCCTGGTTCGACAGCAATCTGATTGATGCGCTGGCAGAGATACGATCGGGTCGCGGGCCGGCCGCACTTCATATCACGGGTGCTCCTATCCATCCGGTAACCGTACCCACACCCGGAACGCCCGGTCCTTCAGCTACTATCCTAACACGCAACGATCGGTATTCAGGTGAGGCATGCCTACTTGGCCTTGCCTATCATCTCGGAATACCGTATGGCTATTCTCGTGAGCACAATGGTGCAGCCATACAGCAGGTTGTCGCAATGCCCGGACAACAGGGAGTCCAGTCGAGCGAAGGCTCGGATACCCCGCTTGGGTTTCATACGGAGAGCTCATTTGCGGAGACGCGCCCAGACTTCCTGCTGCTGGCGTGCCGCCGCGAAGGTCCGGTGCAGATCCCAACCCTGGTACTGGATGCGCACGAGCTACTAGAGAGGATCTCCTCGCTGGCGGCATCAGCTCTCACGCGGCCGATATTCTCTGTTAGATCACCGGCCTCCTTCGGGGAACCCTCATTCCTGTCCACGGATACGAACGTAATTGACGTAGTGGCAGACGAAGCCGGTCTCCGACTTGACCTTGAAGGCCTACTTGAGTCCAAAGATGAGGCCGGCAAGGCAGCCCTTGCCGAGCTATTTGCAGCTATTGCATCTGCCGGTACGCCAGTCCTGCTGAGCGAAGGCGATATCCTAATCATCGATAATCGCAGAGCAGCTCATGCCCGTCCGGCATTTAAGGCCATATTCGACGGCCAGCAACGATGGCTGCAACGTTGCCTAGTTCGCGCAGAGTTCTGGACCTGCCGCGCTGCAATGCAGGCGGAAGGCGTCAGAATCCTATTACCCCGTCAGTCGGCGGCGTTACCCGCTATGTGGTTCGGGACAACTCGGATGACGACACGGACGATCTCCGGTGGCAGCGACAGGAATTCCTCGCCGGCACCGGGGCCCTCGTACTTCTCGGCGAGGCGTACCGCGAGCGCACGCCCGATGTCCTCGGTCACTGTGGCGTCGCCGCGGATCTCCGCGTAGGTGTCCGGGTCCTCCGCGTCGTAGACGCTCAGGCTGACGCGCGGGTCGCGGCGAATGTTCAGGTCCTTCCGGCGACCCTGCGCGGACGAGATGACGAGCTCGTCGCCCTCGGTACCGACCCAGACGACGGAGGTCTGCGGACTGCCGTCCTTGTTGATCGTCGCGAGCACCGCCAGGTTCGGCGCGTCGAGGAGCCGCCGCACACCAGCGTTCAGGGACACGGTCATGACCAGGACCCTATCGGTACCGGTCGATGATGGCATGGGCAGTGGCGACGATCCGGTCACGCACCTCCATCGGCGAGAGAACCTCCAGCGACCCGCCGAACCCGGCCAGCCGGTGCGCCGCCGCGATCTGGCACTCGCCCTAGACGTCGTCCCAGTGGGGCGGCCGGTCCTCGAGCAGGCGGCTGTCGTCGTCGCGGTCCAGGCGGTCGCCCCAGCCGGTGTCGGTCTCGTCCGTGCTCCGTACCGGCAGCGACGGCGGCTCCGGCAGCGACGGCGGCTCCGGCAGCGACGGCGGCTCCGGCAGCGCGGACGCCGCCGACGGCGACGGCGGCGAAGGAGAATCCTCGGGGCTCGGCGGCATGACATCCAGTATGCCAGCGGCCGCGAATTGGTCCGGGAAACGCGTCCGCCAGCGGCCCGCTCAGCCGCTCCGCAGCGCGATTGACTCGAGTCACACGACCGAGAGGAAGACCGCGCCACCGGGCTGAAACTGGACGAGACGCTGATGAGCCGGCTAGACCAGGGCGGACGCTCCACCGGTATTGTTACCTGACAGTACAAAAGACACGCCGGATGGGAGGGACCGCCAATGAGCCATCCGGCGGTACAGGACGGTGACCGCCACGCGTGGGCCACGCAAGGCATCGAAGATCTCGGCAACGGCGTGCACCGGATCCCGCTGCCGCTGCCGATGGCGGCGCTCAAGGCGGTCAACGTGTACGCCCTGCTCGACGACCACGGGGTAGATCTGATCGACGCCGGGATGGCGCTGGGCTACGCTAAGGACCGGCTCACCGCCGCGCTCAAGGAGCTGGACCGCGAGCCCGGCGACGTCGCGAACTACTTCATCACGCACGCGCACCGCGACCATTACACGCTCGCCGTCGAGCTACGCCGGTCCGGCTACGGCTCGATCGCGCTGGGCGCGGGGGAACAGGCCAACCTGGTGGCGGCCAGGGAGCTGGGCCACGGCGACGCCGGCGGCTTCCTCGCCGACCTCCAGCGGATGGGCGCGCTGGAGCTGGCAGCCAAGCTCAGCGCCAGCCGGGGCAAGAACGAGCGGCCGCCGGGCGCCGAGGAGTGGGAGGACCCCGACCGGTGGCTGGACGACGGCACCGAGCTCGACGTCAGGTCCATGAAGCTGCGCGCCATCCACACGCCCGGCCACACCCGCGGCCACCTGGTCTTCCACAACGCCGCGGCCGGCCTGCTGTTCGCCGGCGACCACATCCTGCCCCACATCACGCCGACGATCGGGTTCGAGCCGGCCAGGAACCGGCTGGCGCTGCGCGACTACATCGGCTCGCTACGGCTGATCCTCACGCTGCCAGACGCGAAGCTGCTGCCCGCCCATGGTCCCGTCCAGGACAGCGCGCACAAACGGGTGCACGAGCTCCTCGCCCATCACGAGCAGCGGCTCGACGAGATCCGCCAGGCGATGCGCCCGGGACGCTCGACCGCGTACGAGGTCGCGGAGGCGATCAAGTGGACCCGGCGGCAGCAGCGGTTCGCCGACCTGGAGGTGGTGAGCCAGCTGCTCGCCACCGGGGAGACCGCCGCGCACCTGGAGGTGCTCGCGCTGCGCGGCCACCTCGTCCGGCATACCGACCCGGACGGCACCGATCACTTCGCGGAGGCCGGATCCAAGGCGGCCACGCGCTCCGCGCCCGAGTAGAGGTTCATCGTCGAGCCGCGCAGGAAACCGGCCAGCGTCAGCCCGGTTTCCTGCGCGAGCGACGCGGCCAGCGACGAGGGCGCCGACACGGCGGCGAGCACCGGGACGCCGATCATCACCGCCTTCTGCACCAGCTCGAACGAGGCACGCCCGCTGACCAGCAGCACGCAGCCGGCCAGCGGCAGCCGTCCGGACCGCAGCGCCCAGCCGGCCACCTTGTCCACCGCGTTATGCCGGCCCACGTCCTCACGCAGCACCAGCAGCTCGCCGTCCGCGGTGAACAGGCCGGCCGCGTGCAGTCCGCCGGTGCTGGCGAACACCCGCTGGGCCTGCCGCAGCCGGTCCGGCAGCAAGGCCAGCACCGCGGCCGGTACCCGCACCGGATCGCTCGCGACGTCGAACCGGGAGCGCACCCGGATCGCCTCGATACTGTCCTTGCCGCACACCCCGCACGCGCTCGTTGTCACGAAGTTCCGCGTCGACGGGGCCAGCGCGGCACCGGCGGCGGGCGTCACGGCGGCCACGTTCTCGTCGCACATCCGGATCTCGCGCACCTCGTCGAGGGAACCGAGCAGGCCCTCGGTGTACAGGAAGCCCGCGGCCAGGTCGATGTCGTCGCCGGGCGTCCGCATCGTCACGGTCAGCGGTTCGCCGTCGATCCGGATCTCCAGCGGCTCCTCGACCGCGAGCAGGTCGGCGCGCGGCGCTATCCCGCCGCCGGAAACCCGCGATACCCGCCAACGCGTCGTCTTGCCGCTCATGTGTCCAGGCTACGTCGCCCGGGTATACGAAAGCCGGGCCCGGCGGGAGGTCGGGCCCGGCAGTTCGTGGCGGGAGGCCCGGCGAAGCTCAGCTAGCGCTCTGCTGACCAGCGCACGCTACGATGCGAAATCGAGCAGCGGCTGCGCACGCGACGGGTGCCGCAGCTTGGACAGCGACTGCTTCTCAAGCTGGCGGATCCGCTCCCGGGTCAGCCCCAGCGCACGGCCGATCTCGTCCAGCGTGTGCGGGTTGCCGTCGTACAGGCCGAACCGCATCGCCATGATCGTCGCCTCACGCGGCGTCAGCGCGTCAAGCGCCGAACGCAGCTGCTCAGCCATCAGTTGACGGTCAACCAGCTCGGAGGCTTCCGGCGCGTCGACGTCCTCGATCAGGTCGCCGATCGACGTCTCGCCGTCCTCGCCGATCGTGGAGTCCAGCGAGATCGGCTGGCGCGAGGTGCGCAGCAGCTCCTCGATCTGGTCCGGCGTACGGTCCAGCTCGACCGCCAGCTCCTCGGGAGTGGGCTCACGGCCGAGGCGCTGGTGCATGTCACGCTCGACGCGGGACAGCTTGGACAGCATCTCGAGCACGTGCACCGGCAGCCGGATGGTCCGCGCGGAGTCAGCGAACCCGCGCTGGATCGCCTGCCGGATCCACCACATCGCGTAGGTCGAGAACTTGTACCCCTTCGTGTAGTCGAACTTCTCGACCGCACGGATCAGGCCCAGGTTCCCTTCCTGCACCACGTCGAGCAGCGACAGCCCCCGGTCGCTGTACTTCTTGGCGACCGACACCACCAGGCGCAGGTTGGCCTCGAGCATGTGCGACTTGGCGCGCCGCCCGTCCTCGGCCACCAGCTCGAGGTCGCGGCGGTAGTCGTCGGACAGGCCCGTAGCGCTCTCCAGCTTGTGCTCGGCGAACAGGCCGGCCTCGATCCGCTTGGCGAGGTCCACCTCCTGCTCGGCCGTCAGCAGGCTGGTCCGCCCGATGGACTTCAGGTACGTGTGCACCGAGTCGCCCATCGCGGGCGTCTGGTCGTCCAGGTCCTTGCCCGCGGTGTCATCGGACAGCGCGGCCGCCTCGGCCTCGGCTTCCAGGCTGACCACGTCGGCGTCATCAATGTCTTCGGTCGCCGGCTCGTCGGCGGCGGGCTCGCTCGCCTTGGCCTGGCGCGTCGTCTTGCGGCCCTTGTTACCGGGCAGCTGCTCATCTGCCAGCCGCACCCCAGCCTCACTAAGTTCACGCAGGATGGACCGTCCCTCGGCGGGGGTCAGGCCCGCCGCGTCAAACGCGGTCCTCAGCTCGGAAAGAGACAGGTGGCCCTGACTGCGGCCACGCTGGATAAGATCATCCACGCGGCTCATGCTCAGTTCGTCATCCACCGTCGGCGTCGCCGATACTGCAGTCGCGGTCCGTGGCATGAGACACCTCCCTTTCCCTAGAACGCGCGCAGCGCGCGCTCCGTTCAATCCGTAACGGGTTTCCGCCAAGTACCCCGCTCGACCCCGCGTAGTCCTCAGCGTAGGCATTGTCCCGGGCACTAATAAGTAACGCTGGATAGCTCAGTTTGTTCCCGCCCCGTAGACTTCTCAGCTACGGCTAAGGTCCCGGCGGAGCCGAGCCAGATCCTGCTTCCCGCTCGGGAGCATCGGAACGGCGTCCACCAGTACGACCCTGCTAGGGGCAGCGTAACGTGGCAGCCGCTCTTTCACATGCATCCGGAGCATATTCAGCGTCGGCGGGTCGGCCGGGTCAGCCGGAACGATCACCGCGACGACCCGTTCGCCCCATTCTGGATCGGATTGTCCGACGACCGCGACGTCCCTGACGCCCGGACAGGTAGCCAGCGCCGCGCTGACCTCGGCCGGGATCACCTTGTGCCCGCCGGTGTTGATCAGGTCGTCCGCCCGGCCTAGCACCGTCAGCCGGCCCGCGCCATCCACCGAACCCAGGTCTCCGGTGCGGAACCAGCCGTCGGCGGGGAGCGCCGGGCCGCCCCAGTATCCGCGGAACAGCACGGCACCGCCGATCCATACCCCCTCGTCCCTGATATCGATCCGGACCCCGTCCAGTGGCACACCGTCGTACACACAGCCGCCGCACGTCTCCGACATCCCGTAGGTGGTGACGACCGGCACTCGCGCGCGTGCGGCGTCGGCAAGCAGACCAGGATTGGCCGCCGCGCCGCCGAGAAGAACACTTTTGAACGTGTTCAATATAGCTATGTCGACACCTAGCCGCTGGAGCTGGGTCGGCACGAGGGACACATGGGCAACACCGGTACCGGCGCTCTCGGCGATCGATTGCGCGTCGGCCCGCTCCGCCCACGCCGGCTCCGTCCCGGCGACCAGCGATCTGACCAGCACCTGGAGGCCCGCGATGTGCGTCACCGGCAGGCAGCACAGCCAGCGCTCGCCGGGCCGGGCGCCGATCCTGGCCAGCGAGGCGCGGGCCGAATGGCGCAGCGCCGCGGCGCTGAGCAGCACGCCTTTGGGCTTTCCGGTGGATCCGGAGGTGCCGACGACGACGGCTGTGTCCGCCGGGACGGTCTCAAACCTGTCCGCGGAACGAACGGTGGTGACACCTCCGGCATCCTCGATCTCGTCCGGGCTGAACGTGCGCATTAGCGCGTCTAGCTGGGTAGCTGGGGCGGTGGCATCGAGCGGCAAGATAGCGGGGCCGCTGCCGTCGAGGGCGGCGGCCAGCCGCTCGGTGAACCGCGGCCCCTGGTGGGCGATGTCCGCGCGGTCCACGAGGACCGCGCGCAAGGAACGCTCCGTCACGGTCGTTAAGGTTAGAACTCTGCGGAGTGGAGGTTGACAGGGTGGCCGGGATTTCGAACGCGTTCAACTCCCTCCGGGCGTTCGCCATCCCGATGACGGAGAAGTTCCGCGGCATCACGGTCAGGGAGGGCGCGCTCGTCGAGGGACCGGCCGGCTGGGGTGAGTTCTCGCCGTTCGCTGAGTACGGTCCGCAGGAGTCCGCACGCTGGCTGGCCAGCGCGCTGGAGTCGGCGCGGACGCACTGGCCTGAGCCGGTCAGGGACCGTATCCCGGTGAACGTCACGATCCCCGCGACCGGACCAGAACGGGCCAGGCGGATCGCGGCGGCATCCGGCTGCCGTACCGCCAAAGTCAAAGTCGCCGAGCGCGGCCAGCCGGACGCGGACGACGTGGCCAGGGTCGAGGCGGTGCGCGACGCGCTAGGCCCGGACGGCAGGATCCGGGTGGACGCCAACGGCGGCTGGGACGTCGGCCGCGCCCGCCGGATGCTGCGCGAGCTCGGCAGGTTCGGGCTGGAGTACGCGGAGCAGCCGTGCGCCACGCTGGCGGAGATGGCGGAGCTGCGGCGGCACACGGACGTCCCGCTCGCCGCCGACGAGTCGATCCGCCGGGCCGAGGACCCGCTGCGCGTTCGCGCGGCCGGCGCGGCCGACATCGTGGTGCTGAAGGTGCAGCCGCTGGGCGGTGTGCGAGCCGCGCTGCGGGTAGCCGAGGCGTGCGGCCTGCCGGTCGTGGTGTCCAGCGCCGTCGACACGTCGGTCGGCTTGGCGGCCGGTGTCGCGCTGGCCGCTGCCCTCCCTGAGCTGCCGTATGCCTGCGGCCTGGCCACGATGTCGCTGCTGGCCGGCGACGTCACCGCCGCGCCGCTGACCGAGGACGGGGGAGAGCTGCCAGTCCGGCGGCCCCCCGTCGACCCCGCGGCGCTGGCCCGCTGGGAAACCGATCCCGCCCCGTGGCGCGCACGGGCACGAGCCGCGGAGCAGTATCTGTGAATCCGTCGACCGCGTTCGGCGTCACGTTTGCCGACGAGCTTGCTCGCTGCGGCCTGCGCGAGGTGGTGGTCGCGCCCGGCTCGCGGAGCACGCCGCTGGCCATGGCTTTCCTCGACCAGGAGCGGCGCGGCCGGCTCCGGCTGCACGTGCGGCTGGACGAGCGGTCGGCCGCGTTCACCGCGCTCGGCCTGGCCAAGGCCAGCCGCCGTCCGGTCGCGGTGCTGTGCACCTCCGGTACCGCGGCGGCCAACTTCCATCCGGCGGTGATCGAGGCCGACGAGTCCGCCATCCCGCTTCTGGTGCTCACCGCGGACCGGCCGCCCGAGCTGCGCCAGACCGGCGCCAGCCAGGCGATCGACCAGGTCAAGCTGTACGGCGGCGCGGTGCGCTGGTTCTGCGAGGCCGGGGTCCCCGAGCTCCGGCCTGACCGGGCCGCGACGGCCGCGTACTGGCGCTCACTCGCCTGCCAGGCATGGATCCACGCGGCGGGCCAGGCCGGCGGCTTGCCCGGCCCCGCGCACCTGAACCTCGCGTTCCGCGACCCGCTGGTGCCGGACGCCGGCGAGCCGGCCGAGCCGCTGCCCGGGCGCCCGGACGGCGAGCGATGGACCCGGGCCCGCGAGGAGCAGCACGAGCGCGACGCGCTGAACCTGCCGTGGCACGAGCGGGGCGTGGTGATCTGCGGTGACGGCGACTATGACGCGGCCGCGCTGACCGGTCTGGCGGAGCGGGCCGGCTGGCCCGTCCTCGCGGAGCCGTCGTCCGGCGCGCGCCGGGGACCGAACACGCTCTCCGCCTACCAGTACCTGCTGGGCAACGCCGGCTTCCTGGGCGCGCACCGGCCGGAGGTGATCGTGTCGGCGGGCCGTCCCGGGCTGTCCCGTGCGCAGGCGGCGTTTCTAGGGAGTACGGCCTCGGGGAGCGGGGCGGCGTGCCGCCATGTCGTTCTGACCCAGGGAACAGATCGATGGGCGGACCCGCAGCGGGCCGCGACCGATGTGGCGTCCGCCGTCCGGCTTTCCGGCCGGCGGCGCGGCGCCGGTGACTGGCTGGCTGCCTGGCAGGACGCGGATCGCGCCGTCCGGCGTGCGCTTGACGTGCTGCTTGACGCCGAGGAAGGGCCGAGCGAGCCGCGGGTGGCGCGGGACCTGGCGGCGGCGCTGCCCGAGGGCGCGCTGCTGTGGGCCGGATCGAGCATGCCGGTGCGTGACCTGGACTGCCACATGGCCGCCCGGGACGACATCCGCGTGCTCGCCAGCAGGGGAGCGAGCGGTATCGACGGCACGACTTCCGCGGCGATCGGCGCCGCGCTCGCGCATCAGGGGCCGTCGTTCGCGCTGCTCGGCGACCTCGCCTTCCTGCACGACGCGTCCGGGCTGGGGATCGGCCCGCGCGAGGTCAGGCCCGACCTGTGCCTCGTCGTGGTGAACAACGACGGCGGCGGCATCTTCTCCATGCTCGAGCAGGCCTCGTTCGACGGGTTCGAGCGGCTCTTCGGCACGCCGCACAACACCGCCCTGCATCATGTGGCGGCCGCGTTCGGCGTGCCGTACCAGCTCCTGGAACACCCCGAGGACCTGGTCAAGTGCCTCCAGGGCAGCGGCGTGCGGATGATCGAGGTGCGCACGGACCGGGCGGCGGGCGCGGACCTGCGCGCGCGGCTGCGCGCCGCGGCGGACGAGGTTCTAGCGTTAGCGGTATGGGCCTATCCGGCGGAAGACCCGCAACGCTCTACGACGTCGCGCGTGCGGCGGGCGTGTCGACGGCGACCGTGTCCCGCGTGGTGCATGATCAGGTAACGGTGCGGGCGGCCACGCGCCGGCGCGTGCTCGACGTGATCGAGGCGCTCGGCTATGTCCCCGACGCGGCGGCGCAGAGCATGGCGACCCAGCGCAAGGAGGTCGTCGGTTTCCTCGCGGTGGAGAACCGCAGCTCGGATACCGACGTCGAGCAGGGCGGGCTGCTGTTCATCGAGGAGGTGCTGCGCGGGATCGAGGCGGTGCTGAGCGAGATCGAGTGGTCGGTGCTGATCTCGCTGCCGCACGGCAACGACCCGAGTGCCGCCGGACGGCGGATGCGCAAGATTTCCGCCAAGGTCGACGGCATGATCATCTCGGAGGGAATCGTGGCGCAGCCGCTGCTGACGCGGCTCGCCAACCGGATCCCGGTCGTGCTGGTGGCCGGCCCGGCCGACGTGACGCTCGACGTGTGCAGCGCGGACAACCGGGGCGGCACCCGGGCTCTGGTCGCGCACCTGGTCGAGGTGCACGGCAAGAAGCGGCTGTTCAGCATCGACGGCCCGCCGGAGGCCCCCGACGCGGTGGAACGGCGGACCGCGCTGCTCGAGGCCGTGGCCGAGTACCCGGGTGTCACGCTGACCGGCAGCTTCCAGGGCCGGTTCGCGACGCTCAGCGGCCAGCTCGCCGCCCGTGCCGTCGGCTCGCTGCCGCGGCGTGACATGCCCGACGCGCTGGTCTGCGCCAACGACCAGATGGCGATCGGCACGATCCGCGAGCTCAAGCAGGCGGGATTTCGCGTGCCGGACGACATCGCCGTCGTCGGCTTCGACGACATGCAGGGGGGCACGCTGATCTCGCCCGCGCTGACCACGGTCCGCCAGCCGATGCGCCTGCTCGGCGAGCGCGCCTGCGCGCGCCTGCTGCGCCGGATCGCCGACCCGTCACTGGAGCGCCAGGTCGAGCGCCTGCCCACCGCGCTGGTCATCAGGGAAAGCTGCGGGTGTTCATCCCGCTAGTGCCCGCGAATGCCGACGGCCGCGAGTACGCGGAACGGGCCGGTGACGCTGAGGCCGGGATCGGGCATGTTCCCGCGCCACGCGCGTGCCAGCACGACACCTGGCTCGACTAGCTCCAGGCCCGCATCGGTCAGAAACGACGCGACGTCGGTGCGGCCGTGGGTGTATGTCCGCGTGGCGGTGTATGCCTGCCGCGCCCGCTCGGCGATCTCGGGATTGTCCGAGCCGATTACCGACACGGCCACAATGCTCCCTGGGGCGAGCAGCCGAGCGTAACGGCGGACCAGGTCGTGAGAAGTCTCAGCGCTCAGGAAATGCAGCACGGCCGCGAACAGGACGCACATCGGCTCGGCGGGGTCGAGCAGGTCTGCCAGCGTCCGTGGCGACATGACCGCTTCCGGCTCGGTCAGGTCTGCCCGGATGGCGGTCACTCCGTCCGGGCCGGCCAGCAGGGACTGGGCATGCAGCACGACAACCGGATCGCTGTCCACGTACACCACCCGCGCGGACGGGATGATCTCCTTGGCGGCTTCGTGCACCGCGGGATGCGTCGGCAGCCCGGCACCCAGGTCGAGGAACTGGCGGATACCCCGGCCGGCCGCCCAGGTGACGGCCCGGTTGACGAACTCGCGGTTCTGCCGCACCAGGGATGGCAGCGATGGGTCGAATTCGACCAGCTTGGCGGCCTGGACGCGGTCCGCGGCGAAGTTGTTCTTGCCGCCGAGCAGGGCGTCATAGACCCGCGCCACGTTCGGGACGCTGGTGTCGAGGCCGGGCGGGGGAACGGCTGGATCATCCATCGCCTTCATGGCCTCTCACAATAACCGGCGGCGGGGTCGGACCGGTCACGCGGTGAACAGGCAAGCGCCGTGGCGGCAGCGTCGTGGCACGCGTTAAGATGAGCAAGACGCCCGAGAACTGAACCGGCGTCGGACGGCTGTTTTCTGCGCGCCGCGGTGATCTGGCGGCTCCGGTCCGTGTGGCGGGCCGGCGAAACACGCCTGGCCGATCGCCGAGATCCGCAAGCCCCACTCGGCGTCAGAGCATCAGGCCCTCTGATCGGGATGCATCTCGCTCCGTCCGGGGGACTGTGTGGCATGCTGCCGCGGTCACCGGGACCCGGCATTTCAGAGGAGAAGTTTGTGGCTAGACCAGGCCAGCGCCAGATCGGCGCTCGCCGCACTGCCCCGCGGAAGCAGCGACGCGTCGGTCAGCGCGGCGACGTCGTCTCGGTGCTCGCCCGGACCGCTCGTGAGGTCGAGGCGGCTGCCAGGAACGGCGGCGTGACGCCCGGCGTGCGCACGAAGTTCCAGGCCGTCGCCCTGCTGTTGCGGGACGAGCGCGCCCGTATCCGGGCGGCGGCCGGAAGCGAAAGTCAACGGGCTGAGCAGCTCAAGCGCCTGGACGGCATCGCGACCATCCTGGCGACGACCGCCGTCAGTAACGCTGGGCTACTGGCGCTGCTCGCCGAGGACTGTGAAGTCTCCGACGCGGCCCGGTCGCTCAAGCGGGAGATGCTGCGGGATCTTGGTATCGAGCCGGCGCCCGAACAGATCGCGCCGACGGAGACAGTGACCGCTGCCGCCGGCACGGAGCGGCTGGTCGTGCCGCAGTCGGTGATCTCCCGGCAGCTGGCGAATCCCTTTCTCGCCCCCGACTTCTCCGCCGTTCCGCAGCAGCGCATGGCGCGTCCGCGCCGCCTGGCCGGCTGGGAACTACTCGGCCCGCTGCTGAGTTCCTTCGAGCGTGCCGGCGGGGGAGCCCCGGCGTGCATGGCGCTCCCGGCGCCGACGGCACGGTTCACCCCGGCGGGCCTGGCGCTGATGCCGCACCAGGGGCAGCTGGTCGCCGCGGCCGCTGCCGGTCACCGGACATTCCTGCTCGCCGATGAGCCGGGCCTGGGCAAGACGGCCCAGGCGCTGCTTGCTGCGGAAGCGGCGAACGCCTACCCGCTGCTCGTCGTCGTGCCGAACGTCGTCAAGACCAACTGGGCCCGTGAGGCGGCTCGCTGGACGCCTCGCCGCCCGGCCACCGTGGTGCAGGGCGACGGCGAGGCTGTCGACGGCTTCGCCGACATCGTCGTGCTCAATTACGAGGTGCTCGACCGCCACATGGGCTGGCTCGGCGATTTCGACTTCCGCGGCATGGTCGTCGACGAGGCCCACTTCATCAAGAACAAGACCTCGCAGCGCTCGCAGCGCGTCCTCGCACTCTCCGGCCGCATCCGGTCCCGAACGGCGCGGCCCCTGCTGATGGCACTGACCGGCACCCCGCTGATCAACGACATCGAGGACTTCCGGGCGATCTGGCAGTTCCTCGGCTGGATCGACGAGAGCACGCCTCTCGACGAGCTGGCGGACGCGCTCGAGGACCGCGGCCTGACGCCCGCCGACCGCGGCTTCTACGCCTCGGCGCGCCAGTGCGTGATCGACCTCGGCATCGTGCGTCGCCGCAAGCTCGACGTGGCCGCCGACATCCCCGCTCGCCGCATCGCCGATCTCCCCGTCGAACTGGACGGACGGGCCGGCCGGTCGATCCGGGCGGCAGAGCGGGACCTCGCCAGCCGGATGATGGCGCGGTACGAGACCGCGCTCGCGAACCGGTCCCCTGACGCCGGCGCCGGCGGTATCGACCACGACATCGTCCGCCGGGTGGCTCGGTGGGAGCTGAAGGACGCGATGGCTGCGCAGTCCGGCGAGAACGTGTTCACCATGATGCGGCGCATCGGCCAGGCGAAGGCCGAACTGGCGGCGGACTACGCGACGCAGCTGGCCCGCAGCGCAGGCAAAGTCGTCTTCTTCGCCAAGCACGTCGACGTGATGGACGCCGCCGAAGAGACTTTCGCCCGGCAGGGGATGCGCTTCTCCTCGATCCGCGGCGACCAGACGCCTGCGGTCCGGCAGGCGAACATCGACGCGTTCGTGAACGACCCGGATGTCGCGGTCGCGGTGTGCTCGCTGACCGCGGCTGGCGTGGGCCTGAATCTGCAGGTCGCCTCGAACATCGTGCTGGCCGAGCTGTCCTGGACCTACGCGGAGCAGAGCCAGGCCATCGACCGCAGCCACCGCATCGGGCAGGCCGAGCCGGTTACCGCGTGGCGCATCATCGCCGCGCAGACCATCGACGCCCGGATCGCCGAGCTGATCGACGGCAAGGCGGGGCTTGCCGCCCGGGCGCTGGACGGGTCGGACGAGGAGGTCTCCTCCTCGGCCGACGTGCAGCTCGATGCGCTGGTCGCGTTGCTGACCGATGCGCTGCGGGCGGCTTCCGGGTAACGCGTTCCGCGGAGGGAGGTCGGCATGTCACCCGACGACGGGGGAGTTCCTGGCTTGGTGCTCGGGCCGTTGCTGCGTTATGTCAGCGAGACCGAGGCCACGATCTGGGTGGAGACCGATCGGCGCTGTGATGTCGAGGTTCTCGGACACACGGCCCGGACCTTCGAGGTCGCCGGGCATCATTACGGGCTTGTGGTGGTCACTGGCCTGCGGCCGGGCACCGAATACCCCTACCAGGTGATGCTGAACGAAGCCGTCTGCTGGCCCGAACCGGATTCGGTTTTGGGGCCAAGCGTATTGCGGACGCTGGATCCGGGCGGGTCGCATCGGCTGGTATTCGGCTCGTGCCGAGTCGCCGAGTTGCCGCCGCCCCGGCGTCGGGCTCGTGCCCGCCGCGCGGGGGAATACGGGCCGGACGCGCTGGTCGCGTTGGCGTACGGGCTCGCGGTGAAACCCCGTGGATCCTGGCCCGACTCGATGCTGCTGATCGGTGACCAGGTCTACGCGGACGAGCCAGGCCCGGCCACCCGGCGGTTCATCGAGGACCGCCGCGACCCGTCGGTGCCGCCAGGCTACGAGGTCGCCGGCTTCGAGGAATACTGCGCCCTTTACCGCGAGGCGTGGAGCGTCCCCGCGGTGCGCTGGCTGCTGTCCGTGGTCCCCACGATCATGGTCTTCGATGATCACGACGTGCACGACGACTGGAACACCTCGGCCGCTTGGCGTCGCGAGTTCCGGGCCAAGCCGTGGTGGCAGCCGCGGATTACCGGCGGCTACCTGAGCTACTGGATCTACCAGCACCTCGGCAACCTCTCGCCGGCCGGACTCGGCAAGGACGACCTGTGGCGCCAGGTGCAGGAGCTGGATGACGCCGCCCCGGTGCTCCGCGACATGGCCCTGCGCGCTGACGCGCAAACCGGCAGCATGCGGTGGGGTGTCCGGCGCGACTTCGGCAAGGTGCGGGTCGTGGTGATCGATACCCGCGGCCGCCGGGTGGTCGACGACGACCGCCACCGGCTCATGATCGACGAGACGGAGTGGCAATGGGTGACCGAATCGAGCGCCGGCGACTTCGATCACCTGGTGCTCGCCACATCCCTGCCACTGCTGCTGCCGCATGGCATCCACTTCCTGGAGGCGTGGAACGAGGCACTCTGTGCCGGTGCCTGGGGGAACCGCTTCCGGTCCGCCGGGGAGCGGCTGCGCCAGGCCGTGGACCTGGAGCACTGGGCCGCGTTCGGGACGTCCTTCGCCGCCTTCGAGAAACTGCTGAGTGATCTCGCCGGCGGATCGTCGGGCCCGCCGCCGGCGTCGATCACCGTCATCTCCGGCGACATCCACCACAACTACCTGGCAGCGGTGGACCTGCCAGGCGCGGCGGTGTCCGGCACCGCGGTCCAGCAGGCAGTCTGCTCGCCGATCCACAACCTCTTGCCGGAAAGGCTGCGGTTGGGTCGGCGGCTGGTCACCTCTCGCGCCGGGGAGTTCATCACCACGGCCGCCGCCAGGCTCGCCGGCGTGCGCGCGCCGCGCATCCGCTGGCGTATCACGGACGGTCCCTGGTTCAGCAACATGCTCACCGAGTTGTCTTACGACGGCCGCCAGGCGCGTATTCGCTTCGACCGCACCGTGCCCGGCGCGTCCGGGACCGCGGCCCTCGAGCCGGCCTGCGAGGCGGAGCTGACGTGAATCGCGAGCCGACTCCGGGTACCAGGGGTTGTCCGGGATAAGTGATGCTCAGGCGGGTCCGGGCGGCGGTTGTGGTGTCTTATGCCGCGTTCGTGCTGGTCGGTATCGCCTCGGGGGCTAGCGGCGTGCTGCTGCCGGCGCAGATGGCCAGTTACGGTGTCGGCCGGGCGACGATCGGGATCTCGTTCTTCACTGTCTCGGCCGGGTATGTGCTGGCGGGATTGAGCAACGGCGCGCTGATCGGCCGGTTCGGATTCAGGACCGGGCTGGCCGCTGGCGGCGCTGTCTTCATGATGGCCGGGCTGTACCTGGCCACCGGGCCGCCGTTCACCGGGTTCTTGCTGGCCGGAGTACTCACGGGGTACGGCTCCGGGGTGCTGGAATCGGTGCTCAACGTCTACCTCGCGGCACTGCCCGACGCGACGGTACTGCTCAACCGCCTGCACGCGTTCTGGGGTGCCGGCGCGCTGGCCGGGCCGCTGCTGGCAGCCTGGATCATCGGCTTCGCTCCCTGGACGGTGGTCTGGCTGGTGCTGGCCGTAGCTTGCGTCCCGCTCCTCGCCGGGTTCCTGGCGGCTTACCGGGAGCCGTCCCCGGCGCCGGCGGTCTCCGAGGCGCCGGTGGTACCGGCGGCGTCTGGCAGCATGCTGGGTGCCGCGATGAGGGACCGGGGCGTTCAGCTCGGCGCGGCGATGCTGGCTGTATATGTCGGCCTGGAAGCCAGCGTGGGCAACTGGGGCTTCAGCTACCTGGTGCAGGCACGAGCGCTGCCGGGCACGCTCGCCAGCTACACGATCAGCGGGTACTGGCTGGGCCTGACGCTCGGCCGGTTCCTGATCGGCCCGCTCACCGCGCGGACCCGCGTCACCACGGCCGGCATGATGCGCGCATGCCTGGCCGGGACCGCTGCCGCCGCCGTGCTGGCCTGGCTGTCGCCTGCCGTGCTCGCCTGCGCGGCGCTGGGCCTGCTCGGCTTCTTCCTCGGCCCGATCTTCCCGACCACCATGGCGATCGCGCCGCGGCTGACGCAGGCCCGCCTGGTGCCCACCGCGATCGGCATCATGAACGCGGCATCGGTAGGCGGCGGCTCCGTGACACCCTGGCTGGCGGGCACCATCACGCAGAACGCCGGCATGTGGATACTCCTGCCGTTCTCCGCAGCCCTCGCCGCGATCCAGCTCGCCATCTGGCGGCCGATCACGGGCCGGCTGCGATGACAATGCGCGCACGCGCGGTCCGCTGCCGCCGTACGGCAGCGGCCCCGTCCCGGTTCGTCCGGCGTCGAATCATTCCCGCGCCACGATGGGGGAATGACGACCTATGATCTTGCTGAGCAGGCCACCGGGCTCACCCGGGCCGGGCGGCGGCGCCGGACGATTACGCTGGTCGCTTTGTCGCTGACGTTCGCGCTGGTGCAGCTCGATGCGACTATCGTCAACGTCGCCTTGCAGACGCTGCGGGCCGACCTCGGCGGCGGGGTGAGCGCGGCGCAGTGGGCCGTGGACGGGTATGCCATCCCGTTCGCCGCCTGCATGCTGACCGCGGGCGCCCTCGGCGACCGGTACGGCCACCGCCGCACCTGCCTGCTCGGGTTCGGGCTGTTCGGGCTCGCCTCGGCCGCGGCCGCACTGGCCGGCGGCTGGCCGGTGCTGATCGGTGCCCGCGTTGCCCAGGGCGCCGGGGCGGCGCTGATGTTCCCGGCGTCGCTGGCGATGATCACCGAGCTCTACCCCGAGTCCCGGGAGCGGTCCCGCGCGCTCGGGATCTGGGGCGGGATCGCCACCCTCGGCTTCGCCTCCGGGCCGCTGCTCGGCGGGGTGCTGATCACGGTCGCGAGCTGGCCGGCGATCTTCTGGATCAACCTTCCCGCGGCCGCCGTGATCGGTGGCACCATCGCGGTGCTAGGCCCCCGCGACCGGCCGCAGTCCCGGCGGGTCCGCCCGGCCGGGACCGTGCTCGGCACGCTCGCCCTCGCCGCGCTCACCGCCGGCATCATCGAGGCTGGCGAGCACCAGCTGGCGACGGCGGCTGGCGCGCTGGCGCTCGGGATCGCGGCCTGCTGGCTGTTCACGCGCCTCGAGCGGCGGAGCGCCCATCCGCTCGTGCCGGCTGGCCTGACCGCCTCGGTTCCGTTCCGCTGGTCGCTGCTGACCGGGTTCTGCTTCAACTTTGCGATGTACGGCGCCTTGCTGTGCGTGTCGCTGACGCTGCAGTCGGCCTACGGGTTCTCGGCGCTGACGGGAGGGCTCGCGGTGCTGCCGATGGCCGTGGTGGTCGGCGCCGGGGCGATCAGCGGCGGGCTCCTCGCGGCCGCGGCCGGGCCTCGCCGCCCGATGCTGCTCGGCTTCACGTGCGGCGGTATCGGAGCTATCGTCACCGCGGCGGGCGGGCTGGCCGGCTCGCCGCCCCTGATCGTCGCCGGGCTCGCGGTGATCGGCCTGTGCTGCCTGGCGATGCCCGCCATGACGTCGGTAGCGCTGAACGCCTCGCCGGCACAGCATGCCGGCCTGGCCAGTGGCTCGCTCAACACCGCGCGCCAGATCGGCGGGGCCATCGGCGTGGCGCTGCTCGGGGCGGTGCTCAACGCCGGCGGCGTACGCACCGGCTTCTTCGTCGCACTTGGCCTCGCCGCAGCGGCCAGTGCAGTCGCGCTGGCGGGTACCGTCGGGGCGACGGCGGTACGCCGCCGGGCCGGAGCTGAGGGGGGGCAGCCGTGACCGGGGACGCCGACCTGTCGCGGGTCGCCGAGCTGATCGCCGAGCCGGCCCGGAGCCGGATCCTGATTGCCCTGGCGTCGGGCCGCGAGTTGTCCGCCAGCATGCTCGCGCAGGAGGCCGGCGTCGGCCGCCCGACCGCGAGTGCGCATCTGAAGAAGCTCACCGAGGGCAGGCTGATCGCGGTCCGCGCCGAGGGCAGGAGCCGTTACTACCGGCTGGCCGGATCGGCCGTGTTCGACGTGCTGGAGCGGCTGATGGAGCTCGCCCCGCCCGAGCCGATCACCTCGCTGCGGGCCAGCACGCGCGCGGCCCAGTTGCGTTACGCCCGCTCGTGCTACGACCACCTGGCCGGTCAGCTCGGCGTCGGGCTGATGCAGAGCATGCTTGATCGTGGCTTCCTGCGTGGCGGGGACGGCGGATACGACCCGGACACCGCCGGCGCCGACCGTCCGGCGTCGTTCGGCCGCGACGTGGACTACCAGCTCACCGGCAGCGGACGGGACTTCCTCAACGACCTGGGAGTCCGCCTCCCCGGTGGCCGCCGCCCGCTGATCCGTTACTGCGTCGACTGGACCGAGACCCGCCACCACCTCGCCGGCCAGCTCGGCCGTGGCCTGCGCGACCATCTCCTTGAGGCGGGCTGGGTCCAGCCGCGGCCCGAGAGCCGGGCGATACGGATTACGTCCGACGGCGCAGCCGGAATCAGGAAGACCTTCGGGCTCGTGCTGGAGGCGGGATGAGCGCGAACCGGGGAATGCAACCGCACATACGATCTTGGCGGCTAATTCCGCCCTGGTGCCGGCGACCGCGCGGCCGTGCGCCTTGCCCGCCGGCCGATGACCCAGATGAACGTGGTGGACCAGCGCCTCGTGGTAGATAGACCCTGGTAAACGAGGGTCGCGGCACCGCAAAGAGGCAATCCGCCACGTTAATTCCGGGACCCGTGCCACGCGCACGTCCCGCCAGGCACACAGTTCGCGCCAGCCCCGGCTGTCACCGGCGGGCGGTACGCGGCCGCTCAGCGGAGCTCCTGCGCTCCTCGCGTCAGTCCGAGAACACCAGGCGCTCGCCCTCCGCGGTGATCTCGGCGGGGCTGGGCGGTGCGGTCAGCAACTCGGCGATCTGCTCCGCGCCGGGGTCGCCGAGGTCCGCGCCCGGTGCGAGCGCCGCGGTCACGTCGTAGCGGGTCTGGCGCAGTTCCACGTCCGGCCCGAGCAGCGCCCAGTACGCGGTGCCCGGCTCGCCGTCGTGGTGGGGGAGTCCCACGCTGCCCGGGTTCACCGACCGGCGGCCGCCGACCATCCGGTCGAACTGGATATGCGTGTGGCCGGTGACGATCACCGGTTCGTCGACTCCGGCGGCGAAGGCGGCCACCCGGGTCGCTGTCGTGGCCGGGGTCACGATCTCGGTGTCGCCGCGCGGTGAGCCGTGGCAGAACCGCACCGGCCCGAGCCCGTCGATGTCCACCACGACGCTGAACGGGATCGCGGCGAGGAATTCCAGCGACTGGGTGCTGTGCCGGGCCGGAACCCACCGTTCCCGCGGGCTGCGCGGGGTGCGGTCCCCGGCGGCGATCTCGAGCACGGCCCGCTCGCCGTTGCCGCGGACGAACAGGGCACGGTCACCGAGTCCGCGCATCAGCGCCACCGTCTCGTCGGGCTGGCTGCCCCAGGTGAGGTCGCCGCAGCTGACAACCAGGTCCGCGGCGCAGGCCTCGATGTCGGCGAGCACCGCGGCGAGCGCCGCCACGTTCGCGTGTACGTCGGAGACGACCGCTACCCGGCGGACCGGTCCGTAGCGCTGCGCCGGACCCTCCCAGCTGGCGGGTCCGTGCACGGTGACACGCATGTGGATGAGTCTACGACCGCGTGTGCGACGATGCTCCGGTGACCGATATCGCTTTCGTCAAGGGGGAGTCCCCGGCCGATGACCGGGTCTGGATGACGACGCCGGACGGAGCCTCGCGACAGGTCGCGGTGCACGTGATCCACGACTTGCCGCACCTGGTCGTGGAGTCGGAGTTCGGGCTCGCGGACGGGCTGTGGGGGATCTTGGCGCGCGGCGGCTTCGCGCAGGCCAACCGCGCGGCGACTGCGCGCAACTCGCGGCGCACGATGCTGGTCACCGACGTGGCGTTCGACGAACTGGCGGCGCGGAGCTGGCCCGGCCACCGGGTGGCCAAGGCCGCGGTCAACGCCGTCGTCAACCGCTGGCAGGACGGCCCCGACACCCCGGCGGGCGTCCGGGCACGGATGCTTAACAACCGGATCAGACCGGGCGGCCGCGACAAGCGCGCCACCCAGCCACCGGAGGCCGACGCCGCGGATCACGCGCGGCGGATGCGCGAGCTGGCGGAAAGGCTCGACGACGTCACGATCGCGCGTGCGATCGACGCGGTCAGGGAGCTGTTCCGTACCTGGGCCGACCTTCCGCCCGGTCAGACCCTGCGGCTGCGCTGGCCGCTGGAGCCTGGGGCGCCGGGGGCCGCGAGCTGAACAGGCTGAGCCCGAGCCGCTCGGCCAGGAATCTGGCCGCCAGCTGGCCGCGCACGCTGTTCCCCGCCCGGTCCAGCGGCGGCGCGAACGTACCGAGGCCGCCCTTGCCGGGGGCCACCGCGACGATGCCGCCGCCGATGCCGCTCTTGCCCGGCACGCCGACGTCGTAGAGCCATTTCCCGGAGGTCTGGTACATCCCGGCGGTAGCCATCACCGCCAGCACCCGTCGGCACGTGTCGGCGCTGACCGCCTGCTGACCGGTGAGCGGGTTGACCCCGCCGTCGGCGAGCGTCGCGCCCATGAGCGCCAGGTCCGTGGCACTGACGCTGAGGCAGCTCTGCCTGGTGTAAAGGTCCAGCGCCTCCGCTGGATCGGCGTAGATCCGCTGGCGGCTTTCCAGCATGGCGGCCAGCGCCCGGTTGCGCTGGTTGGCGGCGCTGGCGCTGGCGTACACCTGGCGGTCGAGCGTCAGCACCCGGCCGGCGAACCTGGACAGCCCGGCGAGCAGGAACTCCCACTTCTCCGGCTCGCCATCGCCGGGCAGCAGGCTGGTGACGGCGATGGCGCCGGCGTTGACCATCGGGTTGGTCGTGCCGTCCGGGCTCCGCTCGATGGCGGATACCGAGTTGAACGGGAGCCCGGTGGCGTTCACCCCTATCCTGGTGCGGACCTGGTCCGGGCCGAGCACGTCGCAGATCAGCGCGAACACGAACGGCTTGGCGACGCTCATGATGGTGAACTCGTACCTGGCGTCGCCGGCCCGGTACCACGTGCCCCTGGTCCCGGCGACGCAGATGCCGAACAGGTCGCTGGGTACCTCGGCGAGCGCCGGGTACGTCCGGGAGTTCGCCCCGTCGCTGACCTGGCGGTACTTCTGGTAAGCCTGGTCCACCAGGTTCCGCACATCCGCGGCCGGCGGGAGATGGCCGGTGGAGACGTACCCGGCGCCTGCCATCAGATCTTGACCGGCGCGCCGGGCCCGAGCGGGATGCCGAGCAGGTACCAGGCGACGAACATGACGATCCAGATCGTCGCCACGATCAGCGCGTAGGGGATCATCAGCGAGATGACCGTGCCGATCCCGGCGTCCTTCTTGTACCGCTGCGCGACGACCACGATGAACGGCAGGTACACCATCAGCGGGGTGATCACGTTGAACGGCGAGTCGCCGACCCGGTAGGCCGCGAGCACCGTCTGCGGTCCGACGCCCAGCCGGTAGAACAGCGGCACGAAGATCGGCGCGAAGATCGCCCACTTCGGGATCACGCCGGGGATGATGATGTCCAGCAGGTAGATCACCAGGATGAACAGCACCAGCAGCCACACCGCGGGAACGTTCGCCCCGTGCAGCGCGTCGCCTAGCTCGGTGGCGACCACCGTGGCGATGTTGCTGTAGTTGAAGTACGCGATGAACTGGCTGATGATCAGCAGCATGAAGATCAGCCCGGCCAGGCCGGCGAAGGTCTTGGTGATCGCGTTCATGACATCGTTGCTGGAGGTGAACGTCCTGGCCCCGCGGCCGTAGCAGACGCCGGCCACAAGAAATACCAGCGTTATGATAAAAATAAGTCCTTCCATGAACGGTGAGTCGTTGACCAGCGAGCCCGTGTCCGGGTTGCGCAGCAGGCCCCACGGCGGGATGGTAGCCAGCAGCACGAGCCCGACGCACACCAGCAGCGCGATGCCCGCGAACCGCAGGCCCCTGGACTCGTCCGCCTCGCCGACCCCGTCCGCTGCCTGCCCGTCCGCCGTGCCCTGGTAGGCGCCGAGCCGCTTGCTGAGGAACCGGTCGGTGTAGATCGTCATCACGATCGCCATCAGCACCGTGGACGCGATAGAGAAATACAGGTTCGCGGTGAGGTTGATGTTCTTGTCAGGCGCGACCAGGTGCAGCGCCTCGTTGGTTACCTGGGTCAGAACGCCATCAATGGGAGTAATGAGAATGTTCACCGCGAACGCGGCGCTGACGCCGCCGTACGCCGCGGCCAGCCCCGCCAGCGGGTGCCTGCCCAGGCTGTAGAAGGCGGCCGCGCCCAGCGGGATCAGCACCAGGTACCCCGCGTCGGAGGCGATGCTGGAGATGATGCCGACGAGCACGATGATGAACGTGATCGTGATCGGCGGCGCCCGCTTGACCAGCTTTCTGATCAGCGCGCCGATCAGCCCGGCCTCCTCGGCGACGCCGACGCCGGCCATCGCGACCAGGATGACGCCGACCACGCCGAAGCCGTTGAAGTTGTCCACGGTAGAGGTGAGCAGGAAGCGCGCGCCGGTCCCCGTGAGCAGGCCCTGGACATGTGTGGTCTCCCGCTCGATGTGATACGCCGCCGGGCCGGGCGCGGGCGGGATGTCGTAAGCCGGGACGGTCGAGCCGCCCTCCTCCACGTACTGCGCCTGGCTGGGCGGTGGCACCACGACCTCGCTGGTCGAGTGCACACCCGCCAGGTACAGAATCTGGGACAGTACGATCACGATGCCGCACAGGATCAGGAACATGAGGGCCGGATGCGGGATCCGGTCACCGGCCCGCTCGACGAAGCCGAGGAAGCCCTTATTCCGCTGCGCCGGCGGCTCGGCCTCGGTGGTCTGCCTGGCCCTCGGGACGCCCGCCCCTGGGGCGCCGGTCTTCGTCTCGCTCATGTCATCCGGCCGTGAAGTTCAGCGCGACTTCGGTGAGCAGCCGGGCGCCGAAGCCGCTGCACCCCTTCGTCAGCCACGACCTCGGCGCGTCCACCTGGGCGGTGCCTGCCATGTCGATATGTGCCCAGGGCACATCGCCGGCGAACTCGGCGAGGAACAGCGCGGCGGTGATCGCCCCGGCGTTCACACCGCCCATGTTCGTCAGGTCGGCGACGTCGGAATCGAGCTCGGCGCGGTACTTCCGGTGCAGCGGCAGCTGCCAGGCCAGCTCGTCGGTGGCGGCCGCCGCGGTCAGGACCTGATCGACGAGCGGCTGGCTGCTGCCCAGCACGCCCGCCATCGAGGCACCGAGCGCGCGCAGGCACGCGCCCGTCAGCGTGGCGATGTCGACGATCGCGTCGGGTCGCTCCTCAGCCGCCATCACCAGCGCGTCCGCCATCACCAGCCGGCCTTCCGCGTCGGTGTTGAGCACTTCGACGGTGGTGCCGCCGTGGATGGTGATCACGTCGCCGAGCCGGAGCGCGGTGCCGGACGGCAGGTTGTCCGTGCACATCAGGTAGCCGGTGACCGCGGCCGGGCAGCCCAGCTCACGCAGCACCGACATCGCCGCCAGCACCGCGGCCGCGCCGGACATGTCATTCTTCATCGTGGCGTGCACGGCGTCGGCCGGCTTGAGGCTGAGCCCGCCGGAGTCGTACATGATGCCCTTGGCCACCAGGGCGAGCCGCGGCGCCGCCCGATCCCCGGCCGTCGCGGGGTGGTAGCGGAGCCGGATCATCCTGGGTTCCTCGGCGCTGCCGCCGTTGACCCCGATGAGGCCGCCGCAGCCGAGCCGGACCAGCGCGTCCCGGTCGAAGACCTCGGCCTCGAGGCCGGACTGAGCCGCCAGCTCGGCGGCGACCTCCGCCATGCGGACCGCGGTCAGGTGCGCGGGCGGCGTATTGGCCAGGTCCCTGGCCAGCATCGTCGCACCGGCCAGGGTCTGCCCGCGGGTGGCGCCCGCGGTCGCGGCGGCCCGCTGCGCCGACGTGGCGGCGAGCGCGATCGACTCGACGGGTACGTCGTCCGGTTCCCGCTTGAGCGGGTCGTAGCTGTACCGGGCGAGCAGTATGCCCTCGACGGACGCCTGCGCCGCCATCGCGGGGTCGACGTCGGCCAGGTCGCCGAGCAGGAGCGCCAGCCGCGGGTAGCTGGCCGCGGCGCGGGCGAACGCCGCGGCGGCGTCCCGGATGCCGGCGGCGCGGAGCGCCTTCACGTCCCCGATGCCCACGGCGACCCGCAACCGCCCGTCGGCCGCCGGGATGGTCAGCGTCTGCCCCGTTTTGCCCGCGAACCCGACGGCGGCCAGCGCCGCGCGGCTCAGGCCGAGTACCTCCGACGGCTCCCCGCCGGTTCCCACGGGGACGCCGACGGCGCCGGCTTCCACGGGGACGGCGTCGCTGACCGCGACGTCGACTGCCCGCCCGCGCGTCACGGACGGGATGGGGTTGAAATCGGAACGCACGATGACTGCCCGGCTCATGCCTGGGAGCATCCCCCCGGCCGGGCCGGCGCGCCTCATCCGACACGGATGAACCGGCCTCAGCTCGCCAGCTGCCCGGCCAGGGCCTTGGTCCGCTCGAGGGTCCAGCCGGGTGGCGGGATGATGCTGGCCCAGCCGGAGGCACCGTCGAGCATCCCGTACGAGTGGCCATGGCCTGGCGGAACCGCCGTCGAAAGCGCCAGGTCGGCGGCTACCTGCCAGAACGTCACCAGCGGGTACCAGTGCATGGCGGAGATCACGTCTGGACCGCGCTGGCCGGTCAGCCAGTCCGGCCGGTGGAAGGCCAGCTGCCAGGACCACCAGACGATCGGATCGGAGGCGTTCTGGAGATACGCGACCCGCGGCTGCTCCCAGGCCGGGCTCGGCCGGTTGAGGTCGGCGGGCACATTCGCGAAGCGCACGGTCTTGCCGTCCTCGTAGACCGGCAGCCATTCCGGGCTTCCCGGCGCGCGCCCGCCGGTGAACCGCTGCCACAGCGCGTTGCTGTTGGTCGGGCCGACCCAGAGCACACCGGACGTCCGGTCGCGGATGTCCTCGGTGCCGCTGAACGCGCCCTCGCCGCCGAACGAGCCCAGGCTCTCCCCGTACACGACGAGCTTGGGCCGGTGGCCGGCCGGCTGCTCCAGCCATCGCGCGTAGACGTCGTCGAACAGGTCACGGCCCGCTTCCTGCGCGACCGCCTTGTCGGCGATGAACGAGATCCAGCTCGGCAGGTACGAGTACTGGATGGCGGCGACCGCGGTGTCGCCGTCGTACATGTACTCCAGCGGGTCGATAATCGCGGGGTTGATCCAGCCGGTGCCGGTCGTGGTCACGACCGCTAGGACCTGGCGGTCGAAGGCGCCGGTGCGATCAAGCTCCTTGACCGCGAGGGCCGCCTCGGCCGCGATCGAGTCGGCGGACCTGAGCCCCACGTACACCCGGATCGGCTCCGCCGCGGGCTTGCCGCTGAACGCGCTGATCTGGGCGATGGTCGGGCCGCCCGCCTCGAACGTGCGACCCTGCCGGCCCAGCGTCGGCCAGGGCACCAGGGACGCCGGGCTCCCCGAACGCAGGGCCGAGACCGGCTCGGTGACGCCGGGCGCCGTCGAGTTGTCCACGTCGCCGAACACCGAGTTCGCGACGGTCAGCGCGACCCGGGACAAGACACCGGTGACCAGCAGGCCGAGCACGACGCAGACCACCAGGACACCGGTGGCGGTAGCCGCGGGCCGCGGAAAGAACCCGCGTAGCGGGCGCGCGACCAGCCGGGTAAGCCAGCGCAGCCCGCGCGCGACGGCGAGCAGCGCGGCGGCGACGAGTACTGCCACGAGCTCTACCAGGATGTACCGGGCCTGGCTCGGCTGGCCGCCGCCG